>OLRM01000120.1_pt1 | contig 91825 bp, 65 predicted proteins | sample 1643211 | NCBI WGS metagenome assembly OLRM01 (sample SAMEA3136690, study PRJEB25190) | human gut metagenome | biome: human gut; feature: human-associated habitat; material: faeces | place: Austria | collected 2013
CAGAGAACAGAAAAGGATAGCATGTATGAACTGTCCGCAAAAAATGACCGACTGAGCCGTGACAAAATAGAAGAGTCGGTAGCAGGTCTGGATGAATCTGTTTATCATTTTGTCGGTGAGCCGGACAAAGATAAAAAACTGGTAAAGATTGTGGACATTACCGGAAAAAAAGGTGATACCTATATGGTGAATGCCTGGGGAATGGGAACATCTCTGCCTGAGACAGATAATGATAAAAAGAGGCGTTTTGGTACTGAGGTAAGATTTATCGGCACAGATGGGAAGGCAGATATACATTATACAAATTTTAGTCCGGACATCATGGACTGGCAGTTCCTCAGCGACGTCTATGTAGCAAAGAAAGATTATACCAGTATTGAGGTTGCCTACACATACTGTCATAATGCAAATATAGCATATTTCGATGGGCTGGCATTATATAAAGAAAATTTTGGATGCAGTTATACTTATGATGATGAAAATAACCTCATTTCAGTTAAAGATTTGCAGGAACAGGTAACGAAGTTTGAGTATAACAGTAAGTCTGATATGACAGGTATCACAGATGCGAAAGGTAATTCTTTCAAGTATGAGTATGACAATGAAGAAACAACACGTAATGTAGTTAAGGGGACATCTGCACAGAATGTGGTATATCGTTTTACCTATGATTCAGCGGGCAATGTCCTGAAAAGCGGATGTGTTGATCTGAAAGTTCCGGATACGGGTACCTGGATTACCAGAGTTATGACATCAGATAAGAATCATGTGAAATCAGTGACAGATGCAGGAGGAAATACGGTTCATTATACATGGGATATGACCAGAGATTTGATGACGGCATTCCAGGATGCAAAGGGGAATAAAATCAGTTATACCTATGATGACATGGAACGTCTTCTTTCAGCTGCACAGACAGTAACTGTAAATGGAAATAGAGAAACAGTCAGAAATAATTATTCTTATACGGATGACAATCTGACGGGAATTGTTCATAATGGTTTTGCCTATGATTTTAACTATAATGCTTTTGGAAATGTCAGTGATGTGTCTGTAGCCGGGAAACAGGCAGTAAGATATGAATATGAGGATGGAAATGGAAATCTGTTAAAAGTATGCTATGGAAATGGTGCATATATTCGTTATGAATATGATAAACAGAATCGGATTCATATGGTTTATTTCAAAGATGCGGCAGACAGCAAAGAACAGAATCTTTACAGATATGCTTATGATAAACAGGGAAATATTTATGCAGTAAAATCATATGAAGCAGAAAAGACATACTATCTGTTTTATGATTTCCTGGATCGTCTGGTGAGAGTAAGAGATGAGCTGGGGAGCACTTATGAATATGCCTATGATGCAAATAACTGTATGGAGTCAATGGTACATACCTGCGGAACACATACAATGAAAACAGTATATACCTATGACAAGGACAGCAGAGAAACAAAGACCAAATGTGCAAAGACCTGTGAAAGAACTACAGAGTATGACAAGTTCGGCAGAGTGTCCAGGCGTACCTGGAATACAACATCTCCTTATATATCAGCATATACTTACATTGACAATGGGGAGAACCGTTACAGTCTTCCTAAAACAATTAAGAATGGTTCTGAAACCTTAAACTATACATATGATGCAAACGGAAATATCATAAGTATCAAGGATTCTGCGGGTGAGAGTACATTTCGATATGATGAATTAAACCAGTTGATCCGGGAAAATAATCATCAGTTAAACAAAACCATCACTTATGCCTATGATCTGGGTGGTAATCTGACAGTAGAAAAAGAGTACGCATTTATGACTGCGGAAACCCTTCCTGATACACCTGTGAAGACAATGACAGGAACTTATGACAGTGCATGGAAGGATAAACTCCTGAGCTGGGATGGCACAGCAATGACTTATGATGCCATTGGAAATATGCTTACCAGAGGAGGAACAACTTATACCTGGACACAGGGACGCAGGCTTTCTGGTGTAGAAAATGGAAAGAGCATTAAATATCTTTATGATCATACAGGAGCCAGAGTGAAAAAAACAGTAGACAATACAGTGACTGAATATCAGTGGGCAGGAGATCTTCTCCTTTCTGAGAAAACTGACGGAAGAATCATCTGGTACTGTTATGACTCCCAGGCAAATCTGATTTCTGTTACTATCAGGGGAATCACCTATTTTTATGTACGAAATGTACAGGGTGACATCATTGCCCTTGTTGACGCAGATGGAAAAGTGGTAGTAAAATATACTTATGACAGCTGGGGAAAAGTGGTAGCTGTTACTGGTGAGCTGGCAGACACAGTAGGTGTTCAGAATCCATTCCGCTATAAGGGATATTATTATGATAATGAAACAGGCATGTATTATCTGAAAAGTAGATATTATGTTCCGGCTCTGAAGAGATTTATTTGTACAGACGAAATAAAATATACAGTAGCATCACCAAAGGACAGATCTTTTAAAAATCTATATGTATATTGTGACAATAATCCATATAGCAGAGAAGATCCAACAGGAAGATTTTGGACTGAAGTTGTTATAGGAGCAGCGATGAATGTAGTATCCTGTGGAATTGCAGCAAAAGTAACTGGTCAATCGTATACAGGATGGGACATTGCTGCTGCTGCTTTTTCAGGAGCTATAGCATCTCGCAGTGCTGTGTGGGGTGGAATAGCTAGTGCTATTTATGCTGGCTGGTCGGCTTGGAATAATGGAGGAACGATGCTTGAAATAGCGATTAATTCAGCAACAGCTTTTGTTGGAACTGCAGGGATAGGAAGTTTAGCTGGGGCTATAGGAGGAAAAGATTTGCCACGAATTCCAGAAAATACATTTAATGCTGTATATGGAACCGGTGGGAATTTAGTTTCTTCAAGTACAAATGCAGGAATAGTGCAAACACATCAATATAATCAGTATTTCAGAACAGATACACTTCATCCATATAAATCAGCAACCAGTAGATGTATAGGCGGTGGAAAGCGTTACAATCCAAGAACAGGAAAAACAAGTATATTTAAAATATTTCAGTCGAGTACAGGATTGATTTATTATGTATATAGTTGAATATACCTAAAAATGGATTGAATAAGTGTATTTAAAAATAATTTGTATGAAAATAGGAAAATTCTCTGACTACTTATAATGCGAAAAGCAATAGATAATAACCAGTGTGCCGACAAGTTGATTCTTGAAACAATCTTGCAGGATAAATTTTTTATTTCAAGGCGGAGGAAGGAGGCGTAGCGGTGGCTACGGCGACCGACGACAACGCAGCAAATGAAAAATCAGGCAAGTCTTGAGTCAGTTACTTATTTATTCGATGTACTGGAATTTGGCTGTATCAGAAAAAGGCGTTTAGATAAGTTATATAAAGAACTAGAGGGTGAGCAGAGTAGAAAACGGGGAGATGATTGGTATATGAGAAGCAATAAAATGAGAATAAAACAAACAAATTCGGAAGTGCTTTTGTTATTTGCTATAGTAGAATTTTTGGCATGGGGAATGTGGTTTTATACAAAAGAGAGCATAGGTATTATTATGGGTGTAAGCTTTATAATAATAATGTTGCCATCAGCGCTTATTACATTAAAAAGCGTTATTCTGACAGAAGATGGGTGCGAAGTAATTGCATTGTTTAGGAAAAAATCATATAAATGGAATGAATTGGAAATTATACGAAAAGATTGTTGGAGTTCTGGAGGACAGTATGCGACAAGGGTGGATGGAATTGTTTTTTCTGAAAAAAAAAGAGGAAAAAAAGGGAAGGTATATTCCAGTTATGAACTTTATTCGAATTATGTGCGGAGTTCTCGATTAGATTGTTTTTGTATTGTTTTTTGTGATAAAAGTGCAAAGATTAAATATATTATTAAAAATCATTTGGATAGAAGTGATGTATTTAAGAAACCATCCGAAAAAATACTTGAGCAATTATCTGAATGGGGCGTTGAAGTAGAGGAGGGAGAAAATCTTCGAAAAGAGAGAAAACAGAAAGGAAAGCAGAAAGTATATGATGAAATAGTTCGCATCCGAAAAGAACATAAGAAAAATAACTAGAGATGTAAAGAACGGTTGGTATTCCCCCACCGACCGTTCTTTTTATAGCAGCTTTTAAGGGAAAATAAGAGTATGGTTACAATATAATAAAAAAGAGCGTGATTATGGCGAAGTATAAGAATTGGTATTTGACTGGAGAATCGGGAATGAAGGATGAGAGAAAAAAATTAAAATTAATTATATTACAATGTATAGCTGTGATAACTGCAAATTTTATTACAATCTGGTATTTCGAAGAACTTTTTTTCAGGGGACTTTGGTATGTTATTTTTGCATCATTTATTTTAACCTTTATATATATCATACGGAGTTTTTGCTGTTTGAGAAAGATTCGTGTATTTTGGTTTGCGGCAATACCAGTTTTTCTATTTGGAATATATCTGGCATTTTTGTTTAATGATGGAATAAAAAAATTAAACTTTCAGGTATATAAGGAAAAAAGGACTGAAATTGTTCAGATGGTACAGAATAACCAGATAAAAATAAGGAAAGATATGGAATTAATCGAACTACCAGAAGATTATAAAAAATGTTCTTCAGGTGGAAAAGCTGTAGTCCGTCAAAATAATGGCAGTTATACAGTGGGATTCTGGTATACACAAGGCTTTTTGGACAGTGGATTTTCTTTATTTGCATATAGTAAGGATGAAAGCCGGACAGATGTGATTCAGATGGTAAAAGAATATGGTGGAATAGAATATGAAATTAATCTGTCAGAGAAAGAAAAAGGCTGGTATTATGTTACAGCAAAAGTCAGTGAGTAATTGAAAAAATGAAAGTGAAATATGTCTGGCGGTTCAAATTAGGAGTATAAGAAAATGAAAATCAGAATGAGAAATCCAGAATTTCCACTGTATTTTATTGGGGAATTAGGTTTTGGTATATTTTTATTTTTGGATAGTCCATATAAAGTAATTTCATTAAAAGAAAAATGTATTATGATTTTGATATGTGTGACCATTTGGAATATTGTATTTATGATTTCGCGAATGCGTATTATTATCATGGATAAAAATGGATGCACAGTAAAGTTGCTTTTGTGGAAAAAAACATATAAGTGGGAAGATTTAGAAATCATTCGTGAAGATTGCTGGAACAGTGGAAGACTGCATTTAAAAGGAATTGTTTTTTCAAGTAGGAGAATGGGAAAAAATGGAAAGGTTTATTCAACTAAGAAAATTTTTCAATCATTACAATTTCTGAATTGCTTTTTTATTATATTTGATGATGAAGATGTGGAAAGAATATATGCATTGAAGAAAAAGCTGGGAAAAGTTCCCGAATTTAAGAAGACTTCTGAAAATATACTTACCCAGTTGAAGGACTGGGGAGTAAAAGTTGAAAAAGGAGAAAATTTAAAAAAAGAAGAAAAACAAAAGTTTTATGATGAAATGGTTCGTATAAAAAAAGAACAAAAGAAGAATAAATGATGAATCAGAGAACGGTTGGCATTCCCCACCGACCGTTCTTTTTGTACCCATTTTTAAGAAAAAAGAGGTGAAAAACTATGAAATACAGAATAATTACATTAATTGGTCTTGCCGGAAGTACTCTGGCAGTGTGTTTTGGAGGCTGGGATAAATTCCTGCAGACATTGCTTTTGTTTATGGCAATCGACTGGTTTACAGGAGGAATCCTTCTTCCGGCAGTATTTGGAAAAAGTCCGAAATCTGAAAATGGTGCACTGGAAAGCAGAGCTGGATGGAAAGGTTTGTGCAGAAAAGGCATGACATTGTTGTATGTTCTCATTGCTGCCCGTCTGGATGCATTGATGGGGACAGAATATCTGAGAGATGCGGTATGCATTGGATTTATTGCAAATGAAGGTCTTTCTATCATAGAGAATGCGGGACTGATGGGTCTGCCTCTTCCGGAAAGCATTTGCCAGGCAATTGATGTACTGAAACGACATTCACAAAATACGATAGAAAAATAGACTTAGAAAAGATATATGATTTCAGCAGAAAGGAGCAGATTATGAATATAAATCAGCAGTATATATCAGAAACACCAGTTTACAACTTTATAAATGGTAGACTTGCTGACAAACCAACTGTTTTAAAGCCCTTGTCATAGCATTTGATTTTATGTGTGTTTCGATATTTTTCACGAAAGTGGCAAAAAATATCTGACTGCGAATACCCTGACTTAATTCAAAACGAAACTCCTGTACACTCTTGGTGCGGTACTCAGAAAAATGCTCGTTCTGATAAGGCAGAATCTTCATAGCACAGTAACTGATGTTAATCAGGTTAACCAGCATCTCCATCCCTTTGCAGCTTCGCACCATATAGCTGCAAAAAGACCAGAATGTTTTCTGCTCATAGTAGCTCGTTTCAATATTCCAGCGAAACGAGTATAGAAAGAGTGGAATGTATTTCATCCGGTCACTGCCTGTCTGGTTCAGTGGTGCTTTCTCCTGCCATGCACAGAAAATCTGCAGATCTTCTGGAAAAACAGTGCTGAGGAACAGCCGTTTTGTGCCATGCTCTTTTTCAGCGGCAGTGACATACGCAAGGACTTCACGGGTACCAAAGATCCTGGTCAGAACCCGGCGGACACCGGTATAATAATCTCCAATCTTTTCATTGGAAAAAGTAAAATCTGTCTCAACAGAAAGGCGTTTGCCATGTTTAGCAGGACGTCCCCTGTGTCCAGTGCGCGCAGGCTCAAGATCATACATGACAGAGTCAGTCCTTGCATTACCAATCAGATCCAGGTTTGGATATTCATCAATGACAGATACCAGGTTCTGTTTTGTATACCAGCTGTCGCAAAGAATAATGACATGTTCTTTGCCGTGAAATTCTGGCATAACCTGCCGGATCATGGATGCGGCCAATTCCAGTTTTGATTCTTTTTTCTGCCACATACGATAACCGAGAGGAACAGAAAGGTACGATACCTTATCGTGATTCCAGACGGGCACGCAGAGCATGACGCTCACAAAGCAATGTCCATTCAAATAGTTGGAACCATTGTGTGCAGCATGGTCAAACAGTTTTGAAACGTTTTCAAACTTTGTGCCAAATTTAGATACCATTGTATCATCAACACACAGAAATACCGGCTGCGTCTGTAATGAATTCGGTATCAGCTTCAAAGCAATCCGGGCAGTGGTATTCATAAATCTGGAATAATCAACTTTTGCATAGGAACATGCATAATAAAATACATTCAGTGATTTTTCTGTTACCCCGGATAAAAAATGCTGATAAAGAAAACGGATGGAATGCGCGGATTCCAAAGCCAGTATGGATAATATCAACAGAAACAGGGTATCTGCTGTTGGAACAGAAAAAGTTTCAAAATAAATCAAAAAATATTGATGAAGTCTACCAATCAGTGTTTTTTCGTTGTATAATGTTTTTGTCGTACAGGGTCACTTTCCTTTGTAATGTTTTTTGCCAAATTCATTATACATCAGAAAGTCCTGTACGATATTTTTTTATGAAAAAGTTGTAAAGTGGTGTATCAGAAAGAAACAGTTATTCGGGACAAATACCAAGATATATTGTAATCCACAATACGGACAATTACAGCACAGGTGCAGATGCCAGGGCTCATGCAATGGCACAGTATCATGGGAATTTTGATGGATATTCAGCTCATGTGTATGTGGATGATAAATCAGCATATCAGGCAATGCCATATAGCAGAGGCGCATGGCATGTAGGGGTGAATTATGGAGGAAGATTATTTGGAACAGTGAATAACCGTAATTCTGTAGGAATTGAAATGTGTGTGCAGGCCGGTTTTGATTATGATAAGGCATTTGCAAATACAGCAGAGGTGTGCAGACAGCTTATGTCGGAATTGAATATTCCGGCAGACAGAGTAGTACAGCACTATGATGTATGCGCCAAAAACTGTCCTTCCGCTATCCGTGCAAAAAATGACTGGAACCGTTTTAAAAAGCTGATTCAGGGAAAGGAAAAAGAGAATTCACCTTCAGGAGGAAAGGAAATAACGCTGACAGAAGAACTGCGAGTCATCTTTCCTGAATTATCCAGAGGATGTACGGGTACAGCTGTAAAGATGCTGCAGGTATTTTTACAGGTGCAGGCAGATGGTATTTTCGGAACAGAAACAGAAAATGCGCTTCGTACATTTCAGAAGAATACGAATCAGTTGGCTGATGGAATTTGTGGCAAAAACAGCTGGACGGCAATTGCTGTACATATGAGAGAGAATACATATGTAGCATAAAAGAACTATAGCAATTTCATAAAATAATGCAATCAAGACAGTTCAGCAGAGTGTGAAGGACAAGGAAGATATCTGCAGGCGTGCTGACGCACGGCAAAGATATCTGACGCAGGACTTCACGCTATGATGGACTGGATTGTTTGCAGTAATTTATGGAATTGCTATAATATCATGCTTTGAAAAAATTAATTTGTTATCAGGGATATCATTTATAAAGTTGCAAAGAGGTGTTGCACATTGATTGCTGCAAAAAATAAATTACTTTTCACTAAGATGTAGAAAAGCCCATTTTTCTGTGATAAGATGATAAGGATTCGATAAACAATGACTGTTTTACGAACAGACAGAAAGCATGCATCAAACTGCATGACAGAAGAGAACGGAGTTGAAAAGGTGAAAAAAAGAAAAAATTTTTTCAGAAGTCTGCGTTTTCGTATTCTGATCATCCTGATCATTCTGGGAATCGTGCCGGGGGTTATTGTAACATATACGATGCTTCATAACTATCAGAACCGGGCGGTTGCAATGCTTACAGAGACAGTGGGTGATCAGTGCGATATTTTATGTAATCTGATCATCAGGGAGAATTATCTCAATGATACAGATTCAGAGGTTGTAAACAGCAAGCTGGAACTGTTTTCCAATGTGTATAACGGACGTATCCTGCTGGCTGACAGAGATTTTAAGATAGTAAGTGATACCTTCCACACAGAGGAGGGAAAGACGCTTCTCAGTTCACTGGCTGTAGCCTGTCTGAAAGGAGAAGAGACAAGCAATTATGACGCCAGAAGTAAAGTACTGGAGCTTGCAGTTCCTGTACAGAGTCCGGATGTGCAGCAGCTTCAGGGCGTGATGCTGGTAAGTGTTTCGGCTGTTGATATTGCAGAAACACTGGCAGAGATGGAACAGAGAGGCGTGATGCTGATCGGAAGTATTGTTGTTCTTTCAGTATTTCTGGCATGGCTGCTCTCTACAATACTTGTAAAACCACTTGCAAGAGTGACGAAGGCCATTGAAGACCTGACAGATGGCATGCTGGATGAAGAAATCAGTGTTCCTGACTATACGGAGACAGAGCTGATCACAGATGCATTCAACAAGATGGTCAACCGCATGAAAATTCTTGATGAATCCAGGCAGGAGTTTGTATCCAATGTGTCCCATGAACTGAAGACACCCCTGACTTCCATGAAGGTTCTGGCAGATTCTCTGGTTGGACAGCAGGGCGTCCCGGAGGAACTGTATCAGGAGTTTATGAGTGATATTACTGCTGAGATCGACAGAGAGAATAAGATCATTACAGATCTGCTCTCGCTGGTAAAGATGGATAAGAAAGCAGCAGATGTAAACATCACCCATATGGATATCAATCAGCTTCTGGAGGATATCCTCAAGCGCTTGCGTCCCATTGCAGACAGGCGCAATATCGATCTGATCCTGGATTGCTTCCGACCTGTGGATGCAGATGTGGATGAGGTGAAGTTTACTCTTGCTGTCAGCAATCTGGTGGAGAATGGCATTAAATATAATGTGGATGATGGATGGGTGCGCGTGTCACTGGATGCAGACCATAAATATTTCTATATAACAGTGGCGGATTCCGGTATGGGAATCCCTGAGGACAGTATAGAAAGAATCTTTGAGCGTTTCTATCGTGTGGACAAGTCCCATTCCAAGGAAATCGGGGGAACCGGTCTGGGACTGGCGATCACCAAGAGTTCTGTTGCAATGCACCATGGAACGATCAAAGTATTCAGTAAAGAAGGAGAGGGAACTACATTCTCTGTGCGTATTCCTCTGTCTTATATACCGTCATAGGAGGTGCCATTGTGAAAAAGAAACTTTCAATCATTATAACAGCGTTAATACTAAGCATCCTTGCGGCCGGGTGTTCTGTGGAGATACATGAAGATTCGGGTAAACAGGATGCCAAATATTATCTGTACGATATCAGCTCTGATGAAACTCAGCTTCAGAAGGAAAGCTACTCTCCGGAGGAGACAACTGCAGACTATATGCTTAAGGATATGATGCAGCGGATGAACAGCCAGCAGACAGATTCGCAGAACCGGGTCAGTCTGCTTCCTGAAGGAGTACAGATGAATTACAGTGTAGAAGAGGACGTGCTGGTGGTCAACTTTAACAGTCAGTACAGCAGCATGAGCCGCGCCAGGGAATTACTTGTGCGGGCAGGTGTTGTGAAGACTTTCCTTCAGGTTCCGGGGATTAATTCTGTGCGTTTTACAATAGAAAATGAAGATCTGACAGATTCCAGGGGGCAGGCTGTGGGAAATATGACTGCAGATACCTTTGCCGAGTTCACAGGAACTGAACCGGATGCCTATTGCAGCAATACCTTTACGCTTTATTTTACTGATAAGAGTGGTCAGAAGCTGGTAAAAGAACAGCGTACTGTGCGGTATAAACGCAGTATCCCCAAAGAGAGGATCGTTCTGGAACAGTTAATGAAGGGACCGCTGGAAAAAGGGCATTACCCCACAATTCCGGAGAATACGGAGGTTCTGAATGTGACCATAGCAGACAGGATCTGCTATGTGGCATTTGACGGAGTATTTTCTTCCTATGCGCTGGATGTATCGGAGAAAGTACCGGTATATTCTGTGGTAAATTCGCTGCTGGATGCGCTGGATGCAGACAAAGTGCAGATTACGGTCGGCGGGAAGGACAGGCTGGATACCTTTGGTAAGAAGATGGAGCTGTATCATTTTTATGAAAGAAATGATAAGCTGGTAGTCAAGGAAAAAGAGTGATATTCATAAACGAAGAGGAGGCACAAAAGTGAGGAGACGCCCTGTGTGTATCCTGTGCATGCTTCTGGTTGTTTTTCTGTGTGTGACAGACTGGCTGGGATTTTCCCTGATAAGGGGGAATCCACTGCCACAGTCTGTGCAGACATGGATCAGAAAGCATCCGGAATCCACCATCTGCGGGGAGGTGGTCAGGTGCCGGGAGAATGAAGATTTTCAATCTGTATATCTTAGAAATACTTATCTTATTTACAATTCTGAAAAAGTTTCCATTGATAATATAAAGGTTTATTTAAAACAAAAAAAGAATCATAGCGGTAACAGTGATGTTGATAAACTTCTGGCAGGAAGTCTTGTTCTGGTGTCCGGAAAACTGGAAGAGGTGCAAAGCCCCACGAATCCGGGAGAGTTTGACAGTAAAGCATACTATGGCTGCCAGAGGATCTATTATGTGATGAAGAAAGGAAAGATAAAGAAGCAGTCGCAGAGTCATTCTGTATATGGGCAGTTCCTGATCGATATGCAGCAGAAATTTGCAGGTATTCTGGAGAAGACCTGTGGAATGGAAGCTGGAGCGTTTGAAGCAATCGTGCTGGGAGATAAAACAAATCTGGATCCGGAGTTGAAAATGCGTTATCAGATGGCAGGAATTATACATATCCTGGCGATTTCGGGGCTCCATATCAGTCTTCTTGGAATGGGACTGTATAATCTGCTGAAAAAAATCGGTCTGGGTATCTGGCCGGCAGGCCTGCTGGCGCTGGTGATCATGCTTCAGTATGGGATGATGACCGGAGGGTCTGTTTCAACTATGCGGGCAGTATGTATGTTTTTACTTTCTGTAGGTGCAAAGATCGCAGGACGGATTTATGATATGCCTACAGGAATGGCGGCTGCGGCGATCCTGATCCTTATGGAAAATCCGGCGTATCTGCTTGATGGAGGTTTTCTGCTGTCTTTTGGATCGGTGATTGGGATTGGCTGTGTCTGGCCGTTAGTGCAGGAGGGGATGGATGTATTAAACCGGAAAAAACGAAGTGAGGTTAATGAGAAGGGAAAAATCAGAAATAAACTTCTGATGTCATTTCTGGCATCCGGAGTTATGCAGCTTACCACACTTCCCATAGTGCTGTGGTTTTACGGAGAAGTGTCGGTGATGGGGATTTTTCTGAATCTGCTGGTGCTTCCTACTGTGGGGATTGTACTGGGAAGCGGAACTGCCGGTGCATTACTTGGATTAGTCACTGTCAGAGGAGCGTTTCTGGCTGTTGTTCCGGGCAGGATTATTCTGAGAGGATATGAGTTCCTGACAGTGCTGCTGGGGCGACTCTCGTTTTGTACATGGATCGGCGGAAAGCCGGAAGTGTGGCAGATCGTTGGATATTATCTGGTTCTGGCAACAGCGGTGTGGATGTACAGAGCGGGTGTGATGAAAAGTGAAAATGGTAAGATCTTTGCGTGGAAAATCCGGGCTGTATATGCAGGTATGGTATGCTTTGCAATTCTGCTGATCAGTTACAGACCGCATGAAGATTTCCGCATCGCCTGTCTGGATGTGGGACAGGGAGACGGAATTGTGGTGGAAATAGAAAACAGATGGAATATCCTGATCGACGGGGGCAGTACGAATAAGAATGAACTGGGAAAATATCAGCTGCTCCCATACTTGAAGAGCAGAGGGATTTCCAGACTGGACGGAATTTATGTTTCTCACACAGATGAAGATCATATCAGCGGGGTGCGGGAACTTCTGGAATTTGTTGAGAAAGATCTGACTTCTCTGCGCATAGAGAATCTGATCCTGCCCAAATGGAGCGATATTCAGGAGAATAAAAATTATCGGGAGCTGACAGAGCTGGCAGAGTCAGCGGGAGTCCGGGTGCTTACTGTGAAAGCAGGAGATGAGATCAGATATGGAACTGTCAGACTGAAGGTTCTGTGGCCGGAGTCCACAGCATCAGGGAAGGAAGTAAATGAAGATGCAATGGTTCTGGAAATGATAAGCAAAGATTTCAAAGGGCTTTTTACCGGAGATATCGGGATGGTGACAGAAGAAAAACTGATACAGAATGGGTGTCTTGAAGATGTGGACTTCCTGAAAACTGCCCATCACGGTTCCAGATATTCTACAGGAGCAGAGTTTCTGGAAATCGTCAGACCGGAACTGGCTGTTGTTTCCTGTTCTGCAACAAACACATACGGGCATCCGTCGCCGGATACGCTGGAACGGCTGAAGAAGAGTGGAAGCAGAGTGCTGATCACCAGAGACTGTGGGGCGGTTACAATAGTCAATGGAAAATCTGTTTCTGCCTTTAACCGAATCAAGTAAGACCCCTGTGGAGATGTGAAAAGCAATAAGCAGTAGGATTTTCAAAGTGGTTACGTTCACAGTAACTCAAAGCAAACAATGTTGTCATAATTATATACAGGTGTCTTGACACCTGTATATCCGGGGAGTATAATTGCACAGACAAACGAAAATCAGGCATGATGTGAGGAAAGAAAGATGAAAGAACATTATGATGTCATTATTGTGGGAACAGGGGCAGCCGGACTGTACTGTGCACTGAACCTTCCGGAGAAAATGAAAATCCTGCTTATCACCAAGCAGGAGGCAGACCAGTCAGATTCATTCCTGGCACAGGGCGGAATCTGTATGCTGCGCGGCGAAGATGACTATGAAAATTATTTTGAAGATACCATGCGGGCAGGACATTATGAGAATAATAAACGGGCAGTAGATCTGATGATCCGCAGCTCCAATGATATTATCAGAGATCTTCTGCGTTATCATGTGGATTTTGCAAGGGATGGCCTGGGAAATCTGGCATTTACCAGAGAGGGAGCACATTCCCAGCCAAGGATTCTTTTTCATGAGGATATTACAGGAAAAGAAATCACACAGACTCTTTTAACTGCTGCAAAAATAAAAGAAAATATTGAAATCTGTGAATATATGACTATGGTAGACCTGATCTCCAAAGACAATACAGTCTGCGGAATCATTGCAATGGACCGGAATGACCAGGCATTTCCTGTTTATTCTCAGTATGTGGTTCTTGCCTGCGGCGGAATCGGCGGGCTTTTTAAAAACTCTACCAACTTTTCGCATATTGCGGGAGATGGTGTGGGAATTGCCATGAAGCACCATGTGGAAATGGAAAATCTGGACTATATCCAGATTCATCCGACAACTCTCTATTCAAAGAAACCCGGACGGCGTTTCCTGGTTTCAGAATCAGTCAGAGGAGAAGGTGCTCTTCTGTATGATAAGAACGGACAGCGTTTTACAAACGAATTACAGCCGAGAGATCTGCTGAGCCAGAAGATTTTTGCCCAGATGGAAAAGGATGGAACAGAGTTTGTATGGGAAGATATGCGCCCTCTGGGAGAAAAAACAATTCTGGAACATTTTCCTCATATTTATGAACAATGCGTGGAAGAAGGTTTTGATCCGAGAAAAGAGCCAATCCCGGTTGTTCCGGCACAGCATTATTTTATGGGTGGAATCAAGGTAAATCTGGGAAGCAAAACTTCCATGAAGGGACTTTATGCCTGTGGAGAGACAAGCTGTAATGGTGTCCATGGAAGAAACCGTCTGGCAAGTAATTCTCTTCTGGAATCTCTGGTCTTTGCAAGAAAGGCTGCAGATGATATGATATTTGGACAGATACCGGAATATGTGCGGGCAGATGAAATTGATATGAATATGTATGAAAGCAAAGAAGAACTGCTTAATGCCTGCCACGAAACCGTATTAAAAGAAATTGAAAGGATGAAAAAAAGTCATGAATAGTATCACAATGAAAATGCAGGCAGACAAGCTGATCCGTATGGCACTTCAGGAGGACATTACCAGTGAGGATGTTTCCACGAATGCAGTGATGCGAAGCGCAGTAAAAGGAACCGTAGATCTGATCGCAAAGGAAGACGGAATCATTGCCGGACTGGATGTATATGCGAGAGTATTCCAGATCCTGGATGAGAAAACAGAGATCAGTTTCAACTTTAAAGACGGTGATGCAGTAAAGAAGGGCGATCTTCTTGGAACAGTAACAGGAGATATCCGGGTGCTTCTTTCCGGAGAGAGAGTTGCCCTGAATTATCTCCAGAGAATGAGTGGTATCGCTACTTATACAAAACAGGTTTCAAAGCTTCTGGAAGGAAGTAAGGTAACACTTCTGGACACCAGAAAGACAACTCCGAACTGTCGTGTTTTTGAAAAATATGCTGTACGCATAGGCGGCGGATGCAACCACAGATATAATCTTTCTGACGGAGTACTGCTTAAGGATAATCATATCGGAGCAGCCGGAAGCGTAGCGAAAGCAGTGGCCATGGCAAAAGAATATGCACCATTTGTCCGTAAGATCGAGATTGAAGTAGAGACTATGGAACAGGTAAAAGAAGCAGTAGAGGCAGGAGCAGATATCATTATGCTTGACAATATGACACCGGAAATGATGAAAGAAGCAGTAGAGCTTATCGCAGGCCGGGCACAGACAGAATGCTCCGGAAATATCACAAAGGAAAATATCGCCAAAATCCTGGAAACAGGTGTGGATTTTGTTTCCAGCGGTGCACTGACACATTCTGCTCCAATCCTTGACATTTCCATGAAGAATCTTCATGCAATATAATAACATGGCAGCGAAGCTGTTTTGCAGCGGATAATTTGCTATAGGATTATATCGTGGAGAAAGGATGGGAAAGTATGAATACTGCTCAGAGAAGAACTGAAATTTTAAAGCTCCTTCAGCAGGAAGAAAAACCTGTGGCTGCCAGGGCGATGGCATCACAGTTCGGAGTAAGCAGACAGGTGATCGTGCAGGATATGGCTGTGATACGTGCATCTACACCGGGAATCCTGTCAACGACCAGAGGATATGTGTTGCAGCAGGATAAAGATATTGCATGCACCAGGGAATTTAAAGTACGCCATGGGCAGGAACAGGCAGCGGAGGAACTGAATCTGATCGTGGACTGTGGCGGGCGGGTGAAAAATATCAGCATCAGCCACAGGGTTTATGGACGTGTCACTGCAGAGATGGATATTCGTTCCAGACAGGATGTGAATGAATTTGTCCAGGCGATCAACAGCAGCCATTCCAGTGTATTAAGCAGTGCTACTTCCGGGTATCACTATCATCTGATAGAAGCATCCAGCCAGGAAAGGCTGGATCTGATCGGAGAACAGCTGAAGAAAGCAGGTTTCCTTGCACCACTTCAGCCCTGGGAAAAAGAAAAAAAGGAATAATATAGAAGGGATTCAGAAGATGACAATAGCAGAAATTCAGCAGGAAATCCTGCGAATGAAAAAAGAACAGGATATCTGTATTCTTGCACACGCATATCAGGGTCAGGAGATTCTGGAAGTGGCAGATTATACAGGAGATTCCTATGGCCTGAGTGTACAGGCATCCAAAAGAGACTGCAGCGGTGTGATCATGTGCGGCGTTCGTTTTATGGCAGAAACCTGCAAGATTTTAAGTCCGAAAAAGAGAGTCTGGCTCGCTAACCCTGTAGCCGGATGTCCCATGGCAGAGCAGTTGGATCTGGAAGGTCTGCGTGAATTAAAAGCACAGTATCCGGATTATGCAGTTGTCGCCTATATTAATACAACCTCAGAACTGAAAACAGAATGTGACGTATGTGTTACGTCCTCATCAGCAGTTGAAATCTGCAAAAAGCTGGAGCAGGATAAGATTTTATTTATTCCGGATCCGAACCTGGGACACTACGTGGCAGAGAAGCTTCCGGAGAAAACATTTGCATTTTACAAAGGCGGATGTCCGAGACATATCGTGGTCAGCGCAAAAGATGTAGAAAAAGCCCGCGCAGCACATCCAGATGCACTTTTCCTGGTACACCCGGAATGCCGTCAGGAAGTAGTAGAGCAGGCTGATTATGTAGGCTCCACTACAGGAATCATGGAATTTGCAAAGAAATCCGAACATAAAGAATTTATCATCGGAACAGAAAACAGCATTGTAGAGCATCTTCAGTTTGAATGTCCTGATAAGAAATTCTACCCGGTTGCAGTACAGCTTACATGCATGAATATGAAGGTTACCACCTTAATGGACATCTATAACTGTCTGAAAGGACAGGGCGGGGAAGAAATCTTCCTTCCGGAAAATATCATGGAAGGTGCCGGAAGATGCATTCACAGAATGGTAGAGCTGGGCGGCTGAATAATAACCTGAAAATTTCTGCTGGCTATTATGTCATGGAATTGATACAATAAAAGTAACATTACTGTTCACTCCGTTCTCAGTAACGTAACCCAAATTCATTCCAGATTGCCTGCGGCAATGGAATTTTGGCTTATATGTCTCGGAATTTTGGCATATTCATGTCAAAACATCTTGCGGGGTAGTGGTGTGTGAACAATTACAGACAAAACAGCCTCAGGAGTAGAAAATTGAAAAACATACAGGCAGACATTAAATCAGGAAATTTTAAACAGGTGTATCTTCTCTATGGAGAGGAAGCATATCTGAAACAACAGTATAAACAGAATCTGGTAAAGGCACTGAATCCGGATGGGGATACTATGAACTTCAATCACTATGAAGGCAAGGGGATTGATGTAAAACAGTTGATCGACCTCTGTGAAACCATGCCATTTTTCGCAGAGCGCAGAGTTGTTTTGCTGGAAGATACAGGTTTTTTCAAAAATAAGTGTGAGGAACTGGCAGATTATATGAAAGAGCTGCCGGACTATCTGTATCTGGTTTTTGCAGAAACGGAAGTAGACAAGAGAAACCGCATGTACAAAGCAGTAAAAGCCTGCGGAAGTATTGCGGAATTTATCAGACAGGATGAAAAAACTCTGATGCGCTGGGCAGCAGGGATCCTGGGGAAAGCCGGAAAAAAGATCACCCAGAGAGATATGGAACTTCTGCTGACCAAAACAGGAACTGATATGGGGAATCTCAGGATGGAGATGGAGAAGCTTATCAGTTATACAGAAGGCAGGGATGTGGTGACTGCAGAGGATATTGAAGAAATCTGCACCACCCAGACAACCAACAGAATTTTTGATATGGTGCGTGCAGTAACAGAGAAAAATCAGAAGCGTGCACTGGAACTTTATTATGATCTGCTGACATTGAAAGAGCCACCGATGAGGATCCTGTTTCTTCTTGCGAAGCAGTATCGCCAGCTGCTGTTGGCAAAACAGTTTGCGGCAGCAGGACTTGCGCAGACAGAAATAGCTTCGAAACTGGGAGTTCCCGGATTTGTTGTGAGAAACATTACAACATGTGCCAGAGCTTACACCATATCTGAACTGGAACAGGCAGTAAAAGATTTTGTGGATGCGGAAGAATCAGTAAAAACAGGGCGACTGGAAGATAAGCTGAGCGTAGAATTACTGATCATTAAATACAGCAGTAAAGTAAAATAGGAAAAACGGTAACTGCCGGATATTCTGGCAGTTACAAAAGATAATAACAAAAAAGACAGCCACATGACGGTGATGGCTGTCCTTTTTAATCATAAGCTTATAATTAAAAATTCAATCTATAATTAGTCAATGCTGTTAACAGCTTTAGCTAAACGGGCAACTTTTCTTGCACAGTTGTTTTTATGATAAACACCTTTGGATGTAGCTTTGCTGATTGTGGAAACAGCATCCTTTAATGCTACTTCTGCAGCTGCCTTATCTTTATTTGCTACTGCTGCTTCAACTTTCTTCATAGAAGTTTTAACTGCAGATTTGATTGCTTTGTTTCTTGCTGCTTTAGTTCTGTTTACTAAAATTCTTTTCTTAGCAGATTTAATGTTAGCCAATTCGTACACCTCCAATTTAATTCGATAAAATATTATTATACTCCTGTCATAGAAACAGACACGGGCGCTCCTATGAACATGCTTATATATATTATCTCAAATAATCTTCCTTGTCAATACATATTTCCATAAAAAAAGCTAAAAATAGATATAAAAAGTTGTTATAAGAACGGAGTAAACAGTAACAAATATTGAATGAAGTACGGAGGGAAAAGAGATGTTGGATAATTACGGAATAAGAACAGACCTGGCGCTGGAGGCAACCGAACGGTTTACAGAGGAAAACGTAGAAGTCCGGGGAGTGGAGATCCACGAAGATTATAATGAAGAGAAAGATATCCGTACCACTGTGGTAAAGATCACCACAGAAAACGGTGCCCGGACAATGGGACGGCCCCAGGGAAGCTATATTACGATAGAAGCTCCGGGGCTTTCTGTACATGATGAGGATTATCACAGAGAAATTTCCCTGGAAATCGCCCGTCATTTACAGAATGTGATCAATCTGGAGCGTGAGCTGTCCATTCTGGTAGTAGGTCTGGGAAATTCAGCGATCACAGCCGATTCCCTGGGGCCTCATGTGGTAGAAAATCTTCATATAACGAGACATATGATAAGAGAGTATGGCCTGCAGAGTCTTGGAAAAGAAAAAATGCACCGTATCAGCGGAATTATCCCGGGAGTAATGGCACAGACAGGGATGGAGACATCTGAGATCATACAGGGAATCGTGGCAGAGACAAAGCCGGACATAGTGATTGCCATTGATGCGCTGGCAGCAAGAAGCACCAGACGCCTGAACCGTACAATTCAGATCACAGACACAGGAATCAACCCGGGTTCCGGTGTAGGCAATCACAGAGTGGGGCTTACAGAAGAAAATCTGCAGGTAAAAGTGATTGGGATCGGAGTACCCACCGTAGTAGATGCGGCAACTATCGTCCATGATTCCATGGCACACCTTCTGGAAGCTCTGGAAGAAGCAGAACAGAAAGAATTTCTGGAAGAAATGATATCTCCTCATCTTCACACCATGTTTGTAACTCCCAAAGATGTGGATGAGACAGTAAAATACCTGAGCTTCACAATCTCAGAAGGACTGAACATGGCGTTTGAGGAAATAGGCGGCTGACCGGAAATTTGTTCCGTCAGTGTGAACAGGGTATAAATGGGAAAACATGGACATAGGATAAGTCAAGAGGTGATCCATGTGACAAACGTTCAGAAAGCGTTCTGCATTCTGCTTAGCATATGCTTTTTTGCCACTCTGGCAGTATTGCCGGGGACATTTTTTACAGGAGAAAATGTGTACAGGCATCTGCCCCTGTACCGCTTTCTGGAAAAAAGAGCTCATATGAGTTCCTATGAAGATATTGAAACTTATAAAAAAATAGCAGGAGAAAACGGAAAATATCTGGGAGAGCGTGCACGGTCCGAACAATTGCTGGCAGAAAAAGGTGAATCTGAAGAATTACAGACACCAGAATCTACACCGGTACCGGAAAAAACAGCAATCCCCTCAAAAACAGTAAAATCAGCGAAAATATCAGAATCAGAACAAACTTCAGAAAAAACAGAGAAGACACATAAGCCGGAAAAGACAACTGTGTCACCGGAAAATCCTGAACCGGACAAATCACAGAAGCCGCCAAAGTCAGCAGCACAGAATGTCCGGAATATTCAGGACAGTACAGAAACCATTGCTGCTGCAGTTCCTCATCCAATGATCGACCTGTCCCCCGAAAAACTGGCAGATTATAATTATCTTCTGGGACAATTCTATATCGTAGATTCCAACACAGAAGCAGATGCCGTACAGATCAATGCCGAAGATTTTCTGAAACAGGACTTAAAAATCACCAAAGAAACCGATACTCCTCAGATCCTGATCTATCACAGCCATTCTCAGGAAACCTTCGCAGATTCCAGAGAAGGAGAAGAATCCGACACGATTGTAGGAGTAGGAGATTATCTGACACAGCTTCTCACAGAAAACTACAGTTATCAGGTAGTCCATCTCAAAGAGCAGTTCGACATGGCAGGAGGTGAACTGGACCGCAGCGCCGCTTACGATTATGCCCGCGATTATCTGGAACCTTATCTTCAGGAAAACCCGGATATCCAGGTGATCATAGACCTACACCGGGACGGCATCCCCGAAGACCGCCATCTTGTAACGGAAATCAATGGAAAACCCACAGCCCAGATCCTTTTCTACAATGGACTGAGTTATACGACATCCAAAGGTTCCCTGGACTATCTGCCAAATCCCTACATACAGCAAAACCTGGCATTTTCCTTCCAGCTGGAATATCAGGCAGCCCAATACTATCCTCAATTTTACCGGGGAATTTACCTTGCAGGTTACCGCTACAATCTCCACCTCCGTCCCCGCTCCCTTCTTCTGGAAGCCGGAGCCCAGACCAACACTGTCCAGGAAGTAAAAAATGCCATGGAACCATTTGCCGACATCTTAGACAAGGTACTGCAGGGCTGAATTCCAATTACTAGTACAGCGTTTCGTAAATAACTATACCAATCGCGTAGGATGCGGATTCGAGTGTGCTGGTATAAAAACGCAGGCGTAGCGGGCTACGCTGAGGCTTTTAGACCTGTGCAATCGGATTCGCAGACAAGTGAGTGGTATAGTTATTTCGAAAACGATGTACTAGGATGTTTCTGGTTACTGTTTCTGTGCGTCCATGTAGATAAATAGATGACAAACCCTTCCCCAATATGTTATAATACAAAATTAGCAAACCCATCAATTATAGTATATAAGAAAGAACTCAGGAGGGAATTCCTTAATGATAGACCAGAGCAAAATCAGAAATTTCTGTATTATTGCACACATAGACCACGGCAAATCCACTCTTGCCGACCGAATCATCGAAATGACCGGCACTCTGACAGAACGTGAAATGCAGTCACAGGTACTGGACAACATGGAACTTGAAAGAGAACGTGGAATCACCATTAAATCTCAGGCAGTACGAATCGTATACAAAGCCAAAGACGGCGAAGAATACATCTTCAACCTGATCGACACCCCCGGCCATGTAGACTTCAATTACGAAGTATCCCGAAGCCTTGCAGCCTGCGACGGTGCAATCCTGGTAGTAGATGCAGCTCAGGGAATCGAAGCCCAGACACTGGCAAATGTATATCTTGCCCTTGACCATGACCTGGATGTCCTTCCGGTCATCAACAAAATCGACCTGCCAAGTGCAGAACCGGATCGTGTGGTAAATGAAATCGAAGATGTCATCGGCCTTGAAGCCCATGACGCACCAAGGATTTCTGCCAAAACAGGACTCAATGTAGAAGAAGTCCTGGAACAGATCGTAACAAAGATCCCGGCACCTCATGGTGATGTAGATGCACCATTAAAAGCCCTGATCTTTGACTCCATTTATGATGCATACAAAGGCGTTATCGTATTCTGCCGTGTCATGGATGGCCGTGTGAAAAGAGGCACCCAGATCCATATGATGGCAACTGGCTTCACCACAGAAGTTGTGGAAGTCGGATACTTTGGTGCAGGTCAGTTTATTCCATGTGAGGAACTGACAGCAGGCATGGTAGGATACATCACTGCGAGTATTAAAAACCTTGGTGACACTCGTGTAGGTGATACAGTTACAGATAAGGAAAGACCATGTGCAGAAGCACTTCCGGGCTATAAGAAAGTAAACCCTATGGTATACTGCGGATTATACCCGGCAGATGGTGCCAAATACGGTGATCTGAGAGATGCTCTTGAGAAGCTTCAGCTCAATGATGCCTCTCTGTTCTATGAACCAGAGACATCCGTAGCTCTTGGCTTTGGTTTCCGATGCGGTTTTCTGGGATTGCTCCATCTTGAAATCATTCAGGAGCGTCTGGAAAGAGAATACAACCTTGATCTTGTGACTACAGCTCCCGGTGTTATTTACAAAGTACACAAAACTAACGGTGAAGTTATCAATCTGACAAACCCCAGCAATCTGCCGGACCCGTCAGAGATTGAATACATGGAAGAACCAATGGTAAATGCCGAGATCATGGTAACAACTGAATTTATCGGTGCCATTATGGATCTTTGCCAGGAACGAAGAGGGCAGTATCTGGGAATGGATTATATGGAAGAAACACGTGCGCTTCTGAAATATAAGCTGCCGTTAAATGAGATTATCTATGATTTCTTTGATGCCCTCAAATCCCGCTCCAGAGGCTATGCTTCTCTGGATTACGAACTCTGCGGATATGAGCGCAGCGAGCTTGTGAAACTGGATATTCTGGTAAACAAAGAAGAAGTGGATGCTCTTTCCTTTATCGTACATGCAGATACAGCATATGAGAGAGGCCGTAAGATGTGCGAGAAATTAAAAGACGAGATTCCCCGCCAGCTTTTTGAGATTCCGATCCAGGCAGCTGTCGGAAGCAAGATTATTGCCAGAGAGACAGTCAGAGCCATGCGTAAGGATGTACTTGCCAAATGTTACGGCGGTGATATTTCCCGTAAGAAGAAACTTCTGGAGAAACAGAAGGAAGGTAAGAAACGTATGCGTCAGGTAGGCAATGTGGAGATTCCGCAGAAAGCATTTATGAGTGTATTGAAACTGGATGATAAATAAAGTATGAATGGTAACTATTCGGCAGCCTGCTGTCCACATAACTGTGAAGGTACTGAACAGTTATCTGTGAATAGTGCTCATCTCAACAGAAGGTTAAAATATTGAAGAAAATGATTAAGCGAAAAACAGTTATACTATGTATGTTATTGCTTGGAATTTCTGTCTCCGGATGTGGGAAAACCAGGGAGGTAGATGAAGCGTCCTCTAAAGTGATCCAGATCAGTGTTGCGCCGGAAGAGACAAGTCCCACTCCGGCACCGGATCAGGTAGCTTCCGCAGCAGTTACCACCAATGGTAATCTGACAATGGTAAATACGTATCTGGCAGAGCAGGATGCAGCAGGTATCTCATCTGCGGAAAGTTCAGACAGCCAAAGTGATGCCGACAGTACAGATAACAGTGTCGACTCAGCAGATAACAATGAGCAAGACAGCAGTACATCAGATACTGAGGAATAGAAAACAGGTCATAACAGGAGCAGATTACAATGGAGAGAAGGAATATCACAGATTCTCCCATGGAAATCTATGTCCACATTCCATTTTGCATAAAAAAATGTGATTACTGTGATTTCCTTTCCGGTCCGTCAGGTCCAAAGGAGCAGGCTGATTATGTAGATGCTCTGCTTGAAGAAATCAATGCAGCAGAAGAAGGAAAAGGAAGGAGTGTATCCTCTGTATTTATTGGAGGGGGCACTCCTTCTGTTTTGGATGAGAGATTCATAGGAGAAATTTTAAATCATATAAGACGAAAATTTCAGATTGCGGATCATGCTGAGATCACCATAGAAGTAAACCCGGGGACTGCAGACAGAAACAAACTGCAGGCATACAGAACATATGGAATCAACCGCCTGAGCATAGGTTTACAGTCGCCGGATGACAGAGAACTGAAGATCCTTGGAAGAATCCACAATTATGAGCAGTTTCTGGAGACTTACAGAAGTGCAAGAGAGGCAGGGTTCGACAATATCAATATTGATCTGATGAGTGCGATCCCGGATCAGACTTATGAAGGATGGATCCACAATCTTCGCACTGTTGCAGGACTGGATCCGGAACATATTTCCGCATACAGCCTGATTATTGAGGAGGGCACACCTTTTGCATCGCGGACGCTGAATTTGCCGGATGAAGATGCGGAGTACAATATGTATGAGGCAACAGCACAGATTCTGAGAGAATATGGCTTTGAGCAGTATGAGATTTCCAATTACGCAAAGAAAGGCAGAGAATGCAGGCATAACGTGGGCTATTGGATCCGACAGGATTATCTGGGGTTTGGCCTGGGAGCTTCCTCTCTTTATGGAAAGGAACGTTTTGTCAATACGCAGGATATGAAAAAATATCTGGAAAACAGTAGAACTCCGAAAAAAATAAGAGAAAAAGAGCCGCCCCTCACCAGAGAGGATGAGATGGCGGAGTTCATGTTTCTGGGACTTCGTATGACCAGAGGAATCTCAAAAGCTGAGTTTGAGCGGCAGTTTGGCAGTGAAATAGATGCAATATACGGGGATGTTCTGAGAAAATATAAGTCAATGGGACTGCTTTTGGAAGAAAACGGAAGGATTTTTCTGAGCAGAGAGGGAATTCATGTAAGCAATTCCGTTATGGCGGATTTTTTGCCGTAAACGCCTTGACGAACAAATGTTCCTGTATTATACTGATGCCATGAGGATTGCGGGGCAGCGAAACTGCGCACAATCCATGAATATCATAACATACGAAAAAGGTGTAACTGTCAAGGTAAGAAACAGTTATTATTTATAAATGAGAAACAGGAGGCCCACAATGGCAGCAGATACAACGAAGAAGCACTTTATCAGGATCAGAGGTGCCAATGTTAATAATCTTAAGAATTTAAGTGTGGATATTCCCAGAGACAAGTTTGTGGTATTTACAGGACTGAGTGGCTCCGGTAAATCTTCACTGGCTTTTGATACCATCTATGCAGAGGGACAGCGTCGTTATATGGAATCTCTCTCTTCCTATGCAAGACAGTTCCTGGGTCAGATGGAGAAGCCGGATGTGGAGAGCATCGAAGGTCTGCCACCGGCCATTTCCATTGATCAGAAATCTACCAACCGCAATCCCCGTTCCACAGTAGGAACAGTGACAGAAATCTATGATTATTTCCGACTTCTGTATGCCAGAGTGGGAATTCCTCATTGTCCGAAGTGCGGAAGAGAGATTAAGAAGCAGACAGTTGACCAGATGGTAGACAGTATCATGTCTTTTCCGGAGAGAACGAAGATCCAGCTTCTGGCGCCTGTTGTGCGGGGGCGCAAGGGAACTCATGCAAAGCTTCTGGAGCAGGCAAAGAGAAGCGGATATGTACGTGTGCAGATTGACGGAAACCTGTATGAGCTTTCCGAGGAGATCAGCCTGGACAAGAATATCAAGCATAATATAGAGATTGTGGTAGACCGTCTGATCGTGAAGCCCGGGATTGAGAAAAGACTCTCAGATTCCATTGAGACAGTGCTGAATCTGGCAGAGGGCCTTCTGATGGTAGATACTATGGATGGAAATATTCACAATTTCAGCCAGAGTTTCTCCTGTCCTGACTGTGGTATCAGTGTAGATGAGATCGAACCGAGAAGCTTTTCTTTCAATAATCCTTTTGGCGCCTGTCCGGACTGTCTGGGACTTGGATATAAAATGGAATTTGATATTGATCTGATGATCCCGGATAGATCTCTGAGTATCCTGGATGGTGCCATTGTGGTCACAGGATGGCAGTCCTGCACAAATGAGGGAAGCTTTTCCAGGGCAATCCTGGATGCTCTTGCCAGAGAATATGATTTCAGCCTGGCAACACCTTTTGAGGAGTATCCGGAGAAGATACAGGACATTCTGATCAACGGAACTAATGGACATTCTGTAAAGGTTTACTATAAAGGGCAGCGCGGAGAGGGCGTTTACGATGTGGCGTTTCCGGGGCTGATCCGAAATGTGGAGCAGCGTTACAGAGAGACAGGCTCTGATGCCATGAAGCAGGAGTATGAATCTTTCATGCGCATTACTCCATGTAAAACCTGTAAAGGTCAGAGACTGAAGAAGGAATCACTGGCTGTGACTGTGGCGGATAAGAATATTTATGAGGTCACCAATCTTTCCATAGAGAAGCTGAAAGCCTTTCTGGCGGATATGCAGCTCTCCGAGCAGCAGCAGCTTATCGGCAGACAGATTCTGAAGGAAATCAGGGCAAGGGTAAGTTTCCTGTCAGATGTAGGACTGGATTATCTTTCATTGGGACGTGCGACAGGAACTCTTTCCGGCGGCGAGGCGCAGAGAATCCGTCTGGCTACCCAGATTGGTTCCGGGCTGGTAGGAGTTGCCTATATTCTGGATGAACCGAGTATCGGACTTCACCAGAGGGATAATGACAGACTTCTTGGTTCTCTGATGAAACTGCGTGATCTTGGAAACAGCCTGATCGTTGTGGAGCATGATGAAGATACCATGCGTGCCGCAGACTGTATTGTAGATATAGGTCCCGGTGCAGGGGAGCATGGCGGACAACTGGTTGCCATGGGAACTGCAGAGGATTTGATGAAGAACGAGGATTCCATCACAGGAGCTTATCTGAGTGGAAAATTAAAAATCCCGGTACCTTTGGAGAGACGGAAGCCAACCGGTTTTCTTACTGTCAAGGGGGCGGCAGAGAATAATCTCAAGAATATCGATGTGAAGATACCTCTTGGGATCATGACCTGTATCACAGGAGTTTCGGGCTCAGGTAAGAGCTCTCTGATCAATGAGATTCTTTATAAACGCCTGGCAAGAGATCTGAACCGGGCAAGAGTGATTCCGGGAAAACATAAGGATATTCTGGGAACAGACCAACTGGATAAGGTTATCAATATTGACCAGTCACCTATTGGCCGTACTCCACGTTCCAATCCTGCGACTTATACCGGGGTATTTGACCAGATCAGAGATCTTTTTGCAGCAACAGCAGATGCCAAGGCAAAAGGATATAAGAAAGGACGATTCAGTTTTAATGTAAAGGGCGGAAGATGTGAGGCATGCAGCGGTGACGGTATTATCAAAATTGAGATGCATTTCCTTCCGGACGTATATGTACCATGCGAGGTCTGCAAAGGTAAGAGATATAACAGAGAAACCCTGGAAGTAAAGTATAAGGATAAGAATATTTACGATGTGCTGAATATGACGGTGGAGGAAGCACTGACTTTTTTTGAGAATGTTCCTTCTATTAAAAGAAAGATACAGACTCTTTATGATGTAGGACTTTCCTATATCCGGCTGGGACAGCCGTCCACAGAGCTTTCCGGAGGAGAGGCACAGAGAATCAAGCTTGCCACAGAGCTGAGCAAGCGCAGCACAGGTAAGACTATCTACATTCTGGATGAGCCTACCACAGGTCTGCATTTTGCGGATGTGCATAAGTTGGTGGAGATTCTGAAACGATTATCGGAGGGCGGTAATACAGTAGTTGTGATCGAGCATAATCTGGATGTGATTAAGACCGCAGATTATATCATTGATATCGGACCGGAGGGTGGAGACAAAGGAGGTACCGTAGTTGCTCAGGGAACTCCTGAGGAGGTGGCACAGTCACCGGTTTCCTATACCGGAAAATATGTAAAGAAATATCTGAAATAATCTTGAAATCATATTGCAGGACTTTCTTTTTAAATGGAAGTTGTATATAATAGAAGAGATTATTTATAGCAATTCTCGTAAATAATATATTTTGATCCGGCTTATCAGGATGTGAAGCCCTGTTGGACTGTTTTGATCGCATTATTTTATGGAGTTGTTATAACTAAACCGGATAAGTCCCCGGTAGAGACTGTAAAAAGTAATGATCAGTTGAAGGGGATGAGGAGAACGTAAGAACAGAAAGGGGATTTCCATGCCGACAAGTGATATTGGAATTGACCTGGGAACCAGGAACAGTCTGGCTTATTCTACAGGAAAGGGGCTTGTGCTAAATGAGCCTTCGATCGTAGTTTATGATAAAAATACAGAGAAGATACGTGCGATCGGTGAAGAAGCCCGTCTGATGGAAGGGCGCATTACTTCAGATATGGAGATCATCCGTCCCATCAGACAGGGCGTGATCGTTGATTATACAGTTACAGAGAAGATGTTGAAATACTTTATATCCAGAGCAATAGGAAGAAGAGCTTTCCGCAAGCCCAGGATCAGTATCTGTGTTCCCAGTGGAATTACAGAGATTGAGAAAAAGGCAGTGGAGGAAGCAACCTATCAGGCTGGTGCCAGAGATGTCTATATGGTGGAGGAACCTATAGCTGCGGCAATCGGAGCCGGGGTGGATGTGACCAAGCCCTTTGGAAATCTGGTCGTAGACATTGGAGCCGGAACTTCGGATGTTGCGGTTATCTCTCTTGCGGGGGTTGTGGTTTCCGCTTCTGTGAAAGTTGCAGGGGACACTTTTAATCAGGCTATACTGAACTATGTGAGAAAGAATCATGGACTTTTTATCGGAGAAGATATGGCAGAGAAGATCAAAATTCAGATTGGTACGGCTATAGAGGAATCAAATCCGAGAACAATGGAAGTAAAGGGGAGAAATGTGATCACCGGTCTGCCGAAGACAGTGACACTTACCTCAGAAGAAATACGTGTGGCGTTAAAGGATGCTACAAGCCAGATTGTGGAGACTGTTCATGGAATTCTGGAAAAGACACCGCCGGAACTGGCTGCGGATATTGTAGACAGAGGAATCGTACTTACAGGCGGCGGTGCCCTTCTTCATGGGATGGATACACTGATCGAGCAGAGAACCGGAGTAAGTACACTGACTGTGCAGGATGCAATGAGCGTGGTCGCAGTGGGAACCGGTAAGTATGCAGAGGTAATGGCACGTTTTGACGGATAAAGCAGGAGGTACTGCACAGTGCAGTGCCTTTTTGCGTTGTCAGAGGCTCAAAGAAGCAGGAGGTGTGGAGAAAAGCACATGAGTGAAACTGTCACAGGATACATAGATCATGTTATTTTCAGAAATGAAAATAACGGATATACAGTTATGGTACTGAAAGGTACAAAAAAAGAGGAAGAGCTGACCTGCGTGGGAAGTTTCCCTGCGATCACACAGGGGGCATCTATTGAAGCAACCGGAGTATATATCCATCATCCGGTATATGGCAAACAGTTTCAGATCAGTTCTTTTACAGAGAAGATGCCGGAGGATACATATGGAATAGAACGTTATCTGGGTTCGGGCGCCATCAGGGGAATCGGTGCTGCACTGGCTGCCAGGATCGTGCGGAAGTTTGGAGATGACACACTCCGTATCGTAGAAGAAGAGCCGGAGCGGCTTGCAGAGGTAAAGGGGATCAGTGAGAAAAAAGCCCGGGAGATCGCTGCGCAGGTAAGTGAGAAGGCAGAGATGCGAAAAGTAATGATCTTTCTGCAGAAATATGGGATTTCCCTGAACCTGGGCGCAAAGATTTATCAGAAATATAAGGAATCTGTCTATACGATCCTTCAGGAGAATCCTTACAGACTTGCGGAAGATATTTCCGGTGTGGGATTTAAGATTGCTGATGAGATTGCTGCCAGAGTCGGTATTCACGCAGACTCAGATTACAGAATCCGCAGCGGAATGCTGTATACTCTTCTGCAGGCTTCGGGAGAAGGACATACTTATCTTCCGAGGGAACAGTTATTTACAAGATGTGCCAGACTTCTGGGAGTAGATGAATCCTATATGGAGAAACATCTTATGGATATGGTTATTGACAGGAAGCTGGTGCTGAAAGAAAAAAGCGGAGAAACTATCGTTTATCCGGCACAGTATTATTATCTGGAACTGAACACTGCCAGGATGCTTAATGAACTGAATATTGTGTGTCCTGAGGATAAAGAGCTTGTCAGGCACAGAATTGAGCTGATCGAGAAAGAGACAGGAACTGTTCTGGATGAAATGCAGAAGAAAGCAATCACTGAAGCAGCGGATCATGGACTCTTTATTCTTACAGGAGGCCCCGGTACAGGTAAAACGACAACGATCAATGCGATCATCCGCTTTTTTGAGGGAGAAGGTGCAGAGATTCGGCTGGCTGCACCTACCGGACGTGCTGCAAAGAGAATGACAGAGACTACCGGATATGAGGCGCAGACAATTCACCGTCTGCTGGAACTGAATGGAATGCCGGAAGAAGAGAGGGACGGGCATTCAGCTAAATTCGAGAGGAATGCGCAGAATCCGCTGGAGGCAGATGTGATCATTATTGATGAAATGTCTATGGTGGATATCCATCTGATGCATTCTCTTCTTCTTGCAGTGGTAGCAGGAACCAGACTGATCCTTGTGGGGGATGAGAATCAGCTTCCGAGTGTAGGCCCGGGCAATGTGCTGAGAGATATTATCCGAAGCAGATGTTTCCCTGTAGTAGAACTGACTAAGATATTCAGACAGGCATCAGAGAGTGATATTGTTGTAAATGCTCATAAGATAAATAAGGGAGAACAGGTTCAGATCAATAATAAGAGCAGGGATTTCTTTTTTCTGAAGAGATATGATGCAGATATCATTATAAGAGTAGTGATCGCGCTGATCCAGGAGAAACTGCCGCGTTATGTAGATGCCAAACCCTTTGAGATACAGGTACTGACACCTATGAGAAAGGGACTTCTGGGAGTAGAGCGGCTGAATCAGATCCTGCAGAGATACCTGAATCCGCCGGAAGACGGGAAATCCGAGAGGGCGGTTGGAGACCGGCTGTTCCGCACAGGGGACAAGGTCATGCAGATCAGAAATAATTATCAGATGGAATGGGAAATACGGGGACGATATGGGGTTGTCATTGAGAAAGGCGTGGGAGTATTTAACGGAGACACCGGAATCCTCAGGGAAATCAATGAATTTGCTGAGACAGCAGAAGTGGAATTTGAGGATGGACGTTTTGCAATGTACTCGTTCAAACAGCTGGAGGAACTGGAACTTGCATATGCTATTACAATCCACAAGTCTCAGGGATCTGAGTATCCGGCAGTCATACTTCCATTGCTTTCCGGACCACAGATGCTTTTAAACAGGAACCTTCTTTATACCGCAGTTACCAGAGCAAGAAAATGTGTGACGGTTGTGGGAAACGAGGAGACCTTTGCAGAGATGATACGCAATGAAAAACAGCAGAAGAGATACAGTGCATTGGATGAGCGGATCAGAGAACTGAGTGAGACTACAAAGGATAATAATAATACAGACGGTGAAGAATGACATTGCAGACTGTGATCTGATGACTGAATAATAACAGAGAAAAAATTTATCTTGATAATACGAGAAAAACAGAAATACAGAGGATAGCAAAACAGAGAGTAAAATAGCGGGAGGAAATGGAAATGAAACGGTTTCTGAACATGGTTGCTGATATTTTTTACCCTAGATGCTGTCCGGTCTGTCAGAAAATACTGGCAGATCAACGAAGGATGATCTGTCCAGAATGCGAGAAAGAACTTCATCCGATTAGTCATCCCAGATGTTATAAATGTGGAAAGCCCATAGAAACAGGGGAATACTGCAGGGACTGTCAGAAACACAGGCATGTGTATGAACAGGGAAGAGGTATTTTTGTCTATGATGGCATAATGAGAAGATCTGTTACCAGATATAAGTACTATGGATGCAGGGAATACGGTGATTTTTATGCCAGAGCAATGTATCAATATGCGCAGAAAGAATTGCGGGAATGGAAGCCGGATCTGATCGTGCCGGTCCCCGTACACAGGTCGAAGGAGCGGCAGAGAGGTTTTAATCAGGCTGCATATCTGGCGGAAAAACTCGGTCATTATACCGGAATTTCCACAGATGTCAATATCGTACAGAAAGTTTTAAAGACAAAGTCGCAGAAAAAACTGAATGCTTTGCAGAGAAGAAAAAACCTGGAAAGAGCGTTCTGCGTGACCGGAGATGTCAGGGGAAAGAATATCCTGGTGATAGATGATGTGTATACAACAGGAAGTACGATCGATGCAATGGCCGGATGCCTGAAGAGAAAAGGTGCCGGAAATGTTTATTTTCTTACGGTTTGCATAGGCAGGAGATAAGAAAAAACACTTTTCATACATAATGATATATGTTACAATTAATCTGTATGATTATATGAATGATATCAGGTTGTTGCTGAGAACAGAGTGAACAGTAATAGCGGATTATAGCAAAAGGAAAAGCATACAGTAAGGAGTAATTTATGTTAAATGAAGAGAAGATAAAAATCATGAATAAACTTGCCATGTATGAACAGGGTGAAGGAAAGAAATATCTTCCGGTCAGCAGGTACTACCGTAGTGATTATATCGGACTTGCCATGATTAAGAATTTTTTCCTTGTTACGATTGGGTATTGCCTGATTCTGGCCGGTATCGCAGCATATTTTGCTGAATATCTGATAGATAATGTTCATAAGATGAACCTTGTTTCATTGGGCGTGGAAGTTATTCTGGGGTATGTGGCAGTGCTGGTACTGTTTTCTGTCCTGACATATATCCAATATACGGTGAAATACCACAAAGCAAAGAAAAGTGTGAAAAATTATTATGAAGAACTTACACAATTAAGTAAAATCTACGGTCGCGAAGATAAAAAATCTTCAGCCAGAGGAGTTACAGGAGGATATAAAAAATGACAGCATTACTCGAATTAAAACAGCGAATAAAGAATTTATACAGCCAGTATGAGATTTATATCCTGCCTGTCTTACGTTTCGTTCTGGCAATGGTTTATTTCATATGGATCAATACCAATATGGGATATATGAAGCAGATCGATAATATATTTATTGTTCTGATCCTTGCACTGATCTGTTCCATTCTTCCTTCAGGTGTAATGATTTTTGTAGGATTTGCCCTGATGGTCGCACATGGTTATGCACTGGGGATAGAAGTTGCAGGTTTTATGCTTGTGCTGATCCTGTTTATGGCAATTCTCTTCCTGAGATTCAGTTCAGACAATAATTTAGTACTTGTATTTACACCGCTTTCCTTTGGGTTCAGTGTTCCGACGCTTCTTCCTATCGGAAGCGGACTTTTGTGCAATGCGTTTTCTGCACTTCCTGCAGGCTGCGGAGTGATTATTTACTATTTTATCCGTTTTATACGTGTACAGCATAAACTTCTGGAAAACCCGGATGTTGCCATAGCTGACAAATTAAAACTTCTGACAGATGGAATCGTGCAGAACTGGGGAATGTGGATCACAGTGATTGCCTTTATCGCAGTGATTCTGCTGGTGAATCTGATACGTACCCGCTCTTTTGACTATGCATGGAGAATTGCCATTATTGCAGGTGGAGTTGTGTATGTTCTGATGATTATTGCAGGTGGATTTTATTTTAGACTGGATATTGATGTTGTTACGCTGATCATTTATACGGTGATCTCTGTGGTGATAGGATTACTTCTTGAATTCTTTGTATTTGGTGGTGACTATACCCGTACCGAGAGACTGGAATATGAGGATGATGAATATTATTATTATGTAAAAGCAGTGCCGAAAGCCTGTGTCACAACATCTGAAAGAAGTATAAAGAAGATTAACGGAAGTTCCGCAAAGGATGAAAGACCGGCACAGGATAACGTTGTTTCTTATGCGAATCCTATTTTTCATGGTGATGAGAAAGCAGTGACGACAGATGAGGCTGCAGCACCTGTAGAGAGAAAGAAAGATATTGACAGCGTGGATTTTGAGAAGAAACTGGAAGAATCATTAAAAAATCTGTAAAAAGCAGTTTCCGGTAACGATGAGACAAAATCGTTACTGTGAACGGAGTGAACAGTAACACAAAATCCACTGAAAACATTTTCAACGATAAGGGATATAAAAATGATAAGGAAAGGAGAGCCATATGCAGGAATTTTCAGGAAATTTGATAGAGACATTATCAAGACTGGCATTTCCTAAGATTGGGATTATAGATATCATACAGATTGCACTGATTGCTTTTTTTGTATATCAGTTCATGGTATGGATCAAATATACTCATGCATATACACTTCTGAAAGGAATACTGGTCGTTCTCCTCTTCATTCTGATCGCGTATATTTTCAGGATGAATACGATTCTGTGGATTTTTTCAAATCTGGCAAGTACACTGATCGTAGGTGTGATCGTTATTTTTCAGCCGGAGCTCAGAAAAGTTCTGGAACAGCTTGGACAAAAGCGGATCATGGCTTCACTGATACCTTTTGATGCAGGTAAAGAGGTGAAGGAAAGATTTACGGATAAAACCATCAGTGAGCTGGTCAAAGCATGTTTTGATATGGGAGAAGTTAAGACCGGAGCACTGATCGTAATTGAGCAGAATGAGCTGCTGACCGATTATATAAGAACAGGTATTAATCTGGATGCAATCCTTACCAGTCAGCTTCTGATCAATATATTTGAACATAACACACCACTTCATGACGGAGCTGTTATTGTAAGAGAGAACAGGATTGTGGCTGCAACATGCTATCTTCCACTGTCTGATAATATGGAACTGAGCAAACAGCTTGGAACGCGGCACAGGGCAGGTGTGGGGATCAGTGAGCAGACAGATTCTGTTACGATCATTGTATCAGAGGAAACCGGTCAGGTATCTGTAGCGCAGGGAGGAAAGCTGACCAGAGGTGTAAACAGTGCAAAACTCAGAGAAATCCTGGTCAGAGCGCAGAATAAGCAGGTTGTAGACAACAGCAAACTTCGCCATTTACTGAAAGGAAGAGTGAAGCATGAAGAAGCGAAAAATAACAGATAATATACCTCTGAAAATCATGTCTGTCGCAATAGCTGTTGTGCTATGGCTGATCGTTGTAAATATAGATAATCCGACAGGAACCAATTACTATACGCTCAATGATGTGGAACTGATCAACAAGGAATATGTGGAATCTTCAGATACCATCGGTAAGATGTGTATGCCGGAACAGAACCAGGATTCCATAAAAGTCGCGATCACTGCAACCAAGAAGATCAGAGACAAGATCAAAGTCACAGACATCTCTGCGGTAGCTGATCTTCAGCAGGCGGTAAGCCTGGATACAAATCCGGTTATGGTTCCTATTACCGTTACCTGTTCTGTACCGGGGGTATCTCCCAGTGATATCAAAGTTACTCCTCAGAATCTCAGTGTAAATCTTGATGAAAAAGAGACACAGGAGTTTGTGGTAAATGTCAGCAGAGGTGATACGAAACCGGGCAAAGATTATGAAGTAGGAAGTCTGACTGCCAGTCCGGAGAAAGTAAGGATTACAGGCCCGAAGACGCTGATCAATAAAATAGATAAGGTAAATGCTTCCATTGAACTGGATGGGAATACAGAGGATTTTACACAGGATGTAAACCTTACGATCATTGATAAGAATCAGGAGGTACTTACCGATTCTGAAATGAATTCATTGCGGATTGAGAATAATGCAAAAGTAACAGTGACTGCAAAATTATGGAAAATCCGTCAGGGAGTGCAGATATCTGCAGATTATGTAGGGACACCGGCTGAAGGATATCAGGTTGGGGCTGTGAGAACAGTGCCGGATACGATCAGTGTAGCAGGCAGTGCAGAAGGTCTTGAAAGTCTTGCGGATAATAATAATGTGATCACTATACCGGAAGACAGTATTGATATTTCCGGTGAATCCGAAGATGTGGAGAAAAAAATCAGTCTTACGAATCTTCTGCCGGACAATGTGAAACTTACCAGTGACTCCAGTGAAGATGTATGGGTAACTGTAAGTATTCTTCCGGCCGGAAGCAGAGAGTTTGAATTTCCGACTAAGAATATAGAGGTTAAGAATAAACCGAAAGATCTGCAGGTAACATTTGAGACTGCACAGATAGAAGTGCGGATCAAATCAGATAACAAAGATCTGGATGATCTGAATAATGACAAAGACATTAAGGCATCTATAGATCTGGATGGCAAAAAAGAAGGAAGTTATGAAGTCCCGGTTGAGATAGTCTTGCCGGATGGTTATGAGACAGTGGAAGATGTGACTACGGAAGTAGTGATTTCATCAGGGACTGCTGTTGATGACAGTAAGGAAAACAAGGAATAAAAGAATTCTCCACTTACAGAAGGGGTAGTAACAATATAAGAGGAACAGTGAAATGGTCAGGAAAAAAGTGACAGTTAAAAATCCCACAGGTCTTCATCTGAGACCTGCGGGGATTTTGTGCAATGAGGCAATGAAATACCAGTCACAGATAACATTTGTCTACGATGGGGGCATGGCAAATGCAAAGAGTGTACTGAGTGTACTTGGTGCATGTGTAAAATGCGGAGATGAGATAGAACTTACCTGTGAAGGTGTTGATGAACAGGAAGCCCTGGATCATCTTGTTACTGCTATTGATAGCGGCCTCGGCGAGTAGAAAGCTGCTGTGCACAAACAGAGTGAACAGTAACCATAAAGTAACATGAATAAAAGAGGAGGAACTTATTGTGAAAAGAAGATTAGTTGCGGTTACATTGAGTCTTATTATGACAATGGCAACTGTCAGTGAAGCAGGTGCTGCTGTATTTACTTCACCTGATACAGCTTTGGCTGTTGCCACACAGACAGCTGCAGAAGAAGTAAATGTTACAGAAGAAACTTCTGAAACAGAAACCTCTGAAACAGAAGCAGACGCTTTTTCAGATGGAGATGATGGGACAGCAGTACCATCACAGGAACAGACAGACGACGCATTTACAGCGGGAACGGATACGGCTGCTGCATTGCCGGACGAGACGCCGTCAACAGCAGATGCTACGGATGCCGTTGGAGCCGCTGTAGTGAAAGCTGAGGACTGGGTAAGCACAGAGAATGGCTTTAAACTGCGCAAACCTGCAAAAAATCAGGATACAGCAAATACAGATGATCAGAAAGCAGCAACAGCAGCACTACCCGATGAGGAGATGCCGTCTGAGACTGACGGATTCTCAGGAGATCAGACAGAATCATCTGAAACAGCAGTGGCTGAAACAGATACAACAGCTGTGACAGCAGAGGTTACAGCAATGGAAACACCAGCAGCAACGGATACAGTGTCTGTAACAAATGAAGAATTTTATACAGCGGCAGACGGAATTGTAAAAATCAGCACAGAGTATAAAGGGGAAACCCATACAGGATATTATCTGTTTGATGAAGAGGGAATCCTTGTAACCGGACAGGCTGAGGTAAAAGAAAAATCTTCAGCTGATGAAGAACCGACATCAGATGCAGCTCAGTCAGCAGGAGAAGATGCCGCAGGGGAAGAAACAGAAGCCCAGGCAAATCAGTCCTATTTTACAACTGCAGATGAGGCTGTTGTTTATACCGGATGTGAAGGAGAAGCGATAACTCCATATACATCTACAGTAGGCCAGCAGGAGAAGAGTGTATGGAAATGGACAGGAACATATTTCCAGTACTACGATGAGAATGGTAATCTGGAGACAATTGCACAGCTTGAAGCGAAAGCAAAAGCAGCAGGTACATATACCGGATATTTCAAGATCAATGAGGATTATTACTGCCTTGATCCTGAAGGTAAGCCACAGACAGGAGAGATCACCCTCACAGTTAACGGCGAATCAAACCTGTATTATTTTGATCCTGCAAGCAGCGACATTCCCGGAAAAATGTTCCACAATGGATGGCTTCGTTCAGATACCACTAAGGGAGAGCGCTGGCTGTATTTTAAAAAGGGAAATGTTCCGGCAGACATCGGTAAATATTATAAGCGTGGCGTAGTTGCCACAGCTATCCCGGAGAAAGGAACCGGAGCTTACTTGCTGGATGCCAATGGATATGTTCTGAAATCAGTGATGAAGAAGGCTCAGAATGGTGCATATTACTGTACCGACAGTAACGGCCAGATTTATAGAAATAAACTTGTAAAATACGGCAATTTCAGATATTATTTTGGTTCAAACGGAAAGCGGGCAACCTGGACAAAGAGATGGGCAAAAGCAGGCGATCATTACTATTACTTTGGAAGTACTCCGGGTCGTGTTGTTGAGAAACATGGCTGGCAGAAACTTGTCAGCACCAGTGGCAAATTCCTTGGCTGGCTGTATTTTGATTCCAATGGAAATCATTATACGGATAAGTGGACTTCCGCAGGTTATTATTTTAAACCATCAGGAAAGCTTGCAAGCGGTTTGACAGAAATCGATGGAAAGAAATATATATTTGAATCATCTACATCCGCAGAACACAAAGGTAAAGTATATAAGAGCACAATGGTGCGCTATAAAAAGAAATGGTATATCGCATCCTCTAAGGGAAGCCTGTATAAGAGCGGATGGAGAAAATACAGCGGCAATTACTATTATCTTAAAGACTGTGTGGTTCAGACAAATCAGTTTATGAAAAAGAATGGAGTAAACGGTTATCTGGATGCAAACGGTAAATATACAAGAGGATGGGTAATTGTAAGTAATGCTAAAAATCTGGTGAGATATATTGATCCGTCAGGAAACGGATTTGCAAGAAATAAGAGTATGAGAGTTAATGGAATTCTGTATTACTTTGACAGTAACGGATACCGTATCACTGATCTGACAAACAGATACAGAGGACCGTATTCTGTTCAGGTGGACAGAGTAAACGGAGTTATGACTGTTTATGCTGATTCAGCCAGAACAATTCCTGTTAAGACGATCAGAGTATCTGTAGGTTTAGCGGGAACACCAACTCCGACCGGTGACTTTACACTGAGCAGAAGCCTGAGGTGGCAGCCTCTTATGGGACCATCCTGGGGACAGTATGGAACCCATGTAGACCGTGCCGGACAGGGAGGAATCTTTGTTCATTCTGTAGCCTGCGGTCAGGCAAACTCATATAATCTTCCGGCAGGAGAGTACAATAAGCTTGGATCTCCCGCATCACATGGATGTATCAGAACCTGTGTGGCAGATGCGAAGTGGGTTTATGAGAACTGTAATGGCGCACCGATCAGTATTATTGACGGTCAATATAAAGCAGATGATGCAATGAAAGGACCTCTTGGAAAGAAAGCACTCACTCCGTTAAGGGGAGCTGCTAATTTCGATCCTACAGATCCGGCTGTCTGATCCGGATGGTTTCTGCCAGGATAACCAGAATTGCTATAGAAATGAAATATGCAAAACGGCTGCACAGAGCAAGAAATGTGCAGCCGTTTTTGGGTATATATCAGGGATTATCTTGCGAAAATGTAATATAGTGTGTATAATATGTTAATAGTATTGTAATAAAATAGACGCTTGTTAGAAGACAGGAGTAGAAAGATGAAAAGAGATTTTTTTAAAATCAGAAAAAGGATCATTGTTGGTTGTCTGGCAACTGTGATAGCTGTAGCGCAGCCTGTAAGCTCTGTTTTTGCAAATCCGCATTATGACAGACGTGATACAGTGGCTGAGGAGGAATTTATTTATTCTGCAAGAACTTCCGGTACAGAGTCATCAAGAAAAAAAGTGAACTCCAAAGCATGGAAAAAGATCAACGGTGTCTGCTATAACGGAAGTGGTAAAATCATTCCGGGTGCGATAACCAGAGGCATGGATGTCTCTGAATGGCAGGGCAATATTGACTGGAAACAGGTGAAGAAGTCTGACATAGATTTTGCGTTTGTCCGGATCTCCTATGGCCTGACTCACGAAGATTATACCTATGATGAGAATATGACAAATGCAGAACTTGCCGGAGTACCCACGGGCACCTATGTGTACAGTACAGCCTTATCGACAACTACCGCATTAAAGGAAGCACAGCTTGCCATCAGCAAAATGCAGGGTTACAAGGTTTCCTATCCGGTCGTATATGATCTGGAGGATGCAAAAGCAAGTAAGCTCTCTGCAAAAACAGTCTCAGAGATGGCACTGACCTTCTGCAATGAAGTGCGCAGGGCCGGATATTATCCGATGGTTTACTGCAATACCAACTGGTATGATAATTACATAGACTGGTCCTTATTATCAGGAGTGGATGTATGGATCGCAAGATATGGGGACACGATTCAGGCACCTGATAAGGAACGGTACAATTATACAATATGGCAGTCCACAGACGGTAACCGGGAAAGCGGACTGAACAGTACCAGCGGACTGGTAGCAGGAATCCCTGCAGGCAATGATGTTGATATGGATTTTGGCTATGTGGATTATACAAAGAAAATTACGCCGAGATGGAAATCTCTGGATTCCTATGTTCCGGCAATGAAACCCGATACAGGCAGCAACGATGGAAGCCAGGAACAGACAGGACTTCATCAGGAAAATGGAAAATACTATTATGTCAATGAAAATGGTGAACGTGTGTCAGATCAGTGGGTAACTGTAAATGGAAAGACCTATTATATCAGTTCTGATGGTTATGCTCTGATGGGAATGAAGAAAGTAGACGGGAAATGTTACTGGTTTCATACAAAGTCCGGATATATGTTTAAAAACCGCCGCGTGACCAGATCTACCGGCGATATCTACTATTTTGGAAGCGACGGTGTACGCTGCGAGAATGGAATGTACAAAATCAGGGAAAAAAGTGGGGAGCACACCTATTATTTCCAGAAAAACGGAAAAGCGTATAAGGGATGGCTGACACTGAATGGTAAAAAATACTATTTTTACAAAGGCAGTTCCGCACTTTCCGGTACGCGTGCCGAGAACATTACACTGACCAGTTCCAACAGGATTGTATCTGTGTTTGATGGAAATGGAGTGTGTACCAGACAATATAAAAAGCGGTAAAAAATATTGAAACATATAAAAAGATCCTGTAGCTGTGGCACTGATGGAAATTCTGCAACAGCTTCGGGATCTTTTTATGAAATTGCTGTAATTAAAGCGTATAGATCAGGATACCTGCAATGATGATCAGGTTTCCCATGATTTTTCCTTTCGTGATCTTTTCCTTCAGAATGAAATGAGAGAGAAGCAGGACAAACACATAGGCGGCAGTATCAATGACAGGACCATAGCGCATATCTACTTTTGTATAACACCATGTATTGAGGAGGAGGATCAGCATATATATGGTGTATGAGAGAATCACCCGGAAATTGAGATATTCCCTGATTCGGTTTTCGTATCTGATATTTGCGCTCTGTTTCAGAAGTATCTGTGAAACAGCGGAAAAAAATGTTCCGCTCAACATGATTAAAATAAATGTTCTATTCATATCTCTGCACCGTCCATACTCCAAATAAAACCACCAGAATACCTATGATATTCTGAATGGAAAGATTTTCATGAAAGATCAGCACTGCCCATATCTGCGACCACAGAAGATAAACACTTTTATTGGCATAGGCAGTAGACAAAGAGAATTTCTTGATGACCTGCTGCCAGGTGATGGCGTAGATTCCGCAGTTGGCTACCATCAGGAACAGGAACAGGTAAAGCAGAGGACTGCTGAGACCATGTTTATTATACTGAACAGATGCAGCTTTGGAAAAAACACTTGTCAGTGAAAACAGCAGGATATTCAGATGAAGTTGTATGTAGTCTTTGAGTTTTGACATAATACCTCCGGGCGATAATGGTATTTTACGGATTTCGTCCAATAGAGCGTGTCTGAAAAATCATTCCCGCAATCTGCACGCCCCACTTTGCGGTATATTTCACCCGAATTCAGTTGCCGTAGCCCGCTACGGCGCCCTCATCCGGGCAAAATATACCACAAATTGTGACGCACATCTTGCAGAAAGCCTTTTTCAGACACGCTCTAGCCTGAAAGCTGTCGGACAGTAACTATTTTACATAAAAAAGCAGGGAAGTCAAGGTTTGTGCAGCAGGAATCTTGAAAAGAAATGTTGAAAATGATATGATAAAAATGATTGCAAAAAGATGAAAAGAGAAAGGAAAAGCATATGAGCTTATATTCAGTGGTTGTTCCTGTATATAATTCTGAACATACACTGGGAGAACTATATACCCGTTTGGAGAAAGTATTCCGGGAAACTCTTAAAGAAGACTTTGAACTGATCCTGGTAGATGACGGATCAAAGGACAGATCTTATGAGATCATGACGGAACTCAGAGAAAAGGATCACAGGGTACGGATCATACAGATGGCCCGTAACTTCGGACAGCATCCGGCACTTCTGTGCGGATTTGCACATGTAAAAGGAGAGTTTGTGGTAACAATGGATGATGACCTTCAGCATCAGCCGGAGGAACTTCCGAAGATGGTCAGAACCATGCAGGAGAGACCGGATGTGGATGTTATCATTGCAAGCTATGAAGGAAGAAAGCATGGTCCGATACGCAAACTGGGAACGAAATTTTCTGTATGGGCAACTTCAAAGATGCTGGGAAAAGATCCGGATCTTCAGATCACCAGTTACAGACTGATTCGCAGATTCCTTGTGGATGCCATGGTAAAAACAAATACATATCTTCCACAGATTGGAAACCTTCTGATCAGGAGTTCTAACCGTATTATTAATGTTCCGGTTCAGCATGCAGACAGAGCTTACGGAAAAAGCGGTTATTCCTTTAAGAGACTGCTGAAAGATCTGATTTATGATATCACGACACATACTGCATTTCCCCTTCTGCTGGTGAGAAATATCGGAATTGTCAGTTTCCTGATAAGTGTAGTTCTGTCGGTCTGTTATCTGGTAAGATATTTTACACTGGGCATATCTGTGCAGGGCTGGACTTCGCTGATGCTGGTTATGCTGGCGTTTTTTGGACTGATTCTGTTATCAATAGGAATTATGGGAATCTATTTAATGAACATTCTTAATGAGGCAAAAAAAATGCCCCATTATGTAATACGTCGGGAGGATACGGACGAATAATGAAGGAAATTGGCGGATATTTTCAGCTGGAAGAGATGCCGGGAGAGGAATATTATCCTGATCTGTACAGGGTCAATCTTGGAAGAACCGCACTGCTGTGGCTTTTGAAGAGCCGCAGGTGCAGGAAAATCCTATTGCCGTATTTTCTGTGTGAATCAGTGGTGCATACCTGTCAGGAGAATCAGATAGAGACAGAATTTTATCATCTGAATGAGAAACTGGAAGTTCTGTGTCCGAAAGAACAACTTCCGGAAGGGGAATATCTTTATCTGGTTAATTACTATGGTCAGTTGTCTGATTCCCGGATATCAGAGTATAAAAAGATTTACGGAAACATCATAGTGGATCATACCCATGCATTTTTTCAGAAACCATTAAAAGGGATAGATACACTGTATTCCTGCAGAAAATTCTGGGGTGTCAGCGATGGCGCATATCTGTCAACAGATGCCAGCCTGACAGAAAATAAGACTGTCGATTATTCTGCAGAGCGTATGAAACATATTCTGGGGCGTTATGAGCATAATGCCGGAACCTACTACAAAGATATGCTGGAAAATGCGGCAAAATATGACGGGATGGAGCTTCGGCAGATGTCAAAGCTTACGCAGAATCTTCTGAAAGCTGTGGATTATGACAGAGCAAAGAAAAAAAGGGAAGAAAACTACCGGATTCTCGGAGAACTGCTTCCATCGGAAAGTATATTTAATCAGACTGTGCCGGAGGGACCTTTTGCATATCCGTATTTCCACGCTGATGGAATGAAACTTCGCAGATATCTTGCCGAAAAGAAGATATTTGTGCCGACTTACTGGAAAAATATAATTGAGAACTCTGAGACAAAAAGTCTGGAATATACCTGGGCTGCCAATATTCTTCCGTTGCCCTGCGATCAGCGTTACAGTGTGGAGGATATGAAATATATGGCTTCGGTTGTCAGAGAATGTGAGGAACGGATATGAAACATAAAGTGTTGATTCTGGGAACGCTCGGAGAATTTACAGAGCTGGTAAAGAAAGCAAAAGAGAAAGGTTATGAGACTGTTGTGTGCGACGGATATGCAGATGGTATTGCCAGAACGTATGCAGATAAGGCTTATACCATTCCTGTAACAGATGTAGATGCTATTGCCCTGATGTGCAGGGAAGAAGGTGTGGACGGGATCATCACATCATTTTCAGATCTGCTCCTGGAGTGTATGGTTAAAATTGCAGACAAAGCAGGACTGCCCTGTTATCTGAAACCGGAACAGCTTTCCTGGTACAGGGATAAATCGGCATGCCGGGATGTTCTGGACAAGCTTGGACTGCCGGCACCGGGATTTCGGAAAATATCTGTGGAACTGCTGAAACAGGGATCAGAAGAAGAAATACAACAGAGTATTGCAAATCTGCAGTATCCTCTGATCAGTAAACCTCTGGATAAATATGGTTCAAGAGGAATATTTATTATTCATCATTCAGATGAAGTCAGAAAAAAAGCCCTGCAGACAGCGGAATATACGGACTGTCAGGAAATTCTGGTTGAGGAATACAATGACGGTTATGAGTTTAACATGATGACATGGGTAATGGATGGGAAAGTCAATGTGATCAGTATTGCAGATCGTGAGAAAACGGAAATGGAAGAGGGAATGCTTCCGCTCAGCACACGAAATGTTTATCCATCCCGTTTCCTGACGGAGGTCGAAAAAAGTGCCACAGATATTCTGCAGAATTATATCCGCTATACCGGACAGACGGAAGGTGCATTATCCATGCAGTTTTTCTGGAAACCTGGCAGGGGCATTCAGGTATGTGAGATTGCAGGACGTTTCTTTGGATATGAACATGAGCTGACAGATATGGTTTATGGATTTCAGACAGAGGAACTGCTGCTGGATTATCTTTATGAAAAAGACCGGATAAAGGAGATGTTTCACCGTCATGATATTCATCATCCGGTAAAATATGGGGCTGTACTGTATTTTCAGGGACGACAGCTTCAGATTGCAGATCAGACGGCAGCCTGTGAGCTTGCAAAAGAAAAATGCGTTGTAAAACCCTGGATTTTTTATAAAGAAGGCGAACGTGTGACAGAATATGGGCCGAATCCATATCTTGCATTGTATTATATAGAAACAGAAAACCGCAGGCAGCTGGAGAAGGAGACTGAGAAATTTTTCAGTGAGATGAGTATCCGGGATCCGGAGGGAAGAGAAGTTGCCTACAGAAATAAGATACCGGAATATGAGAAGGAAAAGAAAACAGATGATTGATTTTAACAGACCTGCTTTTACAGGCAGGGAATTTGATTACATACGTGATGCGGTACAGAGAGGAATGCTCTGTGGGGATGGAGAATATACGAAAAGATGTTCTCAGTGGATGATGGATAAATTTCATGTGAATCATGTAATGCTTACCACATCCTGTACCCATGCTCTGGAAATGGCAGCCCATCTTTGCGACATTAAGCCCGGTGATGAGGTGATCATGCCGTCCTATACATTTGTTTCAACTGCAGATGCCTTTGTATTAAAGGGAGCAAAGATTGTATTTGTTGATATCAGACCGGATACAATGAATATTGATGAGAAACTGATCGAGGCGGCAGTGACTGAGAAAACAAAAGTGATCGTCCCGGTCCACTATGCAGGGGTTGCCTGTGAGATGGATACCATTATGGAGATTGCAAAAAAATACAATCTGAAGGTTGTTGAAGACGCTGCGCAGGGAGTAGATGCCTGTTATAAGGGAAAAGCTCTTGGTACCATTGGAGATTTTGGGTGTTACAGTTTCCATGAGACAAAGAACTATACTATGGGAGAGGGCGGTGCAATCCTTTTTAACAGGGATGAATATCTGGAGAAGGCAGAGATCCTGAGAGAAAAGGGAACTGACAGAAGTAAGTTTTTCCGCGGACAGGTTGACAAGTACCGCTGGATAGATTATGGTTCTTCCTATCTTCCAAGTGAGCTGAATGCAGCATATCTTTATGCACAGCTGGAAGCAAGAGATCAGATTTTTGCCAAAAGAATGGAGATATACAATTATTATCATAAAAATCTGGCTCATCTTGCACAGGAGGGTAAGATTGAACAGCCTTATGTGCCGAAGGAATGCAGCCACAATGCCCATATGTATTATATCAAGGTGCGTGATATGCAGGTAAGAACCCGACTGATCGCTTATCTTCGGGAAAAAGGGATCTGCAGCGTATTTCATTACGTGCCTCTTCATTCTGCACCTGCGGGACAGAAATTTGGAAGATTTTCAGGGGAAGATGTTTATACTACAAAGGAAAGTGAACGTCTGTTGAGACTGCCGATGTTTTATAATCTGGATATGGAGGATGTGAAGTATATTACAGATACCATAGCTTCTTTTGACGGATTCTGATAATCGTGTGCCGCAAGTCTGTTTCAGGAATCTGCTTGTCGGCACACCGGACGGAAAACAGAGACATATATTAAGAGGAAATATTATGAAAAAATGGAAACATTTATTAAAGGCTGTTATGGCTGTGGGAGTCATTGCAATGACTGCTGTTCAGATCTGTGCTGCTGCGGAAGGAACTGCGCAGGCTGCTGTTTCAGAGGTTACACCCGTATCCATTTCAACCAATGAGATTTCAGGCTGGCCGGTAGGTCCTGAGATCACATCTGAGACAGGGGTACTGATGGATGCAGACAGCGGAACTCTTCTGTACAGCAAGGGCGGAGATGAAATCCGTTATCCGGCAAGTATTACCAAAATCATGACACTGCTTTTGGCTGTGGAGAACTGTTCCCTGAAAGAAGATGTTGTCTTTACGGAAACAGGAACACGTGATATCAGTTGGGATTCCGGCAATATTGGAATGCAGGTGGGAGAAGTGATGAGCATGAGAGCATGCCTTTATGCACTTGTGATCCGCTCTGCAAACGAGGTCGCAGCCCAGATTGCAGAACATGTAGGTGGCACAGAGCAACACTTTGTAGATATGATGAATGAACGTGCAGCTCAGATCGGATGCACAAATACACATTTTGTAAATGCCAGTGGCCTTCCGGATCCTGACCACTATTCTACTGCACATGACATGGCGTTGATCATGCGGGAAGGTCTGAAGAATAAAAAATTCCGCAGGATCATCGGCACTACAGATTATACGATCAAACCTACGAACATGAACAGTGAGTCAAGGGTACTGCATACGCATCATCCGATGCTTGCCCCGGAGAGCAGTTATCATTATGATGGCTGTATTGGCGGCAAGACAGGATATACCAGTGAGGCCGGAAACACTCTTGTGACAGCGGCAGAGAAGAATGGAACTACCTATATTACAGTGACAATGAAGGCGGCAGACCTTGCAGTTGCCAGTACGGATTCCACAGCACTGTTCAACTATGGTTATCAAAATTTCACAAAAGCACAGGTAAATGGTGGAGAAGTATCAGTTCCAAACGGAGTGACTGTGGATAACCTGACTGTTCAGGAGAATTCACAGAATGGAAATACAGTAAATGATTACTATTATAATGATTATCTGTTGGGAAGCGTTGAAGTTCCGGAAGCTACACCTACACCGGAACCTGCAGCGGATGCCCTTTCTGATACATCCGGAGGAAATACGGATCAGGCGGATCAAAATGAGAAATCAGATACTGTCGGAGAAGAAAAAACTTCTGCAGGTATGCCAAAACTGCGAAAAATACTTCTGATCATAGGAGCGGCAATGCTTCTTCTTATTATTATTCTGAGTATTGCACTTGCAAAAAAGGAAAAAAGATATTATGGCTAAGTCTGCATACTATAGCAATCCTCTAAAATAATGCATCTTAATCCAGTCCATCAGAGTGTGAAATCCTGCGTCAGATATCTTTGCCGTGCGTCAGCACGCCTGCAGATATCTTCCTTGTCTTTCGCACGCTGCTGAACTGTCTTAAATGCATTATTTACGAGGATTGCTATGGGTGGATTTATGCGAATAGATATAACAGAAACACAGAGAAAGCTAAAGAAAAGAGGAAAATAAAATGGGAAAAATCAAAGTTACAGAATGTGGTGGAATTAAGGGATTAAAAGTGGTAGAACCTACAGTTTTCGGAGATGCCAGAGGATATTTCATGGAAACCTACAATTACAATGATTTCAAAGAAGCAGGAATTGATGTTGAATTTGTGCAGGATAATCAGTCAAGCTCACATAAGGGTGTACTTCGCGGACTCCATTTCCAGATCAATTATCCACAGGATAAACTGGTACGTGTTGTAAATGGTGAGGTATTTGATGTGGCGGTAGATCTTCGTGAAGGTTCAGAAACATATGGAAAATGGTTTGGAGTCGTACTTTCTGCTGAAAACAAGAAACAGTTCTTCATTCCAAAAGGATTTGCACATGGTTTTCTTGTACTTTCCGAGCATGCGGAATTTGTTTACAAATGCTCTGATTTCTATCATCCAAATGATGAGGGCGGCCTGATCTGGAACGATCCGGATATCGGAGTTGAATGGCCGATTCCGGAAGGAATGGAATTAAGCTTTTCTGACAAAGATACCAAATGGGGAAGCTTTAAAGAGTACCGTAAATAGGAGAATGAGCGATTGAATACAATTTTTTCTTTACCGATGGATATTTATAAGAACAGACGGCTTGTTGCAAAGCTTGCAAAGAATGATTTCAAAACAAGATATGCAGGTTCTTATCTGGGAATTGTGTGGGCGTTTATCCAGCCTGTGATCACGATCCTGGTATACTGGTTTGTATTCTCTGTAGGTTTTCGTTCCGGAACAGGGGATCTGGGAGTTCCTTTTGTTCTTTATCTGGTAGCAGGTATTGTGCCATGGTTCTTTTTCCAGGATGCGCTGATAGGGGGGACAAATTCTCTGCTGGAATACAATTATCTGGTAAAAAAAGTCGTTTTTAATATCAGTGTGCTTCCGGTAGTCAAGATCATTTCTGCCATGTTTGTGCATGCATTCTTTGTGTTGTTTACGATCATCCTGTATGCAGCGTATGGGAAATTTCCTGATTTCTATTATCTGCAGATTATTTATTACAGTGTATGTGTGTTCATTCTGGTATTGGGCTTATCCTATGCCACAAGTGCAATCGTTATTTTTTTCAGAGATCTGACCCAGATCATCAACATTGTGCTTCAGGTAGGAGTCTGGCTGACTCCGATCATGTGGATCGTTGAGGCTTCACCTCTGATGGGACATCCTGTGATCATGAAGATCCTGAAACTGAATCCGATGTATTATATTGTTTCCGGATACAGAGATACATTCCTGATGAAAACCTGGTTCTGGGAACATGCAGGATGGACGGTCTATTTCTGGATATTTACAATTCTGTGTTTCCTGTTCGGAAGCTGGGTATTTAAACGTCTGCGCATTCATTTTGCAGATGTATTGTAACTAGTACAGCGAATATTAATATAGCAGAAACTTAATTTTCGCTGTACTGGTAAGCGTGAAATAAGTCAGAGGAAGATGAAAAACACAGGAACATAACAGAAAGGAAATCACGTGGAGAACAAGAAAGTAATTCAGGTGAAGGATCTCACCAAAATGTATAAATTATATGATAAGCCTTCGGACAGACTGAAAGAAGCGCTGGGGCTTACCAGAAAGAAACTTTATAAAGAGCATTATGCACTTCATGATGTAAATTTTGATATTTATGAAGGAGAATGCGTGGGAATTATCGGAACCAACGGTTCCGGTAAATCCACGATCTTAAAGATCATCACCGGCGTCCTGACTCCCACAGCAGGGGAAGTAAAGGTAGACGGACGAATTTCCGCGCTGCTGGAACTGGGAGCCGGATTTAACATGGAATATTCAGGTCTTGAGAATGTATACCTGAATGGAACCATGATCGGTTTTTCAAAAGAAGAGATTGATGCCAGACTGAATGATATTCTGGAATTTGCGGACATTGGAGACTTTATCCACCAGCCTGTAAAGACTTATTCCAGCGGTATGTTCGTGCGTCTGGCTTTTGCTGTTGCGATCAATATTGATCCGGAGATCCTGGTGGTAGATGAGGCGTTGTCTGTAGGCGACGTGTTCTTTCAGGCAAAATGTTATCACAAGTTTGAGGAATTTAAGAAACAGGGCAAGACGATCCTGTTTGTAAGTCATGATCTTGGAAGCGTTTCCAAGTATTGTGACAGAGTTATTCTTCTGAACAAAGGCGTAAAGATGGATGAAGGTTCACCAAAGCAGATGGTTGACCTGTACAAACAGCTTCTGGTAGGACAGAATCCTGTAAAACAGAATGAATCTGACAGTACAGAGCAGATTGTGGCAGAGGACAGTGAAGGACTGGGAGATTTTCAGGTAAATCCCAATATGCTGGAATATGGAAGCCGTATTGCTGAGATCACAGATTTCAGAGTCATTGATGATAAAGGAAGATGTTCCAATACTGTTGAAAAGGGAAGCTGCTTCAAAATTCGTATGAAAGTCCGGTTTAATGAAGAGATTCAGGAGCCGATCATGGCATACACCTTTAAAAATATTCAGGGTACGGAAATCACAGGTACCAATACCATGTATGAAAATGCAAAGATAGAACACTCCGGAAAAGGGGATATATGTACTGTAACATTTACACAGAACATGAACCTTCAGGGCGGTGAGTATCTCCTGTCATTTGGATGTACAGGGTATAAAAACGGAGATTTTACGGTATTCCACAGACTTTATGACGCATGTAACATAACAGTTATTTCCAGTAAAAATACAGTTGGATTCTATGATATGGATTCAAAGGTGGAAGTACGGTGCGAAGAACAGGTCTGAGAAAGTTATGATGACAATATCAGTGCGAAAAAATAATCAGCGCGAGGACTATATATGGAAGAAAAAATCGGGAAAGTAATTCTGGATACCACGTGCTATCCGGGAAAAGATCTATACAGTGATGGTGCGATAGAGGATGAAATGCTTGCAATTTCCAGAGATTTTGCACCGGAAGAATTTAACAGAGTGATCAGTGAGAGAAAGAGCTGGCCAATTCTTTATCATTTTTCTCATATCAGGGAGAATATTCTGAGCTGGATTCCCTTTACAGGAGAAGAGAAGGTTCTGGAGATTGGTTCCGGATGTGGTGCTGTGACAGGAGCTCTCTGTGAAAGGGCGAAGGAAGTTACCTGCATCGAGCTTTCTATGAAAAGAAGTAAGATCAATGCATACAGACATCAGGATCAGGATAATCTTAAGATCCTTGTGGGAAACTTTCAGGAGATCGAGAAAAACCTTACTGAGAAATACGACTATATTACTTTGATCGGTGTATTTGAGTATGGAGAATCCTATATCCGGAGTGAGAATCCCTATGTGGACTTTCTCAGAATCATATCAAAGCATCTGAAGCCGGATGGAAAGATCATTCTGGCCATTGAGAACAGACTGGGACTGAAATACTGGGCCGGATGTACAGAGGACCATTTTGGAACTTTATTCGAAGGAATCCAGGGATACCCCAAAACAAAAGGGGTTAAAACTTTTTCAAGAAAAGAATTTAATGGAATTTTGGAGAAAGCAGGAAACTTAAAAGCTGACTGGTATTATCCATATCCGGATTACAAATTTCCAATGACTATTCATTCAGACAGACATCTCCCTGTAAGCGGAGAGCTGCATATGAGGGACTACAATTTTGACAGACTCCGTCTGGATCTGTTTCAGGAATCTCAGGTGTATAATACACTTTTGAGCAATGATCTTTACCCGCAGTTTGCCAATTCCTTTCTTCTTGTGATCGGAAAAGAACAGCCACAGACAGCACCGGTTTATGTGAAGTTTTCCAATGAGAGAGATCAGAAGCTCTCCATTTATACGGAAATCAGCGAAGCAGCAGATGGGCGGCTGACTGTGAAGAAAGTACCGTCGCAGAAGAATGCGGCAGCCCATGTACGGAATCTGGGAACTATCTGCGAAGAACTGACCGGAATGTATAAAGAAGAGGAAATTGAAGTAAACCGCTGCCGGATCAAAGGTGACTGTGCGCAGCTGGAATATCTGACAGGTATCACCCTGGAAGATAAGCTGGATCATCTTCTGGAAGAAGGCAGAACAGAGGAACTGGAGAAATTATTCTTCTCTTATATACAGAAAGTAAAGAATATTCATGAGAAGAAACCCTTTGAGAAAACACCGGAATTTGTAAGGGTATTTGGAAATGTAAACCTGCGTTCTGATCTGAAATGTACAGAAATATCCAATATTGATTTTGTTCCTGCAAATATTATCCTTTCTGAGAATAAAGTATCTGTGATCGACTATGAGTGGACCTTTGAATTTCCTGTACCTTCACAGTTTCTGGTTTACAGGATGATCTTTTATTATCTGGAACTGAATGACAAACGGAGAATACTTAAAGAACGGGATTTCTATGAGAAAGCAGGAATCCTGCCTGAAGATATAGAAGTTTATGTGGAGATGGAACATAATTTCCAGCAGTATATTCTGGGTGAGCATACAGCAATGAGAAATATGTATGCCCAGATCTCTCCGGGCCGGGTGGAAGTAGAAGATTATTACAGAGAAAAGAAACAGGAATCTCTGGAAATGCTTCAGATCTTCTGGGATAACGGAAAGAGCTTTAATGAGGCTGATTCTGTGAGATATCTGTTCAGAAACGGGAAAATTCAGACGGAGTTTGAACTTCCGGAGAATACCACAATGCTTCGCCTTGATCCGGGCGAAATGTCCAAGGGACTTAAAATTGTAAAGCTGACATGGGAAGATGAAAGTCAGGTAAAGTTTCACACAGATGGCTGTGAAGTGTCCTCCGGAGAATTCTATTTCGGCGGTGACGATCCGCAGATCATAGTAGATTCTGTTCCTGAGAACAGAAAGTCCATAAAGATTGAGATGGAGATCCTGGACCGGAAAACCACAGAAAAGAAATTCTGGAAAGTATACGCAGAGCAGAAAAGGGCAATGGAGCAGATGAGTCAGGAGCTTGCGCAGAAGAAAGCTCTGGTCGATCAGGTGGAAGGCAGTAAGGCATGGAAAGTGTATCGTGCCATCAAAAGGGTTTAGTTATGGGAAATATACTTTGGAGTGTAGATAAAAAAATATACAGTGACAAAGAAGATCATACTCTGGCCATTACCGGATGGGCGATAACCAGAGATCAGTCAGAATGTGATTTCATTCTTTATGGCTCGGGAAAGGAACTCTCCGTTCCTGAGCCTTCACGTTGTGAAAGAGCGGATGTTGCCAAAGATTTAAAAGAAACAAAAGATATAAAAGAAGTGGGAAATGTCGGATTCACAGTAAAGATACCGGAAATTATAAAACTTGCAGAAGAACATGAGAAACTGCAGCTTGTGCTGAGAGCAGGAGATGAAAAAGAAATCATCTGGGAAGCCACAGCTGCAGAAGTGAAGGACTTTTGTGAGGAAAGTCTTATTGAATATCATATTGATGAGGAACAGATCACACAGGAGAGTATCCTGACAGTCAGAGGCTGGGTTGTAAACCAGCTGGAGCCGGATGAGATATTTGTACAGGGTACAGATGGGAAGGTTCTGGAATGTACGATCACCAGACAAAGACGTCCGGACGTGGAAGAGGCAAAGGGGATTTCCGAAGAAGAGAAAAGAAATCTGGGATTCAGTATTACTGTCAATCTGGAGAATACAAACGATCAGAATATCTGCATCTGTTTCAGGGGAAAAGATGTACAGAAAATTTATACTGTAAATGTAAAAAAAATAAAACGGGAAAATACCGGACTGTATCAGCAGATGAAACTGCTGTCTCTGAAGAACAGGCAGAAGAATCAGGAATATATAAAGAAAAACGGTATTGGAAGATTTATCCGTTATGTGAGAAATTCCCAGCTTAAGGACGGAGATCAGGATTATGAAGACTGGCTGAAAGATCATGTCGCATTCCGAAAGGAATTAAAAAGACAGAGAACTGCTGTTTTTTCTTATTCACCGCTGATCAGTATTGTGATGGTGGTGACGGATACAGATGAACAAAGGTTAAAAAGTGTGATCGATGCTTATACAGAACAGACCTATGGTAACTGGCAGCTGTGTCTTGCAGATGCATGTGAGGGAGAGGAAACAGGAGAGTTTCTGCGGAAAAAATATAAAAAAGAGATCCGCCTTTCCTACAAGAAGGTTACGGAAAACAACGGCATTTCGGGAAATCTTAATGCATCTCTGAAACTTGCAATGGGAGAGTATGTTCTGTTTGCCGGTCAGGAGATTATACCTGAACCTGATGCACTTTTTCAGATGGTCAAAGCGATCACAGAGAAAAAAGCGGATATGATCTATACAGATGAAGATGAGATCAGCGCAGACGGAAAACATTATTCTGAGCCGGAATTCAAGCCGGATTTCAATCTGTTCAGATTAAGGGAAAATAATTATATCGGACAGTTCTGGGCAATCCGGAAGGAAATTCTGGAACAGGCCGGAAAGTTTGATCCGGAATATGATGGTGCACAGGATTATGATATGCTCTTAAGATGCAGTGAGCAGGCAGAGAATATTGTGCATATTCCAAAAATTCTCTGTCATTCCATGAAAGCAGAGAACCTGATCACAGAAGAACAGGAGAAGAAAAACTGGGAAGCAGGCAGAAAGGCACTGGAGGAGCATTACCGCAGGGCGGAGGTTCCTGCAACAGCGGAACTTGCAGACAAGAAGGGATGGTACAGAAGCCATCTGACTATTTCCGGCGAACCGATGATTTCTGTGATCATTCCAAGTAAAGATCACATTAATGATCTGGAACTGTGTATTTCATCCATAGAAGAGAAGACAACATGGAAGAATTACGAGATCATTATTGTTGAGAACAACAGTGTGGAAAAAGAAACCTTTGTATACTATGAGACACTGAAAAACAGATACCCAAATGTAAGGATCCTTACATGGAAAAAAGAATTCAATTATTCTGCGATCAATAATTTTGCAGTAAGAGAGGCACGGGGAGAGTATCTGCTGTTTCTTAACAATGATGTGGAGATCATTACAGAGAACTGGCTTGAAGAAATGCTTCAGCTTTGTCAGCAAAAAGACGTGGGAATGGTCGGTGCGAAACTGTATTATCCGGATGATACCATTCAGCATGCAGGAGTGGTAGTTGGTCTTGGTGGAGTTGCCGCACATGTATTATGTAAACTTCCGCGGGATGCGGAAGGATATATGGGACGTCTGCGCTGTGTGCAGGAGATAAGTGCAGTCACTGCCGCCTGCATGATGGTAAAGACTTCTGTTTTTAAAGCAGTTGGAGGATTTGACGAGGAGCTGAAGGTTGCATTTAATGATATTGACCTCTGTATGAAAGTGAGAAAATATGGAGTGAAAATTGTATTCACACCGTATGCAGAACTGTATCATTATGAATCCAAATCCAGAGGAATGGAAGATACACCGGAGAAACAGCTGCGCTTTTCCAGAGAAGTAAACTGTTTCCGGAGAAAATGGGAAAGAGAACTCCTGAAAGGAGATCCCTATTATAATCCCAATCTGACATTAAACAACACAGACTGTTCTCTGAGAAAACAGGAGAAGAACGGAGATTAACATGCCTAAGGAAATATTTGAAGTAGTAAGAGAAAGATTTCATTTATCAGACAGGACACAGTATATTGTGCAGGGACACTGGCCGAAAGATGCGGTGATGGAGGCATATCTGGATCAGCACAAACTGAAGGTGTCTGTGAAAGAAAATGAAAATGTAAGTGCACTGGAACGTTTTAAAGATCCGGAGAAAATGCAGGGAATACAGATTACGGCAACTGTTCAGATACCGGAAAATCTGGAGGGGTATCATAAGCTTGTGATCTATGAGAAGTTTCCGGATAAAAAACATGTCTGGTTTTCCATCACTGCCGGTGAACTGGATAAAAAAAGAGATAAACCGCAGGTATATTTTGAAGAAGAGAGTGCAGAACAGGGAACTGTACGAATCAGAGGGTGGGCCATTGCACCGAAGCCTGTGACTGTCCGTATCTTTGATGCGGATAAAAAGCCGGTTGCCGCTGAAATCCAGAGAACAGACAGGGTGGATGTCAACCAGCTGTTTGAAGAAGCACAGGATCCGGGAAAGACAGGATTCTTCTCTGAGATCACCAACGTTTCGGGAAAATGCCTGTATGTAGTGTTTTATGCAGGCGAGAAGAAAACTGTACATGTGGTTCCTCTGAGAAAAGCTGATATTCTGGCAAAGAAATTAGACAAATATGTAGAAAAAGGAATCCGCTACTGGAAATCTCAGGGGGCGGCGGCTCTTGCTGAGAAGGTAGTGACAAAGATTAAAAATGTACGTCAGGGACTGCCATCCTATCAGAAATGGATCAGACATCATCTGCCGGACAGGAACGAACTGGAGAAACAGAAGAAAACATCCTTTGGATACAGACCCAAGATTTCTTTTGTAGTACCGCTGTATAAGACACCGGAGAAATATCTCAGAAGACTGACAGAATCATTTCAGGAACAGACTTATTCAAACTGGGAACTTTGTTTCTCTGACGGAAGCGGCGCACAGTCACCGCTGACGGAATTGTTAAAAGAACTGACAGCGAAGGATAACAGAATTAAATACGTTTCTCATGAGGAGCCACTTCAGATTTCAGAGAATACCAACAGTGCCATTGAAATTGCAACAGGTGATTTCATTGCCTTTGCAGACCATGATGATGAGCTGACGCCGAATGCATTATTTGAATGTGTGAAAGCAATAAATGAGAAACCGCAGACACTGGTGATCTACACAGATGAAGATAAGATGTCTATGGATGGACATAAATTCTTTCAGCCGCATTTTAAACCGGACTATAATCCGGATCTGCTGTGCACGGTCAATTATATCTGCCATCTGTTTGTGGTATCACGAAAAGTAATTGAAAAAGTTGGCGGGCTGCGAAGTGAGTTTGACGGTGCACAGGATTATGATTTTGTGTTACGCTGTGTGGAAGCAGTAAAGGATGAAGAAATCTGTCATATTCCAAAAATCCTGTATCACTGGCGTTGCCATGAGGACTCCACAGCAGAGAATCCCGAGAGCAAGCTTTATGCCTTTGAAGCCGGAAGACGTGCAGTACAGGCTCACTATGAGAGAACAGGAATCCGCGCAGAGGTTTTTAAGGGTGAATATCTGGGGCTGTACAGAACGAAGTTTATCAGAAATCATGATCCGCTGATTTCTATTATTATTCCGAATAAAGACCATATTGATGATCTGAAGAGATGTATGGAATCCATTGAACAGAAATCTACGTACAAAAATTATGAGTACATTATTGTAGAGAATAACAGTACAGATTCTGCTACTTTTGAATATTACAAAAAACTGGAGGCAGAGAATCCGAAGGTCCGCATGGTATACTGGGACGGAGTCTTTAACTATTCTGCCATTAATAATTATGGTGCATCTTTTGCAAAGGGTGAGTATCTGCTTCTGCTTAACAATGATACAGAGATCATTAATCCGGACTGTCTGGAAGAACTCCTGGGTTATTGCATGCGTAAAGATGTAGGTGCAGTGGGTGCAAGACTTTATTATGAGGATGACACGATCCAGCATGCAGGTGTTGTGATCGGTTTTGGCGGAATTGCAGGACACTGTTTTGTCCAACAGAAGAGAGGTACCACCGGATATTGTCACAGAATTATCTGTGCACAGGATTACAGTGCGGTTACAGCTGCCTGCATGATGGTGAAGAAATCTGCATTTGATGCAGTGGGAGGACTTTCAGAGGAACTGGCTGTTGCATTTAATGATATTGATTTCTGCATGAAGCTGAGAAAGGCGGGATATCTGATCGTGTATAATCCATATGCGGAATTATACCATTATGAATCCAAATCCAGAGGTCTTGAGGATACTCCGGAAAAAGTGGCACGATTTAACAAAGAAATTGCCACCTTTGAGAAAAAATGGCCGGAGATCCTGAAGAACGGAGATCCTTATTATAACCCCAATCTCACTCTGAAGAGCCAGGACTTTTCTCTGAAAAGAATCTGAAGATGAAATTGCTATAAAATGAATGTGAAAGAAGATATGTTAAAGAAAAAGAAAGAGATCAATGAAAAAACAGAAATTTTCATTTTTGTATTTCTGGCGTTTATCCTGCTGACAACCTGGGCGATGACACAGCCTTTTAATTCAGGGCCGGATGAACAGATGAGATATTATGTTGCAGATTACATTTATAAACACCATGGAGCTCTTCCGGGGGGAGATGATCCGGCTGTCAGGAATAAAGTGTGGGGAATTTCCTATGCATATTATCCGGTTGTATCTTATATGGTGTCTGCATTATTTATGAGAATATCCCGGCTTTTTGCAGATCCGGGATACTCCATGTTCAAAATTGCACGTATGGCAGATGTACTGTTTGTCACAGGTGCAGTGTATTTTGTTGTAAAAACTTCGGGCAAACTGTTTCCGAAAGAAAAATATTCCAGAGAAGTTAGATGGCTGTTTGCAGCACTGGCAGGATTTATGCCGCAGGCAATCTTTATGGGAACTTATGTGAATACAGACTCACTGGCACTGCTGGCAGCAGCCATGATCTTGTATGCATGGGCCTCTTATCTGAGAGAAGACTGGACATGGAAAAACTGTATACTCCTTGCAGTGGGAATGGCTGTATGTGCATTGTCTTATTATAATGCGTATGGCTGGATACTCTGCAGTTTTTTCTTCTTCTGTTTTACGGTGTTACTCTGCAGAGAAGAAGCTTTTTCACAGAGAGTTCGTTTCCTTTTCAGCAGAGGAGCAGTGATCGCAGCAGTTACTTTAGTTCTCTGCGGCTGGTGGTTCATCCGTAACGCAGTTTTGTATAACGGAGATTTCCTGGGAAGGAAATCCTGTGCGGAATGTGCGGAAAAATATGCTCAGAATGATTACAGACCGTCACTGTATCCGACTCCTGCAAAGCTGGGATGGAACTGGAAAGATATTATCCTTTATCAGGATCCCGGCTGGTATCATAACTGGATTCTGACAGTGTGTGTAAGTTTCATCGGTACTTTTGGACAGATGGAAATTTATATGCCATATACGGTCAGCAAACTGTATATGCTGTTCTTTGCTGTTGGGATCATCAGTGTATTTTTTGTAAAAGAGACATTTGATCTGAGAAAAAAAATGTATGTTGCACAGCGGAAAGCAGTTGGAAATGACAGATGGAAGATCAAAACAAAGGTGATATCCCGAGAGTGGAATAAAGAAGGTATTTTCCATTTGATGATGGTATTTCTGATTATGATTCCGGTATTTCTGTTTCTGTATTATGTTTATTACAGTGATAATCAGCCACAGGGAAGATATCTTATGCCTGCATTATATCCTCTGATGTACTTTGTTACGCTGGGCTGGAATAATATTCTGACAAAAACAGTGAAAAATGAAAAGGTGCGGAGTCTGATATACAGAGTACTGACTGTACTGCTGGTGATTTCGCCATTTGCCTGCTGGGCATTTTTAATCTTGCCTTAAAAGAAATAAAGGGACTGTCGCATGAAAAGCTCTTGCGGAAGTCCCTTAAATTTATCTGTTTTATCTATCAAAGAAATGGTTACTGTCTGGTATTCAGAAGTAGGCTTCAGGATTTGATCACTTTGATCATCAGGAACAGGAAAAACAGCAGGAATGCTGCTCCAATCGCCCCGATGATATAATAAGGAGCAGTTGTATGGGAAGCAGAATATGCCTGTGCTGCCTCCATATTCTTCTGACCGGTTACTGCGGCATCATTTGTCTGCTGCTCTGCGTCTTCCAGAATAGCAGTTCCTACAGGAGTTCCTCCAAAGTAATACTGGCGTGTGATCTGTCCGTCAGAAGAAGTATCTTCTGTGGTCAGATTATCTTCTGTGGCACCGTTTGGTGCAATGACTGTACCACCGGAAAGACGGTTAAAATCATCGTCTGCGATGGTAAGGGGTGCAAAATTGTCAAAACCATAATTGAGAAGCGCGATCGCTTCATCATCGGTAACACCGGATGCGCCATTTAATACAATGCATACCAGCTTCATGTTATTTTTGGAAGCTTCACATACCAGGGTACTTCCGGAAGCTTCTGTGTACCCTTCCTTACCGCCGATACAGGGTTTATAATAACCGTCGCTGGTGCTGTTTATCATGGTAAAATTGTTTGTAAGTACACGTTCACCGCCGGAAACATTTGTTGCCGGAAGTGTATAGGAAGTAGTTGCTGCAATGGTGCGGAAAGTGTCATTTGCCATAGCTGCTTCCATGATCAGAGCCATATCATGGGCGGTGATATGCTGGTTCTCATCAGGAAGGCCGGTAGGATTGGTAAAGACAGTATTGGTGCAGCCAAGTTCCTGTGCCCGGGTATTCATTATCTGTACAAAAGCATCCACAGAACCTCCCACATGTTCAGCTACCTGCAGTGCGATATCATTGGCAGAGGCAACCATGATGGCATATAAACATTGTTCCATGGTGAAAACCTCATCTAACTGTGAGGAAATATTGGCTCCTCCGTCAGTAACACCGGAAACACCGGTTGCAGTCATGGTTACCTGTTCATCCAGACTGCTGTTCTCAAGAGCAATCAGGCAGGTCATGATCTTGACTGCGCTTGCAGGGTAAAGGGGCTGATCTGCATTTTTGGAATACAGGACTGTGTTAGTGGAAGTTTCCATTACAATTGCTGCGGCAGACGAAATATCGGAAGCCTGAGGCCATCCGTCGATACCGTTGGTGACTACGACAGACGGATCTGCTGTCTGTGCGGCGGCGTCTGTATTCTGAGCTGTTTCTTCAGCAGCAGATACCGGAAACTGTGAAAACATGGTGACAGCACCAAGTCCCAGAGCCAGCAGGGCTGCAGTGATTCTTTTTTTCTTTATCATCATGGTATATAATACTCCTGTGCATAAAAATGTTGAAAAGTAACTGTTCATTGTATGTGAACAGTTACATAAAAACAATAACAGTATAACACATTTCTCTCCTTTCTTGCAAAAAATATCATACAATGTTAAAATAAAAAATCATAGTAAAAATCGAGGTTATCATATGAGTAAAAAACCATCTGCAGGAGGAAAAATCCAGTGGACGAAAATGTTCAGGAAGCTTTCTCCCTATACGATCCGGAAAGGGTTCCGCTACATGAAGCATTATGGACCAAAGGAATTCTGGATCAGGCTGCATGAACGTTTTGAACCGGAAGAAGTACCATATGGTCCATGGTACCGGGCTTACATCCCGACGGAGGAAACACTGGAAACACAGAGGAAACAGAAATTTGATTATTCACCGCTGATCAGCATTGCAGTTCCGGCTTATCAGACACCTGTAGAATTTTTGAGACAGATGATAGAATCACTGATCGTTCAGACTTATTCAAACTGGGAGCTGTGTATCGTAAATGCAAGTCCTGACAATGAGGAGATGCAGAAAGTACTGGCAGAATATTCAGCCGGAGATTCCCGGGTAAGATTCTGCAATCTCAAAGAGAACCTTGGCATTGCAGAGAACACAAACCGCGCGTTTGCAATGGCAAAAGGTGAATTTGTGGGGCTTCTTGACCATGATGACTTGCTGGCACCCAATGCATTATATGAGATCGTGAAAATACTGCAGGATCATCCGCAGGCAGATGCGCTTTATACAGACGAGGATAAGGTTACAACAGAACTGGACGAGCATTTTCAGCCACATCTGAAACCGGATTTTAATCTGGATCTCCTGCGTTCCAATAATTATATCTGCCACTTTTTTGTAGTGCGAAAGAGTATTGTAGAAAAGGCCGGAGGTTTCCGAAAAGAATTCGACGGAGCTCAGGATTACGATTTTATCTTTCGCTGTACGGAGAATGCCGGAGAGGTTTTACATGTTCCGGAAATCCTGTATCACTGGAGAACACACAAAGCCTCCACTGCAGATAATCCTGCCAGTAAAATGTACGCATTTGAAGCAGGAAAGAGAGCAATAGAAGCTCATCTTAAGAGAACGGGTACGAAAGGCGAGGTAAGCCATACACAGGATCTGGGCTTTTACCGGGTGAAATATCCGGTGCAGGGAAAACCTCTGGTGTCTGTTATCATACCAAACAAAGACGAGAAAGAGACTCTTCAGACCTGCCTGGAAATGCTGGAGAAGAATACCGGTTATCAGAATTTTGAAATCATAATCGTGGAGAATAACAGTACCACTGATGAGATTTTTCGATATTATAAAGAACTTTCCGGAAACCGGAGGATCCATCTTTTGAGATGGGGAAAAGAATTTAATTATTCTGCTATCAATAACTTTGCTGCGGCGCATGCAAAAGGAGAATATCTGCTTTTCCTGAATAATGATGTAAAATCCATCAATCCGGACTGGCTGGAAGAAATGCTTGGAGTGTGTCAGCGTCCGGAGGTGGGCGGTGTCGGAGCAAAGCTCATTTATCCGGATAATACGATCCAGCATGCAGGATGTGTGATCGGAATGGGCGGTATTGCGGGGCATATGTTCGTAGATATGCCTGCGGACCGTACCGGCTATCTGCATAAGGCATCCCTTCTTCAGGATATGAGTGCAGTGACTGCCGCCTGTCTGTTGATGAAGAAAGAGGTTTTTGAGCAGGCAGGAGGATTTACAGAAGAACTGGCTGTGGCATTTAATGATGTGGATCTTTGCCTGAAAGTAAGAAAAAACGGCTATCTGATCGTATATGATCCCTATGCGAAGCTTTATCATATGGAATCAAAGACCAGAGGAGCTGAAGACAGCAAGGAGAAAGTGCGCCGTTTTCAGACGGAGATTGAATATATGCGATGTCACTGGATAGACATTCTCAAAAACGGAGATCCCTGTTATAACAAAAACCTGTCTCTTACCAAATGGAATTATTCTCTGAAGCCAATCCCGGGAATGGAGACAGAAGCAGGACAGAAAAAAGAGAAGACAGGGAGGAAATCATGCAGGAAGTATCAGTGATCATTCCGAATTTTAATGGGATGGCTTATCTGGATGGCGTACTTGCAGGTCTGGAGTGTCAGACTGTAAGCAATTTTGATGTAATTCTTGTGGATAATGGATCCAATGACGGAAGCTGTGCTTTTGTTGCTGCAAGGTATCCATGGGTCCATCTGATCGAACTGCCGGAGAATTTCGGATTCTGTAAAGCGGTCAATGAAGGGATCAGAGCATCACGCTCACCTTATGTACTGCTTTTAAACAATGATATTGAAGTAACGGAGAATTTTATAGAAGAAATGCTGTCAGCCATCAAAAGGCATCCCAAAGCTTTCTCCTGTGCTGCCAGAATGATTCAGTTTCATGACAGGGACAGGCTGGATGATGCAGGAAACTATTACTGCGCGCTTGGATGGGCTTATGCAAGAGGTAAGGGGAAAGATATCCATACCTATGAAAAGGAAGAGAAGATTTTTGCTTCCTGCGCAGGAGCTGCTATTTACAGAAAGAAGATCTTTGATGAACTGGGATATTTTGACGAAGAACATTTTGCATATCTGGAGGACATGGATGTGGGATACCGGGCCAGGATCTACGGATATGAAAACTGGTATGCACCTGATGCCATGGTATACCATGTGGGAAGCGGTACCAGCGGATCCAGATATAATCAGTTCAAGATCCGGTATTCTTCCAGAAATAATATTTATCTGATATACAAAAATATGCCGGTGTTACAGATTATTATCAATCTTCCGTTTCTTGTTGCAGGATTTGGAATCAAAATTCTGTTTTTTGCGCTGAAAGGATTCGGAAGAGAGTATATTGCGGGAATTAAGAATGGATTCCAGATCAGTAAAAAAAATCATAAAATACCTTTTAAATTTCAAAATCTGTCAAACTATTTTAGGATTCAAGTTGAATTGTGGGTGAATATCTTCAGACGTTTGTGCGGATGATAAGAAAGAAAGATAAATTTTTATTGCTTTTATAAAACAACTATTATAATATAGAAACGATAAAAAAATGAGGTGACAAAAGATTGCTAAAGGACAATGAAAAGAATTTCAGTCGTCTCCATATGATCATTGATGCAATTGTACTGGTACTGTCATATTTTCTGGCATGGCTGATCCGTTTTGTTGGTCCTATGGCAGCAACAGCAGTCAGAACCAGAAGCTTCCAGCAGTATATGCTGATGCTGGTTTTTATTGTACCGGTTTATCTGTTGTTGTATCAGGCTTTCACATTGTATACTCCCATGCGGATGCAGGGGCGTCGGCTTGTATTGGCTAATATTGTAAAGGCCAACTCGCTTGGGCTCCTTATTCTGATGTTTACATTTTACATGATAGATGAGAGCGATTTTTCCCGTTCTACTTATATTATGTTTTATGTAATTAATATTGTGCTTCAGTGGTGTGCTCGAATGTTGATTTTCGCTCTTCTGAGAGATATGAGAGAGAAGGGACTGAATCAGAAACAGATGATCTGTGTGGGATACAGCCGCGCAGCAGAGGAATACATTGACAGAGTTCTCGCCAATCCTCAGTGGGGATATGTGATCCGCGGAATACTGGATGACAATGTTCCGGCAGGAACAGAGTACAAGGGAATCAAAGTTCTTGGAAGGATTGCCAATCTGAATATAATACTTCCGGAGAACCGGCTGGATGAAATAGCGATCACTCTGGGCTTAAGTGAATATTACCGCCTGGAAGAGATTGTAGCACTGTGTGAAAAATCCGGAGTACACACCAAGTTTATCCCGGATTATAATAAGATCATTCCGACAAAACCATACACAGAAGATATACTGGGACTTCCGGTTATCAATATCCGTTATGTACCGTTGAACAATACATTCAATGCACTGGTCAAGCGGGCGATGGACATTGCAGGATCTATTGTTGGAATCATAGTAACCTCACCGCTGATGCTGTTAATGTGTGCTATCATTAAGCTGACATCACCGGGACCACTGATCTATAAACAGGAGAGGGTTGGACTTCATAACCAGACTTTTCGGATGTATAAGTTCCGTTCCATGGAAGTACAGCCGGAATTGGAAGAGAAGAAGGCATGGACAGTAAAGAATGACCCAAGAGTAACACCCATCGGAAAGTTTATGCGTCACACCAGTATTGATGAACTGCCACAGCTTTTCAACATACTGAAGGGTAACATGAGCCTTGTGGGACCACGACCGGAGCGGCCGTTTTTTGTAGAGAAATTCAGAGAAGAAATCCCGAGATATATGGTGAAACATCAGGTTCGCCCGGGACTTACCGGCTGGGCTCAGGTGAATGGTTACCGCGGAGACACATCCATAAGAAAAAGAATCGAATATGACCTTTATTACATTGAAAACTGGAGCATAGGGCTGGATATCAAGATTATATTCCTTACATTTTTCAAGGGATTTATAAACAAAAATGCATATTAAGATAAGGGGAAAAAGTCATGGCTAAACCAGGAAAAAAGAAAAAAGTACTGTTTGTGCTTGAGATCATTGTACTGCTGCTGTTTATTGGCGGACTGTATGTGTATGGACAGATTTCTTCCAGGCTGGATAAGATTGAGCAGCCGGAACTGAAAAAGGAAAAAATAGTCGTAAACCAGGAAGCACCAAAGATGACAGGTTACAAGACCTATGTTCTGTTTGGTATTGATACCAGAGGGGAGGGCTCCCAGTATTCTGCGCAGAACAGTGATACCATGATCATTGTGAGTGTAAACAACGATACAAAAGAAGTGCGTATGATTTCCGTATACAGAGATACACTTCTCAATGTTGGGGATGATACCTATACGAAGGCAAATGCAGCCTATGCGCTGGGGGGTCCGGAACAGGCGATCACCATGTTAAATACAAACCTGGATCTGGATATTTCCGATTATGCGACGGCTGATTTTTCCGCACTTGTAGAAGTGATAGATGATCTTGGCGGTCTTGATATTCCGTTATCTTATGCGGAAATTGAACATATGAATAACTATTGCGTGGAAACATCCAAGCTGACAGGAAAAGACTACACTCCGATCGAGAAACCGGAGCCAAAGCCGGAAGATCAGGAAGCAATTGTAGGAACTTATCATCTGAACGGCGTACAGGCGACATCCTATTGCCGTATCCGTTATACTGCAAGTCTGGATATGGGACGTACAGAGCGTCAGAGACGAGTACTTGGAATGCTCTTTGATAAGGCGAAGATAGCAGGCCTTTCTTCTATCTTTAAGATTATGGATGATGTATTCCCGATGGTTACAACATCTCTTTCAAAACAGGATATTCTGGGACTTATTCCGACTCTGATCGGATATAAATTTACAGACAGCACGGGATTCCCGCAGAAGTTTAAATTCTCTAATATCAAGGGAAGTATTATTGTTCCGACTGATCTTGAGAACAATGTAGTTGAACTTCACAAGTTCCTGTATGATGATCAGGATTATACTCCGTCTTCTGAGGTAGTGGCCCGCAGTAATAAGATACTTGAGATCGTCGGCGGAGAAAGTAAGCTGGATGATGCAGCCAAGACTACGACACAGGACACTGATACCACAAATGCAAATGACACTTTTGTATGGTCCGGCGATAATACATCTGGCAGTACGGATAACAGCGGCGATTATGACAATGATTATGATAACGGCGGTTATGATGGCGGTTATGATAATGGCGGCGGAGATTATGGCGGCGGTGGCGATTATGATAACAGTGGTGATGACGGCAGTTATGATAATGGCGGCGATGACACCGGCAGTGACACTGGTGGTGGAGATTACGACGGCGGCGATGACACCGGTGGAGATGAGACCGGCGGAGATGAGACCGGCGGCGACGATGGATTCAGCGATGATTCAGCAGCAGATTCCGGAGCAAGTTCTGAAGAACAATAACAGGGAACTGCTATAAAAATATAAATAATAGAAAAGAGGACCATCTGTTGGAAAGGATGGTCCTCTTTTCAGATAAGGAGTGTTGAGGATGACGCATAAGGAAAAATATAATGGCACTGCGACAGTTGATGTAATCATTCCTGCCTATCGTCCCGGCAGAGAATTTGGAGAACTGCTGCACAGGCTGGAAGAACAGGAATACCGTCCCCGCAGGATTCTGGTTATGAATACGGGAGAGCAGTACTGGAACAGAGAATGGGAGAAATGTCCGATCCTTGAGGTTCATCACCTGGAACAGAAGGATTTTGATCATGGCGGAACCAGAAGAAGGGCAGCAGAACTTTCGAATGCAGATATTATGATCTTTATGACACAGGATGCTCTCCCTGCTGACAGAAAAGTAATTGGAAATCTTGTCTGTGCTGTCAGTGAAAATCCGGGTGCAGGAGCAGCCTATGCAAGACAATTACCCAGGGCAGACTGTCGCTTCCTGGAACGTTATACCCGTTCTTTTAACTATCCGGAGCAGTCCTCGGTAAAGTCGCTGGCTGATATTGATAAGTACGGGATCAAGACCTATTTCTGTTCTAATGTGTGTGCGGCCTATGATAAAGGGATTTATCTGAAAACAGGCGGTTTTACAGAGCGGGCGATTTTCAATGAAGATATGATCTGTGCCGGAACAATGATTCAGAAAGGCTATTCAGTTGTCTACGCGGCAGATGCGAGAGTGTATCATTCCCATAATTATTCCGGAAAGCAGCAGTTTCACAGAAACTTCGATCTGGGAGTATCCCAGGCAGAGCATCCGGAAATTTTTGAAGGAGTACCTTCTGAGGGAGAGGGAATCCGTCTGGTAAAAAGAAGCCTGGGCTATCTGATAAGAACGGGACACTTCTGGCTGATTCCTCAGCTGATCTGGCAGAGCGGAATGAAATATGCAGGATATTTCCTAGGGAAAAGATACAGAAAACTTCCCCGGAAAGTTGTTCTTGCATGTACCATGAGTCCATATTACTGGAACAGAAAATAAAGGTAAGCGGATAACCTTAAGACACGCCAATTTACGATAATTGTCACATTTTGAACACAATTAATTGATATACTGATTCCAGAGTTCAGGAGAAGAATTGCTGTAACTGTGTAGAAATAAAACAGTTACAGATCATTGTTTATTTCGGGGAGTGTTCCGATAAACAGTAATACAGGAACAGAAGGGAGCAGATTACATGAATGATGAAAGAAACCTGGGTGAAAAAACAGATGATTCCGGTCAGCAGCCCAGATATGAACATTATCAGTTCCATGAAGAACAGGGAACTGTTTTGAAACCATCCGGTCCCTCTGGACACAGAAGAAATCAGAATTCTTTTCAGAAAAAAGCAGGGGCGACAATCGCATTGGCTGTGATTTTTGGCCTGGTGGCGGCAGTTGTATTTCAGGCGGCAAATTTTGCAGCAGACAGATTCCTGAATACAGGTAAGTCTTCGGTGCAGATTAAAACTACAGACAGTGTGGATCTTCAGGAAACGGCATCAGATGACAGCACTGCCGATAAGGTGCTGTCTGACTCTGAGAATGGAACAGTAGCAGCAGTGGCTCAGGCTTCCATGCCTTCTGTAGTTGCGATCACTACGGTCAGTGTTCAGGAAATACCAAGCTTTTTCGGATATAGTTCCCACCAATATAAGAGTGCGTCAACAGGTTCAGGGATTATCGTTGGAGATAATGATGATGAGCTTCTGATCGCAACGAATAATCACGTGGTGGATGGAGCTACAACTCTGAGTGTCTGCTTTATCGGGGATGATGTGGCAAATGCAGAGACAGAGACTGTGAATGCGGGAGATAATGGAGATCTGAATGTAGAGGATGCGGTCAGTGCCAAGATTAAGGGTACAGATGCTGATAATGATCTGGCAGTAGTTGCGGTGAAGAAATCGGATATCCCTGAGGACACTTTAAATCAGATCAAGATTGCTCAGATAGGAAGTTCGGATGATCTGGCAGTAGGGCAGCAGGTAGTTGCGATCGGTAATGCGCTTGGATATGGTCAGTCTGTAACATCAGGCTGGATAAGTGCATTGAACCGGACAATTTCTACAGATGACGGAACGAACAGTACAGGACTGATCCAGACGGATGCGGCAATCAATCCGGGTAACAGTGGTGGTGCACTTTTGAATATGAAAGGCGAGCTGATCGGTATCAATTCTGCAAAATACGCAGACAGTGCTGTAGAAGGTATGGGATATGCCATTCCTATTTCCAAGGCAAAGCCTATTCTGGAAGAACTGATGAATCGTGAGACCAGGGAGAAAGTAGACAGCAGCAAAAAAGGATATCTGGGAGTAAGTCTTGCCAATCTGACCACAGAGGCAATTGAGATGTATAATATGCCCACAGGCGCCTTTGTAAGAAGTGTGGAGGATGATTCTCCGGCACAGGAGGCAGGTATCTGTAAAGGCGACATCATCGTAAAATTCGACGGACAGAAAGTCAGTGATGGTGATGATCTGCTGGATAAACTGCAGTATTATAAATCGGGAGAGAAGATTGAGGCAGTTATTGCAAGAGCCACTAATGGGGAATATGAAGAAAATACTATAGAGCTGACTCTCGGCACCAGACCGGACAATGAATAAAACAAAAGACATCGCCCATGCGGCGGTGTCTTTTATATATTATCAGTGAACAGTAACGATTCTTTTTGTGTTTATAAAACTTTCATTTTGTTATAAGGGAATTGTATGATATAATTCAGTTAAATAAGCGTAATGATCCAGCAGCCTGCTATCCTGCAGGAGCACTGTACTGTTACGAATAAGAGGATATAGAAAGGAGTCATTATGAGCGAGAACTATAATGATGATGAAATAATAGACAGCAGCGAAGATACAGAGAAAAAGAGAAACAAATCCGAAAAATTCTGTTTTCTCTGCCGCAGACCTGAGAGCAAGGCCGGTCCGATGATCGAACTTCCCAATAACATACATGTCTGCACAGATTGTATGCAGAAGAGCTTTAATTCTATGAATCAGCAGTTTAATGAGGGTAAGTTCAATTATTCTGACCTGTTGAATATGCCGAATGTGAGTATGATCGATCTGGGCAGCTTCCAGAATCCGGTGCAGCAGCCAAAGAAAGAAAAAAAGAAAAAGAAACAGGAAAAACCGGTTCTGGATCTGAAAAATATTCCTGCTCCCCATAAGATCAAAGAAACCCTTGACCAGTATGTGATCGGTCAGGAGAAAGCCAAGAAAGTAATGTCTGTAGCGGTTTACAATCACTATAAACGTGTGGCAACAGATACAATGGATGAGATTGAAATTGAGAAATCTAATATGCTGATGATCGGACCAACCGGATGCGGTAAAACCTATCTGGTTAAAACCCTGGCGAAACTTCTGGATGTGCCGCTTGCAATTGCAGATGCCACTTCTCTTACAGAAGCCGGTTATATTGGCGATGATATAGAGAGCGTTGTTTCCAAACTTCTGGCAGCGGCAGATAATGATGTGGAGCGTGCCGAGCATGGTATTATTTTCATTGATGAGATTGACAAGATTGCCAAGAAGAAGAACACCAACCAGAGAGATGTCAGTGGTGAGGCAGTGCAGCAGGGAATGCTGAAGCTTCTTGAGGGAAGTGAGGTGGAAGTTCCTGTAGGTGCAAACAGCAAAAACGCAATGGTACCGCTTGTAACTGTTAATACACGTAATATTCTGTTTATCTGTGGCGGTGCTTTTCCTGATCTGGAGAATATCATTAAAGAAAGGCTGAACAAGCAGGCATCTATCGGTTTTTATGCAGACCTGAAGGATAAATATGATAATGATCCTCATCTGCTTCAGAAAGTAACAGTGGAGGATATCCGCAGTTTTGGAATGATTCCGGAATTTATCGGACGACTTCCGATCATATTTACTCTGGACGGATTGAATGAGGATATGCTTGTGAAGATCCTGCAGGAGCCGAAGAATGCGATTCTTAAACAGTATCAGAAACTTCTTGCACTGGATGAAGTGAAACTGGAATTTGAAGATGGGGCGCTTCATGCAATTGCTGCGAAAGCACTGGAGAGAGATACAGGTGCCAGGGCACTTCGCGCGATACTGGAAGAGTATATGCTGGATATCATGTATGAGATTCCGAAAGATGACAGCATAGGAGAGGTTGTGATCACAAGAGAATACATAGAAGGAAACGGTGGTCCGAAGATCCTTCTTCGCGGACAGGAGCCGATCCTGCTGGAGGGTAGTCATTAATTAAAATAGTTTTGTTCTTGCATTATGAGGACAATAATGGAAGGGAGTAAATATTATGGGAACAGATTTTTTTGATGGATTAGTTAAGACATTTTCAAAAACAACGAAGGAACTGGGAAAGACAACAAGAGAATTAGGTGCCCGCGCAGAGCAGACGATCGAGGCGCAGAAGATAAGAAGTAAAATCACAGGGGAAGAGCGCATTATTGAGAAAATCAAAGTTGATATCGGTGATATTGTTTACAGACGACATTCTCAGGGTGATGGAATTGATAGTGAGTTAAGTGCTTTATGTCAGGAGATTGATCAGCATTATCTGAAAATCAGGGAGTATAAGGATAATGCGGCGAACCTGAAAGGAGAGAAAATCTGCCCGTCCTGCGAGCGGGAGGTAGATATTAATGTAAGTTTCTGTCCGTATTGCGGAACGCCATGCCCGACTCCGGAACCGGCGAAGAATGTGGAAAATGACACTGTATCTTCAGATGAAGATGAAGATGGGAGTAATGGGCCGGAAGAAACACCGGCAGAAGAATTACAGCCGGAAGAACCAGAGACAGAGAAAACAGCAGAAACAGAACCAGCACAGGAACAGCCGGTGGAAGAAACACCAGTGGAAAAAGAAACAATGGAAGAGAAGTAAGTAACTGCAGGGTAAATTATTTTTACAGATTTACCAGATAATTACAGTATAATTAAAAATATGTTGCAAATTGATATGGAATATGATAATTTTATATCGTATCAAAAGGTATGAAAATTACGAACAGGAGAGGGAAAGATGAAAAACAGAAAATTAAATCAGTTATTAGTCGCAGGAATGATCAGTGCAGCTATGATGACTTCCGGTATCAGTGTTCAGGCTGCTGATTTTAGTGATGATACATCAACAGTGGAAGAACAGTCTGTTGGCTCAGCAGAAGAGGAAGCTCCGGAGGTAGAGGACGGATCTGAATTTCAGTCTGATGCTGCTGAAGCATCATCAGCAGTAGCAGTCAGTTCAGCGAACTTCCCGGATGCAAAGTTCCGCCAGTATGTTTTAGACAATATTGATACAGACAAGGATAAGAAGCTTTCAGCGGCAGAGATCAAAGCAGCCAAGACGATTGATGTTTCAGGGCTTGGAATTTCCAACCTGAAAGGCATTGAACGTTTCACCTATGCGACAGATCTGTTTGCGGCAAATAACAAACTTACTTCTGTAAATATTACAAAGAATACAAAAGTTGCATATCTGAATCTGAGTAATAACAGTCTTGCAGGAACTCTGGATCTCAGCAAATGCACAAATCTTCGTGTAGTGAAGTATGGAAGCAATAAACTGACAAAGGTAGTAATGCCTTCCAAGAAATATCTGAAGAACCTGGATTTCGTAGATGCAAGCTCCAATAAATTTACCACACAGGCAAATGCAGGACTGAACATCGGAGATACTGATTATGTAAAGAGTCTTTCAGAAGTCAATGCCTCCAATAATGCCATCACTTCATTTAACTGTGCCGGATTTCAGGGAATCCTTGATCTTAGAAATAATAAGATCACAAATCTGAAACTGGAAAACAGCAAGGAAGGGTCTCAGGTAGTTTCCTTATACCTTGACGGAAACTCACTGAGTAAGACATCTTCTATTGACTTTACACCGGAATGGATTGCTGTACCTCAGCAGTTCAGCTGTGATGCAGGAGTTTCATCCAAGGTCAAAATGCTGAAGGCAACTGCATCCATTACATCTGCAACATGGGATCAGATCGTGGTAAACGTTGGATCCAGTACAGATGATGCTTCTTACAAACTGGAGAAGAAAACAGGCAACGGTGCATATGAAACTGTTAAAACATGGGATAATGGTGATCTGGCTGACGCAGAGTTCGGAGAAGATTACACAGATAATGTGATTTCTACAGGAACAGCCTACACATACAGAGTTACAGCAACTGTACAGGTAAAAGATGCCAATAAGAACCTCAGATCCTGGTCAAATTCCGCAGAAGTGAAAGCTACAGCAACAGGTACAAAGCCGGCAATCTCTGTGAAGTCCACCAAAAAAGGTGTGGCAACCGTAAGCTGGAAGGCTGTTGCAGGTGCAGACGGATATGATGTTTACTGTGGATCATCCAAGAAATCCCAGAAGGGTACGGTTGTAAAAGGAACTACAAAGCTGACCGCAAATAAGACAAGACTGACAAGTGGTAAAACTTATTATTTCAGAGCACGCGCATATAAGATGGTAGGATCTGCCAAGGTATATACAGGTTACAGCGCAGTGAAGAGCGTGAAAGTCAAATAATACAAAAATAATTGAGAACAATATAAAATCAAGCCGGCGATGTGAGAGCAGATATCTTTTACAGAGCCGGCTCTTTGATTATGGCAATTCCGTAAAATACTGTGGACAGTCCGGTATTGCTATAGATGAATTGTTATAGATGGGAGGAATGTCATGTGAAATATATCAGAAAGAGTTTCTTTTTATTTTGGTTGATAGCGGTAATGCTGTTTGGAACAGTATCGGCATCCGCAGCATCTGCAAAACCGGAAACACCGGTATTGTCCGGAACAGCAGCCGGAAACAGAGTGACTCTGAACTGGAATAAAGTAAAGAAGGCCTCCGGCTATCAGATTTTTCTGTATTATAAAGCCTACGGGAAATACAAATGCGTGGGAAGGATCAAGAACAGGAACATTACCAGTTTTACACTGACAGGTTCTGAAGATAAGCTCTACACTTATAAGATACGTTCTTATCTGAAACAGGGAAATAAAACTCTGTACAGCCCATCATCGAAAGCACTGGAGATAAAAACAGCTCCCGGAAAACCTGTGATCACCCGGATAAGAGTGAGAGAAGAAAGCGGAACCCTGATCAAATGGAAAAAAATCAAAACTGCAGAAGGATATCAGATATTCCGGTCAGAACCCGAGGACAGAGGATATAAAAGAATCAATATAGTTTCCGGCAATACAACATTCAGTTATGCAGATACAGGTGCTGTTTCAGGAAAGACTTATTATTACAGAATACGGGCATATGTACGAAATCAGGGAAATGTTGTATATTCTGAACTGAGTGATCCGGCAGAGGCGGTAATGCGAAAGACTATTATGATCGGAGATTCCAGAACAGATATGATGAAAGATGTTGTGGAGAACGATAACATCACATGGATATGTGAGGTTGGAATGGGGTATAAATGGCTTAGAGATACTGCCCTGAAGACCTTGCAGGAGCAGATGAAAGGAAATGAAGATATTTTTGTCTGGCTTGGTGTTAATGATGTATACAATATTTCCAATTATATCAGTCTGCTGAATGAGGAGATTCCAAAATGGAAAGCGCAGGGAGCGGATGTCTATATTGTGGCAGTGGGACAGGTAACCAAAGATCCTTATGTAACAAATGAGGAAATCGAAGATTTCAATGCCAGAATGAAAAAAGAAGTTGCCGGTGCGAAATATGCAGATCTTTATTCTTATCTGAAAAAGCAGGGATATAAGACAACAGACGGAACTCATTACGATAATGAAACCACATGGAAGATTTACCGTTATCTGATGTCTTTTGTGTCATAAGAACAGAAAAAAAGGAAACTGTATCAGTTTCCTTTTTGAGTAAAAAAATAATGCAGAAGATGGGACTTGAACCCACACGATATTGCTACCACAGGCACCTGAAGCCTGCGCGTCTGCCAATTCCGCCACTTCTGCATTTCTTATTTATCAATCGCTCTCTCGCGACTGCTCATTTATAATAACCGATGTATGGATAAAAGTCAATAGCTTTTTTGAAATTTTTTTAATTTTTTTTACAGTATCCTCAAAACGTACAATTTGTTACGTAGAAGTGTAAGCTTCTTCTGATAAACTGCGGAGCAGTTATCCGGTGTAGAGTTGCACAGAGAAGAGGATGATTTAAATTTTATAGAGGTATTTGGATGTGAGAAAGCAGTGAATGCATGTGATTGGATCTGCCTGAAATTACAAAAAAGTTTTTAATATCAACTTAATTATTTTTAGTACCTTATAAGGTTGAAAAAAGCACTTTGCTGTGATACAATCTTGAAGATTTAGGAAAAAATAAGTGATAGACACAATATAAAGATAAGAAAGGGAGATTGTATGAAAGCATTTCTGATATTAGAAGATGGCCATGTGTTCAAAGGTACAAGCATTGGTTCAACGAGAGACGTTATCAGCGAAATCGTCTTTAATACTTCCATGACCGGTTATCTGGAAGTAATGACCGACCCTTCCTATGCAGGACAGGCAGTATGTATGACTTATCCCCTCATTGGGAATTACGGAATCTGTTATGATGACCAGGAGTCATCAAAGCCATGGGTGGACGGCTTTATTGTCCGCGAATTATCCCGTGTCCCAAGTAATTTCAGAAGCGTGGACACGATTCAGCATTTCTTAACAAAGCATGATATTCCAGGTATTGCCGGAATTGATACCAGAGCCTTAACGAAGATCCTTCGTGAGAAAGGTACCATGAACGGTATGATCACCGTCAATGAAAATTATGATTTAGATACAATTATCCCCCAGTTAAAAGCATATACAACAGGTAAGGTAGTAGAGAAGGTAACATGCCGCGAGAAAGAGATTTTAAAAGGCGACGGTCCGAAAGTAGCACTTCTTGACCTGGGAGCAAAGAGAAACATTGCACGTTCCCTGAATGAAAGAGGATGTGAGGTTACAATTTATCCGGCACTGACACCTGCGGAAGAGATTCTGGAGGCAAATCCGGATGGCATTATGTTAAGTAACGGCCCTGGAGATCCAAAGGAATGTACTTCTATTATAAAGGAAATAAAAAAATTATATGATTCTGAAGTTCCGATCTTCGCAATCTGTCTTGGACATCAGCTTATGGCTCTTGCAACAGGTGGAGATACCCATAAGATGAAATACGGACACAGAGGCGGAAATCATCCGGTCAAAGACCTTGCAACAGGACGTGTTTACATTTCTTCCCAGAACCATGGCTATGTAGTAGATGCTGAGGGACTTGAAGAGAAAAACATTGCAAAACCTGCATTCGTTAACGTCAATGACGGCACAAACGAAGGTATGGCATACGAAGGAAAGAATATCTTTACTGTACAGTTCCATCCTGAAGCATGCCCGGGACCGCAGGATTCCAGTTACCTGTTTGACAGATTTATGGATATGATGGGAGGAAATAAATAATGCCAAGAAATAAAGACATTAAAAAAGTACTTGTAATTGGTTCCGGCCCGATTATCATCGGCCAGGCAGCAGAGTTTGACTATGCAGGAACACAGGCATGCCGTTCCCTGAAAGAAGAAGGCATTGAGGTTGTTCTTCTTAACTCCAACCCTGCAACCATCATGACAGATAAAGATATCGCTGACAGAGTTTATATCGAGCCTCTGACAGTAGAAGTAGTAGAACAGCTTATCCTGAAAGAGAAACCGGACAGCGTCCTTCCTACACTGGGCGGCCAGGCGGGATTAAACCTTGCCATGGAGCTGGATGAGAAAGGTTTCCTCAAAGAACACAATATCAGACTGATCGGTACAACTGCCCAGACAATCAAGAAAGCGGAGGACCGTCAGGAATTTAAAGATACTATGGAGAAGATCGGTGAGCCGATCGCAGCATCCAAGGTTGTTACAACAGTAGAAGATGGTCTTGCATTTACAAACACCATTGGTTATCCGGTAGTTCTCCGTCCTGCTTACACACTCGGTGGAAGCGGCGGCGGTATCGCCCATAATGAATATGAACTTCGTGAAATCCTGGAGAATGGTCTTCGTCTTTCACGTGTAGGTGAAGTTCTGGTAGAGCGCTGCATCGCAGGATGGAAAGAGATTGAATATGAAGTAATGCGTGACAGCGCAGGAAACTGCATCACAGTCTGCAACATGGAGAACATTGATCCGGTTGGTGTCCACACAGGTGACTCTATCGTAGTTGCTCCATCTCAGACACTGGGAGATAAAGAATATCAGATGCTCCGTACTTCAGCCCTGAACATCATCACAGAACTTGGAATCACAGGTGGATGTAACGTTCAGTACGCTCTGAAACCGGACAGCTTTGAATACTGTGTAATCGAGGTAAACCCGCGTGTAAGCCGTTCCTCTGCACTTGCAAGTAAGGCAACAGGTTACCCGATCGCAAAGGTTGCAGCAAAGATTGCCCTGGGTTACACACTGGATGAGATCCCGAATGCGATTACAGGAAAAACATATGCAAGTTTCGAGCCAATGCTTGACTACTGCGTAGTTAAGATCCCGAGACTTCCATTTGACAAATTTATTACTGCAAAGAGAACTCTTACTACTCAGATGAAGGCAACAGGTGAGGTTATGAGTATCTGCCATAACTTCGAAGGTGCCCTGATGAAAGCCATCCGTTCTCTTGAACAGCACGTAGACAGTCTGATGTCCTATGATTTCACACAGCTTACAGACGAGGAACTCCTTGCAGAGCTGGAAATCGTAGATGACCGCAGAATCTGGAAGATTGCAGAAGCAATCCGTCGTGGTATGCCACAGTCCATGCTTCACGACATCACAAAGATTGATATCTGGTTCATCGATAAGATTGCAATCCTTGTAGGCATGGAAAATGCTCTTAAGACCAGAAAGCTCACAAAAGAGCTTCTCCTTGAAGCAAAACGCATGGAATTCCCGGACTACATCGTTGCACATCTGACAGGCAAGACAGAAGAAGAGATTAAAGCTCTTCGTGAAGAATATCAGATTAAAGCGGCATATAAGATGGTTGATACCTGTGCTGCAGAGTTTGCGGCAGCAACACCATATTACTATTCTGTATACGGTGATGAAGGTACAGAGAATGAAGCAGTAGCAACACCGGATAAAAAGAAAATCCTGGTACTTGGTTCCGGTCCAATCCGTATCGGTCAGGGTATTGAGTTCGACTTCTGTTCCGTACACTGTACATGGGCATTTGCAAAAGAAGGCTATGAGACCATCATCATCAACAACAACCCGGAAACAGTAAGTACAGACTTTGATATTGCAGATAAACTGTATTTCGAGCCTCTGACACCGGAAGATGTTGAGAATGTAGTAAATATCGAGAAACCGGACGGAGCAGTTGTACAGTTCGGTGGTCAGACAGCTATCAAATTAACAGAAGCACTGACAAAGATGGGCGTTAAGATTCTCGGAACATCTGCGGAGAACGTAGATGCAGCAGAGGACCGTGAGCTCTTTGATGAGATTCTTGAAAAATGCGAGATCCCGAGACCAAAGGGACAGACAGTATTTACTGCTGAGGAAGCTAAGAAAGCAGCAAATGAGCTGGGTTATCCTGTTCTGGTTCGTCCTTCCTATGTACTTGGTGGTCAGGGCATGAGAATCGCTGTAAGCGATGAGGACGTAGAAGAGTATATCGGTGTGATCAACCAGATCGCACAGGAGCACCCGATCCTTGTTGATAAATACCTGATGGGTAAGGAAATCGAAGTAGATGCTGTATGCGATGGCGAGGATATCCTGATTCCTGGTATCATGGAACATATCGAGCGTGCCGGAATCCACTCCGGTGACAGTATCTCCGTATACCCGGCTAAGACCATCAGCGAGAAAGCAAAAGAGACAATTGCAGAATACACCAGACGTCTTGCAAGAGCACTGCATGTTATCGGTATGATCAACATCCAGTTCATTGTTCTTGGAGATGATGTATATGTGATCGAGGTTAATCCTCGTTCCAGCCGTACTGTACCGTACATCAGCAAGGTAACAGGAATTCCGATCGTTCCTCTTGCAACGAAGGTAATACTTGGATACAAGCTGAAAGACATGGGCTATGAACCGGGACTTCAGCCGGAAGCAAAACACTATGCGATCAAGATGCCTGTATTCTCATTTGAGAAGATCCGCGGCGCTGATATCAGTCTTGGACCGGAAATGAAGTCAACAGGTGAGTGCCTTGGTATTGCTGAGACATTCAATGAAGCGCTTTACAAAGCATTTATCGGAGCAGGTATCCGTCTTCCGAAACATAAAAACATGATCATCACTGTTAAAGACGAAGACAAACAGGATATCATCCCGATCGCAAGAAGATTCGAAGCACTTGGATACAGAATCTATGCTACACTGGGAACTGCAAAAGTCCTCAAAGAAAACGGAATCAAAGTTATCCGTACAAATAAGCTGGAGCAGCCTGCACCGAACCTTATGGACCTTATCCTTGGTCATAAGATCGACGTTGTCATCGATACTCCGCCACAGGGCGTAGAGCATCAGAAAGATGGTTTCGTCATCAGACGTAACGCCATCGAGACAGGTGTCAATGTCCTTACTTCTCTGGATACAGCAGAAGCACTGGCAACCAGCCTTGAGAATACAGACCTGAACAATTTATCTCTTATTGATATTGCTACGATTGCAAGAAGATAAAGAACTGATAAATAATATGAAATGATGAAAAGCAGCCGTAATTTTCTCTGTCGGAGAAAAGGCGGCTGTTTTTATCTTATAGAATCAGCAGGAAAAATACAGATTACAGTTGTATCAGTGGCATGGTGTGTAATATAATCATATGAGTATTTACAGTGAGTCAGATAGATATATGTTGGTCTTTTGCATTACTTATTATCTGGCAGAAACCTGTCTGATCCGGTTGAAAATCGTTGTAAATAAGAATAATAACAAAAAAGAAAACAGGAAGGGAAAGATTATGGATTTTATTGAACTGTTAAAGGTCATTTTCCTTGGGATTGTAGAGGGAATCACAGAATGGCTCCCGATCAGCAGTACCGGACATATGATCCTGGTGGATGAGTTCCTGAAACTGAATGTGACAGAGGATTTTAAGAATCTGTTTTTCGTAGTGATCCAGCTTGGCGCGATCCTCGCGGTTGTAGTTCTCTACTGGAACAAATTGTGGCCGTTTTATATCAGACCAATTTCAAAGAAACAGCAGGCGGTGCTTAACAGGCATGGTGCAGTATCCAGAGGAATTCTTACTTTTGTGGAGAAGTTCTGTGATAAAGAGAAATGGGTACTCTGGTTTAAAATTATAGTAGCCTGTATACCGACGATTGTTATCGCACTTCCGTTTAATGATGTCATTGAAGAGAAATTTAATAACTATGTAGTAGTTGCCATTGCACTGATCGTATATGGTATCCTCTTCATTGTCATTGAGAATTATAACAAGAGAAGAAGACCAACCTGTACAAATCTGGAAAATCTGTCATTTAAGACTGCACTCATCATCGGTCTGTTCCAGGTACTCTCCGTAGTTCCGGGTACATCCCGTTCAGGTTCCACCATTATCGGTGGTATCCTTGCAGGAACCTCCCGTACAGTAGCAGCAGAATTTACCTTCTTCCTGGGAATCCCGGTCATGTTCGGAGCCAGTCTTCTGAAAATCCTGAAATTCGGTTTCTCTTTCACAGGAACAGAGGTGATGATCCTGATCGTGGGAATGGTAGTGGCATTTGTAGTTTCCATTATCGCGATCAAATTCCTGATGGGATACATAAAGAAACATGACTTTAAGGCATTCGGATGGTACAGAATCGCACTTGGTATTCTGGTGCTTGGATACTTTATCGGAAAAACACTTCTTGGTTAATGCTATAAAAAGAATTTTTTATAGTAGTCCTCGTAAATAATGTATAAGAAAAGCCCTGCTGTATAAGCGGCATGTACGTCATAAGCGTATATCCCGGACAGCAGGGCTTTTTATTATGTTACAGGTTTCTTATATGCAGATCATTTCGCCGGTATAAGAGGTATCATAACCTGTCAGATGATGAATCTCAGTTTTGAAATCTTCAGACTGTACAATTTCCACAAGAGCAGAGAACCCCGGCTTTCTCACAGATTCCGCAGGAATTGCCAGATACATCTGCATATCAGTCACAGGGACGAAATCAAGTCCCGGAAAGTAACGTGCGATCATTTCTTCTCCAAAAGCAACATTCGCTCTGTGCTCAAAAACAGCAGATGCAGATGACATATCAGAGACAGCTTCATTTCTGTATCCGCTGATTTTTTCAGAAGAGATTCCCCGTTCTTTTAACAGACGGTCCAGATAAACCCTGCGGGCACTTCCCTTTTCACGATTCATAAAAACAACTTTCGGATCCGTCAGGTCCTCCACAGAAGAAATCTTTTCAGGATTTCCGGCCTGTACATAGAAGCCGACAGAGTATTTATATAAAGAAAGAAGTATCAGTGGGATTCCGGGAACCAGGTGACGGATATCATCTATATCCAGACTGGTAGCAGCGATATGTGCCTTTTCGAAATACAGGGAATAAAGTCCGTTATAGTCATTCATATGAGACTGCAGGACAGGAAGGCCATCAGGATGAGCGGACATTTTGCCGAGAAGAAGCTCCAGGGCGGCAGAAGTCTGGCCGCCTAAAATGATACCACTGGAATGAAGCAGATAATCTCTCTTCAGCAGAGAGCTCTCAGGTTCAAAATTAACAGAAGTGTATGGAATATCCTGCCCGCTTTCGGAATTGCCGGAACTGCTTCTGTTAAGATACTGTGTCAACTGCTCTTCGCTGACCCTGAGTTGTTTTCCGATTTTGGAAGATTCCAGCTCACCGCGCTTGATAAGTTCATAGACCGTCGTCTTTTTGATCTTCAGACGGTCTGCGACCTCCTGAGCTGTGTAAAGTTTATTCATCAATACCTACCATGACATTAGTAGCCTTGATCACTGCATAAGCATCAGAACCTACTTTCAGGTTTAATTCTTCAACTGCTGCACAGGAGATGGTTGCTGTGATAATGTTTCCACCGCCGATATCAATAGAAACGATGGAGTTTACAGCTCCGTTATTGATACTTACTACTTTCCCTTTTAACTGATTGCGTGCACTTAATTTCATGATAATCACCTCACTGTTTATTATTTTTTTCTATAGATTTATCGTTACTGTTCACACTCCACTATCTCGCAAGGTGTTTTGGCATGGATATGCCAAAATCCCGAGACATACAAGCCAAAATTCCATTGCCACAGGCAATCTGGAATGAATTTTGGCTGCGTTACTGAGAACGGAGTGAACAGTAACGATTTATCTGATACCCGATCAAAGGCCGGAAAGTTGTTTTTGCCGATAAAAATAAGGCTTTCAATCTGCTATCATTTACATGATAACATATACAAATAAAATTGACAAGAATACAAAAGTTTTGTACAATAGACACAAAAGAAAACAAAACTCAATAAAACAAAACAAAACTGAATGAAAGACGGTAAAAAACATGAGAAAGAAATTAATTGCAGCAATGATGGCAGGAGTACTGAGTGCAGGAATGTTCAGCACAGGAGTTTTCGCAGCAGATACAGACTTAAAAGGTGAAGTCAACACATTCATCGCAGCAAGCTTAAGCAATGCAATGGAAGAAATCCAGAAAGATTTCAATGAGACATATCCTGATGTTGAAATCCTCTACAATGCAGACAGCTCAGGCACATTACAGACACAGATCGAGGAAGGCGCACGCTGCGATATCTTCTTCTCAGCAGCTGACAAGCAGATGGACGCTCTGGTAGACGAAGATCTGGCTAAGAAAGATACTGTAGAAGATATCCTTGAGAACAAAGTCGTTCTGATCAAACCTAAGGATGGAGAAACAAAAGTTACAGGATTCGAGAACATCACAGATGCAGCCAATATTGCACTTGCAGGTGACAGCGTTCCTGTTGGACAGTATTCCAGAGAAATTTTCGACAATCTTGGAATTACAGATGAAGTAAATAAGATGGAAATCAATGAAGGTAAAAATGTATCTGAAGTTCTTGCTGCAGTAAGTGAAGGAAGTAATGAGATCGGTATCGTTTATGCTACAGATGCAGCTTCCGTTGCAGATAAAGTAGACGTTATCGCAGAAGCTCCGGCAGATGCACTGAAGACACGTGTTCGCTATCCGGTAGGCCTTATCGAAGACAAAGAGGCATCTGAAGATGATACAGCAGCTGCAGAAGCATTCCTTGAGTACATCAAATCTGACGACGCTATGAAAGTATTCGAGAAATACGGATTCACAGCATACAAAGCAGATGATGCTTCCGAAACAGATGATAAAGCTGCAGAAGCAACAGAAGAAGCAGATGACACAGAAACAAATGCTGAGACAGAGACAACAGAGGAAGCTAAATAAGAATGAGTGAATTTCTGGCAGAAATAAACTGGAGTCCTTTATGGATTTCACTGAAAACAGGTTTCGCGGCTACTGTGATCGCGTTCTTTCTGGGGATATTCTTTGCGAGACTGGTAATGAAGATGAAACCTGTTTCCAGAGGCATACTGGATGGTATCCTGACCATGCCTCTGGTACTTCCCCCGACAGTGGCCGGTTTCATTCTACTTCTGCTGTTCAGTCTGAGACGTCCGTTCGGGGCATTTCTGCTGGATAATTTTGACATTAAGATCGTACAGACCTGGAAGGGCTGCGTGATCGCAGCATCTGTAATTGCGTTTCCGCTGATGTATCGAAATGCGCGCGCTGCATTTGAACAGGTGGATGTGAATCTGATCGCAGCAGGCAAGACACTTGGCATGAATGACAGAAGAATCTTCTGGACAGTTGTCATGCCGACAGCAGGACCCGGAATCGCATCCGGTACAGTCCTTGCCTTTGCCAGAGCAATCGGAGAATACGGTGCTACATCCATGCTTGCAGGAAACATTCTTGGCAAGACCAGAACCGTTTCCGTTGCCATTGCTTCGGAGACTGCGGCAGGAAATTATGGCATGGCCGGTTTCTGGGTATTTGTGATCTTGATCATTTCATTTGTGATCGTTGCGGCGATCAATATCGTTTCCGGTAAGGGAATGAAGATGGGCAGGTGGATGTAATGGCAGTCAGTGTGGATATTGAGAAGAAACTTCATGGCTTCACTCTGAAAGTAAAGCTGGAGAGTGATGGTTCTCCAATGGGGATCCTTGGAGCATCCGGAAGCGGAAAAAGTATGACTCTGCGCTGTATTGCAGGAATCCAGACACCGGACTCAGGAAGAATTGTTGTAAATGATAAAGTTCTTTTCGATTCAGAAAAGAAGATCAATCTGAAACCGCAGGAGAGAAAGGTCGGCTATCTTTTTCAGAACTATGCACTTTTTCCTGCCATGACTGTAGAGAAGAATATCGCATGCGGATACAGAGGGGATAAGAAACAGCTTAAGGCAAAAGTGGCAGATTACATAGAGCGCTATCAGCTTAACGGGCTGGAGAAACGTTATCCGGGACAGCTTTCCGGAGGTCAGCAGCAGCGTGTCGCACTGGCACGAATGATGATCGGAGAACCGGAAGTCATCCTTCTGGATGAACCGTTCTCAGCACTGGATGGATATCTGAAAGATATCATGCAGCGTGATATGCAGAACTTTCTTAATGAGTACACAGGTGATATGATTCTGGTCACTCACAGCCGTGATGAGGCTTACAAGTTCTGCGGACATCTGACAATTCTGGACAGCGGTCAGGCACTTACTACAGGAGAAACCAAGAAACTCTTTGAACGACCCGGTATTCTGCAGGCAGCCAGATTGACAGGGTGTAAAAATTTCTCAACTGTACAGAAAATGGGAAAACACAGTATTTATGCAGTGGACTGGGATCTGATGCTGCAGACCAAAGATGTGGTGCCGGATGATGTTACGCATGTGGGAATCCGCGGTCACTGGATGAAAGGTGCATCTGAAGGCGGAGAGAACCACATGGAAGTGGAAGTTATGGAATATATTGAAACGACCTTTGAACATCAGTATTTACTGAAGAACAAGAAAGGCGGAGACTGTCAGCCGGTCTGGTGGATGTGCCCCAAAGGAAATTTTGAGGAAGATCCGCATGCAAAAGTTCCGAAATATATTTATTTTCCGGAAGAGCATCTGATGCTGCTGAAAGAAGCGAAATAGAATATATAAGAAATAATAAAAAGCGTTGTATTTTCAACAGAGATTTCTGGTGAAGATATAACGCTTTTTTAACCGAATCAAGTAAGTCCCTGCGGAGCAGTTATTCGGTGTGGAATCGCATAGCCACGTAGCTGTAAGAGTCAGCCGGTTTGATCACGCAGCGGGATGTTATCAAATTGTCTGAGAAATCTATGACGGATGATTCTTAGAATATTTTATGTAGTCCACAACCATCATCGCCAGTTTAAATGTCAGTGCATCTTCAAACGCGCGGATATCCAGTCCGAATTTTCTCTGGAGTTTTTCGAAACGGTACACCAGAGTATTTCTGTGTACATAAAGCTGTCTGGAGGTCTCGGAGAGATTCAGGTTATTTTCAAAGAAGGTACGGATGGTGATCAGGGTTTCTTCGTCAATAGAATCCAGAGTTTCCTCTTTGAAGATCTCGTCGATAAACATTTCACATATGGAAACAGGAAGCTGGTAGATCAGTCTGCCGATTCCAAGCTGGTTATATCCGAATACATTTTTATCTGCGTAGAAAATCTTGCCTACTTCAAGGGCTGTATGTGCTTCCTTGTATGCGTCTGGAAGCCTGGAAATATCCTCTGCCAGATTACTGTAGGCAACCCATGCGGAAGTCATTGCTTCTGTATTTAACATATCTACAAGCATATATGCAATTGATTCCAGATCCTCATAAGTTTCTGTAGACTGTAATTCTCTGATGATGATAATCCCTGTATCATCAATAGCTGTGATGAAATCTCTGGTACGGGCAGAGAAAATATTCCGGATCGTAGCGAGAGCGTTCTCATCCTTGGTCTGTTTGGTTTCCACAAGAAATACAGCACGCTGAACAGAAGTTGCAATGTGCAGTTTCTTGGCGCGGTTAAAGGCATCTACATCGGAATAACTACCAAGGAGAAGATTCTGCATAAAGGTATTTTTGTCGCTTTTCTCTGCATAGGCAGCCAGGAGACTCTGTACCTGGCATACGGCCAGCTCTCCGATGGTAGCAGTACTTTCTGCTTTTCCCCATACGATCAGAATATAGGAGATGGAATGGTTCTCCATGATCTTATACAGGCAGCAGCTTGTATTGGAAACACACAGGGCACTGCTTTGGCGAAATTCTTCCAGTTTTGATTCTGCAGGAAGTTTTTTATCGCAGGTAGAGAGAAAGATATGATTATCAGAATCTAGCAGACAGAAATCAAGCTGGCTGATATTCTTCCAGTCTGTCAGGCATTTCTGTAAAATCTGTTGTATTTTCATTAGGTCAATCCTTTCTTTTGGGGTATGAGTCAGCTTATAGCAATCCTTGCAAATTGTCTGATCGAAGTAATCAGGCAGCCAATTCTATATTATAACATAAAAACCCGGGGAAAACTCCCCGGGTTTATTAAAGATTCCTGAAAATTAGTTGCAGATTGTAAGTTCTGTTTCTTTATCAAAGAAATGAGATTTTTCCATATCGAATGCGAATTTGATCGGATCACCGGTCTTAGCTGTTGTACGAGGATCAACTCGTGCTGTAACCTGAGTTCCGTTTACATCGAAGTATAAGAATACTTCAGCTCCGAGAAGCTCGTAAACTTTAACTACGGATGTCATCGGTGCGCTTGGAGAAGCTTCGATGAACATCTGGGAATCATGGATATCTTCCGGACGGATACCGAGAACAACTGTTTTACCTACATAGCCGCCATCTTTAAGAGCTTTTGCTTTAGCAGCCGGGATAGCCAGTTCATGCTCGCCAACTTTAGCGATAAGGTTGCCGCCTTTTTCGGAGATAACAGCGTCAAGGAAGTTCATCTGCGGAGATCCCATGAATCCTGCAACGAATAAGTTGCCTGGTTTCTGATACAGGTTCTGTGGTGTATCTACCTGCTGAACAACACCGTCTTTCATAACAACGATTCTGGTACCAAGAGTCATAGCCTCTGTCTGGTCATGTGTTACATAGATGATTGTAGCACCCAGTCTCTGATGGATCTTGGAAATCTCGATACGCATCTGTACACGAAGTTTAGCATCCAGGTTGGAAAGAGGCTCATCCATAAGGAATACCTTAGGATTACGTACGATAGCACGTCCCATAGCAACACGCTGTCTCTGACCACCGGAAAGAGCCTTCGGTTTACGATCAAGAAGTTTCTCAAGGTCAAGGATTCTTGCAGCTTCACGAACTGCTTTATCAATCTGATCTTTCGGAACTTTACGAAGTTTAAGTCCGAATGCCATGTTATCATATACTGTCATATGAGGATACAGAGCGTAGTTCTGGAATACCATTGCGATATCACGGTCTTTAGGCTCTACATCGTTCATAACTTTGTCACCGATTTTTAATGTACCGCCGGAAATTTCTTCCAGACCGGCAACCATACGAAGTGTAGTAGATTTACCACATCCTGAAGGTCCTACGAAAATGATGAATTCTTTATCTTCGATCTCCAGATTGAAATCTTTAACTGCCTGGAAACCATTTGGGTAAGTTTTGTTAATGTGCTGTAATGATAAGCTTGCCATGATTATTATTCCTCCAAAATTATTTCATAGTGTTTTTGCTGATTGATTACTCGTTTTTTCATCTGTAGACAGTATAGCGAAAAGGAGGGGGGATGGCTAGGGAAGAATCGTACAAAGATTTTTTTTGTTTCTTGTCATTCTGACGAAAAGCCGGAATCAGTATTCGGGGATTCCATCAAACTGTCAAAAGGCATGAGAAAAACGCATGACAAAATGACGAAATTCTGTCTGCGTTTCTCAAAATTGGAGTTAAAATATGGTTCTTTTTACTACCTGTTACTCAAAATATATATAAGATTATGGTTTGGCTGAATCAAGTCAAAAATCTCTGACAATATGAAGGAACGGATGAGAAGACACGAATATCGGGCCAAAATTACAGGGGGATCAGAGCAAGCAAATCATCAGGAAGCATTTTGCGCAAATTCTGTGTTGACCAGTTCTGCATACGGTGTACGTTCTTTCAGTTCACCTGCGTCTTCCAGGATATCCTGCAGCAGTTCAAAGCCATCCTGCCCGAACACCAGATTTTCTTTCCAGGTATCCTGATCGTAATAACGTTTTACAATGGCTGTGATGGTATCCAGATCTGTTTCAGGGAACTGTGGCTCGATTACTTCTGCAATCTCCTCTGGAGTATGGCTCTGAACGTAGTCCATACCTTTCTGCAGAGCATCAGTGAATTTCTGCATGATATCAGGATTTTTTTTCATATAGCTGGTTTTGGCACTGTAGGAGGTATAAGGCACATAGCCGGAGTCAACACCAAGGGATGCCACGACATACCCAGCGCCCTGCTTTTCAAGAGCAGTAGCAGACGGCTCAAATTCTACAGTGAAATCTGCCGAATCATCTCCTGTAAAAGCAGCCGCAGTAGCGCCGAAGTCAATGCTCTGGTCAATAGACAGATCTTTCTGAGGGTCAAGGCTATTCTGCTTCAGAATATATTCAAATACCATTTCCGGCATGCCACCTTTGCGTCCGCCCAAAACTTTCCTGCCTTTCAGATCTTCCCATTTAAAATCCGGCATTTCTTCTCTTGCCACAAGGAAATTTCCGGCCCGTTGGGTAAGCTGTGCAAAGTTTACAACAGGATCAGTAGCTCCTTCCTGATAGGCATAGATAGATGCTTCTGCTCCCATAAATCCGATATCCGCCTCGCCGGATATGACTGCAGTCATAGTTTTATCTGCCCCAAATCCAGTTATAAGCGTCAGATCAAGCCCCTCATCTTTAAAATATCCCTCTTCGATTGCCACATACTGCGGTGCATAAAAGATGGAATGGGCTACTTCATTTAAGGTAACTTTTGCAAGCTTCGCCTCATCTTTCTTTGCAGCAAACACTCCCAGCGGCAGTGCAGTCACCGCCAGAACGACTGCTGTCGCCAGTGAAATCCATTTTTTATTTTTCATGCAGATACTCCTTTACCGACTTCTTCTGTTAGAGTATGCATAATTAATTAATTGGTGACCAGGGGGGACATACAAAGTATCGCAAAACACAGCCTCCATGATTCCTTTTGTTAGGATATGCCCCCAAAACCAACTGCTAATCACGATCAACTTTCCCATTAGTTAAAAAATATGAATTTTATTTAACAACAATTCAATTGTGTCCAATTTCCAATCATGCTATGATTTAATCACAAAAGCTTTTGAAATTTCAATCAGGAGAGAATTAGGATGAATATTGGAAGTGTGATAAAAAAATATAGAAAAGTGTCTGGTTTCACCCAGGAGGAAATGGCAAACCGCTTAGGAGTAACTACCCCAGCGGTGAATAAATGGGAGAACGGAGTTTCCCAAACAAAAGGATATTAAGGAACAACCTGTGTTTACCTGCTTGCAAAGAAAAGAATATTGCTATTAAGCCAGAGTACTACATAAATGTGTTGGTAGCTCTTTTGCGTTAATGCAACACAGTAAATTATTTCATTTTCCTAATTATTTTAGACTGATAAGTAACTTTTTAAACGAAGAAAAGAAATGACAATGCTTAAAGGAGCATGGTATAATAAAAATAGAATTTCATTAAGGAGGAAAAAAGAGAATGTTTAATCTAATAGAAATGTTATTTCCTATAATGTTTATACTGATTTTTATAATAATTGTTTTCACTTTTGTAAAAGGAATAGCTACTTGGTTTAAAAACAATAATTCTCCTCGCTTAACTGTGTCAGCAAGAATAGTAGCAAAACGTCAGAATACCACGCATAACAATCAACCAAACGCTGGTGATATATCAGGAGCACATGGATTTCATACAATTTCCAGCACCTCGTATTATGTGACATTTCAAGTAGATAGTGGTGATAGAATGGAGCTGTCTGTATCAGGCTCAGAGTACGGTGTGCTTGCAGAGGGAGATAAAGGACAGCTGACATTCCAAGGCACAAGATATTTAACATTTGATAGGGAAAATTGAATCTAGAGGTGCATTATGAATAAGTTTTTGAATAAGATAAGGAGTATAGAGAATGAAATACCCATTACTAGGAAAATTATAAATACAATACTTATACTGTGTTTTGGAATAGTTTTAGGAACTTTTGCAAAATTTTTGGATACTACAGCAAGCAATACTTTGCCATTTATATTTGAATATTTAGATATTAGTAATTTTTTGGGTCGTTTTGCTATATGGTTATTGATTGCTTTGTACATTGCAATTTATAGTCATTCTTCCATAAGAGCATCATTAAATGTGTTAGTATTTTTCATTGGAATGGTTTCAAGTTATTACCTATATTCATATTTTGTTGCTGGATTTTTTCCAAAAAATTATGCAATGATTTGGCTTGGTTTTACTGCCATTTCTCCATTGTTAGCTTTTGTTTGTTGGTACGCTAAGGGGAAAAGCAAAATATCTTTTATACTTTCAGTAATAATAATTGCAATTTTATTTAATTTTACGTTTATTTATGGTTGGATTTATTTTGATGTGTATTCAATTTTAGAAGTGATAGTCTTTGGTTGTGCATTAATAGCTTTAAAACGTAACACCTTTAGGGAGACAACGTATATGATATTGAGTGCAGTTGTTATTGCTGTTATACTTAATATGTTAGTTCCATTTCATTTTGGTTAGGCAGATTTTAAGATTATAGATAGAATATAAATTTCACGAACCGTCGAAGTGATCCGCCAGCGGTGGCGGTCGTAAGACATATCGCCACGCCAGCTTGCTGGCGAGAGGGCGGTTCACTTTGGTGGTTGGGCGAGCGTTGGCGAGCCGTTCAAAGCCCCCGTTATCTAACAAGGGGGGCACAAAAAACAAGAGACAATATGCATTAACAAGCGGAAAATGCTGTATTTACAAGGCGAAACCGCATTTTACATGGCGTGATATAAATTATGCCATTATCACTTGGGAAAATTGAATAAGACATAGGAAAGACAGTTGATTTCAAACGAGAAATTGATTGTCTTTTTCTTTTGCAGAAATTTAAGTATAAGCAATTATCAAATATGGTAGTTGCCTTTTTTGATTGGAGGAATTTAACAACCGTAGCAAGAATTCCCTCACCTCTATAGGGACGCCACTGAAAAAGTCTTTATTTTGCATAAAGCAGTACAATATAAAGTGTTTTTATTTGTTTTAATCCACTATATAATGTGTATAAAAATAGTTTTTCAGTGGCGTCCTATAGGTGATGGGATGAATTGCACATTCGAGCATGTCTGCTCAAATTCATAAAAAATCACAAAAACACTTGTTCTGATACAATAAATATATTATAATAGAAAAAAGAACAATATGCTCTTGAAAATTGGACGGTCGAAATAAGCAATAAGTGAGTGTACATAATAATTCTCATTCTGTGTTGTTAGCTGATCATGGTTATGAAATATAGCAGAAAGATGCTGGACGATAAAATGTTAGAGAGAGCAAAAGAAATCTTTGAAATATAGCACCTGTTGGAACAATCCATCAGTATATAGAAAGTCAGGGTGAGAAAGATAAACCGGGCAGTAAAAATAAGGATTTATCCCAATAAAGAACAGATAACTCAGATAGAAAAAACGATCGGCTGCAGCCGTTTTCTCTATAACCGGATGCTTGCGGATAAGATCCGTTATTATCAGGAAGAAAAAAAGATGCTGAAAAATACGCCGGCCGGATATAAAAAAGA
>OLRM01000146.1_pt1 | contig 81068 bp, 83 predicted proteins | sample 1643211 | NCBI WGS metagenome assembly OLRM01 (sample SAMEA3136690, study PRJEB25190) | human gut metagenome | biome: human gut; feature: human-associated habitat; material: faeces | place: Austria | collected 2013
GACATGCCATTCAACAACTGTTATATATAAAACAAGGGTGAGAAGCCTGATTTTCAGGCTTGCCACCCTTGCATATCATAGAAGAATCTTATTTACAGACTTTTTCTCATAGTCTCATATTTTCTATATTATTTGCCTGCCCGGAAACAATATAAGGAAGCAAATCTCATCCATGGATACTCCTTCGAACTGTTTCAACCGCGGGGGGGGGAGAGACAAACCGGCTCCATGCCGGTACTCATTGATTTTTCTCCACAATCCTTACCACGAACCTTGATGCATTTTTCTTTCCGTAATGCTCAAATGGATTCACTGCTGTTTTCATGTTTTCATGCATACTCCAGGCAAATGGCTCATCCTGCATATCCTCTCGAATCCAGGGGTCATATACTGTATGCTGCTTGTAAGAAAAAGAAACTATATCCTTATCCAGGTATGAATTATGCTGTACCATTTCCAGCTGCCTCTGAGCCAGCATTTCCGATTCATAGATAAGGTCATTTGCCTTTTCCTGTATTTCCCGGTAAGACATGGACTCCAGAGAACTTATATCCTTTCCAGTCAGGTATGCATAGCAGATATCCGTCCAAATGTTCATTTCTATCTTTCCTGCCGGATTAACAACAAACAGCTCCTCTGCTAGGTCGATCTTATCCAATCTCATATCGAGATCTTCTTTCCCACACATACCAATCGGGACAATCATATGTCCCTGCTTTGTCAGTTTTTCCTGTATCTGTTCCATTTCCTTCTTGCACTCTTCTGTCCCGATGACTGCGATAACCGGATATTCTTTTGCCATAGTCTACTCCTCCGCACTTTGTTCTGTATATGATGATAGCATAAGACAGAAAGCATTTCTACATGAAGACGTTGTTATTGCACTTTTCTTTCTCAAAAACACTGTCTCTACTCTTCTACTGTTCCAGTTTTTTCCGCGGACATCCCAAAACCTTAACCAAAATGATTTTCCAGAACTGTGTTTCTCTCGTTTTAAGTCTGCAATTGAGCTGAAGTAGTTAAGAAAAAACAGAGATTATCCGCGGATAGAATATTATCATGGATTACAAAAAAATGACCGGACGGAGGATTCCGCGGAAGTTCTTCTTTCGAATCTATCATCATCAAAACCACGATTTTCCATCAGTTCCTTCTCTCCCACATAAAAAAGCAGACTTTGAGGTCTGCTTTTTTCATTAATTCTTTTCCAGACACTTAAAAGATCTCTGGCTGAGAATCCTTCCAATTCCAGATTATTTTTCTTAAGGATGCTTTTTACAAGCTTTGTGTCGATTTTTGTCTCTGGAGGTACATTTCTTTTTACAATGTCCCATGCCGCTTCTTCCAGAGCGTCGCCAACCACAGGATGCTCTTTTAGCCAGGCTTTGATCATTCTCTGTTTTTTGCGCTTTTCCGCATCTTTGCTCTTATCCCGGTTCTTATAGCTCCATGCAGCCATGGCCTTTTGTTTACTTTTGTAACCATAGCCTTGGGCATCGTCCAAAACATTTCCTGTTTCCTCATCGACAACCACAAATCTTTTGTCATATCGACTAGAAAGCGTTTTTGATTCTACTACTTTCACTTTTCTCTTCTTTGTTTCGGACATATCTTTCACTTTCCTTCCCAGCTGTCACAGGAATCGTCATACTCTGTCCAGACGCTCATATATTCGCTATACGGACATGTGCAGATCCAGTCATCAGAAGCATCTTTCTTGTGGTATCTGCAGGTTCCGCAGCATTCTGCATAGTCATTGTATTCTGTCATAGTTTATTTTTAGTAGCAGACTGTATCGTATGTGTGAAAGTATTGTAAAATAAGCATTTATCACTTCCTTTACATAAAATACTGTCTACTACGTTCTCCTTTCCTAAAATTATTCTTCATCCAATAACTCTTGGCAGGTCATTGAGATGAATACACCTAACTTAATCAATTCATTTAGATGTTTTTCTGAAAGGTCAGCATCCTTTCTCATAAGTTTTGATATTTCTGCGCTCAATTCATCTGCCTGTTGCTGTATATAATAAATCTTTTCTTTATGTTCATCATTCATAAGCGTACCTCTATTTCTTGGCTAACTGTTTCTTCAGTCGTTCATTCTCGGATTTTAGCTCCTCACAATCAACCAACTGAACAATCAGTTTCTTTTTATCATCCTCTAACTTTTTAACCTGCTCTCTGAGGGATGCTATCTTATCATCCTTGAGCTGTATTTTATCCTTTTTAACAGCAACCACATCATCTAAAGGACTTGCCTTTGAGATTGCTCTAAGACTTAAAATACGTTCCTTAAGCTGTGCATTGTTGTAAAGTGTCGCTCTTGATACGCCTGCCTCTTTGCAGACAGTTTCAAAGTTAATAGTTTTATTTTTTCTTTTAAGCTTATCTATAGCCTTGTTGACCTTATCAATGGTTTCTTTATTCTTAGCCTCTGCATGAGCCTTAATGCCTGCGACTTGACTATCCGACACTTTCTTTGCCATTTAACTGCACCTCCAGACTTTCTACCAATGGTTTTAGATATTTGTACTTAACTGCCTGCACTTGATACGCTGGCTCTTGACCAAGTTTCTTTAGTCTTGCCATTTCCTTTTCAAGTAAATCCAGTTCATCCTTCAAGATTGGATAGAACTGAACTTCTGTGATGTAGTTAGGACAGTTATAAAAGAAGCAGCCATCACCATCGGTGCAATTACCTCGTCTAAAATCGTATAAGCATACTCCTGTAGGCAAAGGATTAAAGCTCATTGTCTTTGCCAAATCCGTGATTACATTATCAATCTCAGTTTCGGTCTTGCCATGAAATAAATCATCAAGTTTTCCCTTGATCTCCTTTGCACGAAGCCCTGCAATCTTTGATTCTGGACTTAAAATCATATCAGAATAGATTTCTTTAACCTCTTCTTCCTGCAAAGTAAGATAGTGTGCGGTCATTTCAATAGAAACATGAGAATACTGTTTCATAATCATTGCGATAGGCACTTTTCTTTTGATAAGTTCCCTTACAAATGTCGCTCTGAACTGATGTGATGTAAGCGGATATAACTCACCTTTATTGTCTCGAATATCATATCTTTTAATAAATGGATTAAGTTTGTATGCTTGATAGCCATCCTTTGCCAATACATCTATAGCATTGTGTTTTTTAGTTATTCTCTGTATAAACAGCTCCTTTAATCCACTTTCCTTACGAAGTTCTGCTGTGTATTCTGAAAGCTCTGCGATGACATCTTTTACAAGTTCATTGATAAATACCTTGTGGATGATAGGTTCGCCCTTTTCGGTTTTTCCAAGAGTTACTTCCATGTAATCATATCCATCTGATGTATGTTTTACACAACCTTCCTGTATGGATAGAACCTCGTTAATACGAAGTCCAGTCTGACTCTGAATGATAATACCTGCCTTTGTAAGTACATCCTTTTCATCATGTACGGCATGGTACAAAATCTTATCAAATACATCCTCTGGAATAGGTTTCATCTTGTTGGTTCTCATAGAACTTTTTCTATTCCATAACTGATTAGCTGTCTCTGTCTTTGGAAGATGAAACTGTGGTACATTCCATCCTTTTATCTGACCGATACGGATGATTTCTTCTACCACATGACACGACATACATCCTGTACCTGTCGCCACCTTCTTTTCATCTTTCATCCAAAGATTGAAGTTAAGATAATCCTCTAAAGTAACATCTTCAAAGCTATGAATGCCGTTTATAGAACAGTATTCTATAAACATTGGAAGCTTACTATTGATATAGCCTCTAACAGTCTGTGGCTTCGTTTTGCCAAGTTTGTAGTAGGTATACTGTTTAACAGTTTCCTTCATATCTGCGTCAAAAATATATTCAAAGCGGATATATTTCTGTGATTCCTTTGTTGTTTTAGCAGTAATAAAAGGTCTTAAATCCCATACATCATCACTGTATCGGGAGTTGCCTATCATTATGCTGTTTAAGTCTGTATCAGGCTCTATGACCTGTAGCTGTAAAGCCAAGTTAGTTACCATTTTGCAATCCCTCCAATCTTTCAATGATGACATTTAATACCTCTATGGTCGGTATAAAGTGTTCTGCGTAATGCTCACCATAGATAGCACCTTCTTCAAGCTGTTTTTCAAGGTTAGCCAAGTGCTGTTTATGAGCCTCTAAATACTCTGGTGTTGTGATATAACGACTGCAAGTATAGCATTTCTGCCTTTTAAGAAGTCTCGGACAGATATTTCCATCTGTAACAGGTTTTGTACAATAACCATCACACAAACCTGCAACACACTTATCCTTATTAGCCTTGAACCATTCAAACTCTGATACATTATCAAAAGCACTACTTTGTATCTGATTGATGTTGCCGATAACACCGACACTCTTGAATACTTCTGCTCGTTCCTTATCCTTTACATCTGCATAGAATCGTTTTGTAACATATGGATCTGAATGACCTAACACCTGTTGAATAACATTTATGTTAGTTCCTTTGGAAAGCATATCTGTTCCAAGAGTTCGTCTGAACTGATGACTTGTAAGGTTGTAATAATTGCCATTGGCATCTTTGATGTTATTCTTTTTAATAAACTTTTTCATCCAATCATTATTAAACCGAACATTATTTATAGCAATTACTTTACCACAATATTTACCTTTAGGTACTCGCCAAATCATCAGAGTATCTTTATCCTTTTCATCAGCTTCATCACGAAGTTCTGCTGTTATCTCAATAAGTTTCTCTATCGCAGCTACACATTCGCTTCTAACAGGCATAGGAGCCTTATTTTTGCGTCCTTTGTGCTGAGTCCACTCGATTGTATATCCACTAATCAAATGTGGCTTAATGCAGTCAATACGAAGTTTTAAGAGGTCTCCAATACGCATTCCTGTCGATTGAAGAATGATAATGCCATACTTTAGATATGGATTTTCTTCTTTTTTAAGAGCCTCATTTATCTGTGCTACAACATCATCTGGAATAAAGTCGATTTTAAGCTTACGATTAACACCGATATACTCATTTCCTGTAAAGATTTCTGCTGTAGGTACATCATTAGGTCTGTGAAGCTGACACCAACGAATGATAGATTTCAATGTACTTAAACTGATTCTCTGCATACTTGTTCCAAAAGGCTTTTTTGTTCTTTCTGAAATGGTTGTATGCAGATAAGAAATAAAGTGGTCTACATCAGTATTAGTTAATCCTTTTAATGATGTGATATTTCTTGTATCAGCAAACCTAATAAACTGAAAGAAGAAGGAATTAACCTCATTGTATAAGGTATTTAAAGATTTATTTCCAACCCTGTAATTCTGCCAAACATAGTCCTTTACAACATCCTTGATTTCTTCGCTTGAAATATAGGAAAAATCAAACTTAAAGTTCCTTCCATAGTGCTGTGAGTCCTTGTCATTGTCAACGATGTTCCATACATCACCATCTGGTCTACTTGCCATCAGAGCCACCTCCAATCAATGTACTCTGATTCCAATACCTTGAAAGACTGTCCTCAATGTACGGATTAGAGAGATGTGTGTACTTCTGAGTAGTAGATAAATGTTCATGTCCCATAATCATTCTTACAACACTTACATCCATTCCAGACTGCACAAGGCTAGAACAGAAGGTATGTCTTAAATCGTGGAAGTTAAAATCCACACCGATTTCTTTCTGTACCTTTTTAAGCTTGTCATAGGCTGCACGATAGGTAAGCTGTTTGCCAAGCTGTCTTTTCTGTTCTGATACAAAGATGTAACTGTGGTCTGTATCAATAAGGTTTCTTTCTTCCATGATGAAATCGTCAAGTTCCTTTATTAGTGACATAGGCACATACAAATCTCTGGTCTTACCCTTTGACTTTATCTGCCGAAAACAGCCTACTAACTGTGACATATCCGGCAATGGTACAGAGTCAATTTCAAGGTCTAAAACCTCTTGTATTCTTGCCCCTGTAAGATAGAGCATCTTGTATAAAAGGATGTCTCTACGCTTGTCTAAACGGTTTAAAAACAGTTCCATTTCATCATCAGTAACAAGATTTATCTTATAATCACTTTCCTTTACCTTGAAGATTGACTGCTTTGTTTTATTATCAGACTTTGCGTGTTCCAAGATGCCTTTAAAAGCATTAAAAGGTCTGTTTATATCATGCATTAGGATAGGATTATCTATTTCCTGCATATCTGCTTCAAACTGATAAAACATATGGATTGTACTCAATATACGATTGATTGTTTTATTAGTCCTTTTACTTTCCTTGTTAAGAGCTATGACATCATCATCTGATGCCCTTAGATAGTCTATAAACTCAGCAATCATCTTAGGAGTAACCTTGTCATACTCATAACCACTATCATTTAAGAACTCCCAATAGGTTCGTAAATCACTTCCACTTGCCTTTAAGGTATTGAGAGCTTTATCCTTTTGTCTTTGGAATTTTAGATAGTCGTATACTGGCTTTACAATTCTCATCTCATTATCCAGTAGAACAACTGTCTCCCTTCCTTCACGTTCTATAACATGTAGTTCCATGTATTAAATACCTCCAATACATTTATGATATGTCTATAATGTTAAAATACCTATTATTACTTTATATTTTACCATTAACAAAACATATGTTCAAGCATTATTCTACTGTATAATAATTATTTAATATTCAATTTTTAAGGTACACATACTTTACAATGATATATCCTAACAAACCCTTATATTTACTGAGTTTATTAGGATGTGTCTATTATTTAACTTACTATACATTAACTACTAAAGATAACATAGTTTTCTCCTTTCCGTTACCTGATTAACTTATGATCAAATCTTATCCTATGTTGGAAAAATATTATTCTGACACGAAAAAACTTCTCCTTGTTTTATTTTTGTATCTGTAATACAATTGTCCTAGAAAAGAAAGATTTTCAGACACGTTATTGACTGTAACTTATTGAGATTTTTAAGATACAGTCCCAAAATATAGAAAAACAAGGAGGCTATAAAAATATGCGAAACGTATTAAGCGACACAGAATTTTATATTTTACAGTATTTATGGTCATTAGAAACGCCTACAACTTTTGCAGAGATCATGGTCCATTTTACGGAAGAAGGAAAGACCTGGAAAAAGCAGACTGTGAACACGTTCCTCTCCCGTATGATCCAAAAAGGATATTTAAAATCAGATAAAACAAAAGGTCCGAGAGCTGTTTATCTTCCAGTGTTTACCAAAAAAGAATTTCATGAAAAATATGCAAAAGACGTAGTAGAAGGTTCCTACGACAATTCCATCTTGGAATTTGTACGTGCATATACAGCTGGACACAAATTAGATGACACAGAGAAAGCAGAGTTATCCGCTTACATCCAGGACTTATAAGAGCATTAACACTTGAACTACCTCAACCGACTGACGTCGGATGAGGTTTTCTGCTATATCTCAGATAAAAAGGACTGCCAGATGGCAGTCCTTCATTATTAATCATCTTCGGAATCAAATGAGAATTCATCAATATGATAAACGGATACCTCATTGATCACATAGGTTTTTTCATTCTTCACATATTCTCTGCTCTGAAGTCTTCCGGAAACATAGAACTTATCTCCTACGGCACTCTGTGCCATCTTTTTTGCGTTTTTACTCCAACAGATGCAAGGTACATAATAAGACATACCTCTGTCATTGATCGCCAGGATACAGTCACAGACTGTACGATCTGAGAACGGAGTTTTCCGCAGCACCGGCTTCTTACAGAGATATCCTTCGAATTTCAGCTGGTCGGTATCCATAGCAGTTCCTGCTTCAACTTCTGTAATATCATAAGCAAAGATATAAATATACAAGTGCCCATTTACAGTTTTTGTCTGGATTGCTCCGGCAATTTTTACACATGAGCCTTCTGTGATATTTCCCAATAACTTTTTGTTTACAACTACATTGATACGGTCTTTGACTGTAGACGGTTCTTTTCTGGAAGTGTAAACAATAAGGTTTACAAATTTGTCTGTAATAAACGGGGTGTTCTCTTCTACTGCGTCAACGGTACCTGTTATGTTCGCTCTGTCGATACATGAGTATACGTATTTCTTAGCCATAATAATCTCCTTTTTAATTTTTGCAGACCATTTTTGATCCTGTAGTTTTTAAGTTAAAAGTAATATGATGAATAATATTTTTTTTGATTAAAACTTGTTGGATGATGGAGATTGATTCAGAAAAATATGAGAACCTCTCTCAAAAAAGTGAATTCGAATTCACTTTTTTATACAAAGACATCCGCGGCTAATTTCGATCTTCCGCGGATGTCCAAAAACAAAGAAAAGGATTCTGAACAACATATGGAGCATAAGTCTCATACACTGTTCATGACTGTATTGTAGCTGGTTTTGCCAGCAGGCTTTTCTGATACGAAAAAGAGGATGCCGCATATGCGATATCCTCTTTTATCTTATCTTTCATCTACGAAAGTTTCTTGCAAGGGCTGTAAGTCCATTCTTACTACATTTTCGATATATGCAGTCAGCTGCGGACAAGACTGTACCAGAGTATTTCTCTCACCGTCATAATACCGGTAAACTCCATCCGCAAAAAATTCGCTGACATCGTAGTAGAAATCAACATCAAAGGTAGTTACAAAAGAATTGCTTTCAGCATTGAAAATATCTGCAAATTCTGATGCCTGGCTTTGATCTCCATTTATGTAATTCAGGTAGTGTCCAAATTCATGCACAACAGCAGTTTCTATGGCGGCATCACGCTGTTCGATGTATATCTCATGATTGTCGAAATCTGTGACACCTTTTACGGAATTAAATTGTCCTCCAAGAATATCGTAAGCAATATTCTTATCTGTTACATAGAATGTCCATCCATTATCCAGAAATCCATCCAGCAGGTTTTTTGGCATGACATTAAGCAGATCATTTGCTCGGTCTACTGATGCCTGGCTTACATTTCCGTCCGCCTGTGCAACTGTCACATACGACTCCCCTTCTGCTGCCTGCACGTTCGCTGCTCCAACCAGTGAGAGCACCATACATCCTACAATTATTGTTCTTTTCATGTTATTCCTCTTTTCTCAAATATTCCTCAGATTTTAAGGTCGAACTCAAAAATTTGCATAAAAAAGACACTCACAGCATTTTCCGAACTCTGTGAGTGCCCAAAAACGAAAGGTGAAATCTGAACATCTTTGCTGTTCATGGTTGTAGTATAGCTGATATTGGCAGACTGCTTTTCTGGTACGAAAAAAATCTGTTTCTGATAGAAGATACCTGCAAAGATCAAACTCTCTTCTCTGCCAAAATACACTTCATACAGCTCTCCGCAGAAAAAGCTCTCAGTTTCATGATCTTTCTCCAAAGCCGGATTGATAAGTCAACTTTCAGTAGTCTTGTTTTTTCTGGGTATTTTTCCTTAAGCAGATCCAGCACTTCCTCCCATTCGTATTTCTGCGGGATAACGTAAGTAACAGGTGAAAGGATACTCTCCCTTGGGGAGTGAATAGTGTTGGAGGGGACATATGTGTACGTTCCACTGTCTACGAGAGCAAGCATTTTATCTACAAAATCTTCAGGAACCAGATTCTCATTGCGCTCTCCTTCTGTTTTGATCTCATTTATTATATGGATGGGCAAACCGCTGTTTAAGGCCGTTTCTTTGTTTACAGGTGAATGGTAGGTATGAGTTCCAACACATCGGAAAAAATAATACCTGTAATATGGCTCTCCTTTTCGGACAAAGAACCGGATGTCCTTTCCTTCTTTCCTGCAGATTCCTCTATCCAGAATCCGGTTATGAAAAATGGAATCTATAAAAACATCCGCATAATCAATCCCATCCTTATCGTAAACGTAATCTTTCTTGTAACCTGCCAGCTCCTGATGGACACAGACCGGCTTTACGATCTGTAGCAGCCGTTCCTTTTTTGCATAAAATTCTTTCTCCATTCTTTCGGCTTCCTCCGGTTTTTCCGGATTGTCAAAACCAAACAGCTGCGCCTGTGCATACAGACTCTTTTTTGCTTTCCTTTTCTGATCCCTGTAGTTTTTGGCCCTTTTATTCAGGGAGAACAGAGCCAAATCAAGCATTTCGTATGTTATGATCCCTTTAGACAGGTTTTCATAAAAGATTTCAGGTGTATCCATTTAAAATCCCTCCTGTTTTTTCTTTAAAATGCAAAAAAAGACAGTATCAGATATTTTCTGATACTGTCATATGAAGACGTTTCAATTAATTAATTTCTGGCTTTCCAGTATTTTGTATTTGTTCCCTGATGCGTGGTAGTGTTGACATAGGAAACTGCATAATCCGTTTTCAGACCGGATACAGTATTATATACGACATCCTCTTCTTTGACGGAATTAAACAACGGATCGTAGTTTGCCAGTCCCGGTCTGGAGGAGATCGTACCGTCAGAATACCGGCTGACAATGATCTTCATGAATGCATCGGAATTTGTTATGCTGTTGCCTTTTACGACTACATTGCTGATACCTCTTGCATCAATGGCAAGTGCGGAACCGTCAGGAGCGGTGATGTTGGTAAAGGTATTGTTAAGTATACTGGAATCTTCCCAGTTCTGCGCCCGTATTGCAAATGTCCGACAGGAACTGAAGCTGTTGTTTTCAATACTAATATTTTTATGTGGGTGTCCCGGTGTATACATATGCGTACCCACTCCTGCGGTGAGATTTTTGAATACATTATTATGGATATACACAGTATCGTTCGCAGTCTTGTCCTGGCCGCTTCCTTCCCATGTAAATCCTCCGGTTGCAGGATCCGGGACGTCTAAGTTGATCGCTTCTTTCTTTCCTCCGGAAGTGGAACCTTCAAAGGTACAGTTACGGATCTCTACGTTATTGGAAGCATCCATTTCAATGAAATGTGCAGATGTATCGGACATACGGGCAAAGGTGATCCCTTCGATCAGGATGTTCTTCGTGTGTCCCATCAGGATCGCGGCATTTCCTCCAAATTCCTTATCAAAGACAACCTTTCCCTTACCGATCATCTTGATGTCATGGACACCATTGTATCCGTAGAATTTCTTTCCAGTATTTACGTCATTGTAACTGCAAAGGATGAAAAGAGTCCCCTTGTCCTGCCGTTTGATCGTGACTCCGTTCTCAAATATGACGGTTGTATTGGAAGGGATATACAGAGGAAACTGCAGGTTATAGGTTCCTTTTTTCAGGTGCAGCTCTCCGCCTCCAATATTGGCAAAGTATTCCAGGTAAGAACGGAGAACATAATAAGAGCGTGTCTGTTCCGTGAACCAGGATGTGTTCATGTATTTTTTTTTATAAGTATCGGATTTCGGGGATACAGTGATCACTTTGCTTTCTGCTGCAGAGCTGTTTTTGATCGTGATCTTTACGGAAGAAGAGTATTTTCCGTATTTCTTTTTACCGGAAGAATCCGCATAAGCCCTGACGCGGAAATAATAGGTATTCCCTGGTGTAAGCCCGCTTACCGTATAGCTCTTCTTTCCAGTGGACTTGATCCTGTGGAATTTTTCTGAACCAGTTTTCTGGTATACTTGATATCCCTTGGCTCCTGCTGCTGTATTCCATGTCACTTTTACCTTTTCACCGGACTGTTTCGCCTTGACGCCGGAAACCTTTCCCAGAGCCGCTGCGCTGACAGGGACTGCACACAGGCAGAGGACCAACAGGAATATAAATAAGATTCTTTTTCTCATATTTTCGCCTTTCCGCGAAAGGCATCAGTGTACTATGAAGCATACTGGCTTTCGCTATCTGTTTTTTAGAATAATGTTTTTCCTGGTACAAACATATTTAATCTGCATCACCCCCATCCATTGATCATTTCATAGCAGCTGTAGGTAGCACGTTGTATATCCGCGGACTTACCAAACCATGGATCTGGCAGTAACATAGAAACTATCTTCTGACGCAGCGTTTTTGCGACTTCCACTGTCTGTTTTTTTTCCTCGATATCCTTCGCAGTTTTTTTTGCTTCAATGTCGTTTCGAATAAAGAAATCCATCGAAAAAATAAGGACATCCAGAAGCGTAATATTAATATGCAGCTGCTGTCTGGAAAACTCCATGCATTCATCATTTGAAGGGTCAAAACATTCTATCATTTGTTTAAGATCATCAGTGACCATCTTCTGGTATTCCCCATCAATTTTAGAAAGTGGTTTTCCTTGAAAACTGGACCATCTCATAGTTTGTAAGTTATATAACATTTCTCGCTCATCAGCAGTCAAATTGATCTCCATGTTTTTTGTCCTTTCCTTAGTTTTTTAATTCATACCCGACAGGAATGAGATCAAATTGAAGAACAGATCTGAAAACCTTATCAGACAGTGAGCAACCATCTGCCACCTGTCTGCTCTCTTCTCCTTCCAGCCAGCTGTCGTCGGTAGCATAATCGACCCCGATTCCGGGTTGTACATGTAGTAGTATATGTTAATATAGTACCTGTTTTTCCTGATGTTCGCAATGATTTTTGTTGTTCTTATGTTTTTAACTGTACAAAAATATCCTTATATCAAAAAAGAGAGGAAAACCTCTCTTTTTGTGGAAGTAGCTGTATGTAGAAGAGTCATTCTTCCAGCAGCTTCAAGCTGCCTACTGAAACCTCATATGCAGTGCGGCTTTCCGTTTCTGCTTCGCTGATCCGTTTAGAGTATTCTCTGCTCTGGATACGGCCCTTGATCTGCAGATGATCCCCAATGTCCAGGGAATCTGCAAAGCGGGCATTTCTTCCCCAGCAGAGACAGGGGATATAATCGGATTTCCTGTAAGGACGGTTAACAGCAAGCAGTACATCGGCGATCTCTCTGCCGAGCGGAGTTTTCCGGTATACGGTTGGCTTACAGATATATCCATCCAGATAAATCTCATTTATCGGATAATCCTCCTCTTCCAAAATCTCCATTTTTGTTGCAAATACATGGAGGATAAGGCGGTTATGTTCTTCATTATACTGATTGTAGGAACGGAACTGTCCGCGAAGCTCCACATATTTTCCAATATAATCCTGTGTTACGTCTATCAGCCGTTCGGATACCATGATGGGAATGGTATCTGTCATTTCGCTGAGTCTGTCTACGGTTACCTGTGCGGTGTAAAACCCTTCTCCCAAAAGTTCGTGACTAAAGGAAAAACCTGTTACCATTTTTCCTCTTAAATGTACCTGGTTGTTTTCAATAATGCGTTCTGTTGTGTCGTACAATGTTTTATCTCCTCTCTGTTGATTGTTGCTCATTCCTGTAATGAAGCAAATATCTGATTGTTATGAAGCAGCGTTTTTTCTGCTTACCTGTACATAATATGAGAAAATCGAAAAGGTAACTTCTGGTACGAAAAAAAGGAGCTGTAAGATACAGCTCCTGAACACTACAGATACTGGGTTTCCCTTACCAGTACATTCATTTCCCCAAATGCCTCTTTCAGCTCATTGATTGCTTTCTGATCGGATGACATATGGATCTTCAATGCCATGGTGATTCTTTTATCATTCAAAAGAACACTGACCAGGGACATTCCCCTGTTCCAGGATGAGATCTTTTCCAATACACTTTCATTGTTCCTGAATTCCCGGATATTGTCAAACCGGATCCATATCCTGTAGTTTGGCTCATCAAGGAAAAAAACACTGTCAGCGATCAGGCTTGCTTCCTCTTTCCGGATACTTACCTTTCCTCTGATAAAAACAGGCCTGTCCTCCCTGATCTTTTCATTTATCAACTCATACAGGGAATGGAAAACGACCACTTTGGTAACACCAATGGAATCTTCTACATCAAGGAACACCATCGGCTCATTGTTTTTGGTATAGATGACTTTATAGGATCTGATGATCCCGGCAACGGAAACCTCTTCCTTTTCCTTTGCAGGGATATCTCCTGTCTCCTCATCCACATACAGATAGCTGCTGTACTTGACCGGATTTTTGGAAAGGACCTCAGCGTATACATCGATCGGATGTTTTGAGATATACACACCTGCTCCTTCTTTTTCATAAAACAGAAGTTCTTCCTCGGAATATTCCGGTAACTCAGAAAGAGTATCTGTCATATCCGAACTGCTTCCAAACAGATCCATCAGGGATAGCTGCCCTTCGATCTGTTTTTTGGATGCACGTTTTTGGGCGGACAGATATTCCACGCCGGAGATCATCAGTGTATGTCTGGTATATCCGGTAAAATCCAGCGCACCTGTTTTTGTAAGTGCTTCCAGCATCTTTTTATCGATCTCCGGATTTCGTTTTACCAGGTCGTAAAATGATACATACTGACCGTTTGTTTTCCGTTCATCTATGACTTTTCCAATTGCTTCCTTGCCAACATTTTTGAGTGCAGCAAGGCCATAATAAATGGAATCTCCAACAACAGTGAAATCCTCATGGCACAGATTGATATCCGGCGGAAGGATCCTGATACCATTTTTCCTGTATTCAGCGATATAAACCGCAAGCTTATCTGTCTTATCCATAACGGATGTCAACAGTCCGGCTGCAAATTCCAGTGCATAATGGGCTTTCAGATATGCCGTCTGCATTGCAATGGCAGCATAAGCCGCAGCATGGCTCTTATTAAACGCATACTTGGCAAAATCAACCATCTGTTCCCAGATCTGCTTTGCAGTCTCTTCTGGGATCCCGCGGTTGACACAGCCGTCAATCTTCAGTTCTTTATCTCCGTAGATAAACCTTGGAGCTTCCTGATCCATAATATCTTGCTTCTTTTTACCCATAGCCTTACGGATCAGATCGGCCCTTCCCATGGAAAAACCGGCTAACTTTTGTACAATTTGCAATAGCGATAGGTAAGATTTTGAAGTAATCTCCACCTTTTCCCCCGCTTCACACCGTACATGAGAGTTTCCTACTCATACGGCGTTCCATCGAATACATAATAATCTAATAATTAATATTAAGATAAAACCAATTCTGTTTAATTTATGTTATGCTACTTTGATTTCTTCTAATTCACAAAGTTTTCTGAGCTTATTGATTTTGGTTAATTGCTCACCATTTATAGCATTTTCTTTTATTAGTTTCTCAATTATTTCTGGCTTTGTTGCATGTATTAATCTATGCACGCCGATTGTTACAATAATGAGATTTTGATAACTGTCATTTCCACCAAGTTTTCTTGGGATTTTATGATGACAGTGGAAATTGAATGCTTTCAGTATTTGTTTAGTGATTGCACATTGTCCGTTTTGAGCAGCAAATAATGATATTCTATTATCATTATATTCTACAGATTCATCCGTTACAAATATCCTCATCATGTCCGCTATTCTGCTACTTAGTGTCATTCTTAAGTAATCATGTACTAATTTTCTTCCCTCTTCCGTGTAATCACACGTTTGAGTTTTGAATTGCATAGGCGGTTTTGTTCTGATGTACGATATTGGAATTAGTGCATATCCACAATAATATTTTATAGCTTTGCTTTCACCATAATTTTTCTCAACTACCTTGTTTTTAGTTCCTGTCTTTGTAGCCAAAGGTTTGAGCCTATTCTTCATATATTTGAGTACATTATACTCTATTATATGAAAACTCTTAGAAACATGAGAAGCACTGTCATAGTAATTATGATACCCAAAAATCATTTGATTCAATTTGGCTAATTCTGCTTTCGGTTTTTCCGAGTGTTGAATTACTTCGACTTGCCTTTTGATTTTGGTTGTGAGATTTTTGACAGCTTTATCAGAAACCATACTTATGATAGTATATTTCTGTTTGTCATTTCCATTGTAGTGTTTTATGCCTTTTCGATGTACTTTCATCTTTAGTCCTAAGTAATTCGAATAGTTGTTTCTAAGGTTGACTATTTGGGATTTTTCAGGACTTATGTCAAGATTAAGCCTTTCTTTAAGCCATTTGGTTACTGCAATTTTGATTTTACATGCTGTTTTATAATCTCTACAAAATATTTTAAAGTCATCAGCATATCTTACTATATGCATTTCTTTTAGATTTGTTCCTTTGAGTGCTCTGCAATGTGATAATTGACAACTGTATTTATGTTTAGTTGGCATTCCGTAAAATTGTGAGTCAACCCACCAATCCAGTTCGTTCAGAACTATATTGGATAATAGTGGCGACAGAATTCCACCTTGTGGTGTTCCTTTTGTTTGTATTCCTTCTCCAATTACTTCACATTTTAGCATCTTGGATATAATTGAGATGACTCTTTTATCTCTTATTCCAAGACTATATATTTGTTTTAGTAATTTGCAATGGTCTACATTATCAAAGAAGCCTTTAATGTCAATGTCAACTACATAATATAGGTCTGCCCTTTGCATGAGATGGTAGCACCTTGCAATTGCATGCTTTGCACTTCTATTTGGTCTAAATCCATAAGAATATTCATAAAATTTTGCTTCACATATTGGTTCAAGAACTTGTTTGATACATTGTTGAATTATTCTATCTTCAATACTTGGGATACCTAACGGTCTCATTTTACCATCATGTTTTGGAATAAAGATTCTTCTTACTGGGTGTGGGTAAAAGTTATTTAGTCTCTTTCTCACATACCCCACTACTTCATTTTCTTTCCATTCCTTAATATCTTTAATAGTGTGTGGATTACTACCTTTGGTAGTGCTTCCGCGATTAGATTTTATGGTTCTAAATGCTAAAAGAATATTCTCTTCACTGACTATAAGTTCATATAGCTTGTAGAAGTTTTCATTCCTTTTTGATTTCGCATATAGCTCATCAAACACTTTTTGAGTTCCATAATATTCATTGTATCGAAGACTGTTCTTTTTCTTTGGTTTTGTTTGGTTTTTATCCATCAAAGTCACGTCCCATCAAATTGTATTTGACAGTGCGCTCTCTTAGTCTTACTCGAACCTTTGAAATTATCATTAATTGATAATAATATTATATTTTGGTTATTATGTTATTCCGACTAAAGCCTATCCCTCCACAGCTTATTATCACTGTTTCAACGGTACTGTGGCTTCACTCTCACTGGAATTAAGATAAGTTATAGCTCTTTACTTTTCCTTATCAATACTTCATAGGAATTGAATTTCCTCCATATTCCCAGCTTTCCACGTTCCTATAATTTTAGCTTTGCATATATCCTTAGGCGCTTCCTTTAAGCCCGTTAGCTTGATAGTGCCTGTAACACTATAAGGTCTTTCATAAAGCAAAATCTTACTGAACCTCACTAACACCTCACTAGGAGGCTGTGGCATTTCTGCTCACTTAGAACTCAGGACCCGTACATTCGGAAGTTCGTCAGTATTTATAAATACATTCTCACCATAGATATTTTATAGCCTCTCGGTCTATAGACCACATTGTTCACCTCTGAACAACTTTCCTCAGCTCCATAGAATTTTACTCTTTTCATTCACAGGTGGGCTCTAGCCACTTTTCATACCAATGTCTTACTTAGATTATTATTCCTACTTTCTCTGTTAGGGTGATTCTCAACCTGCCTTACCCAGCTTCATACAATCGAATATTCAACTTCTCATGCATGTGGGGGCTATTAGAGAGAGCATTTTAAGGCGTTACCCTATCATTCTACTCTTCAAATTATAAGTTCTCCAAAATTATTTCTTAACTGTTCTCTTACAGGCGAGCTCTGGCTCATTTGTTAACCAATAATTTACTTAGTTCTTACTTTAATCTTGTGTCGCTTTTCCGATAGTAAACTATCTTAACGCGAAACGTGTCGCACTGACCTGTTCCTGATAAACGATCACCCCATAAGTGGAGCTTAAAATGCTTTCCAGTTCAGGGGTCAGATATTTTATGGATCCCGGATCATGTTTTCCGCGGATATAATCGTCGATATACTCCATTGGCCCCGGACGGTATAAAGCCACCCCTGCAATGATATCTTCAAAACAGGTTGGCTGCAGTTTCTTCATGAACCCTTTCATTCCTTCGGATTCCAGCTGGAATACCCCGTTTGTGTCTCCGGAAGAAATAAGTTTCAATGCTTCTTTATCGTTTAATATTTCTTCCGTCCACAGCGGGATCTCAACCCCGTATTTCTCTTTTACGGATTTCTGTGCCGTATCGATGATAGTCAGGTTACGTAGCATCAGAAGATCCTTTTTCAGGTTCCCCAGATGCTCTGCATCGGTCATGTTGTACTGGCAGACCAGATATCCGGTTTCCGGATCGACGGATACCGGGAACAGATCCTCACATGGTACCGGAGTCGGGATATGTCCGCAGGCGTGTGTGGAGGCGGCCTTTTTGGTGCCCTCCAGCCTTTTGGCAATCTTCCACAGCTTCTGGTATCCGGGATCTGAGTTGATAAAGTTCTGAAGGTCAGGGTTGGAATCCCATGCCTTATCCAGTGTCATTTTAGGATCTTTTGGAATTAGACCTGCGATCTTGTCCCCTACTGACACCGGATACCCGGCTACCCTGGCAATATCACGCACGATCCCTTTTGCATTCATGGCCGTAAAGGTACGGATCTTGGCAAAATGATCCCAGCCGTTGCTTTCTGCCTCAAATGCGATCACATCATCCTTATAAGAATAATTATAGTCGACATCAATATCCGGCATGGATATTCGTTCAGGATTGAGGAACCTCTCAAACAGCAGGTTATATGGGATAGGGTCGATATCCGTGATCCCCAGACAGTAGCACATCCGGCTTCCGGCTGCGGAGCCACGTCCCGGTCCTACTAATATCCCATGTTCCCTTGACCATCGGATAGTTTTACGGGTATCCAGGAAATACTCGGCAAATCCCATCTGCTTTACGATCCCAAGCTCGTACTCCAGATCTTTCTTTGCAGTCTCACGTTCCCTGTTACCTACAGGGTAACGTTTTTCCCATCCTTTCCAGGATTCATCCTCCAGGTAACGGAAATAATCATTTCCATACTCTTTTGGGATAACGACTTTTGGCATCCTGTAATCGCCAAATTTAAAGTCAAAATTGCATTTGTCTGCGACCTCAAGGGTATTGTCAAAAGCCTGTGGCAATGACGGGAATAACTGCCGCATCTCCTCTTCCGTTTTTACGGAATAATCACCTTCGTAAACAAGCCTGTCCGGACTGTCCAGCGTTTTCTTTGTCTGGAGGCAGAGAAGATACTCATGGGCTTCCTTATCCTCGGAATTGGTATAATGACAGTCATTGGTACATACCAGCTTGATACCCAGTTCGTCCGAAAACCTGACCAGTTCGTTAGCGACTATCTGCTCTTCCCGGATCCCATGGTTCTGGATCTCAAGATAATAGTCATCCCCAAACAATTCCCTGTATCTTAGGATTGCTTTTTTTGCCGGTTCCATATCTCCGCAGCTGATCCCGCGGAGGATCTCACGCGGAACACGTCCGGCCAGACATGCACTCAGGCAGATAAGTCCCTCGTGGTACTGCTCTAACAGTTCAAAATCGATCCGCGGCTTGTAATAGAAGCCGTCGATATTGGATCTTGAGACCAGGTGGCAGAGGTTTTTGTATCCGGTTTCGTTTTTTACTAACAGGATCAGGTGATGATACCTTTCCTCTCCTGCATGGGAATTTTTATCCAGCCTGCTTTCGGGTGCTTCATAGCACTCACAGCCAAGGATAGGTTTGATCCCCTGTTTCTGACATTCGTTGTAAAAGTCCACCACGCCGTTCATGACACCATGGTCCGTCAGGGCACATGCAGTCATCCCGGAGTCTTTTATCTTCTTTACAAGATCTGGGATCTTGCTCATCCCATCCAAAAGACTGTATTCTCCGTGGACGTGTAAGTGGACAAACCCACTTTTTGTGTTGCTCATAAAAATTTCTCCTTTCTTTTTCATTTCCTGCAAAATGAAAAAATACAAGACACAACAAAAATGCTCTGCCCGGATATCCGGACAGAGAGATCATCTGCATGCCTTGCGAAGTATTTTTTTATATTTTTTGTTTTCTTTTTGTCCCACCTGATATATCATGATCCTGGTCAGCTTCTTCATCAGGTCTTCCGGAAGTATGTCCTGCTTGATACGGTTACAGACGCTGCAGGCACATTGAAGGTTTGACAGATCATTGTTGCCACCTTTTGCAAGCGGGATGATGTGATCCACGGTGAAATCGGTATATGGGACAAATTCTCCGCAGATGGCACAATGACCTTCTGTTTTGTTGTATACCGCAGCCCGCTCCTGTGCAGTGAAACATTTTCTGTGGGAGCTGCTGGAAATGCCAGCCGGAGGATTACTGACGGATGGCGTTGCGTCTGCCACCTGAATCTTTGAGTCCGGCAGGACTTTCTGGCTTTCGTCTGAAACCGGATGGATCTTGTATCCGTTAAGTTTCCTGCTTGCCCGGTCCCGCATTTTTTTCGCATCCTTCTCTGATGCAAATCTCTGTGCCAAAGCGATATCCTCTGTTTTTTTGATCGCATTATTTTCCTCTGTTCTTGCATAGTATGTTTTTCCTGAAACCGTTCTCATCAAAATGTACTTCATGATCCATGCTCCTTTCTGGATGCTTATCTTTGGTGTAGTGATCTTTGTAAGTACAATATAGCAGAGCTGAAGTATGGTATCAGATGAGACGAAAAACCGGTACAAAAAAGCCCCATGCGCTATGGGGCTTTTGTTTATTCATTTTGGAATATCAAATCTTTCAATTTAGAAAAATCTTTTTCTGATATCCACTTACATATTTCCTGTTGATTTTCTTCCGTCATATTAATTTCCGCCAGCTTTTCCGGCGTATTTTTTAATTCCCAAGCCTGATATATCCAATATGCAACACTTCTTAAATATTGATATCCATTTGCAACATAATATTCCGAAACTCCTGTTTTTTCTGACAGATACTTAATCCACTCCTCGGTGCTTATAGGAATACTCTGCTCCTTAATCCTATACTTAACATAGTCATATAACTCCTGCAGGAAATTTCTCATTGGGATTAACAGAAAAATAGAAAAAACTTCAGCAACTAATGCATCTGACTTTGTCGGACACATTGGCATTACAAAGTAATTCTTGTATATTTTCTTATCCTCTTTGTGAAAAATATATTGTGCGATTTCATTTGCGATTGCATATCTTTTTGAAGCTACAGGTACATATTTATCCGTATAAATAACTGCTTCTCTTTCATTTGAGAAAAAACTTTCCTGTACAGATAACTGAGCGATTTTATGATTTGGTCTTTTAATATGTTCATTAGAAAAATCATTTATATCTACATCTTCAATCCATATTCCCAGTTTATCTGTAATTTTCTTAATATCAACAGGAAACACAATTGCTTCTTTTCCATAGCATAATTTTAACAGTTTTTCAGCATAAATTCCTGTCTTCCAGTAATAATGAGTAATGTTTCCTATGTTTGAAATATCGGATAAATATGCTGAAATTTCATTCAACACTTTGTTCAAATCTCCATTCTTTCTTTTGGTTTGCATCTTATATATTACTCCTTAACTATTTATCTGAGAGACAATAGAATTGCCGACATACTCTGCTGAAAACTGCCTGACGATGGATTGCATTCCATCAAATTTCCTGTTTTGGCTTACAAAGAGGCTATCTTCCAGAACATTATTCATCACTTATCCTCCCAGGGCTGATCCATCTTTTTACCATTCTCACATACCCTGCTATGGAACAGAATCATATCGGACAGTTTATCCGCAAGCTGGATTCCCTTTCTTGCTTCCTCAGTTTTAACACGCCCCATAAACGCATGCATCACATTCGTGTCCATCGGCTTTTCTGGCAGCTTCATCAGAGAATCCATCGACACATGTAGGTATTCAGAAATTTTATGAAGTTCAATCGCGTTGATTGCTCTCGCACCATTCATGATTTTGCTCATTGTCTGCTTGGAGACTCCAATTCCTTCTGCCAGATCAACCTGCTTTTTGTTTTCTTTTTCCAGATCAACCTGAATGTTGTTTGCAATTATCATATTTACGTCCAGCATATAATCGCCTCCTATTCTTGTACTTATATTATACTCTTTTTCGCATGAACCATATCAATAAACATATTTTCCTGCTTGGCATTTGGAAAGAATTCTATGTTTCTTCTGGATTTTTTCCTTAGGATATTGATCTTTGCAAGTACAATATAGCAGAGCCGGATCAGAGTATCAGACGAGGAGACGAAAACCGGTACAAAAAAAGCCCCATATACTGCGGGGCTTTTGTTCATTCCTTTCTCTTATATTCGATGGCAAACCTTCCGTTCTCGCATTTCTCCGCGGAGCAGATAAACTGCGGCAGGTCACAGAACTCCATCTGGATGCCAGCGTTTAAGCAAGAGAAGGTATCTGTGGCTGTTTTTATAAGTTCGATCAGGGCAGCTGCCTGACGGGTGGTCAGATTTTGAAGGGAAATCTCCGGAAGGCTTACATATTTCTCTGCTTTAGTGATCAGTGAGGAAAGGTATCCTAGCTGTTTACTGGAAGCAGGTTTTTCGGGAGACGGGATTATGAGTTTTGAAATAGTAAGCTTTTTCCGTTCTCCTTTCTCAGGTACATACTCACGTCGCATCTGCTGCCGGTATTTTTCTTCCGCTTTCTTTTTGGCAGTTATCTTATCACAGAATACGGGGAACTGCTTTTTGCCTCTTTCCCTGATCTTATCCTCTTCTTTCATTTTTAGCTGAAAGTATTCAGATGCTGACTTGGAAGGCTTTTCAGATTGTGCCTTCGTCAGGAGTGTTTTCTGTTTCTCGGCTTCTTTCATCCGCACGGACAGGTCGATCAGACGCGAAGCTTCCAGCTTGTTTAATTTGTCCGCAGTATTCAGGTAAATCCCCTTATGGAGATAATCCTTCTTTACTTTGGCTACCTGCTTTTCCGTTGCGCTCATGGTACTCCAGTTTTCCTGGGAATCCTTATTCCAGCAGTACGAATAGAAACCGGGAAGGGATTCGCAGTAAGCCTTTACCAGTTCAACCGCTTTGTCCATCTTTAAGGTTCCGGAGATAATGGATGAATCAGAGGTATGGAATTCCACGTTGACATTGTCCAGAACATCCGGTTTGGAAATGTAGATCACTTCATCCCAGGACGGGTTGATCATATAGTGCTTCTCATCATCCGGACAGATCTCCACATCCAGATTTCCAAAGTCATATTCCGGTTCCGCAGACTGGCGTTTTTCAGTATAATAAGCAGCCAGATCTTTGATCGTCTTATCCCTGCATGCAGTCAGTGCTTCATTACAGGAATCCAGGAACAGATCCACCCTTCGTGTCTCGATCTCCATGCGCTGCGCTTCCGTTGTGAAATATCCGCGGAGGGAGTCGCACAAAGTCAAAAGATCGGTGTCGGGATTCAGTTTCTTTTTCTGTTCCTTGTCAAGCAGGGCCGGATCCACTCCGAATAAGGTAGGCGCAGTGCAGAGGTTCTGGACTTTTTTGGAATCTGCCGGGACAATGTCAATGAGAAGACAGAATTCCTTTCCTTCATACAGCCTTGTACCCCTTCCCGCCATCTGCTGGTACAGGGTCGGATTGCAGGTCGGGCGCAGATTCATGATCGTGTCACAGATCGGGAGGTCTGTGCCCTCAGTGAGTACCATACAGTTGATGATGCCGCGGATCTTCCCATCTGCAAAATCCTTAAGGATCTGCCTGCGCTCCTCCGCAGGTGTTTCGCCGGTAACAACACATACAGTATCTTTCTTATCCGGGATCAGGGAACAGATCGTTTCCCTGAGCAGATAGCAGAGACGCTTGGTGACACAGTAGATCAGTGTGTGTCTGTCCAGGCACTTCTCCACGTACGCCTTTGCAGCAGTGACGATCGCACCTCCATCGAGCATAACCTTTTCAAGGTCTGAATCAGAATAATCCCCCAGATGCTTCTTTACATTTTTCAGTTTAAATTTTCCAAAAACCTGTTCACAGCGGATACGGGACAGGTAATTGTTCTGGATCCCCCAGCGCAGGTCGCGGTTAAAGATGATGTCGTCAAAAACATCGGTCAGACGGACGTTATCCCCGCGCTGCGGAGTGGCGGTGAAGCCGATACGCCTTTTTGCCCCGGAAAAGTAATCCAGAACCGCCCGGTAGCTTTTGGCTGCACTGTGGTGCGCTTCATCAATGATGATGGTATCAAAAGCATCCGGGGCAAAGCGTTTCATCCTGCCCGGACGGGAAAGGCTTTGCACACTGGCGGAAACCACCTCTTCATCCCCCGCATGCTCCTCTGTCTTTTCTATGCCAAAAGAGCAGTCAAAATACTTTTCCGGCTGCCTCACCAGCTCATCCCTGTGCGACAGTAGCAGTACTCTTCCGTTTCTTTTAAGATGTGTCATAACGACTGTTTTTCCCAGTCCTGTTGCCATGACCACCAGGTGGTTCCCGGTAGGTGTTTTATCTAAAATATCCTTACATTCTTTCTGGTAAGGACGCAGTTCGTATGCCATATAAGTCCCTCCTATTTTTTGCATAAAGCAAATAGCTCATTCTGGCCATCCATAGTCTTATCCGATGATTTTATTTAAACACAAAATGACAAAATTTTGTTTTGATACGAAAAAACGTCCTTCAGGAGAGTATTTCATTCGAGACGAAAAAATTCATAAACAATAAAAACTGTCTTCCAGTCAAACCAGGAGACAGTTTTCGAATTCTTTAACATTGTTCGTTCAGAATGCTCGGGTCTTTAAACATGAGAGCTTTAATCTTCCATCAGAGATATATTATACTTACTCAGAATTGTTTCGAGTTCTTCGTAGCAGCTTCTTCCAAAATTCCGGAGTTCCATGATTTCTTCCCTGGACTTCTTTGTCAAATCTCCAAGAGTTCTGATACCCGCACGGTATAAAGCATTAAATGTTCGCGTCGACAGGTTCAGGGTGGAAATCTGAATAGCAGACGCAGCAATACTATTTACTTCTTGTGTAGGAATGCCAAACATAGTATCCAGGACTGAACAGGAGAAATCCGGACAGAACTCTTTTGTTTTTTCCAGTTCTGCATGGTCCGCTTCTATATAGTCGAAAACGGTTATAATACCTTTTGATTTCAGTATTTCTTTCCAATTTTCTGGAATTACCATATCAGAAATCTGTATCATATTCTCCAGTTGTCTACGAATTTCCGGAGCTTTATCAACCAACTCTTTTTTGTGGAGTAGCCAGGTGTATTTTTCGACTGTACGTTCATAAGCTTTCTCCAGATTGTCGGATACAGCCTGGACCTCCTGACAGGACTGTAAGGCCTTTGCGTAACGCTGGTAATTTGGTAGTAGAAGCCGGCTGTTAGCAGGATTACGTAATTTACGCAGACACTTATCAAGAATCTGCCGGATACGTTGCTGTTCTACCCCAAACTGTTCACCGATTTTGCGTAGAGTCATTGGCTCATCGGTATTAATGCCATATCGAAGGCTCATTATACTCATTTCTCTTTCTGACAGGATATCCTTCATACGCTGCAGGAACAATTCCTGGTTTTCCGTATCGATGATTACCAGTTTTTCATACTCTGCAATTCCAAAGATATCTTTGGCGATTCTTTCACATGGAGTCTCTATTTCTTCCAGACATTTGAGTAGAAGATCTTCTGTGATAATATTTCTTTTCTTGATATAATTGGAAAAACTGTTCTTTAATTCTGTCTGGAAAGCCTGAGGAGTAATTCCTAGTTTGTCAGCAGCCTGTTTCTGGGTAATTTTCCTTTCTGAAATTTTTCGTAGAAGATCAGTCATCTCTTCCAGTTCTCTGATAGCGTTATTTATTGCAGTTTCGTTCATTTTAATTTTCTCCTTTCATTTAAGTTCGGATATAATATGAGAAATAGTAGAAAAAAAGACACCTGTGGCTAATCTCGAACTCTACAGGTGTCAAAAAAACGAAAGGATTGTGGATATAGTGCTTTTTATCCTAGATATAGCAGAAAACCCCATCCGACGTCAGTCGGGTGGGGTAGTTCAAAGATATGAAAAAAGAGTATCATTGTGTTTATGTTTCCAGCGAATACATTATTTCTCCTTTGATATTCTCTCAATTATCACAGTATTCGGCACATATAGTACCACCACAACAGAACCTCTAAGTCACTGACAGGTTCAGAAGGTTCAGCGATGCTCCAGCTTCGAAGCAGGTTCTCCAATGAAGTTGATAAAGAATCGTAATCTTCTCCGTAGATATTCGCTGGGGATTCCATGTCTAACTCAGGATCTTCATCTTTTTCCGGATTAGGAATAATAATCCCCTTATCGTCAAGAAAGTCTTCGAAAATATCAATGATATTCCCAATCAGTTCCGGTTTGTTCATTTCGTTTATAATAATCTTTTCATTTATACTGCTCATAATATACTTCTCCTTTGTTTAATGTAGAATATCCCTGTGTATAAGTAACCATTGGACGTGTTTTTTTTGTTACTAACATACATATGTCCAATCTTCTATATTCGTTTCACTCTCCTTTCGTTTTACATTTACATTGATAAACATGATAAACGGCTAAAGAAATAGAAAAAAACTGTAAAACAAGCCGCTTTAAAATAGAAAGATATAAGAAAAACATAGTGCTGCCTTTTCATACGAAAAAAGAGGCAGCCAAAGCCGCCTCAGATCTTTACGCACCGATCCACACCGTAGATGACATTCAGTCCGCTGCCGGTGTCCCACCGGACACAGATGGAACCGGTATCGTCCACATGGACTACCGTTCCTTCTGTACCAATCGGTGGAGCCTGGATATCATCCATTTCCAGAAGCTTCACCCTGCATCCTGCCGGGTACTCTTTACGGAGCTGTTCTACTGTATTTTTGTCTGGATACGTTTTTTCCTGTTCGTTATGGAATTTGACTTTTTTGATCGGGATGCTCCACAACCTGGCAAGTTTTAGTTCTTCCTCCATTCCGGAAGAGATTCTGTCTCCAACGACCCATACTTCGGATACACACCTCATCCATTCTTTTCCGGCTTGTTGTCCAATCCTCCGCTCCTGCGGATCATTGTCATCCAGAAACTGTGTAAAATACAGGTGTGGTGCCAAAGGAATGAGTCCCCTGGACACTGCCAGCCTGCAGGCTCTCTTTGCCTGGTCAATATTTTTCCTTAGCTCTGTCTCCGGATCCTCTCCAACAGGACGATACGGAGAACAAATAAATACGTATTTCATATTTTCCTCCTTAACAAATGACTTCATAACAGGTTCCGCTGTATTTAAGAGAAAAATACAGTTTAATCAGCCGAGCAGTCCCACATTTGGACAGCAGGTACATGATCAGAAATCTTTTTGACATATTTTGCTATCAGAGCGCAAAACTTATCATTGGTCAGATTTCTTATGTTTTCCGAATAATACCATGGCAGATCCGGGGCAATACCAAGGATAAAACCATTGCTATCTCCCATATCAAGGTCAATGTCTTCTTCCTTTTTAATTACATCATGAAGAAAAGCTCCCAGCCCATGATATCCCATTGAGTCATATGCAAGGAACCATTCCTTTTTCCAGTACTCCTGTTCTTCCGGAGTCTCAGAATCGTCATAATTAACGTATTCCTTGAAATCTCTATGCAAAGAAGAATCATATGACTTCAATAGCTTTTCTACCTTATCCCAGTCTATTTCAGAATCCTTAATTTCGCTCATACAAATCCCGTAAATCAGCATTTAATCTTCCTCCTTTGTGATCAATATTCTGCGATCAATTGTCTCCGCAGCAACAGAATCCACTATGATTTCTTTTTTTACCAGTGTTTCCCGTACCCGCTGGAGCTCATGGATGATATCCGCGGATGGTTTCTTTTCCAAAACCATCGTCTGGATCTCTGAGAGCTTCCAGTCGAGATACTGGTTCATGAATAGCTCCTCAAAGAATTGACTTCTCTGAAAAGCACCAGGGCTTCCTTCTTATACTCTGATCTGGAAAATCCGACCAGATATCCGGTGATTTCCTCAAGGTTTCCGGAGGTTACTGCGGACAGGATATCTTCAGGTTCCATATCATCCCCGGCTTTCTTTGAAAACTCAGAGATCTTCTCTGCGACAGACTGCCATTTGGATACGGCAGTATCCGCGGAGACAAGACTATACGCCTGAAGTTTTTCTTCCGGGATCTCATCTGGGGTAAGGAAATACCCCCAGGCCTGTCTCATGATTTCCTCCACGTACTGACGCTGGTTGAAATTAACCACTTCCCGAATCGTACAGTCAGGTATGGTGCCTATGGAAATCGGGCGTATTACTGAATAATATTTATACATTTTTTTCTCCTTTCGTTTTTTTGATACAGAGATAAAATGAATAAAGATAAAGACCGTGAAAATATTCCGTTCCGTACGTAGATTTTAAAATGGAAAACTTAATTCTTCTTTCCTTTTTAAAAAAAAGGACAGCCGCAGCTGTCCCAATGTACTTATATATTTTCATCTAATCCCAAATTGACGACTTCTTTGTACTTTAGCCACAATAGACCACATGAAGGTCATCAAAAATTTTACGAACATCAATATCGTATTTTTCAATTTCATCATCTGTGATTATTGGTTTTAAAAATTCATTTATGGCATGAGTACAGCTGCCATTGCAACTTAGGGCAAACCATCCGCTGACGTTTTCTCCATTTATTTCGATGTCGTCAAAATGATCTAGTTCCAGTTTCTCAGAACTGGGGATGAGCGCGGCTACATCATTTATCCTCCTGATAAGTTGCTGAGTTTTCCATTTAGAAGCAAGCTGCTGTTCAAGACAGTATTTTTCGTAGAACTTATAAAGTTCTTCATCTGGCATCTGCTCAGCAATCTGGTCAAGCAGGTTATCGACAGTATCATTGTCATCAGGAATATCATCTCCGATAAAATCTGTAAGACCCTCCATTCCATTCATGAACAGTTCTTTTTTTAGAATAGCCCATTTTTCATCAGAAAATTTAAGATCCTGCTCAGAGGCCAGCTGTTCGTTAAAATTAACATCAGCCTGTGTTATATCGGAAAATTCTTTTTCAAATCCGAACAGCTTTAAAAAACTGTTGGGAACATATAAGAAAAAATCTCCCCAGTTAAAACATTGACAGTTATGCTGATACACTTTATAGCCGGCATCGGTGTTGATATATGCGGCAGCAGCTTTTTTGACAGCTTCCTGCAAATCAATAGACTCATCATAAATGTTAAAAGCGTAGATCGTTGAGTATGTTTCGGTACCTCTTACTTCTGTAGCTGTTATGAATTCTTTTCGCATTAGTTTTATAAACTCCCTTCTATTAGTTTTTTACGGCTGCATTAACTGAACAGTCTGGTATTGCACCCATGGAAATGGGACAAAATAATACGCATACATTGTTTTTCTCCTTTCGTTTTTTTTGATACAGAGATAAAATGAATAAAAATAAGGCCTGTGAAAATACTCCGTTCCGGACGCAGATTTTGAATTCGAATTCACTTTTTTGTCCGTCGTAATGAGAGACATTATAAAGAAAGGTGGATTGTGGAGACATCCGCGGAAATATCTTGAGAGATGTTTTTTCTGGCAATAGGTCATATTAATGCTGTACAATGATGGCAGGAAAATACATGTCTGACACGTGAATCAATGGAGGAAAAGCCACATGACATTAAACGATTATATGGATAAAGGCCGAGAAGAAGGTCTCAAGGAAGGTCTCAAGAAAGGTCTCGAAGAAGGTCTACGAGAAGAAAGCGAACGTTATGACAAACTGATCGCATTTCTTGTTCGAGACAATAACTTTACTGCTTTCGATAAGATTTCCAGAGATAATAATTATCTGCAGGAATTGTTTAAACATTATGGTCTCTGAAAGCTAAGATTAAGCCGGCAGGGTCGCAGTACTTCTGTGGCCCTTTTTTTGATATGAATGAGAAATGGATTCTATTTTTTTCAGAAAAAAACAGGGTTCCCCCTGTTTCTTATGATGGCCGACTGGCAGACACCAGCCGACCTTTGGAGCTTACACACGGATAATTGGCTGTGTATAAATCTGCATCCAGAACAGCACTTTCTTGACGATATCAAGAAGACTGTCCATCGCATCCCCAGCCCACGGTGGAAGCTGAGAAACATAGGTATCCAACACAGCCGGCATTACCCTGACTAGATCAGCATATATGTCTGGCTGTGTAAACTTCAGATACAGAACAAACAGAAACGTCGCCGTAAATACGACATTCAACAGTCTGGCGAAAAGCTTGATGCCCTTCCTGAATGTACGCAGGTCTTTTTTTACGGTGGTGGATATGTCCTGTTCAACCAGATCAAGAGCACTGACTGTTCTTCCAATGCCTTTATTCACCTGTTCTAATACAGTCTCAAGCTTGTTTATAGCCTGATCCATATAGTTTGTTACTTTTGCTCCAAGATTCTTCATAATTTTTTTCTCCCTTCGTTTTTTGAATACACAAAAAAGATGAAAAATATTTGTTACAATAAAAAAAGCTGCCCAAAAGGGGGCAGCTTAAATTTGAACAATATGGATTTCCAGGCCATGTTTCTTTGCAGTATCGATCATATTCTTCGTTCCGCGGGACTTCCCGTCCCAGAAAGCAATCAGAATACCGTATGTCTCGGAAGCATATTTTGCCATTTCCTCATTTCTTATAGGACCGGCTTTTTTTCCGTACAGATTCCAGTTTGCGGGAAAACGAACGCAGATCAGACCGTTGTTGTGGGCGAATGTTTCTCCGATCATATCCGCACCCTGACATCCTCCGCTGACGATCTTCATTTCCTGGATCTCCTGCATGGAAAGAGAACCAAATGTCTGGGACATTACCTTCCGCAGTAGTTCATAATCGGAAAACGTTCTGGTACCGGCAATGATGATCCTTCTTTCCATATCAGTCACCAGCTTTCGAGAAACGGCCGTATTCTTCCACAATGGAGTTCCACTGGTCATTATCTGCAACACTGCAGTCATGCTGGCGGATAAACCTGTCTGCCATAAGTCCGGCTTCCTGTTTTGCAAAGAACAGGGCATCCGGCATAGAATAGATACTCGGGAGCATACGGTCGACATTTTCATCGGAAATGATCAGTTTTTGATCAGTTTCCAGAGCATCCCTGACAGCAGCTACCGCATCGTTTTGACGGTGTTCGAACTGTCCCTGACAGTATGCTGTTTCCAGCAGCTTCCTTTTTCCCAGACAGCTGCCCCAGTGACCGCTTTCATTGTAGGAAACCATCTGTTCCAAGAACTCTGCCAGCTCTTCCGGTGTTGCGTACAGTTTTCCGAGTGCATTTGAGATCCGTTTATTTACGGAAAGATGCTCTCTCGGAATTTTTCCGGCATATCTCAGATTTGTAATCATGCTGCTTTCATGACAGAAATCTGAAAATAAGCCTGTCAGTTCGATCAGAATCTCCCGGATGTTTTTGTATCCCGGTATTTCAAACTGTTTTTTATCCAGCAAACCTTGTGCATTGACAAATTCGATTTCAAAGACGGAATCCTGCAAAAACAGGTGACTTTCGTAATCCTCCTTTTTCATCCCCCGGCAGACACAGATGTTTAAAATCGGCAGGTTTTCAATCCCGTTTTTATCAAACCATTGAGCAATTGTCATGATAAATATTTCTCCTTTCGTTTTTGGTCTGACTCAAATATGCAAAAACATTTCTGCGATGAAACTCTTCATTACGTAGAAACTTTTCTTTTGATATTCATGGTCTTTTTAACACTGTTCTTTAGGTCGTTGGGTAACAGCATGACCGTTACGAGATTGTGGTCAGAAAAGACATAGACAAATTCTCCATAGATCCGCAGATTATTTGCCGAGTAATCATAACAATATAATTGATAAAAATACTTATCCAGTCTTCCTGATACATCTGCATGACTGACACCTTCCGCAAAAGCTTTTTCTGCCATTCTCTGGCAAGTTGACTTGCTGTAACCACACCTTTCTTTCATGCGCTTATACGCATGTTTCGTTACGTTTACCATACATGCATCTCCTTTTTCTTTTATTGTAATCTCAATATGACAACAAAGAGGAAGAAGCGAAAAAAAGGATATAAGTCCAGCTGAAGAGACTATTGCCTGCGTGATTTTGCCTCCACAGTGACGATATATGGTCTGTCATTATAGGATACGGTAACATGGTTTTTACCGGAAACCAGTTTAAACTTTGGCAGATAGACGTCTGATGACGGAATAGAACGTGTGGTGCCATCACTGTACAGCAGGGTAAACAGAAAATCTTTTCCTTTATGTTTCCCTTCATATATGGTCTTTTTCCCATCCATTTGTATCCCTGTTACCCGGACAGCCTCCACGGAAATAGTATCTGTCCCAAACGGGGTCTCTACGGAAATCTCGCTGGATCCCCCTCCAAAGACCAGTGGGGCATATTTAAGGGTAAAATCCTTAAGCGCTTCTCTTCTCCCGTCCTCGTATGCGACATATCCGGAAAGCTTGTCCCGATTGAATCTGTCCCCCTCATAGACAGTCCCGTTGTACTCCCAGATACATTTATCAACGGGGATAACATCCACATCCAGCGTTGTGGTCATGTTGCTGGCAGAAATGTCAAATTCCAGATCTTCTCCATTTAAGGACGCCGGTCTCATGTCAAATACCTCGATCTCCTTTTTTCTCCCCAAAAGACTAAAAGAATGGATATCCACATCATTTTTGCTTATCATTTCACTCTGATACACTCTGTCACCGGTATAAGCAGCCTCAATCCCTATCGGGATAAACCATCCGGCAGTCAGAGCAGTCCCTAAGACTGCTGCCACTATAAGTTCTTTTGTCATGATCCTACCTCCTGATCCGGTCATTACCGGATTCTGTATTCTGTATATGTGAAAATGACAAAAAAGCCAGATTTCATCAGCTCTTGAGAGAACCGAGCAGGTATCCGGCTTCGATGTAATTAAAAAAGAAGCCCTTGGGGGGCTTCTTCAAGTTTGGACACAATTTTAAACGGACTGTGCTTTGACAAGAGCATGTCTTGCGCTGTTAACGTACCACATGCCCATCTGGACAAAGTCATCCCCTCCCAGTATACGCAGTTTATCCAGCTTTGAGCAGACAAAATTATCGTTTAATACATGTTTTCCGCTGATACGCAGTTCCTCCACTAGAGCAAAACACTGTTCTGCATTGGCGGTTGCTCTCATCCGGTCCAGATCGAACCAGCTGCGTGTCTGGAACCTATAGTATCCTTCCTTGCAGATTGATCCGTCGTATTTTTTAATTCCATCCATGATCTGTCTCCTCTCGTTATTAAGATTTACATAAAGTATGACGGATTGCTGTATATATAAAAAAGCCAGAGACTAATCGTAGTCCCTGACTTCTTTCTTTCCTTCCCGTCTTCTTCGCTTGCTTGTCACACCAACAAATACAGCAGGTCTTCCAACCGGCGGACGGTTGTGACAGATATCGGAAATCCCCATCTGCTCCTTGAGTTTTTTTAACTCTTTTTTAGAAATTTTTTTGGTCATCTTGATTTCTCCTCTCGTTTTTGGCATATTAAGTTGTAAACAACATGAAGAAAGGAGTGAGAAAATGATACAACTGATGACATTTTTGATCTCACAGCTGATGTTTGTACCAGTATATCTTAAGGTTACTGATACCTGCACCGAAAACAAAGGTACATTTTGGCAAAAAATTAAGATCATTTCGATCTCACCATTTGCAGTATATTTATATGTAAACATTTTTTTCGCTTTTGCCATGGCATTTATTCCGGCACCGTTAGCTGAAAACCTGGTTATGTCCGCGGACGTGTTCGTCATCTCGCTGTCATTCATCTTTGTCAACCTGTATGCAGGAATATGCTGTAAAATAGCTTCATGGGATAAAACCTATTACGCATCTATCTACTTGTCGTTCTTCTTATTGCAGATGGTATTTAATTACACTTATGTGACAGCAGCAGGATCTGTTGTATGCAATATACTGGTTCCATTGATAGTTATCTGGTATTATATCCGGAAACTGATGCCATTATATATAAGCATTAAGAAAAAACCGGAAGTAAAGGTATCAAGATCCCTGTTCCTGCTTCCGGCGATGGCTGAACTGTTCTTTGTATACCGAAGTTTTGTAATCATTGCCATTTCTGCAAAGTATCCGGAAGTGGCATTGAATGACATATACGCAAATGCGATACTTACAGGCTTTTCTTATATTCTTACAGGATTTGTTTTTGTATGCATGACAACACTGTTAAAAAACATCCTGGACGAGCAGGACATCAAATGTGAAACGGAAAAAAACAAAGAACTGACAACTGATATGATCAAAGCCCTGGTAAAGACCATTGACGCAAAGGATCCATATACAAACGGCCATTCCATACGTGTTGCGGAATATACCAGAATGCTGGCAGAACAGGCTTATACGGATTCGGATGAACTCCACAACATTTACAATATTGCACTGCTGCATGATATCGGAAAGATCGGAATTCCGGACAATATCATTAATAAACCGGGAAAACTGACAGATGAAGAATTTAAAGTCATTAAAGGACATACCCTTACAGGGGCAAAGATTCTTTCGGAGATCAAATCGGCCCCGGAACTTATCTATGGGGCAAAATATCACCATGAAAGATATGATGGAAAAGGTTATCCCTGCGGACTGAAGGGAGAAGAGATCCCGGAGATCTCTGCGATCATTGCAGTGGCAGATGCCTATGACGCCATGACGTCAAACAGGAGCTACCGTAAACTGCTTCCTCAGGAAACAGTGAAACAGGAAATCGAGAAAGGTCTTGGAACCCAGTTTAACCCGAAATGGGGAAAGATCATGCTCAAACTGATAGAAAAGGACAAAGATTACAAAATGCACCAATAAGAAAGAGGCAAAAAAGCCGTTACATGGCGGGTGTCCCAACATGTAACGGCTTTCGCATGTAATAAGGTAGTCATTTAATATTTCTATCAAAAAAACATTACTCTTCCTCCTTGACATACAAATAGGTATAAGAATCAGTATCTGGAAAATGCAGGCGGATATATCCGCTTTTCTTTTCCAGATCCTTACGAGAGCATACCCCTACCTCGCAATTCTTTTCACAATAAGAAAGTACAAGATCACGAGCTTTCCGTTCTACATAAGCCCAGGCTTCATCGAATGTATCATGGTGAACGCAGTCTTCTTTTTCTGAAGTACATTCTGTTGAAACCCATGTCTTATCCGCGGATTTAATGACAAGCAGTTTCTTTATATCATCCACGAATTTCATATTCGGCAAAGAACTCTTTAGTTCATCGGAGACAAGCGTTAAAGCACTTTCGTATGCCATATCTCTACTGTATGCTTTTACAGTATATATTCCCAGATAATTCTGCTGTTCCTTATTTGATAAGTATACTTCGAAATGATATTCTTTAGAAAAAAATTTCGGGAAAACACACCAGCTGTTCATTGTATTAAGAACAGCATCTGGTATGCTTGCGTATAGTGCTCCAAAAACATCATCCGGGATACCTCTTTTTTTCTTGCGCAATTCGTAATTTATCTCTGAACTTAAACGTTCTGCATATTGCAAGAAAAAGGTTTTGATAGAATCCTCCTTATCTTTTACCTCATATTTTTTTTCCATGTTTTTAACTCCTTTCGTGTTTTTATAATTTACAAACAGAATATGAAAAATAACAGCAAAATAGAAAATACTGTCTAACGGAGAGAAAGATGAGTGTGGTTAGCCATCTTTTTTCAGATAAATTTCAGAGAGGATATGACTCGTTGTGAATCATCCCCTCCCTGCTTTGAAACTATCTATTTTCCGACAGTTCATTTTTGATCAGTGGAGCCACCACATCCACCACAGACCGCTGATGTTAGTCGCATACATCCAATCGAACATATCTCTCACCCCCTCTCTGCATCTACCATGCGAAAAAGACGCTCAAAATGAAAGACTGGCTGATCTTCAGACATTCCAGTTACAAGGAGAGCACATACCTTTATTTAGTTCGCAGATAACAATCTGAAGCATACCCTCGGTCTTGTAGCCGTTAAAGAATGGACATTGTTCTTCGTTTGCGGTGTGATTGATGCAATATTCTTTGATGTTTCGTGCTTGTGTTAAGATTTCTTCTTGACTCATGGTATATCCTTTCTATTCTTGTATTTTTCCTTATTCTACTATACCATACTTACTTTTTTTCTGGTACGAAAAACGACTTCTGCTTCTGGTTTTTATCAAATTTTTTTTCATTTTACCTAAAGAGAAGCAATGATCGAACTATCTCAATATTAAAGAAAGGATACAAAAAAAATCTCATTGTAAAATGATTTTTTCATAAATCTTTTTGATCTTCATATTTCATTTGAATTATTGAAGACGAAAGGAGAAAACTATGACCTGTTCATACTGTCAGCTCGCCGGATGCTGCTCCGGCATTGGTGCATGTGCCGCCAATCAAAAATACCTGAAGGCTTATCTTCAGAGACATCCCGGAAAGATCGTATCCGGAAATCTTGCAAGACAGATCTGTAACCTGGGAAAACGGGAGGAGGATGCTGGAAAATTAAAAGAGATCAAAGAATCCCTGTATTCTCTTGCTGAACAAAAACAGACGGATTTATTCCGTCTGGCAAGAAGGCTCCTGAACCACAATGGAAATCCTTCTCTTGCAAGGGAGATTCAGGAGGAAGCATGGAAGCTTACTAGCCATCCGGAGATCCTTCTGGACGAAGATGAATTGAAATATGCTCTTCTGGTCTGATCTTTGCTCATACGCTCTTGTGGCGTATGAGCATTTCTTTTACCTCAAACCGATACCATCCTTTTGCCTCAAAACTGCAATCGGATTCCATTGGTGTCCATTTCTGTTTTTTCCAGTTGTAGAAACCTTTTTGGTACATCAACATGAGAAGCACTGTGTTAAACTGTTTTTCTGTCTCGCAGTAATATGCCCCGTTATTTTCCTTAATGCCAAGCTGCTGTACTTTTTGGGCCCATCCCAGGTATTTTTCATGCACGTCTGCTTCGCTCCTGTCACGAAACCTCTTTCTGTCAGAAGTAATATAGACCGTTTGTTTCAAATTTCCTTGTTCTTCTCGTACTGTCATGGAAAACTCCTTTCACAAAAAATACGACTGCAATATGTAGAAACTATGATATTCATGAAAATAGCATCGTTTTGTTTTGCTCCCAAATATGTCCTGAGAAAGCATCATACATCCCTGCGGTTATAGAACCTGGCAGATTCAGCCTTTTTTCCGTTTTGACCAGTTCCTCAAAGGAAATGTTTTCTGCACATTTTTTAAGGTCGATCCTCTGGAGGACTTTTTTGGTAAAGGGCCTTTTTGCATCCGGGAAGGATATACTGAGCAGGAATTTCTGCACCTTCTCACTGTTTAACATAAGCATACAGGTATACGCATCCGCATAGTTATCGAAAGGCAGGAAGTAGGAAGTGTCATCCACCATGACTGGCTTTTCACTGTACAGAAGTGAAAATAACGGTTTTTTATAAAATCCTGAAACCCCAACCTTATATTTTGCAAAGGAATACTCACCTACCCCAAACATGCTGAACGCCGGAGCTCCGGTATAAATACTGCTCTTCCTGCTGTCAAACACTGTTTTCCTGTCATTTAAGTATTTCCACGTTTGCGGAGCAAGCTCTTTGATATACTCCGTTTCCTCCCTCGGTTTTTTCTGTGTCACAAGAACGTATTTTTTAAATCTGTCATGGATGACAGGGGTCTTGAAAGAGCTGCTTTTGATCAGCGGATAGATTAAAGCATCCTCCAGCTCGACAGTTTCTTTATTTTTGTTTCGATAACAGGATTCTCCCGTCTTTTCCAATTCCATCAGACGGGCACAGTCATGTTTGACACCCTGCCTCCACTCAAAACAGCATTTTCCTTCAAGGTCAGGGACATCTTCTTTTACAGAACATAGTCGCCCGTTTTTAAATGAAATGGTTTCGCAAACGTGATCAGGGTAATTGATATCATATACCTCACAGTTACGGCATTTGGAATCATCTGTGGACATTTTTATATACAGAAGGCAGGCAGAGGCGTTGATACGGAACACCTTTAAGGAATCAAACGTATACATCCTGACAAGATCAACAGGGACATCGTTTCTGTCCAGTTCAAGCAGCACATTCCTGGCTACGGATGTTTTGCAGAGCATGGCGATACTCACATTTTTCCCAAGCGATCCTTCGATCAGCTTCAGGATGATATATTCGCAGATATCGAAGTTGCTGGCTCCGGTCAGTGCATCCGTCCCGCTCAGACCTTTAAAATTGACCTTTTGTGGAAGGTTGAATTTCAGGTTTGCATTCATTGCCCAAGGTGGGTTTCCGATAAAAAGCGTTTCATCCTTGAGATGCTTTGTTACTTCATGTGAGAAGAAATTCCCATGGGTTACGCCAAGCCGCGGATCCCTGATACGTTCTCTGCATTTACCACAATACTCTTTGTTGATCTCCACTCCCACCGCTTCTTTTACATTATCGAAAACATTTAATGCTGCTTTTAGAAAATTTCCGACTCCGCATGTCGGATCAATGACGACAGCAGGACTTATCTTCAGCTTATCCTTCAACAGGTTACATACTTTTACAGCAAAATACCCCGGGGTCTGGTAATCCCCAAACTCTTTTTTTATATCATTTCGAACCATCATTTTCCTCCTCTTTTTCATCCAGTATGACAAAAAATGAAAAAGATAATTTTCAGTACGAAATTTTTATTAATTCCGGTGTAATGCATTTTATCCATGAATTCAAACAACGAAAGGAGAAAAATATTATGAGTAAAAAAACGAATCAGCCTAACATGATCTGTCCTTGCTGCGGAGGCCGCGAATTCATCACCACCGTTACTGTTACCCAGGACTGGAGGGTAAGCTTCGGAGGAGATTTTCTGGAAGAAGTCTCAAGCTGCAATGACGTTCTCCGCGAACCTGACACTGACAATATCTGGAGATGTTTTCGCTGCGGAGGGGAAGCCGTTTCCTTGAATGATTTCGATATCGACCATGATCCTAATGATCTTGTGTTTGAGGTCGAAGGGCCGGACGATTTCATCCTGAACTGGAAAAACATCGGGAAATTCTTTTACCTCGCCCTGTATGCAAGTTATGGGGAAGCAGAGGAAGGAAATCTTACCGTAGGTTACTCTGTCTACGACAAAGACAGAAAGCTTCTTGACGGTGGCGATTATGAATATCCTCAGGAGGTAGATACGGACACGGTTGCTGACCGGTTCGATGAAGTGATGGATTTTATCTTCTGGGACGGAATGATGGAAAGTGAAGAGGCTGGAAAACTTAAGATCAGGGTATCTGATCTTGAGAGAGATGATTTTGATGACTGATTTTTGGCAGGGAATGTTCCCTGCCATATTTAAAAAAAGTGAATTCGAATTCACTTTTTTGGTTAACCATAATAATATTATGTAATTTATACTGTAGCAAAACCTATCAGTTGCGGCAGAGTACCACGTCCATAGGATATAATCTTGTTATACCGCATGGGGTGGAGACTTCATTTCAGGACTAACGTCGGACGGGGTTTTCTGCTATACCTCATCACAAAAAAAAGACGCCTTATTAGGCGTCTCTACGTTTGGACAAAAATATAACTTGTTTGGACATGAGAAATAAGCGCATCAATCATTTACTGTAAATGTCGAAACGCGTCCATCTTTCAGGATGGCTTCGTATTTATGGTATCTCTCCTGCTGCCATTTCTCGCAGAAATCCAACTTCTTCGTCAGAAGCTTTTTGACCTCTTTGACATCATCAGAGTGGACAACTCTATCATAGTTGCCCCAACTCATTCCTCCACCATTGTACTCCATAATCTCTTCTCCAGTCATCGGCGGAAGAGTTATGTCTTCTACAGGGCAGATTTTAATGCTTTCCTCTCTGCCACATTTGAACTTAAAACTATATATATAGCTCTCTTCTATACATACAGTTTCCTTTACACCCGGATGTTTCCGGATGTCATTAAATTCCCAGAATGTTACTCTCTCTAACTTGCCAGATTCCTCTGGAGTCAGAGCTTCTACGAGTTCCGCTTCATCCATCTTATAGAATGGAATCTTTCTTGTACCTGCATGATTATAATTTTCCTTTACGTTATATTTTTTCAGTGACATAATTCATTTCTCCCTTCGTCTTTTAATACTATAAAGATGAAAAAAAAGTATAATAATGGAAAAATCTACAAACTGAGTGGAAACCAGCCCTGCGATGTCGTGTCCTTCTGTCTGAAGCTGATCGATCTTGATGATTTCCATGTTGTATTTATAAATGTCATACCTATATAAATATGAAAAATATCTGAGATTATATTGAATTATACGCATTGATGTAGTATTCTGTATATATCCTATATATTACATAAGAAAGGGGAAATTTTATATGAAAAAGAATCTGAAAAAAGCAGTCGTACTGCTGCTGGCTCTTGTTATGGCACTTACGCCGGTACAGATTTTTGCCGTAGAAAAACGGTATTTTTACCTTTCCAACACCAGCCAGACCAGGATCAGTATGGGAGCGCATGACCTGGACACAAACTACCAGGTGATTGTAGCCGACAAAAAATCTGCAACAGTACAGAAAGTGAGATATACTGTGGAAGATCATGGCTCTGACGGATATTATTATTATCTGCTTCCCAAAAAGCCTGGAAAGCCAAAGATAACAATAAAAACAACAGAAGGATCAGGTCTACTTAATTGGCAGTTCCTGAAATACAAAAACCCGATTTCTTCCTTAAAGCTTGGGAGCACCACCATTAAAGGAAACAAATTTGATAAAAAGGACTGCATCACTCTGAGTTACAAAAAATATGCAAACAAAAACCTTAAACTTAAGGTTGTGCCAAAAAAAGGATGGCGTGTCAACTGCTACATGTCATCGGAAAAAAGAGATCAGAACCCATATATGGAACTACCTGACAGCTTTAGGCCGACAAAAAAAGGATGTAATCTGCGCATAGAAATGTGGGATACAAAGAGAAATACAAAAGAAAATGTAGATATTATTTTTAAATGATAGGCATTGCCGCCTCAACTTTAAAGTAGTTGGGCGGCAATTTTTTTGATAATAAGAAAAAACGTTTGAACTACTCCCATCGAGTGGATTATTATTCTCTACAAAACAGATTACTTGATTTCATTATGCCACAGATAATATCGTACATTGATGTCTTATATTTGCCAAAATCACCATCTTTAAAACTAATTAGCGAATTTTTTATTTTTACCACTTTTTCTTTCATTACTTTAGCTAGTTCTTTGTCGAATATAGTGAATGGTATTTTTCCAAAAAATTTGCTTATCATCATTTCTGCACACAAAAAACTAAATGCCTGGTACAACTCAATAGCATTATCACTCTGAATGAAAGAAACCATCATACCAAAGACTTCAGCTTTTATTTCAATATTCCCATCACAATATTGAGGATACAGGACGTATTCGAGCATTACTTCTGGATCTGTCAGAGTTGAAATACATGAATCCCTACTGACAATTCGAAGCTGCTTATCTAAGCCTAACTGACTACTCCTCGCCGCAAGCAGCGAGGGTTCTTATGGTGGCATTCTGGCTCTCCCCGTACACCGCAGGGGCTTTGGAGGAGAGTTCTCTGCCAGAGCATCGTCACTTCGCGCCCAAAACCATCCGGGGGACGGCTGTATTGGCGGACGCATTCCATGTTTCTTTCAACATGCGGAAGGCATAGTCAGTCCTCCCTCGCAGTCTATAGTCAGGCGGCTTTGATCCCGCTGTTCATGACCCTGATATGGTTCTCAATGATATACTGCTCCAGTGCCAGGTACATCCGGTACATGGCCTCAAAATAAGTCTTACATTTATATCTGCTGATCTTGTCCAGGCTGTGCCCGATACAGAACAAAAGAAAAGAGGAATACCAGTCCCTCTGCACCCTGGTGCCGTCGGACAGGCAGTACATCCTCTGCGACAGGAGCTTTTTGATATAGCTGTCACAGGTATGGTCGTACTGGCTTGCCCGATAGTCAAAGGGGACTTCGATATATACTCCTCCGGAACGCTCGAACTTCGCCTTTACCTGAGCCTGGAAATACCCCGGGCACCGGTTTTGGATGGATCGTCCGTGGCGTTTTTTCCGTTTGTACTTATGGATCATCTTTACGGTGCCGTCTTTCTGTTTTACTTCAGACAGCTCCTCCTGGCGCTCCGTCTTCTTTGCCCGCTTCTGCAGCTTCTTTGCATTGCCGGGTTCTGTCACGAACACATTCCCAAGCTCCCGGATATGGTTCACGTCCTCATTGATGGCAAAATGCCGGTTCTCGGCAGCAATCCTGCTCAGATTGCGGTACTGCTTCTGGAGTTTCCGGTACCGCCTGGACTTCTTCCAGGTCTTTTTCCCTTTTCGGATGGTGCCGTCCTCCCTGTAATTTTCCGGGTTCAAGGCCCGTCTGGAACGGTCCATCTTCCTCTGGATGGCAGCTTCCTTCTGCTCCCTATTTTTGATCGACATGCCCCGCTCTGCCAGGTTCTTTAAGATGACTTCCTTTTTGGAAGTACAGGCGATGGTCTGCGGCCCGATGTCGCAGCCAACCACACCCCTGCCTTGCTGGTGACGGCGGCTTCCGTCTTTCCGGCGTTTGGGTTTTGGCAGCCCCTCAATGGTGAGGTGGATGAACACGCGCACCCTGCCGCGGATCTCTTTAAAACAAAGGGACGCATAGCAGGGACGGTAAGTGTCCATGAGTTCCCCTTTTTTACGGAACAGTTCCAGTGCAGCACGGTCGGCTGCTTCCGGGTTTTCCAGATAATGGCATACCGCTGCGATCTCTTCCTCAGCAAAGAGATCATGGGCCTCTTTTACGCCGGTATCATGCCCGCATCTTGTCTTTGTATGCCTGGGCTTATTGATGATGGGAAAGAGCGTGATGTCCCCGATCCTGAAGTTCAGGCTGCCGCCGTCCAAACGGACGATGATCCCGCGTACGGCCTGTTTTGCCCGGATCTCCGGATGATCCCCGTATTTCCTGAAATGGAGGGTCTTTCCTTCCCTGTACAGACAGGCCTCCACGCCCTTCCAGACATCCTCTGCCTGTGTCAGGGCAAAGATGGAATTGAGATGGTACTGCTTATTTATCTTTATCATGGACTGGCGGCAGAACTCCCAAGTCACGTGATATTCCTCCTGCATCTGCTTCATTTCGGCACCGACAGCCTTCAATTCTTTATCACGTTTGGCTTTTTTTGCCTTCCCATACAGGGACTGCAGGTGCCGGTATCTCTTTGTGCGGACCAGCTGGTCATAGTTTTTCTTCATCACGCCGGTCAGGTCATTTCCAGCAGTCCGTAGGGTTGTTGGACAGATGGATCAGTTTATATTTATCCTGTTCGGAGACCTGCGCTTCCAGTACCAGTACATGGCGGTTTGACTCTTTGCGGAATTGTTTCAGGTCCGGGATCTTCTCCTGCATGGCTTCTTTCCTCCGTTTCATTGATCTTTGACACAGGATACCATGTTTTTGGAAGGAAGGATTCTCACACGAAAAAAAAGCCCTCTTTTTTCGGGGCAGTAAAGAAAAAGATTCTTTTAACTTTATTTATGCGGCTTTCATCCCCGACGCAAGCATCGGGGTTTTTTCGCCGCAAATATATAACAGGCTTTTATATCATTATTCTCTTTTGATTTTTCGTATATCCGTAAATATTGATTTATTATTTTCTGGTTTGGTTTCTTATACTGCGTTGCTGTTGTTTCTTGATTGTTGATACTATCTTTTTTCTCAGATTTCATACAAAAACTCCTCTCATATATATAAGATGTACAAAAAAGGTACTGCAGTTAATTCCGAACCCTGCAGATACCCAAAAACGGAAGGTTAAAACAATGCATATGAACAGCTTTTTCTGCTGTTCATGGTTGTATTATAGCTGATCAATGTGGTCGACCATTCTGGTACGAAAAAAACTAATCCTCATCCATATCGGCTAAAAAAGAATCCCTCTGTAACTCAAACTCATCCTCAATCCCAAGATTATCCTTATACATCTGATATCCATCTTTAAGGATTTTTAAAAGCTTTCCTCTGGTATTAATACCTTTCTTATCAAGAAACTCCGCAATACAATGTCGATCGATCGTACGAAGTTGTTCATCCTCGTTCAGATTCAGATCCTTTTCATCGAGAAAACAGGCGGAAACAAAAAAGGAATCGCCATCTTTTGTAAGATAAAAGATAGCGTTTTTAAATCCGCAGGGAACCTCGCTGTTCGGAAAGAAAAACGGTTGATCAAGTCCCAGCATATCAATATACGCTCCGTCTTTTTTTATATGAACATTTTTCTTCGGAACCGTAATAACTTGATAGTCATATTTATTATTGCCCCCAACAATGCTTACTACCGCATCAAATTCCAGACATTCTTCCTCAAGGATATCCATCAACTCATCTACCGTTCTGTATCCTGCCATTATTTATCCTCCTTGCCTTTGATCTGCTCTTTGGCTGCATCCATGTCTTTCCTTGTACTTTTTTCCATAATGAAGGAAATTTCACTGGCATCGCTTAAGGTCATCCGTAGCGTACCATCCTCCAGCATCGTTGCGGCACATTCGATGTCTTTGTATTCATCCTTATTCTCTCCCAGATTCCCACCACCAATCTTAAACGACAGAGTTCCATCTGAAAAAACAGTTTCCAGATCAGAAATATCAATGATCCCATCCGTAGAATCAATGTCCATATACAGCCCGGCTTTCTTATCGTCAACTGTCAGGAAAACATTGTTGACGCCAAACAGGTCCGCCGGGGCAAGAACTTCATCTGTTTCCACCTTTTCTGCCTTCCATATACCATCCATATCGGATTCCTTTACTTTTTTGGCCGCTGCTACGGTTTTCTTTTTGGCATTCTCTTCATCCCTGGTAAACACAAACGTCTCCCCATTGCTCTGTGTGGTCATGGTTTCTTTCTTTTCATCATAGTCGATCAGCAGATCGTCATCCGTTCCTTCGTTTACAAGGATCTGGTTTTCTTTTTGCACCCATTTACCGGTAAGCTCGGTCTTATCCTTGTTGTCATATTTGATGGAAAAAGCCCCATCCTTATCAAGCGTCATCACTGCCGGGGTTCCCCAGATATTACCGAACCACTCTCCGATTACAGATGCTTCTTCTGCCCTGACAGAAAACGTCTCCGCTATGAATGGAACGATTCCTGTTAACGCCAGTACTCCGGCAAGTACTGCTGCCACAATCTTTTTCTTCATGTCAAAACTCCTTTTCTTTTTAATATGATTAAAAAAGCCCCGCTTAAGCAGGGCGATGGACAGGTTTTTTGGCAGTATATTTCGGGCACTTGATCACAAGGGAGCCGGAGAATACAGCTCCTTTCGGAGATGCTGTGTAATTCGACTGCATGCGTTCACAGTCTTTGTAAGAAGTCCGGCAGATACTGCACAGGCCATTTTCAGCAATGTACTTCTTCTCCGCGGCAGCCTTCTTTTTCGCCTTAAGCTTTGCGGCAGAAAATATCTTTACCTGTTTAGCCTTTTTCTTACTCTGTTCCTGCTTCCTGTCATATTCCTGTCTGCAGGAATCTGAACACAGAGGTGCCATCATCTCACTGACCGGACAGAAAAATGTCTTATGACAGATGACACAGTCTTTGTATGCATGAGGCTCCTTGTCTTTATGTAACACTTCGCATTCCGCGGAACAGAATTTCCCAAAGCCGGAGAATTCCTTTCCACATTCCGCACATACTTTCAGATTGTTGTCCCTTAGATATTTTGTATATTCTTTCTTTTTCGCCCGGTCTTCCTGATAGCAGGTATTGCAGCAGAAAACAGAATCTTTGACGAATTCCTTTCCGCAGTTTGGACAGATCTTCAGAGTACCGTTTCTTCTGGCAGCGTCCATCAGGTATTTTTCCCTGCATTCCGCGGAGCAGTACCAGTTGTGCCACCCGGTGTCTCTTTGGTCATCCGTCTCAAGCATTGGTTTTCCGCAGCAGGCGCAGAAGGTATTTTGTATCCTGTCTGCAGCTTCACAGGCTTTGCTGCAGTATGCAGAGGTCACCCCATTGTAGCAGGTGAATGTTTTGTGGCAGTATTTGCATTCGACCTCTGTTTTTGATACCGGACGCCCGGTGCCAACCCTTGCCACACTATACTGCATATGCTTATGCAGATCTCGCCAGGCCTTGGTGGAATCTTTTCCACATTCGGGACAATACTTCTGGCTGCTTCGGCTTGGCGTAAACCATACACCGCAGATCTCACACTCTTTTTGTTTTGTTTCCATATCCATTTTTCTCCTTTCATTTTTGGTTTGGGAGAAATATGAAAGATATTACTGCAATACAAAAAATAAAAATACTTTCTTTTACTACGAAAAAAACACCGACAGGATCTTTAAAAGGCTACCGGTGTATTAACTGAATATTGACAACAAAAAACATTTTGGGAGCACAAAGCGGATGCCTGGTTGCAGGCGGAAGATTCCTGAATCTCTGGAACTAATCGAGCCGATACTTTTCTACTGTATATATTATCTCATCACTTTCCCGTGACTGGACAAAATATACAAGGACGTTTTTCCTGCGAAAACAGGATCTTTTATTAATATGCGCATCCAAGACTCGTGACTTTAGTCGTGAGATACGGATGCGCCTGGAAAATGTAATATAACTGTTTCAAATATCAAATAAAAACCAATCCTGCATTATGCCGGATGAACGTACACTCTGCAGCAGGGAAATTTTTCATTTAATGAAAATCAACATCTGCTTCCACTCACCGTGGAAGGTTATTTTTCCTGTTTTGCCGTTGGTGTCGGCGCAACATAATCCTCTTTTAATTGAGTATCGATCAGCATACAGTTGGCTATAAAACGGTTGTTGATCACACCGGAGTCTGCACAGGTAGATAACGTGATGACCTGTTCATCCCCCGTAGGCTTAAACTCTGTGGAATAATAGCCTTTTTTGATAGAATACTTTACCCATTTCCGGAAATCCTTTGAGCCAATGGTAAAACCGATGGTGTACGTTCTGTCATTATCAAGACAGTTATAAACATCATATATTGCATACGTTCTTGTCTCCTCAGGGGTATAGATATACATATAGGAATGCTTCTTCCAAAAGCCCGTATCCGTATAATTGGATAACTGTCCAAACATCTGCCCGCTTGCCATGTTGTGTCCGTACAGGATGATATGCGCATCATCCAAATCTTCACTCGTCCCCTTTTCCGCAAAGATGGACCCGAGGATATTGTAGGAACCGTCCATGTGATGATACAGATAATAATTATCCGCGGTACCCTTCAAAACCGCATAGTTTACAGCAAGGTCTGGGATACGGATCCAGCCAATGATATCCGGGTTCATCTTTTTAAGTCCGTTCCAGTCAACCCCGTTCCAGTCCTGTGGGATATTTTGGGACTTCTTTTCCGATGATTTTTTCTTATCGGAAGCTTTTGCTGCCGTTTTCCTGTCCGTAAAATCGTAGGGAAGGGTTCCATCCGCGGAGTCCGCAAAATCCGTGTACCCTTCCTGTACCTGTTTACTCTTGTAATCCGAGATCCAGTATGGCACCTGTTCCTTAAATGCCATATAAAACATAAACCCTGCCGCACACAGCAGGATCAAAAAAAATAATGTAAAGACCGGGAATTTCTTCTTTTCCCGCACCTTCAGACTTCCCATTATCTTCCTCCTTTCTTTTTCCCACAATATGCAAAAAAAACGATTTTCATAATTTGTTAAATTCTGCACATTATCAGAAAAATTTCAAGGAAATATTATGCTAAGAAGATCAAAAAAGATCCTGGCAGTGCTGGTCTGACAATTGCCATGCTTCCATATACGGTATTACAAAAGCAGCTATGTGAAATACATATCTATCGAAAACTGCCTCACCGGAAGCAACGGTGGGTTCTTAGACGACGATACCCATTACAACAATGCAACACTTAAGAAGATCCTTACAAGATTTAAGAAAATGGCATAAGAAAAGCGGAGGTTTATCCTCCCTTTTTTTGAGCAAAAAAAATTCCCCCTGCAGGATCTATAAGAAACTGCAGGGGGTTAAAGCGGGGTGTGGCGTGGACTTATCCGTCCATCCTTAATATGACAAAAAATCCTGATCCTGTGCAACTCCCGTATATTTTCTGGCAATCCATACGGGACAAAAAGAAACATCCGCGGTGATGATCAAAAGGCCGCAGATGTTTCCGATTGGATGATTAATCCGGTGCGTATGAAATTGCGGAAAAACTATCCGCCAAAACAGACATCCGGGAATTGACACGTATACGAAAGGAGTGTATCCCAGATGCACTGCCTATCCTTATTATACACGAGAATTAAAAAAAATCTAGTATCTTTTTTTGAGGTAGATAAATACCCCGAACGCAAGAACTCCAAGAATACAGATAGACACCAGACTGCTGACAAAACGGTCTTTTGCTGTCTTTTCCTTAGGCTTATTGCTTTTCTCGTCAAACCGGGTTTCCTCTGCATCGCTTGCGGACGCTTCTGCCTGGGTGCTTCCCGAAGAGCTGTCTTCCCTTTCACCCTTTTTAGATTCCTTACTGTCTTTGTCTGTAAGGCCTAAATATTCTTCCAGAGACATTCCGTTGAGGATCGCCTCCTGACGGGCGGTTTCATATTTCATCCCTTTTTGCTCAAGGGCATCCTGGATCCTTTTTCCACTGTCGGTAAGGTTTCCGTCTGCATCGAGATACCCGTTGTTTGTAAGATCCTGCAGATAAGATTCCCGGACGGTGTCATCATCGAATACGCCTTTGTCCACATAAGGGGAATTTAAGGTCACATCATTTTCATTTGACGTATCCTCTATGGTACTGTTTACGTCCACTTCCTTATAAAGCTCCCCTACCCCGATCTTGTCCGTTAGTTTATCCACTGCTTCCTGTCCGATGGCGAGCGGAACGGTCGTGACCTGGTCGTTATACACACGAAAGAATGTCTTTGTTGCGGCAGGCTCTTTTTTCAGTTCCTTGCTGCTGCCGATATATTTGATACGGATGACCTGATAATCCCCCGGGACAACCCTGGCGGAAAGTTTCGTGTCGTTGGCATCCACATCGATGTGTCCCATGCGGCTGTCCTCATCCAGAAGCCGGAAGAAGATCCGGTACACGTCCAGGGAACCTGCATCCAGCCCGTCACTGAAGGTTGTTTTTATAGTAAAGTTATCTGCCCCCACCCCGTTCTGGACTACGGGGTTTCTGGCAAAAACGGATGCCGGACAGCTGAGGGAACTGACGCCTAATGCGGCAGCCATCAGAAAAACAGATAGTCTTTTCATAAATGCCTCCTATTCTTTTTCGCGGATGCCTGTTTTATCAAGATCCAGCTCGGAACGGCGCACGTTGGAAAGATCTGTATGTTCTGTAGAACGGATACGGTGTTTATTCGACGGCTCTTCCACATGATTCTGGTTCAGGAAATAATTCTCATCCATAGGAGTGCCTTCATTGATCATGGCCATGACGCTCTCATTCATAGCTTCATCTTCAAGCTGGGATTTTTCATCAGATTCCATCTCACGGAGTGCTTCCGCCTTGATCTCTTCCAGGTCGAAATCACACGCAACCGCATTTACAAGGTCTGCTGCAAATACCAGCTGGACGATGACCGGACGGTTGTCTTTTGAAAGGCCTTTTAAATAAGCTGCCGGATTGCTGAGTGTCAGGTAATAATCCACTGCGCATTCGATATTTGTGATCGTAAGGGTGAACAGCATATTCCCCTTGTCTGCATGTGAATGGAACTCATCAAGGACTTCCATGATCCTTCTAAGCCACATGTTCTGTTCATGCTGGAAATCAAGCTCCACCATGACAAACGGTCCCGTAAAGCTGATCCTGTTTACAAAAACACCGGGGGCAGCCGTAAAGCTTGTCATCTCGTTGATTTTTTCCAGGGTTCCATCCTCTGTGGTCTCAACTTTATACAGACTGCACTCCACAACGCTCTTCGGATCCCCGTCTTCGTCTTCTCCGGATAAAGCTTCTACCAGTTCGTCTATAGAGATCTCTTTTTCTTCATCAAAAAGTTCATCATCATAATGCATCAACTATACCTCCTTTTTTCGTTAATATGAAGAAAAACAGGAGCAAAGTCCTGTTTTTCCAATTACCCTGCATTTTCAAGGTCTACCTCATCAGGCTTCGTGGTCATCGCCTTGTAAAGTTTGGTATCCGTTGGGAAATCATCCTTGAACGGAATGATGTCCGAACCATTGTAGATCAGTCCTTGTCCGGAATCGGCGCTTGTGACATATTCAATCTCTGTGTTGCTGATACCGAACATCTGCTGGAGCTGCATACGTCCGTAAGGATCAAGGTTTAACATCATCATGAAATCCGAGTTATTGATGATCGCCCTTGCCTCGGAGGACTTTAACATATCCTCTGCCTGCTGTGTGATACCGGTCGGGATACCATTCCACTTACGTGCACGTTTCCAGATCTGCTTGGTATATTTGGCAGAAGTCTCTGTCTGTGTAAGGAGATGGAACTCGTCACAATAAAGCCAGGTGTTCTTTCCTTTCTTGTGGTTCTCGATCATACGGTTCCATACATTGTCGAGACAGATCTGAAGCCCCATGTTCTTAAGGCCGGAACCGATATCCTTGATATTGTATACCGTAAAACGATTGCTGATGTTTACATTGGTCTTGTGTGCAAAGGTATCCTGGGTACCTACCGCAAAACGTTCCAGCGCAAGCGCAAGATTCTGTGCTTCCGGCTGTGGCTGCTGTTTCAGCTCATCATACAGATCCCTCAGTGTCGGTACGGTATCCGCATCGTAGTTGAGCCCCCTTGCACGTAAGCCTTCCACATATTCCATATAAACGTTCTTAGTACAGCGGTCGATAACGGAACGCTGAGTTGGGGAAAGCTCGTACCTGGAACCAAGCGCTGCCTCACAAATGGAAGCAATGAAGTCTGCTTTCAGCGTGATCGGATCATCCTTTTCCGCATAATCCAAACTCATATCCATCGGGTTTAAGTATACGTTGGAACCCGGGGCAATACGGATGACGGAACCATGGAACAGCACTGCTAACGGGCTGTACTCATTCTCAGGGTCGATAACGATGATATCATCGTCGGTGTTCAAAAGCACCGAAACCATTTCTCTTTTTGCACTGAAGGATTTACCTGAACCTGGGGTTCCAAGGATAACGCCATTACCGTTCTTTGCACTCTTTCTGTCATAAAGGATCAGCTGATGGGATACTGCATTCAGGCCATAGTACAGACCGCCTTTCTGCATCAGTTCTTTTACGGAGAACGGAAGGAAGATCGCCGCACCCGTAGTATTTAACATACGCTCCATCTTGACCCTGTTGTAGCATAATGGCAGACAGGTATCAAAACCCAGCTCCTGCTGTTCTGATAAAACATCTGCCTGGCAGACAAACCGTTCCGCGGTAGCCTTGACGATCTCCGTATACTTATCCAGCTGCTCTTTAGTGTCTGCAAAAACAGTCATGGTGATCGTGGTCATGAATAGTTTCTGGTTATCCTGCGTAAGATCCTCCATGATCTGTTCCACTTCACGCTGGGAGTTTCTGATCTCCGGGGAGATCAGATCCGAGGAGTAACCGTTCTTGCTTGCTTTTTTCTGCTGTTCTACCACGTTCTGGTTGATATCCACTGTCTTATTCTTTACCAGTTTAAGGGCATCCCCCTGCGCCAGAGAGCGGTAGATTATGGATGTGAGCATGTTAAATGGCTGGTTGGACATCTCCGCCAGGATATCTCCTCTGAGATAGGACGGAAGGTTCCTCAGTGTTAAAGACCTTGCATATTTATTATCGATCCGGATATAGTCATGTTCAAAGACCATGCTCATGGGAGCGATTGCATCCTTCGTGGTAAGGCCCCGTTTTTTAAGTTCTTTAAGATTAAAGGTCTCAGAGATCCGTCCATCCCTCATCTTTAATTTCTGATAAAACGGGATATCGGAATCCACATGGTAGATATCGTAAAGGTTTGAAAGACGTTCCCTGATGGAACATGGAACCACGTCTGTACCTATCAGTTTCTTTAATCCCGATGCGATAGAAGAATCCAATCGGGAAAACGTGTTCTTTGCCGCCTCGATATCGTCTGCCTCTATATATACAACCAGATACTTATTATGTATGATATTGTTCCTTGCAACAGCCATCTTATCGATCAGCATATTGTTCATTTCTTCCCTGTATTCATTCAGGGAATCATTTTTCATTCCGATCAGCACATTCTGCTCAAACTCCGAACTGCTGATGCTTTTATTATGGACAACGACCTGCATCTGTACTTCAGGTCCAAAGCTTCCAATAAACTCCGAATATTTACCAAAGATCGCTCTCTGCTCCTCCATGGATTCAATGGAGAAGTTAATATCAGAGAGGGCATACATCCTAGAATACCCTCTCGCAGAAACCTGTATGATTCCGTTCTCATACGCTCCAAGGTATGGGATGGAATCCTGCACAGTCTTTGGGATCCTTGTAGGTTCTTTAGGAGTTTTCTTCGTATTGTCCAACCCTAAGGCTTTTGTTATTGTGTTAAGAATACCCATATAACCTCCTACTGGTACATCACGTAATCAGGATGTTTCCTCAATACGGATGCACTGAAGACTTTCTGTTTAAAATTTTTTTCTGTTTTTGCTTTCTCTGCTTCCTCTTCCTGGCTGTTATAAAAATTCTCGATCTGGTATGTCCTTACCTTTGGAGCGATATAGTTAAGAACAAAAGCGTTCTTTAAAAATTTTTCCAGCGGCATATCGTATGGGGTCACGACCGCAAATGCCATAATGGGCACTGCCAGTATTACTCCGATCCCAATCTTTGTATTTAAAGACAGTCCCGGCATGATGGCATTTACGAGCGTCAGCGCCGCAAAATCAACTGCTGCCGCGATCAGGCCGCACACCACCATCCTTGTAGAGAATGGGCCGATGAGGGTTGTTTTCACCTTTGTAATATCTTTTGGGATAGGGACTTCTATCATGGAACATTCCTCCTTGCATATAGAAAGGCTGCCGGGATCTAAAGATCCCTCATGCCTTTGATTTCCTTAAACACCGGCAATGTCGTTGGCGATACTCATGGACTTGAACAAGAGACCGATCTTTGTGACAGTCAGTCCAAGACAGGTCAGCCATGTGGAGCCAAACTTACCAGAACCGGTGATCGCATCCAGAAAAGCGATCGTTTCCTTTTTGGAAAACGAGTTTCCGGTTGCTGCCTTCAGGTCACTTATTGCCTTAACTGCATCCGGCCCGACCTTCCACTGGATCAGAAGGGCAACACAGTCTGTGATGATGACAGCCAATGCGAATTGAAGGGCAAGAGCAAAGATCTTTTTCAAATAACGGATCCCTGCCGCATGGTTTCCATCACCAAAGAGATCAGCAACTCCCACCGGGGCAAACATTGCCCTGACGGAGAGCTCCACGATCCTTGAGATAGCGATAAACATGACCGAAATGTTTGAGACCATTACTACCAGATACGAAATGAGGATCTTGAGCAGGTAACCGACAGAGTCGATGATGCCAACTTTCTTTAATCCTTTTTTCAGCATGGAAACCTTAGCGGGATCCGCAAAGAAAGAGTTTCCACCCTCCGCGGCACTCAGTTCCTTCGCAAGGGCCGAGCCCGCACTTACCATGTACTGGATGATAGTCATGCTGTTTGTGATCAGCATGTATGCAAGCGCAAGTTTTATAAAAGTCTTGATAAAATATTCATAATTGATATTTTTACTGGAAGCCTTATCTGCCATATCGATAAGGAAGTAAAGGATCATGATGGAAACGCCGACAGTCGTGATAACTGCAACAATGTTTGTAAACCGGCTATCCTTCATGATTTTTGAGAAGAGTTCATCATATGTTGTGAAAGTCTTAAGAACGCTAGTAGAAGTAAACAGTCCATTGTATATTTCAACGATCCAACTTAATAGTGTTACTAGCAATTACTGGCCCTCCCGTTAAATATCTGCGTTTCCGATTGTAAGTCCATCAATACCAAGACCCTCAATAACGGATTTCAGGGAGATCAGTACAATAGAGCAGATGATCGTCTGAATCGCATCTGACTTAGACTCTGCATCTGTTCTTTTGATAGCCATAATGAACTGCGCTACACCCCATACTAAGAGGACAATACCTACCCATCTGAACATTGCAAGGATGATGGCCACGATGTTTCCAATAAGACCGGAAGCTGTACTTTTACTTCCGGCTGCAAAGGTCATCATTCCTGACATCATGATGAACATACATGCCATGGTCATGATGTTGATCGCCTTTCCGCAGACAAACATGGTTTTTCTTCTTTTCTCTTCCATCTCATTTTTCTTGAGCATTAATTTTCCGCAGGTGAGTTCCGCGGAAGCCTTCATTGAAGATAAAAAATTCATTTCTAAAAATTCTCCTTTCAAAATATTTCAACAGGAAGGGATACCGGTTCTTGCCCACACCGGCATCCCGATATCTGTTGAGCACTTGTAAAATGAAAAAAAATGAAAAAAACGAAAAAAGGGGTTAAAAGACACTGAGACTCAGAAGTCCAGATAATAGAAGCACCTGAAAAAAGTGAATTCGAATTCACTTTTTTGTACGATGTAAAGTAGTGTATAAGGGGGAAGAAACACAATGATAAGATGCATAATAAAGGACATCCACGGTCTGTTTTACTCTCCGCGGATGCCTTAAAACGAAAGGAAAAAAGTTTAGAACGGACAGCGCTTTAACTGTCCGTACGTAATATGATAAAAAGGTACAAAAAAGAGGCGGTAAACACCACCTCTTTCTCCAGAGTAATACTAAGCATCTTTCTTTGGTCCAAAGTAATCCACGAAAGTTTTAAATGAAGGAACAGTTTTATCATAAAGTACCCTTGCCCGGTTTTCAGATAAAAACTGTTCTAACTGTTCTTTATATAGATGCATCCCAGACCGGATACTGGATGCATCTACGGAAACAAGAAGGGACAGGATCACGCTGCGCACTTCATCATCCGTTACTTTGAAGTTTTTAAAACACTCCTTCCGCAGAAACTCCCCCAATACTCCTTCCAGATCACTGCCGGCAGAGTCTGCTTTTTTTGTCTTTCCTTTTTCTGTGGCAGGCAGCTGCTTTTCAGGCTCTTTCTTCTTATCCTCTGTGTTTTTGTTATGGCTGTCAGGCTGTCCTTTTGTTTTCTCCTCTTTGCCGGCGGATTTTTTGTTTTCCATACTCAACTTGTCATTGGTATTTTTAGGCTTTCCCTCTGCCTTATCCTGTTTTTTGTCTGGCTTTGGTGGCTCCGGCTTCACCTTGCTTTCTGAAGAGACAGGCCTTCTTTTGTCAACAGGACGGTCCGATCCTTTTTTGGGCGTTTTTTCCTTTGGCGGGACTGCCGGTTTATCAAGCACTGCACCATCTTCCACTTCCAACATGTTCAGCATATCCATGGCCATGTCCGAGAACGTATCCATGTCCGCAGCTATGGGGACAGTTGCTTTATCCGGACGCTTTCCTTTCTTTCTGGGAGACTCGCTGTTTTTCGTTTCAGGTTTTTTGGCTGCTTCTTTTTTCCCTCCAGGAGATTTCTTTCCACCTGTCTTTGGTTCTTCCGGGAACTTCTCCTTTACCTCTGTCTGATCCCTGAGGATATTACGGATACCCATATAGGAGGAAGCAGAGTCATCATATAAAAGAAAATCCTTAAAAACACCGGTGAGGGAAGCGTCCCCCCAGAGGATAAACTTATCTTTTGGGTTGACGGAGTGCTGCACCCCGATCTCGAACGTGATCAGAGGGATACAGTCAGCCATTTTTTTCGGGAGCATCCTTAAGATGATCCAGCCTTTACTGATGTACTCAAACACAATGTCCGGAAGTTTCCTGCCTTTTTCATAAAACAACAGTATTTTGTACCCTTTGGCAAATTCTGCAGGAAGAAGCTTTTCCACGCTGTCAAAGTACATGCTGTCCATGATATAGATATTCATTTATCTATCTCCAGCTCCGGATCGTCCAGGTCGTCAAATACGCTGAAATCCAATTCCGGCTGATGCAGGACGGTATCGAACCCGTTTGCAACATTGATGTGTTTACATAGCTGGTCATCAGACAATACTGTAGACATATTGCTGGCACTGTAAAGAACATTCCTGTAGGATGTCTTCCCATCCATATCCTTTACGCAGAATGCAGCAAAATAAGGGATACCGCAGATCACGCACATCCGGTTCAGCTCTTTTAAGATCGGTTTGATCTTCTCTTCATAGTCGTCTGTTCTGTCAAACATATAAAACCCTCCTTTTAGTCGAAAAAAATGAATTCGAATTCACTTTTTTGGATGGCAGGGATGAACCCCGGCCTTACCATTTAATATGAAAAAAAGGCTGTACCTGCAAAGGTACAACCTGTGAAGCCCATGAGATCAGTCATGGGCAGCCTGATTTTTCAAATACGAGTTGAGGGCATCAAAGATGGACAACTGGGAAGCCCCCTTAACCTGGCGGTTGTATTCCGCTTTCTGGGCATCCGTCATCTCATGGGAGCCTGCCTCACGGGAACTCCTCCTTGCTGCGGCACGTTTTTTCCTTTCCTGTGCCTTCAGCCCTTCGTTCGGATCGACTGGGCAGTACGGGATATCTTCCGCCTCAAACACTTCCCTGAGGAACTGGTTGTATGTGCGGTCATCTTTCGGACCGTATGCCACATACTGTCCGGTAATGTAAAGCAGGTCCCTTGCACGTGTCATGGACACGAATAACAGACGACGGGCTTCTTCCACCTTTTTCTGATGTTTAGGTCCTGAGGTATGCAATGACGCAGAATCATAACCGCTGATACTGTTAAACACTGCTTTCCATTCCAGGCCCTTAGAAGAATGTGCGGTCGTCAAAACTACACCCTGGTACTTCTGTTCCATCTTCTTTCCGGCGTTTTTCCCATAAATGGAAAAATTACGGATGTATTCCAGCTCGGACTGCAGGTCCTCATTGGCATAAACAAGGTCCAGAAAAGCCTGATAGATCTCATCCTCCTCTTTTAAGGCATCCAGGAATTTGTGGAACAATACCCTCTGGTATGGGATCTCCAGCTGGTCAATGCTCATGAAGGTTTTCTTCATCTCATCCACTTCCAGACGCAGCTCGGTCATGCTCTTCTTATGGAAGATGTCGCCGTGGTACCTCGCTACCAGGTAGTTGAAGTACAGCAGGTCTGATTCCGGCTGGTAGAACGCTTCGGCAAGACTTAATGCTGCTTTGACATTTGCATTCTCCATATACGGGAGCGGGCTCATCATGACCCATGGGATCCCTGCCTGTGTAAGCTCGGCACCCAGGGCAACAAGCTCCGTTTTCTTAAAGGCAATGAAGGCGATGTCTTCCGGCTGATACCCTGAATCGATCAGATCCTTGATCCGTTCCGAGATATAGCGGTACTCCGTCTTCTTGTCATGGAAGCCCCTTACCACTGGTTTTTTCCCGGATTCCCTTACCGGTATCATATCCTTGTCCACACGATCTTTATTTAATGCATTGATCTTATTGGCCAGCTCCAGGATCTCCGGTGTGGAACGTCGGTTTTCCGTCAGGTACAGGTCCTCTCCTACTTTCCCGATCTTCTCAAAGAAATGAAGGATGTTTTCCGGCGTGGTATTTCGGAATCCGTAAATGCTCTGGCTGTCATCCCCGACAACCATCAGGGACTCGAAACACTTTGTGGATATCAGTCTGCGGATGATCTCCAGCTGCGTATCGTTGGAATCCTGGAACTCATCGACGATGATATGCCGGTATCCCAGCTCATCAAGATAATCCGGATGTCTATCCAGAAAACCAAGCATCAGGGGTTCCTGATCTGCAAACTGTAAAAGATTATCTTCCTTCAGACGCTTATCGTAGTCCTCATACAGGGACAGCAGTGCTGAAAGCCCTGTGGAACCGACGAAACGGTAAAACCCTTTTTCGGAGGCTGCATCTTTAAGCAGGTCCAGATCATAATCCTGGGTTTCCTTGATCGTCTCAAAAGTTTTTTTAGCACACGCCAGTGCCCCTAAACAGTTCGGGGAGTTTACGTCATAATTTAGGTAATCCAGTCCTGCCACCGGATTTTCATCCAGCAGCTGGGTGATGATCACTGAATTACGGATATCATCCACCACCATCGGTTTTGTGGTAAAACCACAGTCCTCAAAGTTATCCTTCACGATGCGGTACGCAAAAGTATTGAACGTCATCGCCTGGATGTCATCTCCGCTGACATGGAGTCCGCGCGTCTCGCATTTTTTAGCGATCCTGGCTTTCATCTCATTAGCTCCGGCATCCGTGAAGGTAATAAACAATACCTCGGAAGGTTTTATCCCTTCCTCGAACATCCTTGCCCCGCGTTCCGTCATACACTCGGTCTTTCCGGAACCGGCAGTTGCATTGACCCTGCACACACCTCTGCGGAAATCAATGACTTTCTGCTGGGCATCTGTCGGGATGATCTTCCCCTTTTTGCCTGAACCCGTCTTAAGCTCATAACGTTTGGGAAGTTCCACGTAATGACAGGAAGCATTCCATTGGCACTTTTCACAGTCCTCCTCCGTACACTCCTGTCCGACCGTATACTCTTCCAAAAGTTTCAGATACTCGGCATCAAGGCCGGTTACTGTATTTTTCCCGCCGGTATAGAGGTCTTCAATGCTGACCACGTTTCCACCAGTCTCTCCGAAATAAACCGGATCCCAGTAGGCGTTGGTCATTGATGACCGGTCCGTACTTTTCCGCAGGAAATAGTAACTGGCTTTGACGGTTTTTGTCTCCCCGTCCTTTAACAGGGATCTGCCATACTGCAAGAGAAAATACAGTTCCAGACATTTCGCTGCGGAACCATCCCTTTTCTTTCCATTCTGGGTTATCGTTGGTTTTCCCGCTCGGTACAGGACGACTTCCAGTGAGCATCCGTCATCAAAGATAGCATCCGGTTTTACTGAGACCAGATAATCTCCTATCTCCAGTTCTTTCTGTTCAGATGGAATATAAGGATGACGGAATTCACATTTACAATAACGCTCCAGACATCTGACAAGCTGATGTCTTCTCAGCTCGCCTGTTTTCTCTGTAACGTAGTCATCCTCCACTCCCTGGCTTACCAGGTCAGAGAAGTCCGAGATCTCATACTTTCCTTGAAAGAACCCTTTGATGATCTCCTTTACGATGATTGCATTATCGTAAAAGGTGTTCTTTGGGCTTTCCAGTTTCAGTTCATCCCATTCTCTGGCAGCTGCACACCAGTTCTTTCCTCTAAACTCTCCGCTTCGTTTTTTGATCTTCATAATCAATTCTCCCTTCGTTTTTTTTGATACAACTTAAGTATGAAGAACATGGTCTGTATTAAAAACAAAGCAGGCAGTTTCCAGGGCACCTGCAATTTTTTTGGGGATGTACGGGATCAGAGGATTACGCCTGTCTTTGTAATATTGTCGAACTGATCATACGGATGGATCAGATTTCTACACTTTATCTGACCGTATCCGCGGATACCTAGGGAACCTCCCTGTATCTGAACAGAAATTATCTTAGATGCACAAGGAGAAAACTCTCTGATTTGGTGTCAAAGAATGACGACATTTTAAAAAAATCGTCAAATGTGCTGGAAATTACAAATTCTGAAAACGCCAGTAAAATCAAGAGTTTCAAGGCACTTTCAGGAATGGTGTCAAATACCTCTATGGGAAGTCCATAGAAAGATATGACACCATTCCTACTCTTACAAGGAACGACACATACCCGGTCGGAAATATTAAGGCCGACAAAGAGAAATCTGCAAAAAAGATTGATGGCGCGATTGCCACCATTATTGGACTTGATTTCCCTTATTTGAGTTGCGTTTTTAAGGGAATCATTCAGACATTAAGCGAAAGCATCTCTCCCGAGGTGCTTTTCTTATACCATTAGGAAGGCGATTAATGGAAATTTAAACTGGAATATTCATATAAGAAAAACGAGCTTTTTCGGAAATCTGATGTCGGATTGGGATTCTGTGCGTCGAATCCCACAAAGCCCTGATTCAGCTCAATTTACAGTTATTCGATATGCTCCCCGAAACCCGAAGGAAAATGCAGCATACCGACCTCTGGCTGTAGGGTGCCGCCAAAAGAGCTTCCTGTCATTCTTCCTCCATGTGTGCCAGACGAAACCGTTAAGGATCGCTTCTGTATCATCCATACGCCAGACGATCAGGGCGTCTTTGTCTTTGCAGGTAATCCTTTTCTTTCAGGTCTCTGGCAGAGGGACTCCTTACCAGGAAGTTGTTCCGCAGTATGTCATTGGATGTATAAAGCACCTCAAGTCACTCTCTATCCGCGGAGAGGAAATCCCCTCCTTTGCAGCTCACATCAAGGATTACAGAATAGTCGACAGTCCTTCTCCGTCTCTGGAAAAAGTGAATTCGAATTCAATTTTTTGTACGACACATGGTTTTCATTACCTTCATCTGGGTTTAAAATCATTCCCATCCGCAGATTGTATGCAATCACAATTGACAGACAGCAGCCACCGATCATCCAATTACTGACCGTCAAACATCTACACACCTAGGATCCATCTTAAAGCCAACACCCTTAAGATACTCCACCTCTTCTATCCGCAGCCATTCTACAGTCGAAATCCCTTACACTGTAAGGAACCGACGGAATCCATGCTGACCTCAGTTCAAACAGAAGAACCAGAGATATCAAATCAACCGTTCATGTCATTAAGCTAACACACTAATAGCGGATTATTGCACATACGGCATTACATACTATAAATTTCTACAGCTGTTTATCTTCCAGAGTTTTAAGTATCTCCCCATATATATCCGCGGAGCGGGATACAGTCAGTTCATGTTACCTGAACCATCCGCAGTATCTCCAAAGCATATCCGTAGCCAAAGAGTATCACACAGACGACAGAGTCTCACTTTTGACTTTAAGGACGTCTCATAGACTTCAGTGGCCAGTAACGCAGAATCCCGGGAGACAGTCTTTCGTCTGCAGCATAACCTTCCGCAGCCGAAATCTGACACTCAAACCAATAGCCCTGCCTCGTCAGCTTTCAGGACATCTGCAGCTGGAATTTTAAGCTACACTACAACTCAGAGAGCTTAACCTGGTGGGGCGAATGAACGTGCTCCGCGGCAATGCCCCGATGGGGGACGACGAACGTTAGGACTTTCGCAAAAGAAGAACTTAAAAATAATCAACATCTTCAGGCTGGGGTAACGTCTGAAAACTCTATACAATTAGGCGATGTATTACGACAATCTATTAATTAGCAAGTACAAAATATGAAATTGTGTGTATATATTTTGGCTACTATTTTGGATATCTCTAGGACATGGTCTTTACCTTTATGATTCGTGACCGGTACAGTGTTATAGGATTGCTGCTTTTTTGATGGATTTTGAAAAATTTAGATTTAAAAATATTTTTTTATAAGATTTCAGAATATTTAGTGTTCCGGTGATGGATTCTTTACACGCAAATAAGACCTTGTAGAAAAAGGTCTGCTCAAAAAAATTATTCTGACTATTTTAAAACCGTATCAGGCCTCCAGCTTCCAGGAAAGCGCACTCTGAAAGAACTTGCCGCGGAATGGGATCCAGCCAAGTTTTTTTGCATCGTTTTTTCTTCTGGCAACAGTTGCCATGGATACGTTAAGCATTTTTGCAGTTTCTGTTGAAGAATAGCCTTTGTAGAAAAGTCTGGTAATCTCTTTCGTTAATTTCATCCTCTTCTCTTCCATGCCTTTTAAGTATTCTGCTCTTGTTACTCTTTCCTTTGGTTCATGGAAATACCTGTCATCGTCAAGGCCGAAAGTTTCATTCAATGTTTTATTTCTGATCCTGTAGGTAGAATCTGCTTTTGCTTCTCTGATAAGGCTGATGGGCATGATGATCCCTTTCATCATGAAAATATCTGAGATCTGTTTTTCGATCTCTTCTGTCTGATATCCCACATCTATCGCAAAGCACCAGTACCAGTACAGGATCTTGAGCATTTCTTTCCATCTTAGTTTTAGCAGACCCTTTTTATCAAGGATCAGTCTGCGGAGGGAGTTCAGTCTTCTGATCGCAATAAACTGTTTGGTTGTCTTGAGTCCTTCGCAGTACAGGGCACAGTTTCTAAGATATTTTTTCAGGGCACGTCCCCTTACCGGATAGCATTTGCCTATTGCTTCCCACAGATATGAAAAGGTATATTTGTTCTCATTAAACTCATCCAGATCAACCCATCCGTATCCGGTCTGTAACTCCTTGATACCGGGAACCATGATCCCCTTTGTTTTATAGATCGGTTTTGCACCCGGATACAGATGTGCGAGGGCTCTTTCCAGTAAATGCCAGCTGGATTTCATTTTGATGTTAACAGGAAACTTCAATACCCAGATATACTGATAAGTATCGATGGAACGTTTTCTGATCACAAGGTTAGGCTTTATGCCTTCAGGGAAATAAGAGATCTCCTCTTTGGTCTGTATCCCAACAGCCTGGATCACCTCTACTACTTCTTTACGTCTATTTCCGTTTTCGTCTTTTTTTTCTTCCGTATATTTTCCAATCTCAGAAATATAAGACGTTGCATTATATAACCCGATCCATTCTGAAAAGGCTTTAAATCTCCTTATCTTATCTCCGATCCTCATCTCCATGTCATACTTGAAAAGAGATGATACATCTGTGATCTGGTCCATTTTTTTTGGTTCGATCTTATTTATCCGCTGGAGCTCAAGAAGATCTTTTAATACTTCATCGCTTAAACCCTTATCATGCTGATCCTTGTTCTTATGGTAAATCTCCATATAGATCTCCTTCCAGGGGTTCCGGTCTGGAACCATTCATTTGCATGATAAGATGACGAAAAAAAGACTTTTTATGAAACGAAAAAAGCCGCCCTATGGAAGGCGGCAAAAAAGCCCTGGAAAACTAAGACTTAAAAAGATTGTTAGATATTAGCCAGGAATGCTTGTGGTTGGGAGAAGTAGATAGCAATCCGCGGAAAACCTATAAAAAAACAACGAAAGATATGTTGGAATGTGTAAAGTTACATACTACTGCGGATGCGATATATGTTCGTAAGGATTAGTTAATTCCCAGGGCAAGCCCATTGGGTCAACCGGAGAAGTCCTTAAAGCAAATTACAGTATTGCAGTAGATCCATCTGTTATTCCGTTACGAAGCGATGTATTGATCGGAGACAAGGTCTATAAGGCAGTAGATACTGGTGGAGCAATCAAAGGAAAACGCATTGACGTTTACCTGGGAAGCACTCCATCTGCGCACAAACTGACAGCAAGAATGGTCTTTTAACAGTTTAAATGAAATCTAATTAAAAGGGGATGCGAAAAAACTAAATCGAGTTTTTTCACATCCCCTTTTGTTTTCGAATAAACAACAAGATCCAAAAATTATTTTTCCCCAAAAACCACTATTACTGAAAGTACAACCGGCAGTATAAGCAGAACGGAAGTCCAGAACGAAACGAGTTTAAGACACCCCGCCAATGCAAAACCGAAAACGACAATTTTCATCCATGCATCCGCTTTGTATTTTTTTCTGCGGATAAGCCAATAAGAGATCGCAGTCAGTACCACACAGGCAATGCAGAAAAAAAGAAAGACGACTGCAAATATAAGGATCAGGACAGAAACACTTACACTGAAGGCGCCTGCGATCACGCTTAGATCTGCTCCGTCTATTATCCATCCGGTTACGCTTTTTGACATGTGGCCAAAAGCCGCGGAGACGGAGAATAGACGCAGATCTGCGAGTATCAGAAAAATTGTATATACCGCCATCAGAACGGTAGAAGCTATGGACAGGTTTTTCATAATCCGCCTTTCTGCGAAAGACACCAATGCGTCAGGAAACATTTTGGCGGACTTTCGCTAATCTATGGTTATTCTTATTTTAAACCAGTTCTGGTGCAAGTTGCAAATACTTTGATCAAACTTAAACATTTTCCTTTTTTCGAATTCAAAAAAATCCCCGGAATAGATCCGGGGGGAAAACATCTACAGTAACCTGGGGCAGATACCCCGGGTAATTTTTATGAGGCAAAAAAGAAATTTCCGCGGACATAATATCCGCCGCTCTCGCAGTTGCCTCCAAGGGAATCGAGATACTGTTTTCCATTTTTACTTTCAGAAACATAGATATACGAACATTTCTTTGCCAAACCGTTCAGCTCGGCAACAGTCTTATAATCATCAGCCAGGACGAGTCCTGCTCCAAGGAGTTCGGCTTTCCTTTTGGCAAGATCATAAAGTTTTCGGTAGATCATGGCTGCTTTTTTACCAGAAAATCCGTTTTTGTAACATCTTTCTAGGAACACAACCAGATTCTCTTTATTTTCAGGAGTATCTTCTGCTACATCCTCAAAATGCAAATTCTTGTCTCCTTCATCTGACAGCTTGGTAAGCCTCAGGATAGCCCTTCCGATGATCTCATCCTCTTCCGTAACATAGATGACTTTTTTATTTGCATCGAACGTAGAAAGAAGACACTCATTGTAAGCTCCATCCCTGTAGTTCATACAGGTTCTTTCGGGCAATACGCCGATGTTCATGCAGCTGACAAAATCCGTATACTCTCCTGTTTTTACCTTACCGTCCACAAGCGTGATGTTTTCTTTCCAGGTGTTTTCCTGCTCCGGTGTTATCGCGTATCCAATCTCTTTGTGGAGATCCTTATACTTCACCTCGTCCAGAAGCCCGTAGATCGTTGCTTTTGCAATGAGCAGGACGTTTTCCACCTGCTGTCCGTAGTTGCTTTCATAGTAATCATGAACAATGGAAGCATTTCCGTCCAGACAAAAGGAAGTAAAGGCATCCAGGTGTTCTTTCGGGATCTCGATCTGTTCTTTCAGCCAGCTGCTGTCCGTATCCAGATCGGTGAACGCTTTTTTAAACGCATCCAGTCCCATCTCAAACAGTTCCGGCTTCCGGTTACGCAGGATCGTTCTTACATCCTGCTCTGTCCTTGCTGCATTGGCAACAGAAGACACTTTTTCATCTGCCTGTTCCAGCTCCATCAATTGGAACAGATCTGATTTCGAGGTATCCTTGATACCTTTGCGGGTACAATAATCCTCAAAGGATTCGTTGGACAGAGCCACTGCTATAGCTGCAGGATCCCTGTTTTCTTTCAGGGAACCAAAACGAAAGATCTGGCGGATACGGCGGAGTTTTTCATCCACACGCATATCCAGTTTTGCATATGTTTTTCTGATCCATTCCGGCTGTACGCAGACGGCCAGAAGTTCCTGAAAAGTATAAGTCCCACTAAGTCCATGAAACTCCATGGTATTATACGTATAGAGCCAACTGCCTTCATTGTCTTTCTTTAACAATGTCAGGATATCTTTTTTCTGAAGCGTGTTCAGGTTGAGAAGCTTACGGAAATCTTTAACAAAAAGGATCGACTCATAAGGAACCTGCAAAAAGAGATCCAGAGCATCTTCCATCAGCCGCAGGAAACTTTTCTTATGGTCAACAATAGCTTCGTAGACCAATTCCATCAGATTCTCTTCATTGGCTTTTCCAGCCATCTGATAGACAAGTTTTGTATACCGGTTCCCAGTGCAGACGCCAAGAAATCCAGCCCTCCAGAACACGGACTGCCCTGCATCATAAGGCTCCATGTCAGTCAGGTTTTTCAGGTAACCAGAAAGAAGCTTCTGGTCGAATTTAATATACGAAGCGTTTTCAAAATACCTTTTATAAACATCACTTTGTATCATTACATTCGGATCCAGTTTTGACAGCTTTTCTGCAAGCAGAGCCATGGTTTTCCCAACAATCTCCGCAGCAGTTGAATAATCCCTGGACTCAGGCAGAAACACACTCTTTGCATATTTTCCGGCCTGGACATAGATCTCCATTGCTCCGGGGCAGTTAAGAATCTTAATGAATGTCTGAATCCTTTCAGATTCCCTGTTCACATCCCAGGAATCCGCAAGGTCATCCAGGATATAGAACTGTTCCAGATTGCGTTCAAATCCGCCTTCATTACTGGAATCGCATTCCTGTAAGATTGCCGCTGCCAGCCTGGGGAATCTTAATACACTGTTAAACAGATTTTTTTTTCCATTTGCCAGCAGATCATAGTATATTCGCATGTATTTGCTTTTTTCCCGTACTCCTACTGCTTTCACACAGTCAGCCAGTAGTTTAGGATCGTATGGGATATGCTCCGAAAAAAAAGAACCTAATAATATCATTTCCTCAAGATTCAGGGTATCCTCTTCACCAAGTAGATTGATGGTTTCCACGGCTTCCGCATGGTTCAATACCTCAGTCTTAACGAGCTCACATGGATTCTCTCTCATATAAGACGGAGAAACTCTGAGAAGCTCCACTCGGAGCCCCTTAAGGTTTTTAATGGCAGTATTTTTGTCGCGTATACTTCTTAACGAATATGTCGTAACATTGCATTTTTTTACAAGATCTAACAGTTCCAAATTTTCTCCCATGTTTTCTAAGTAATTCATCCTTAATCCTCCTTAAGCAGCCCCAGTTTATTCATCAGGACTGGTTTCGTAATATAATTGTTTTCATAGCAGTCCAGAAAGAACTTCATCAATTTACAGATCACTTTTTTATCGGTAAAAATCTCTTTGTCCTCAAAGTGCTCCTTATACACTTCCAATAAAGCAAGAGTCCGCTCTCTATCTAAAAAAACAAAAGACGGAACTTTGCCTGCGAAAACTTTAGCCGCTTCCTTGATGGTGAGTCCCTGAAGTTTTACTTCCAGCGACGCTTTCCGTATTTCTACTTCTCTCGCCTCCCGGTCCTGTCTTTCTTTCTCCTTCTGTTCTTCTTTTTGTTTCTGGATTTTTTTATAAGCCTCAGCGGAAAGGAAATCCCGGTCAAGGGAATCCTGGTATCCAAAATCACGCTGTTTTAAGATCCGGTACCATTCCTGGGCGGTTTTTTCCCCGAGTATGAATCTTGTTTCCGTATTTGCAATCAATCCTGCCATCAAAAGGTCAAGCCGGCAGATGTAAGGAATACGGACACAGAGTTCACACACAAGCCCAAGGAGAAGTTTCTTTTCTTCTGTAGAAAAACGCTGGAAGCAGGTGTCGGTCGACTTATTTGCATAAGCCAGACTTACCATCCAGCTGTCCTTGACAGCTGTTTTTAAAAATTCAGCTTCCTCGGAAGTAAACTGCCAGTTTCTGTCCTCGCAGAACCTCTGCAGAAAAGCAAGCTGGAAAGGATATTCCATGTTTCTTAAATACTTTGCAGCATCACAGCTGTTCTCTTTGTAATATCTGTCCATGTCCAGAAAGCCGGAAATAAACAGCGGGTCAAGAAATCCTGTTCTGAAGAAACCTGGATGCTGGTAAATAAATTCCTTTACATCTTTCTGGAAGATTTCCTTTAATACTTCCTGCTTTTCTTCCAGGTTTTCACAGTCCTTGATCACTTCTGCATAGATCTGTTTGTTCCGGTCAGCTCCTGTTGAGATATATATGTTAAAGGAGACCCCCTGGGGATTCAGATACGCCATCAGGCCTTTCAGCCAAAGCACATCCCCCATAACCGAAAGATCATGGTTTTTACAGATGTTCCTCCATTTGAGGACATTACCCATGCTGTTATGGGAAGCATTTCCGCTTCCATCCAATCGTCTGGTTAACAGATCAAACAAAAGGTAGGAATTTTGGATAACAGGGATCTCTGCTGAAAATCCTTCCAGATAGAATTCCCTTGTAAGATTTTCCCCATCGATCTTTCTGGGCATTTCCTTCTCAATCATTTTTTCAATAACTGGCTTGATCGTGATCTCTTCTTTCTGTACAAACAAAGACTGGAACCAGCGTTTCTTTAATCTCCACCATTTGATTATGGAATTATAGGTATACGGAGTTTGATCCTTAATAAGCCAGATCCCGCAGTTCAGATTAAGGATATCCATTTCGGAAAATCCCATCTGTTCCAGGACTTTTTTGGAAGATCTGCCTACTGGTTCTGAATAAAGATCTTTTAAGGCAACAAGCAGTCCGGTCAAACCCAACCGTTTATAATCCTCGTCAGATTTAAACCTGGAATCATGGCATACCAGCCTGAAAGCAAATTTGATCAGATGGATAAACAGATCAGCATCTTTTACGGCATCAAATCTGTTCAGGGCCTTCAACTCTCCGTCCATGTGAAGGACGATATCCTTTGCAAGTGAATAGTCCACAGTTAAAAAAAGCCTGTTGGATGTCATCCAGTCAAGGAAACCGGCGGTTGTTTCCAGCGGAGTCTTGCTGACAGCTGTCAGGATCTGTTTTCTGTCGACCTTTTCATAAAGGTAGAGCTCGTACAGCAGATACAGGTTATCTCTCGCTTTTTTCTTTGTTCTTTTTATAAAGTCTTCCAACTGGGTTCCGACGAACATCTCTTCCATCTGCTTTGCGGATAGAGTCTCCTTCATCCACAGTACGACCCCCATGGCAGAGATATAATCATCATCAGATGAATATCCGTACTGTTCCATACGCTCCAGAACCTCTCCAGGGTATCTGAAATGCTTTTTTAACTTCAGGTACTCTGAATCGTTACTGTAAGCTGTTTTTCCGAGAGCTACGTATACAAGCACTCTCATTCCTCTGTAGATAGTATCATTCATTTTCTTTTTCTCCTTTCGTATTTGATACGGAAAGAAAATGAAGAACGGTGAAACAAAATAAAAAAAGTGAATTCGAATTCACTATTTCGTATATCAAAGTATATTACATATGAGAGCCGATTTAATTAACAGGATAAAAAAACGAAATTATATGCGAAAAAAGACATCCGCGGTTAATTCCGAACCCCGCGGATGCCCAAAAACGAAAGACAAAAAATGAATGGTATGAACAGCTGTCTTTGCTGTTCATGATCTAAGTATACGGTGTTTTCAGGTTTATATTTTCTGGTACGAAAAAAAAGTGCCTGAAAACCTGTCAGCCACAACAAAATCTGCTGAATCCAAAATAAAAAGCCGAAATACAGACCTACCGAATCCTTCAGGATCTGAAATTATGCTAATTTTTATTTTTCCATATTCTTTTTCACTTTGGGGAAAAGGAGGTTTTTAAAATGAAAAGTAAGATATTAAGAAAACTGTGTGTGTATGCGGTTTCTGCATCCATGATGCTCCCGGCTGCGGTTCCGGTTGCAGCTGCTAAAGCCCCGGTTGTATCCCAGGTCAAAGATCCATATACTCTTCATGGATTAAACTACATTACTGCCTACTTATACGAAGGCGATTCTCTTCAGCTGAGATCAACTGTCCCAAGCTCAAAGCTTAACAAAATTTCCGGAAGCTACAGATGGTTATCCAACAATCCCAGAACAGTCAGTGTTTCCTCAAACGGAAGAATCACAGCAAAAAAGAGTACGTCTTCATCCACAGGAAAAGCGATCATTACCTTAAAAAAAGGAAACTGGGAAATTTCTAAATGTATGGTAATAGTTAAGCCGCGGATACAGTTCTCAACAAAGACCAGAACCGCAAAGAAAGGTGCTACCCTGAAGATCCAGATTCCGGATGAACCAATTTCTGTTTCCTGCAGTAGCAGCAAAGTGACGTTCGACCTAGATAAAAACTATATTAAGATCAAGTGTCTGAAAAAAGGCACAGCCACGATCACACTAACGGTAAACAAAAACGGGACATACAAAGACGAGTATCACACCAGAAAAACATACAGATTCAACGTTAACGTTAAGTAGATTTAATAGAAGGAGATTTTTTTAACATGAAGAGCAAATTTTTGAAAAAATTATGTGTTTACGCAATTTCAGCATCCATGGTACTCCCCGCTTCAGCTCCGGTTTTGGCTGCAACTACCACATCTGTTGTACGAGACTACTCCTTTAATACATTGGAAATGAATTACACCAATGCAGTTTTATACGAAGGAGATTCTTTACAGTTAAGAACAACGCATCCTGCGTCAAAAATCAATAAACTTCCTGGCAGACTCACATGGGTATCCAGCAATCCAAAGGCTGTGAGCGTAAGTTCCAGTGGAAAAATCACTGCAAAAAAGATAACAACTACTGGAACTTTCCGTCCCTCCAAAGCATTTTCTGTTATTTCTTTAAAAAAAGGCAATGTGGAAATCGCAAAATGTGCAGTTGATGTGATGCCACAGCTGCAGTTTTCTACAAAAACAAGAACTGCAAAAAAAGGAACTACTTTAAAAGTGTTTCTTCCAGATGCCGCTACAAGCAGCTCAAGCAGTAACAGCAAAGTAGTTAAAAATATGTGCAATACATGTTACGCTGACAGCCACGGAAATCATTACCTCAAATTAAAATGCCAGAACAAAGGAACCGCAACCATTACTTTCCAGGTTTATCCGAAAAATACTAATAAAAAAGTATATGTTTCCAAAAAAATCTTCAGATTTAAGATAACTGTAAAGTGATTTAGCGAAAAAAGCTACCTTCGAATATATGTCGGAAGTAGCTTTTTTTGTTAATCTGTTTTTCTGTCATTTGCTATCCGCAAACGACTAAGAAGTTACTCTTCTTCGAGAAAATTTAATTTATTCTTCAGAACCTGTTTGGAAATATAATTGTTTTCATAGCAGTCCAGGAAGAATTTCATCAACTTACAGATTATTTTTCTATCTGCAAAGATTCTCTTATCTTCAAACTGCTCCTTATATACCTCCAATAAGACAAGAGTTTGTTTCCTTTGTGAGGAAACACTGGCCGGAACAGCATCCGCAAAGACTTCAAGAGCTTCCTTGACAGGAAAACTAAGAAGTTTTTTCTCCAGAGTGGTCTTCTCCTCTTCCACTTCTATTGCTTCTTTGCTCTGTTCTTCCTTCTCTTTCTGCTCTTTCTGCTTTTTCAGAATTTTTTTATAAGCATCTTCGGAAAAAAAGTCCCGTTCCAAGGAATCCAGGTACATATAGCCGCGTTCTTTTAAAACTCTATACCATTCCTGAGCAATCTCTTCCCCAAGGATGAACCTCGTTTCTACATTTGTAATAAAACCTGCCATCAAAAGATCATCCCTGCAAATGGAAGGGATGCGGACACAGAGTTTACACATCAGTTCCAGGAGAAGTTTCTTTTCTTCCATAGAAAAATACTTGAAGTAAGTATCCGTTGATTTATTAGGATAAGCCATTCTTATCACCCAACTCTCGGTAACAGCAACTTTTAAAAAGGTGGCCTCTTTAAAGCTGAACAACCAGTCTTTATCCTCGCAGAATTTCGTTAAAAAAGTGAGCTGAAAAGGATATTCCATATCTCTTAGATATTCCGCGGCAGCATTACTATTCTCTTTGTAATACTCATCCAGTTTCAGAAAGCCGGAAATAAACAGCGGATTGAGAAATTCTACGCTGAAAAATTCGGAAAACTGGTAAATGAACTCCTTCACATCTTTCTGAAAGATATCGGTTAACAATTCCTGTTTTTCTTCCAGATTTGCACAGTCATTGATTACTTCTGCAAAAATCCGCTGATTACGATCAGCTCCTACTGAGACTTTTCCGTCAAAAGAAATCCCTTTAGGATTTAGATAAATCATCAGTCCTTTTAGCCATTGCACATCCTCCTTATCCATAACTGAAAGCTTATGGTTTTCGCAGATATATTTCCACTTTTGAACCTTGTCTACGCTATTGAAAGAAAGATATTCGCTTTCATTTACCCGTCTGGTCCCAAAATCGAACAAAAGATAGGAATTCTGGACATTAGGGATTTCTTCTGAAAAACCTTCCAGATAAAATTCTCTTGCAAAATCTTCCCCGTCAATCCTTCTGGGCATTGTCATGACCATCATTTTTTCGAGAACAGGCCTGATCGTTATCTCATTTTTTTGAACAAACAAAGATTGAAACCAGCGTTTCTTCAGTCTCCACCATTTTGTATCAGTATTGGAGGAATATGAAATTTGATCCTTAATAAGCCAAATCCCACAGTTTAAGTTAAGGATATCCATTTCGGAGAATCCCATCAGATCCAGTACTTTTTGAGAAGAGTTTCCTAACGGACCAGAGTAAAGATCCTTTAAGGCAATAAGCAGCTTGGTCAGTCCCAGACGCTTATAAACTGCATCAGATTTAAAATTATCTTCTCCGGTATACCATACCAGTCTGTATGCAAACTTGATCAAATGGATAAACAGATCGGCATCTTCCACAACATCCTTTTTGTTTAAGGCCTTTAATTTCCCCTCAATAGAAACAACTATATCCTTGGCAAGGAGATAGTCCGCGGCTCCGAAAAGCCTGTTGGATGTCATCCAATCCAGAAATCCGACAATCGTTTCCAAAGATGTTTTATTGATGGCTTCCAAAATCTTCTTCCTGCTACTTTTCTCATAAAGATAGATTTCGTACAGCAAATAAAGGTTATCCCCTGCTTTTTCTTTTACCTTCTTTACAAAATCTTCCAACTGAGTTCCCTCGAACAGCATTTCTATCTGTTCTGCGGAAAAAGCCTCTTCCATCCATAATACAACCTCCATAGCGGAGATATAATCTTCCATGGATGAATACCCGTACTGTTCCATACGCTCGATCACCTCACCTGGGGAACTGAAATTCTTTTCAGTTCCAGGTACTCCGGATTATTTCTGTAAGCTGTTTTTCCAAGAGACACATAAACAAAGTCTTTCATTCCTCTACAGATTGTTTCATTCATTCTTTTTTCTCCTTTCGTATTTGTTGTAAAGATAATATGAAAAAAGATTATAAACATAAATTCACTGTAAGACTTTTGTATGCTTTCGTATTTTGATACGAAAAAAAAGATATAGAAAAAGCTGTATTTCAGAACAATATAATTCTTTGATACCTGGGTACATGTAAATGTCTCGTAAGAGAGGAATCTTGTATTTACGAGGAATGAAGTGTAACATAATATGTATTGAAATTTGTATATCATAAATTCCAAATTATGGAATGTAATGAAGAGTAACATATGATGTATTGAAATAAAAAAAGAGGTAGCAATATTTGCTACCTCTTTTTTTATTACCCATAAATAGCTGTCTGAAAGAATCCAATATTATGGTTCCAATTAAAAGTTTTTGGCAGATAATCTTCCATAGCGTCTTTAAATTCTGCAATTAAATCATTTGTACTGTTATAGGTTGTGTGTTCCAGTAAATCCTGCGGCATCGTTGACTCAATGGTGTATAAGAAATAATCTCCATCTTCTACATCAAAAGATGGGTCATTGTTGATTGGATGAAAGGTACCACCTTCGTGGATATCGGTGTTGTACTGGTCAAAGCAACAAATTCGATATAAAATACGATGCTCGAAAAGGTCTTTTAATTCGGATTCTGTTTTCTGGAAACAGGAGTTCAATGTTGGTAATTTTTTCATGCTTTCGGTACGATATTTGCTGCGCAGAAATGGGAATTCTGAGATTGTGCCAATGTCATTTTCAATTTTGTCCCAAAATTCTTCCATGTCGGATTCTGTTGCATCTGGAAGATATGTTTTCTGCAGATAGGTCTCTACCATGTTATTGAAATCTTTGTTGTTTAATCGTAAGGCTACTCCGGAAACGGCTCCCCAGTGACTGCTCATAATTTTGTTCTCCTTTTTCTTTTTATGATTGCACTTGATGTTTCGTGATATGTAATATATGTTTGTATGATTTTATATTCCTGACATGTTCATCTTCCTTTCGTTTTTTCTTTATTATAAGAAAATATGGAAAATATCTTTTCTCACACGAAAAATCCTGCTTCTGTACTTCTCATACAAAAGCAGGGTCAAATATATTCTCCGCGGATATGTCCCGACAGCACACCGCCTTCCTGCAGATAAGTCATCCACTTCTCCACCTGCTCCTGTACGATCAGGGCAGTTTCATGGTCCGGGTGGTCAGACAGGATCCGCTGGTAGTCATATGGCTGCAGGAAGGCTTCATCCAAAACATCGATCCGGATATCGTCCCTGTTTTTGGGAATGGTTACGGAAAAGGAAACATCAAAATCCCGGTAAAGTTTCTTTTTCGGAAAACGTAACATCCGGCAAAAATACCAGTTGTCTTTTGCGTGATCGGTGAACCCGATTTTTCTCATTTCCGGCTCAGACAGGATATGTGCCTGGATTTTTGCATTCACACAATTTCTGTTAACCTTTATTTTTTCTTTCATTCTTCATACTTCTTCCTTCTGTTTTCTCAAAATCCCGGACAAAATATGGATGACCGGAAGTATTGTATTTTAACAGCAGAAAAACCTTTTCCTTCTGATGTGTTTTCGTTTTCGGATTCTCCAGCATCGCATACACCTGATTTCGCTGCGTATTCCTAAGTGGCTGCTTTCCGATCTTATTGTACAGTGTAGACCAAAGCATAAGTTCCTCTTTTCTCACCGCATTTTCTGAACAATATTGTTGGGCTTGATAAGATCAATGACATTCCGCTGTCTTCCCTGCAGAGCCGACGGAATATGAATGTATAAAATTTTCCGGCTTTCGTCTTTTTCGCACATCTCAACAACGTAATATCGCTGATTAGAGTTCCAGGGACGTTTTTTGTATATATCTGTGATCGAGACATGGTTGTCCTCACAGAACTTCCTGTAATCCGTAACTGCCTGGTTGATCTTCTGCGGGTCCAGACTTCCTACATGGTCCATAATCAGCTTTCGGCAATAATAGACACGAAAATAGACATCACAATATATATCCGGATAGGATTTGATATATATGGCATCCGGCTCATCCAGTTCTGCCTTGCAGTTTTTAATCTGATCCTTCCCTGACAGAAGCCCTGCGTTTTCTAGCGACTGGAAATACTTTTCGGCCTCATTATAATCATCAAACAGATCGTGCTCCAGATCGCTTAGATGTTCTTCCGGATAATAGTTCCCATTGTACTCTTCAGATGTGTATACAATATACTTGTCTTTGTACTTAACAAGAAAAACTCTTGCGGGTTCTCCATCACGTGAAAACGCCGTATTGTTCATACGAAAACCATAAATTCCATCTTTGACCGCTTCTGCGGACTCAAAAACCGCTTCCCAAAAATCCACTTCCGTATAGATCCCGATCTCATGATACTTGTCTTCAATCCGGCTGATCTGCAGGATCTGCTCAAGAGCCGTCTGTCCCGGTCCGTATTTTTTGTCGGAATAAATAATTTTGTAATACAAAAGCCGCAGCACATCTTTTTCCGATTTTGAAAATTTCGGATTCTTCCTCGGATGTTCTATCATATCTTTCAGTGAGTCCTTTAGCTGCAAAGTAGCAGCCTTCGGATAGTCGTTCACAATATCCAGAATGCTCATAAGGTCTTTTTTCTTATACATCTGCTCCTCCTTTCTGGAGCCTTCCTACATACATGCGGATACCCTCCGCAGCTTTTTTCTCCTCAGCCGTAAGTACTCTCCTGTCTGTAGTGTCAAACTCAAAAGTCGCAGGCTTACCAATCTCCCTTAAGTCCGCGGATTCCGTATAAGCTTTCAGGGACAATGGAACAGTATATACCGGCTTCTCTGTATATCTGTTTGCCAGCATCCAGAGACAGTTTCTCATTTCTTTCAGATTTGAAGTACAGGCAGCTGCCTGCGAATGATCCTTTTCAAGATATCCAAGCTCTTCGTTACGTTTTAAGATATCCAGGGAATCCAAATACTGATATAAAACATATCCAGAACCATTCCAACCAACCCGGAACCCCAAACGTCCTTCATCCCTGGGAATGAGATACATAACATCCTCTTCATCGTCGTAGAAGGGGAGCATATACTTGTTCGTTTCCGCATACAGGAAAAGCAGGTTCTGGTTATTCTCCTTGATTGCAGTGTACTCTGCGTCATCCAGATCCCCGTAAAATACCTCCAGGAGTTCTTCCAGTACATCACTTTCAGGGGAACCGGACTGAAGGATCTCTTCCATCCGTGGAGACAGATCCATTTCCGTCTTGATAATCTCCCAGTTCTGTCTGTCAGAATTGTACATCCAGCTCTGCCCGTCTTTGTTTTTTACAACTGCGAAATGTACGGAAAATCCACATGCTTCTCTCAGGATCCAGATAGCTGCTTCATATTTACCACCATCTTTTTCTGCGCGGTATACAACCGGAGAATATTCCCCTTCCAGCATGTTGTTCCTCAGATCAAAAAGGCTTTCTTTGTCCACTGTAAAATCAGATACCGTCAGACCCAGCATGGCCGTCATCCCCGGCAGGAACTTTTCTACCGCTTCCATATATTTCTGGATAATATCAGCGTTCTCAGTCAATTTCACTTTTAAATCTTTTAATCCTTTAAGCAGGTCTTCTCCGCCTTCTGCTTTTAAAGGAAAACCATCTTTACTTGTTGTCATTTTTACCGGCTCCTTTCTGTTTTTGCCATATCCATAATATGACATATTTGGTGGAAAAAGTTTTTCTGCACGAAAAAACCGCCCTGCACAGACAGGACGGCCAGACTTTTCTTATTTAGAATTTTTTTACATAATTTTTGACGCTTTCCAATGCTTTTTTCTCCGCAGCAGTAAAATCATCCTTTCGACCCCACGCACAGTAGCTGCGCCTGCCGATATGTTTTAATCCCGCGGATTCTGTATAAGTTTCCAGGGATAACGGGATCGTGTATACAACATCCTCCGTATATCTGTTTGCCAGCATCCACAGACACTTTTTCATCTTTTTCAGATCCGGAGTACGTGCGACTTCGCGGAAATACTCAGAAAAATACATATCATCGGTATCAATCAGATCAAAAGGATCAAGATACTGGTACAGGATATACTCAGAACCGGTACATCCGACCCGGAAACCAAGCCGGTTGTCATCCCTTGGTTCCAGATACAGCTTCCCTTCGCCTTCTACATTGAAATAGGGGATCATAAAGTGGCTGACCCTGTTGTACAAATCAAACAGCTTTTTGTTTTTGGACTTTAAAGACTGATATCCTTTATCTGTTACAGCCCCGTCCATGGCACACATGACCTCCTCCAGGATATGCGCTTCCGGTGAATCCGAATCCAGCAGTTTTTCCAGCTTCGGACTGATTATGAGATCATCTAATATTGTCCAGCATTTTTTATCAAAGTCATAATACCACCGAATGTTATCCTGGAATTTACCTGCCTTGATATAAAAACAGAACCCCTCCTCCTCTTCTTCCTCCAGCCCGATCGAAACACTGTATTCCACGTCTCCTTTTGCGGCATGATAGACGAGGGGACTAAGTTCCCCCTGCTTCATCCCCATATCCAGACCGATCAGGCTGCCTGTTTCAAGGATAAAATCGGATACATTTATCCCAATCAGTTCTGCCATCTGCGGGAGAAGTTCTTCTACAGTTTCTGCGTAATAATGCAAAATATCAACTTCCGCCTCATATGTCCCCGCAAGTGCCACAATCTCCGCAGCAGGGCTGAATTTTTCGGTGTGGTGGCTGTTCTTTTTTGTAATATCAATGATCTTTGCCATATGATCCCTCCTTTACTGTAATATACTCGGTATTCCGATACAATCAATACGCAGAAGATGGTTAAGAAAACGATACTTCATATATTGCCCACAGCCGCTCAAAAGCATCTATTATTTTCCTCTGCTGAATGTTCTCCTACCATCTTACCATGAAGTTCAGCATTTAGCATCTTTTTTTCTCCTGTATGTTCTGTCATCTGACAATTTATTAAACAAACCAGCAATTTCCTTAAAGATCTCTTTCTGTACAACCATCTCTGATTCCTTCAATCCCAGAAGGTAATCTGCAGAGCATTCCAGAGTTTCCGCGATCTTTACCAGTTCTTCTATCTTTGGGGACCTGTTTCCGCTGAGGTAACGGGAAACGGTAGATTCCGTCATCCCGATACTCTTTGCCAGCTGTCTTGTTGTAATATGTAATTCTTTCATCCGGGTCTTTGCCCGGTCACAAAATATAGTCATCTTCTCATCCTTTCTCTTGCCGCCGAACGGAACATCATCAAAAGCATCTCAGAAACCGGCCTTGCACGGTCATGCCTTTTCGCCTTTTTCGTACATTCCAGTTCACCACCACTTGAGGTATATACTCCGACATAGTATGGGATTTCCTTAGACACTTCCTGATACACATCTTCCGGCATCACAATATAATTGTAGTCCCCGAGGAAATTAAGCCCATGACCGGAATGAAAATCTTCTACAGAGGATTTCACCTCATAGCAATAGAAGTCGCCTTTCTCAATCCCGGATACGCTATTATTGACAGGCACAAATTTCATATAATCCACCCGGACCGCATGGTTGGTAGAATAATCAAAAGTTACCTCTTTTGCCCAATAGATCCGCGGATCATTGTATGGATTAATCTTTTTTTCTAAGGCCGCAGACAGCGTGGCCGTAATTTCTTTCCTATTACCCATCATACCTCTCCTGCTATCTTTTCTGCAAGTACCAGTACTACCCGGTTCATGATCTCCCGCTGGTCCTGGGTTTTGAGGATGGCTCCCATGATCTCTTCTTCCGAAAACACATACCCAATATCAGCCAGGAACTTTTTGACCATCGCCTTACTTTCCTGCTCGGAAAAAGGCAGCATTTCCTTTTTGACAGGAAACCTGCTGATAAACGCTTCATCCAGGATATCCAAACGGTTTGTTGCCCCGAGGACGATCACATCGTTGGGAAGCCGGTCAAACTCCTGCATCAACGTAATGGTCACCCTGCCGATCTCTTTGCTGGCCCCGTCGCTCATGCCCTTACTCCGGTTGCAGCTGATCGCATCCACTTCATCCAGAAGGAATACGCATGGGTTCGATGCTGCATAGGTGAATGCCTTTGCGATATTCCTGGAGGTGGCTCCCATATAAGAGTCCACCGCTTTTGAGAAATTAAGATAGCAGAACGGCAGGCCTTTTTTGTATGCGATATATCTTGCAAACATCGTCTTTCCCGTTCCGGGAGGTCCATAAAGCAGTGTCGCATTCTTATAGGGCACCTGCAGCTCCATCAGTTTCTGGGAAACAACAGACATACGCAGGATCCGTTCTGCAAGGTCTGTTTGCTCTTTTGTGACATAATACCTGTTTTGCTTAAAGGACAGTGCAGGATCTTCGCACAGAAGGATATCCTGAAGTTCTGAAGGCATACTGATCATGGCCGAGCCTTCCGAAGTCAGGATGTTCCGGTATCTGATACAGAACTCCCTGTTTTTCTGTGTTGCATCCTCTGCAATGGAAGCCAGCGCACACCGCTTTGCTTTTCTTATATCATTTTCCGCAACTGCGCGGATCATCTCTTTCTGGCAATCCGTTAACCCCATAGCTTCTCCTTTCTGCCGGATCCTCCGAATAATAGAAACAGTCTCCTGTACAAGCATCTTCTCCCAGGGGGCATTCATCCAGCTCCAGCGGACTTCTGTGTTCTTCATCCTTAAGGCAGAAGTTATCATCTGGCAGGCAGTAGATGCGCACTCCATTATATTTCATCTCCATCAGATCTCCAATTCCTCAACAGCATCACAGATATCCTCGTCATTGATGACCATATCATCAATCTCACCGGATCTCATTCTTTCCCTGATCTCTGCAAACCGCTGACGGGCCGCTTCCCTCTGTTCCTCGGAGACTTTCCGCGGAGGACTGACTCTGATCCATCTGACCGGCACATGACATACCATGGAACCATCTTTATTTTCAATTACATGAGTCACTTCATCTGGCCTTTCCTCCTTTAGACGGAGCAGCTTGTTTTTCAACGCTGTGGATGCCGGTGCAGTAATCTCCGCATATTCCCCGCCTTTTAACCAATTGATTGCAAATTCGTTCATAAAATCCCTCCTTTTCTTAATAATATGACAAAATGGCAAATAAATGTTTCTGTACGAAAAATGTATCATACAGGAGTTTTTTTCATATTATCGGTAAACTGCGGGAATGATTTCCGCGGAGAAAGGAGAACTTATGTTAATATTTGAGACAATAAACGAATTGACGTTAAAAGTTACCTGTACCGGCAATGATGTCCTTTTTGCAAAAGCAGGTGCGTTCATCGCCGGAGACAATAGTGGAAAGAAAAACTACCGCTTTGAGAAAGTACTGCTGGGACCGCAGCGCAATATCGGGAAGGCCCTCCTGGGACAGCTTGCAAGAAGAGCCACCGGTGAAAACCTTCCACTCATGAAAGTTTGCTTAAACGGGGACTCCGTTACCTATTACGCGAATTACGGTCAGCATGTTATCATTTATCATCTCATGCCCGGTGAGACTATTTCTGTAGAGTCTGAGAATATTCTGGCATTTACCCAGGACTGTGATTACAGCGTCCGTTTTATCGGTTCTGGAGTCTTATCCCAGAAAGGGCTGGCAACTTCTACCCTTACCGCCAAAGGACATAACGCGTATGTTGCAGTTCTCTCAGACGGCAACCCCATCGTGCTGAACAATGTGGAAACCGGCAATACCATTTCCGCGGATCCGGATGCTGTGGTCTGCTGGATCGGACATGGACACTGCAACCCGAAGATCACCGCGGATGTATCCTGGAAAACCTTCATCGGACAGGCTTCAGGAGAATCTTATCAGTTTGAGTGGAACGAGGCGGTAACTGTCATCATCCAGCCATCCGAACGCAAAGGCGGGATCCGTGTAAGTATGGACTGAACGAACAAAAAAGAGGCAATAATATCAACCTGATTGCCTCTTTTTTGGAATGATTTTCAATTTCTGTTCTGAAATTCTTTCTTGATAGCTTCCAGGCGGACTTTATCCTCCTCCCGTTTCTTTCTGGCATCCTCCTGGATCCTTCTTGTCTCTTCGATTCCATTTGTAATGGTTGCCCATGTCTTCTCAAGAGTCTCAATCTGAATGGAACTTCCGGATGCCATTTTAGCTGTCATCTTCGATACATCTACTGTATTCTGGGCATTCTTAAGAAGCATCTCATTTGTTTTCTTATCCAGTTCTGCAATAGATTCTGCCTGTATCTTCTGCCTTTTCAGAAGAATTGCCTGCGCAAGTGCCTGCTTAAATACAGGAAGCGTTACAATAAACGCAGAATTTATCTTTCTCACCAGATTATAATTGCTGTACTCCATAGTCTTGATCATGGGAATGGACTGCATTGCCACATTCTCTGCTGTTCTCAGGTCCTGTGTCCTCTGTTCCAGCATCATCAGGGCCTGATTCAGACTGGTAAGTTCAAACTGAATAGACTGATCTCCCGTATTCTCCA
>OLRM01000153.1_pt1 | contig 79252 bp, 79 predicted proteins | sample 1643211 | NCBI WGS metagenome assembly OLRM01 (sample SAMEA3136690, study PRJEB25190) | human gut metagenome | biome: human gut; feature: human-associated habitat; material: faeces | place: Austria | collected 2013
CAGTAATCATGTGGCTTTCAGCCACTTCACACGGCATAGCCGTGAATAATATAGGAGTATTATACGAGAATAATAAAAATACGGGATGAGCAGTTTTAATATCTGTTCATCCCGTATTTGTTATTATCATTATTTTGTCAGAACCTCTGCCCCATTCTCTGTGATAAGTACCATGTACTCAATCTGGGCAGAAAGACCATCATCCATTGTATAAACAGTCCAGTCATTGTCCTCGTCTACGAAGAAGTCAGGACTACCTTCGTTGATCATAGGTTCGATTGTGAACATCATACCTGGAACGAGAAGCATCTCACTTCCCTTTGGTGTCACATAGCTGACAAAAGGATCCTCATGGAATTCCAGTCCGACTCCATGTCCACCGATATCTTCTACGACAGAGTATCCATTTGCACGGGCATGTGTATTGATCGCATCTGCGATATCACCTAAATGTCCCCAAGGCTTCGCAGCCTCAAGTCCAAGCTTCACACACTCTTCTGTGACACGGACGATGCGCTCTGCACGTTCAGATACTTTTCCCATCTTGAACATACGGGATGCATCAGAAAAATATCCGTCAAGAATAGTGGATACGTCAACATTGATAATATCGCCTTCTTCCAGAATGATATTCTCATCCGGGATACCATGGCAGATCTCGTTGTTAATAGAAGTACACACGCTCTTTGGGAATCCCTGATAATTAAGCGGAGCCGGGATACCACCGTGTTCTTTTGTGAATCGATATACGATGTCATCGATCTCCTGTGTACTCATTCCAACGTGGATCTGTCTTGCTACTTCATCCAGGATCGCTGTATTAAGCTCAGCACTTTTTCTGATCTTTTCAATCTGGAATGGAGTTTTTAAAATCTTACGTGTCGGAACAATCTCACCACGTTCAGCATGCATCATTATCTTTTCTTCGATCGGCATATGGCATTTCTTATATTTTTTGCCGCTGCCGCACCAGCACAATTCATTTCTTTCCATGATATTACCTCTTCTAAAAATCACTTATTTTCTCGGTTTCTACTTATTTTATCACAAAATTCGACAAAAAGATACATGTTATGCTTGCCGAGAACGTAAAAATATAGTACGATTAAGATTCAGATAGGAGTGATAATGCATATGTGGTATTGGGCGATTATGGTACTGCTGATTTTAGGAAGTATCGCACTTCTTTGCAGTACATTTATAAGTGTAAAAAAGAATAAGGCACAGGACGCAGAGCGGAGAAAGCAATCCAAGAAAGGAAAGCGTTACAAGGCAGATCAGGGATATGATCCAGAAGAGGAAGAGGATCAGCCGCAGGGAAAGAAGAGACGCAGTTCAGGGGAGAACAGTTCTGTGGATTCAGCGAAGCGTTCTTCTAAAAAGAGAAGACAGTGGAAGATTATCCTGGAAGATCTGGATACATGGCAGAAATATAGCTTTATATTCTATGATGAAGTGGGAATCGGAAGAGCGAAGAGAAATGACAATTATGAGAAGTATCTGCCATTGCATGAGGATGGAAGGGTATCCAAGCAGCATTGTGTGATCATACAGAGAGGTGACTGTTTGTATCTGATGGATGATGGTTCCAAGAATGGAACATACCTGAACGGAATCCTGGTAGATCGTCCGACAGAGGTTCAGAGAGAAGATGTGATCGGTGTTGGGGAGACTAGACTGGAGATTCTCAGAATTTTAAGAGAAAGTGAATAATGAAATTACAGGCAAGGAAGTCCGGCGGAAAAGTCAGGACTTCTTTTTCTTTAGATCGTAAAATGAAGAGTCTGTGTGAAAGTAACAGTTGAGTAAGGAAGATCATATAGTAGTTATATAGCCGCCGGATTTATAAACTGCAATCAACAGGAATGCGGACAGCAGGGACGGCACAACTTATTGTCAGTGGGAGTGAGCAATATGTACCAGAAATTGCCTTATTATATGGCCTATCCGATACAGACAGAATATGATGAGAGAGCGGAAAGGACAGACCTGGAGTATATGAAAAGCCTGTATCCGGATCTTCCAAAGAGAATACTGCCTTATGTCGAAGAGGAGTGTGACAGGATGGAATACACGGGGAGTGTGATATTTGATGTTTATCCGGATAAATTGCAGTTACGCATCATGTGTAGCAGAATTTGCGAAAATGTAAAAAAACAGGAGAAAATGTTTGCCGGAGAAGAGCGGATGCTAAGAGACCTTGCGGAAGTCCTGTTGTATCAGGAAATCTACCGACGCAGGGGAGAACAGAGAAAAAGGAAACAGAAAATTTACAGTTATTGTTCATTGCCAGGAAAATCTATGATATAATCATTCAGATTACAACAAAAGAAACGGATTCAGAAGAAGGGAACAGATACAGATGAAAAGTAATCTTATATTTATCGGTATGCCGGCTGTCGGAAAAAGTACAGTTGGTATTGTAGTAGCAAAAAGACTTGGAAAAGGTTTCATAGATTCAGATCTTCTGATTCAGGAACAAGAAGGAAAACTTCTGCGTGAAATCATAGCAGAAGTCGGTGATGATGGGTTTTTAAAAATCGAAAATCAGGTAAATCGTGATATAAAAGCAGAAAATGCGGTTATTTCTCCGGGCGGAAGTGTTGTCTATTGCGAGGAAGCAATGAAACATTTCAAAGAAATCGGAATTGTTGTATATCTTCATGCTTCTTATCAGACAATAAAGAGGAGAATCAGGAATCCTCAAAAAAGAGGAGTTGTTTTGAAGGACGGTCAGACATTAAAAGACCTGTACGACGAGCGAAAAGTCCTTTTTGAGAAGTATGCAGATGTGACAATCAGTGAAGAGGGCTGTCAGATTGAAGAAACAATAGAAAATGTACTTGATGCCATTGAGAATTACTCTCAAAATAAAGCGTGAATATTACCGTCATAGAAAAAGGGGATTCCACAATGAAAGATTTTGTGTTATAGTTATGTATGGATTATATTGTAATTAAGATAGATAGTTCTTTTCGTATAGATAAAGACACAAGAATAAATCGTTACTGAACACAGGATCTGTGGGAAGTAATACAGAATCGGACAATTGAGGTGCAAAATGGAGCAATATATTATTAAGGGTGGTAATCCGCTGGTTGGGGAAGTTGAAATCGGCGGAGCTAAGAATGCGGCACTTGGAATTCTTGCAGCTGCAATCATGGCAGATGAACCGGTTTTGATTGAGAATCTTCCGGATGTGAATGACATTAATGTCATGCTGGAGGCAATCGAGGGCATCGGTGCAATGGTACAGAGAATTGATAGACATACAGTAAAGATCAATGGAAATACAATCGGAGATTTCAGTATTGATTATGACTACATCAAGAAGATCAGAGCGTCTTATTATTTGTTAGGTGCACTTCTTGGAAAATACAAGAGAGCAGAAGTAGCACTTCCGGGAGGATGCAATATCGGAAGCAGACCGATCGATCAGCATCTGAAAGGATTCCGTGCACTTGGAGCAGATGTAGACATTGAGTATGGTAAGATTGTTGCAGAGGCGGAAGAGCTGAAGGGAACACATCTTTATTTTGATGTTGTGACTGTAGGTGCAACGATCAACGTAATGATGGCAGCAGCTATGGCTGACGGTCTTACGATCATGGAGAACGTAGCGAAAGAGCCACATGTTGTAGATGTAGCGAACTTCCTGAACAGCATGGGAGCAAATATCCGTGGTGCAGGAACAGACGTGATCAAGATCCGTGGAGTGAAGTCACTGCACAAGGCAGAGTACTCCATTATTCCGGATCAGATCGAAGCAGGAACATTTATGTTTGCCGCTGCAGCAACACGCGGAGATGTGACAGTGCTCAATGTGATTCCGAAGCATTTAGATGCAACGATCTCCAAGTTGGTAGATATCGGATGTGAAGTAGAAGAATTTGATGATGCAGTCCGCGTAGTGGCTAAGGGACGTCTGACAAGTACACAGGTGAAGACATTACCATATCCGGGATATCCGACAGATATGCAGCCACAGATCGGTGTTGTGCTTGCACTTGCAAAGGGAACAAGTACGATCACAGAAAGTATCTTTGAGAATCGTTTTAAATATTTAGATGAGCTGGCACGTATGGGTGCGAATATCAAAGTTGAAGGTAATTCAGCAACAATCGAAGGTGTTGAGAAATTTACGGCAGCAAGAGTCAGTGCGCCGGATCTTCGTGCAGGAGCTGCGCTTTGCATCGCAGGACTCGCAACAGAAGGAATTACGATCGTAGATGATATTGTTTATATCCAGAGAGGATACGAACGCTTTGAAGAGAAACTCAGAAGTCTGGGTGGAATCATCGAGAAAGTGTCCAGTGAAAAAGAGATTCAGAAATTCAAATTAAAAGTTGGCTAAACCGAGGTTACTGTTTACAACAAGCTGCGGCCGGCAGCGAGCCGATACAGACAGAATCCGAAGAAATATGATGTGAGAATGTATGCAGGTGTCGGAACGAAAGTTCTGATACCTGTTTTCAGTTTATGTGTCAGGAACTATGGCGTAATGGATGATCAGGCAGGCCGAATGAAACAGTAGCGGGATATCAATAAGAAAACAGCAGGAGCAACAAACGATGAATGAATTTGAACAGGCAGAAGAACGGAGAAAAAGACAGAGAGAAGAAATCAAACAAAAGAGGATCAGACAGCTCAGACGAAGAATGACGATTTCCGGCTGTATTTTGTTGTGCATAATCATAGCGCTGGCAGCCTTTGCAGTCAATGTGGCTAAGAAAAAGAAATTGGCAGCAGAACAGAAAAAACAGCTGGAACAGGAAATTGCACAGATGAATGAATCGCTGAATGATTGCTACAACACTTTCCTGACGGATAATGGAATGTCAGCGGAAAAGTCGGATGTTACAGCATTTACGAAATGGCTGGAAAAGAACCATTCTGAAGAGATGGATGATTTATTTCTGGTCTATCAGAAGAATAAAAAGATAACAGCGCAGGATATTTATGATTCCTTTGGAGCAACTTTGCATGTTCTGTCAGATACATACGAAGGAAAATTAAAGGATGAAGCTACCGCTGCGAAGAATCATATCTATGAGAAGAAGGCAGCAGAGAACGGAACTGTGCAGATTACGGCAGCAGGAGACCTCTGTCTGGAGGAAGACGGATATGTTCTTGATTATTATGATACGGTAAATGACTTGTCAAAATGCATTTCCAAGACAATTCTGGATCAGACAAATGCAGCAGATCTTTTCTTCCTGAATCATGAATATTGTGTCAGTGACCGTGGAACCCCGCTGGAGGATAAGTATTATGTATTCCGTGCAAAACCGGAACGTATGAAGTTGCTGGAACAGATGGGGACAGATATTGTTTCAATTGCGAATAATCACATTTATGATTATGGTGCAGATGCGATGGATGATACGATTGATCTGTTGGATCAGGCGAAGATCAATCATGTAGGAGGCGGAACGAATCTGGATGAGGCAAAGCAGCCGATTTATTATATTATCAATGGAATTAAGATCGGATTTGTGGCAGCTTCCGAGGGAGAACAGTATAAATTTACACCGGAAGCAACAGATTCAACGACAGGTATTCTTACATCTTACGACACAACAGAGTATAATCAGGTGATCGCTGATGCATCAAAAGAATGTGATTATCTGATCGCATATGTTCATTGGGGAACAGAAGATGAGGATATGTATAATTCAACGCAGACAGAGCATGGAAAAGAATTCCTGAAGTCAGGAGCAGATATCGTGATCGGAGGTCATCCGCACGTACTTCAGGGAATTGAGTACACAGAGGATGGACCTATTGTATACAGTCTAGGAGATTTCTGGTTTAATGATGAGACAAAATATACAGGACTTCTGAATCTTGAGATTACATCAGAAGGACTGAAACAGATGTCCTTTACACCGTGTGAGCAGAAAGACAGCCAGACACAGTATCTGAATAATGCAGAGTCCCAGAGAGCACTTTTTGATCACTTGCAGGAGATTTCACCGAATATTACGATTGATGATACAGGTGTGATCACGGAGTTGAAAGATGTTGATGCAGAATCATAGAAATATAAAAGTTTTATCAACTTCAGAAAACGGTATTGACATAATCAACAAGGTGTTGTATAGTCTGATACGAAACAAAATTAAATAAATGATACTTTCTCTTATTCAGAGCAGTGGAGATACAAAGGATCTAAGAAGCTGCGGCAACCCCTCGTAATAGGAAGGTGCCAACCTGAGCGAGTTATTTCGAACAATAAGAGGATTGTTAAGATAAACTGACAGTCCGCTTGATGCGGGCTGTTTTCATTATTGGCAAGGTAAGCAAATGAAGACAGCACAAGCGAGAGAAAGTGAGATATTGCTGTGGGGACAGCAATCGGAAAGGAGCAGAACAGATATGGAAAGAGAAAAGATTTTATTTACATCAGAATCAGTAACTGAGGGACATCCGGATAAGATGTGTGACCAGATCTCAGATGCAATTCTTGATGAGCTGATGAGACAGGACCCGATGAGCCGTGTAGCATGTGAGACATGCTGTACAACAGGTCTTGTAATGGTTATGGGAGAGATTACAACACAGGCCTATGTGGATATCCAGAAGATCGTTCGTGACACAGTTCGTGAGATCGGATACACGAGAGGAAAATATGGATTTGACGCGGATACATGTGGCGTGATCACAACACTGGATGAGCAGTCAGCAGATATCGCACTCGGAGTAGACAAGGCACTTGAGGCGAAAGAGAACAAGATGTCAGATGAAGACATCGAAGCGATCGGAGCAGGAGACCAGGGTATGATGTTCGGTTATGCTTCTGACGAGACAGAAGAATATATGCCATACCCGGTTGCAATGGCTCATAAGCTTGCTCTTCAGCTGACAAAGGTTCGTAAAGACGGAACGCTTACTTACCTTCGTCCGGATGGAAAGACACAGGTTACAGTAGAGTACAACGAAGACGGTTCTGTAAAGCGTCTGGATGCAGTTGTTCTTTCTACACAGCATGACCCGGATGTGACTCAGGAGCAGATTCATGAAGATATTAAGAAATATGTATTCGATGAGATTATTCCGGCAGAACTCGTAGACGAAGAGACTAAGTTCTTCATAAATCCGACAGGACGTTTTGTAATCGGTGGACCACACGGAGACAGCGGACTGACAGGACGTAAGATCATCGTTGACACTTACGGTGGAATGGCTCGTCACGGCGGCGGTGCTTTCTCCGGAAAGGACTGTACAAAGGTAGACCGTTCTGCAGCTTATGCAGCACGTTATGCAGCAAAGAATGTTGTAGCAGCAGGACTTGCTAAGAAATGTGAGATTCAGCTTTCTTATGCAATCGGTGTTGCACAGCCGACATCTATCGCAGTTGATACATTCGGAACAGGAAAACTTTCTGATACAAAACTGGTTGAGATCCTTCGTGAGAACTTTGATTTCCGTCCGGCAGGAATCATCAAGATGCTGGATCTGAGAAGACCGATCTACAAACAGACAGCAGCTTACGGACATTTTGGACGCAACGACCTGGATCTTCCATGGGAGAAGCTGGACAAGGTTGACGATTTAAAGAAATATCTGTAAGATAGAAATATCTGATACAAGCACCGGAAGGTGCCTGACACCCGTCATAAAGTGTCAGGCACCTTTTTCAATACGGAAAGGAGATGCTTCTATGAAATTACGTACCAAACTGATTATTGCTTTTGTAGTCGTTATGATCTTTCCTGTAACATTTGCACTGATCGCAATGCATGCATTTGTTCCGGGAAGAGGGGCAGAGATACAGCAGCTGTATCTGATCGCAGTTGTCCTTACGACAGCATTTCTGATCTTGTGGATCTACAGATCGGTATCGGTCCCGCTGGAGAAACTTCAGAGAGCTGCACGCAATATCAAAGAGGGTAATCTTGACTTTGAGATCAAGGCAGAATCAAATGACGAGATTGGACAACTCTGTCAGGACTTTGAAGAAATGCGTCTCAGACTGAAAGCACAGGCGGAAGAGAAGGTCGCATTTGACAGAGAGAATAAGGAACTCATCAGTAACATTTCACATGACCTGAAGACTCCGATCACAGCGATCAAAGGTTATGTGGAAGGAATCATGGATGGGGTAGCAGATACGCCGGAAAAGATGGACAGATACATCAGAACCATTTATAATAAAGCTAATGAGATGAATCTTCTGATCAATGAACTGACGCTTTATTCAAAGATCGATACGAATCGAATTCCGTATAATTTCACAACAATCTCTGCGAAGGGATATTTTGCAGATTGTGCGGAGGATTTAAGTGTAGAACTGGAATCAAAGGGAGCTGAATTTACTTACAGGAACTTTATGGAAGAGGACAGCAAGGTGATCGTAGATCCGGAGCAGCTTCGAAGAGTCATCAATAACATCGTATCAAATTCTATCAAATATACAGATAAGCCAAAGGTGAAGATTACGATGGATGTAAAGGACGTGGGAGACTTTATTCAGGTAGAACTGGGAGATAACGGAAAGGGCATTGCGGCAAAGGATCTGCCGAATATCTTTGACCGTTTCTACCGGACAGATGCTTCAAGGAATTCTTCCAAGGGAGGAAGCGGCATCGGTCTTTCTATCGTGAAGAAGATTGTGGAAGAGCACGGAGGAAAGATCTGGGCAACCAGCGAAGAGGGCGTTGGAACCACGATGTATTTTGTAATAAGAAAATATCAGGAGGTACCCGTAGAAGATGAGTAAACGTATTTTAATCGTAGAAGACGAGGAAAGCATTGCAGATCTTGAGAAAGACTATCTGGAACTGAGTGGTTTTGAAGTCGAGGTTGCGAATGATGGTGAGATAGGACTTAAGAAAGGACTTGAAGGAGAATTTGATCTGATCATTCTGGATCTGATGCTTCCGGGAGTAGATGGATTTGAGATCTGTCGTCAGATCCGCAGCCAGAAGAATACACCGATCATTATGGTTTCAGCGAAGAAAGATGATATTGATAAGATCCGTGGGCTTGGACTTGGCGCAGATGATTATATGACAAAACCGTTCAGTCCAAGTGAACTTGTAGCGCGTGTGAAAGCACATCTTGCAAGATATGAGAGACTGATCGGAAGTAATGTAGAGCAGAATGAAGTGATCGAGATCCGTGGATTGAAGATTGACAAGACAGCACGTCGTGTCTGGGTGAATGGAGAAGAGAAGTCTTTCACAACGAAAGAATTTGACCTTTTAACTTTCCTTGCAGGACATCCGAATCATGTGTACAGCAAGGAAGAGCTTTTCCGTGAGATCTGGGATATGGAGTCGATCGGAGACATTGCAACTGTTACAGTACATATTAAGAAGATCCGTGAGAAGATTGAGTATGATACTTCACATCCGCAGTATATTGAGACAATCTGGGGTGTGGGATACAGATTTAAAGTATAAGAGGAAAGAGAGGACTCTGCCAGTGAATGGTGGAGTTCTTTTTTGTGGAAACAATAAGAATGTCAACTCAAACAAAAGAATGGGTTGACATTCTAAAAAGACATGGATATACTATTTTCATATGTTGTAAATAAGATCAACAGAATAATAATGCAGAAGATGCGTTGCTGGTCGCACATCGTGTGAACAGTAACGCGTTGGAGATATTGTTATACTTATAGAATCAGAAGAAAGGGAAATATACCATGTCAAACAGATCAATTCATACATTACTGAAAAACTGGGATGAAGAATGTCCGCTTACAAGAGAAGAGGCAGTTGAAGTGCTGAGTCTTCCTGAAGAGGAGATGGACAGTCTGATGGAGTGTGCTTATGCACTTCGTACAAAATACAAAGGGAAGAAAGTAAGCGTTCAGCTTCTGACAAATGTTCGTAGCGGAAACTGTACACAGAACTGTGCTTACTGTGCACAGTCCAAGGATTCTCAGGCAGAGATCGAGAAGTATAAGAGAGTATCAGATGAAAAGCTTTATGGTGATAATGATCTGGTAGATGAGAAACATCTTGCAAGACATTGTATTGGATTAAGTGGAATCGGATTCTCAGACGAGGAGATTGAAGATCTTGCAGACCGTATCCGCGAGATGAAGAAGAAAGACACACAGATCTGCTGCTCCATCGGTTTCCTGACAGAGAAACAGGCAAGAATCCTGAAAGATGCCGGACTGGACCGTATCAACCATAATCTGAACAGCAGCCGTTCTTTCTATCCGGAGATCTGTACAACACATACTTATGATCAGCGTGTGAATAATATCAAGATGCTTCAGAGTCTTGGATTCGAGATCTGCAGTGGTGGAATTGTTGGAATGGGTGAGAGTAAGGAAGATATCGTTGATATGCTGATGGATCTTCGCGAGATCAATCCGGAGTCTGTTCCAATCAATTTCCTTCTTCCAATTCCGGGAACAAAACTGGCAGACCGTGATATCTCTGAACTGACACCTGAATATTGTATGAAGGTTCTTTGTCTGGCGAGATTGATGATTCCGAAGTCTGATATCCGCTGTGCAGCAGGAAGGGAAGTTTACTTTAAGGGAATGGAACCGGAACTTTTCAAAGTTGTTGATTCTATTTTTGCATCAGGTTATCTGACAGCCGGAGGCCAGGGAATTGATGATACAATGAAAATGATAAAGGATGCTGGATTTGATGGAGAAATCGAGTCTACAGATCACTAAAAATGATTCAAACTATATAATAATTTTAAATAAACCGCCAAACGAAGGATACGCTGTTCTGAAGATGAATCAGAGCGGCGTATCCTTCGTTTTTATCGTTTTGTCAGCTTTTACTTGCGGATGATAAGATGGAGTGGTAACATGATGTTTAATAATTGTCATGTGAGAGTGAGGAAAGACAGGCATGTATGGATTTTATATAGATGAAGACAGGAGAAAAGCACGAAGAGCAAAGTGGAATACAGTGAGGATCATATCAATCGGATTTTTTGGTGTGATTCTTCTTGGAAGTCTGCTTTTATGGCTTCCGTTTTCAAATCATCAGCCAATTCGTTATATCGACGCACTGTTTACGGCTGTAACCTGCGTCTGTGTGACAGGATTGGTGACAGTTGTGCCGGCTGCACAGTTTACAGTGGCAGGAAAAGTGATCCTGCTTATTTTGATTCAGATTGGCGGACTTGGAATCATTGCATGTACAACTGCATTTTTAATTTTGGTTGGAAAGAGAATAAACATGAAGGAACGAGTTGTCATTCAGGAAGCCTATGGTCTGTCCACACTTCAAGGAATGATCCGGTTTATTGAAAGAGTATTGTGGGGAACATTTCTTGTAGAAGGAATTGGCGCAATCGGATATTCATTACAGTTTATTCCGGAGTATGGTGTTGCGAAGGGAATCTTCTATTCCGTGTTTCACTCAATCTCTGCATTTTGTAATGCGGGTGTAGATATTCTTGGAGATTCAAGCTTTACGAGATATGTCAATACACCGGTGATCACAATTACGACAACAATGCTTGTCATTCTCAGTGGACTTGGTTATCCGGTCTGGATCGATCTGGCGAAGAATATAAAGATGACAATACAGTCCAAGGGAAAACGTCCGGTCGGAAGAACGATCACAAGGCTGAGTCTTCAGAGCAAGATCGTCTTGACAATGACGCTGTTCCTTCTTACATTGGGAACAGTAGGATTCTATCTGTTGGAACACCGTAATCCGGCAACTATGGGATCACTAAGTATTGCGGGAAAATTGCAAGCGTCTTTTTTCCAGTCTGTGACGACGAGAACGGCAGGATTTGCCAGCATATCCCAGTCAGGTCTTACGAATGGTTCGAAGCTGCTGGCCTGCATGCTGATGATCATCGGAGGTTCACCGGCAGGAACTGCAGGTGGTATTAAGACAACAACAGTTGCTGTTCTCTTGCTTACAGCAATTTCTGTCTTGAGAGGAAACAAAGATACGGAATGTTATGGGAGAAAAATTGCATTCGAAATTATAAGAGTAGGGATGACAATCACACTTGTGACATTTGTCTTCTGGCTGTTTGGAGTTACGGTGATGACAGTGATTGAACCGCAGCAGAAAGTCCTTGATCTGATGTATGAGGCAACATCAGCAATGGCGACAGTAGGTCTGACGGCAGACCTGACGCCAGTACTTAGTGATATCAGTCATGTTGTACTGATGCTCATGATGTATATTGGACGAATCGGACCAATGACGATGGCACTTATATTTTCCGGTCATGCGGACAAGAAGAACCAGTTCCGTACTCTGCCGGAAGCAAAGATCATGGTTGGATAAGAAAAGATAAAAGAGAAGATAAGAGATACGCGATAAACAGTATATGAGAAGGAGAAAACGATGAGAAAGCAGTTTGCAGTTCTTGGGCTTGGAAGTTTTGGACGGAGTGTGGCCCTGACACTTGAGAGTATGGGATGCGATGTGATCGTTGTAGATAAATCACAGGAGACGATCCAGGAGATCGCGGACAGAGTGACCTATGCGATCACAGCGGATATTACAGAGAAAGAGGCATTGAGCGCACTTGGAACAAGGAATCTGGACGGAGCAATTATTGGAGTTGCGGAGAATCTTGAAGCAGGGATCATGGCGACTCTGCTTTGCAAAGAAATAGGAATTCCAATGGTTGTTGCCAAAGCCAAGAATAAGTTACAAGGAACTATATTGAAGAAGGTTGGGGCGGATACTGTTGTATATCCGGAGATTGAGATGGGTAGCAGGGTTGCCAAAAGCCTTTTGGCGACAGAATTCACAGACTGGATCGAACTGTCAAATGATTACAGTATGGTTGAGATCGCTGTTCCAAAACCGTGGATCAATCATAGTATGGCAGAACTGGGAATCCGTACGAAATATGGAGTTACAGTTGTAGGAATCATGCAGAACGGGAATGTTAATGTAGAGATTGATCCACAGATGCCGCTTCCGGAAAGTGGACTTCTGATTCTAGTGGGAGCGAATAAAGTACTCGAAAAAATTGGAAAATTGGAGAAATAGATTATGATAACAAGTACATCGAATGCACAGATCAAAGAACTGGCGAAGCTGCAGAAGAAAAGTCGCCTAAGAGATGAGAAGGGAATCTTTTTAGTAGAGGGACCAAGAATGACAGAAGAGATTCCGACAGAACGAATTGAGAAGGTATATGCTTCAGAAAGTTTTGCAAAGAAGAATAAAGAATTTTTAGAGAGATTACAGGCACCGGTTGAGCTTCTGACAGATACTGTGTTCGCTTATGTGTCAGACACAAAGACACCGCAGGGAATCTTGGCAATCGTGAAGAGACTCAGTTATACGATGAATGACCTGATGCAGGTGAAAGACCAGAAAGCCCCACATCTGATTGTGTTGGATAATCTGCAGGATCCGGGAAATCTCGGAACTATTTTCAGAACAGCTGAAGCAGCAGGTGTAACCGGAATCTTATTAAGCAAAGACTGCGTGGATGTCTACAATCCAAAGGTAATCCGTTCCACAATGGGAGCTGTATTTCGTATGCCGTTCCTCTATGTGGAAGATCTTCCGGGGAAGATCAAAGAACTGCAGAATGATGGCATTAAAGCTTACGCAGCACATTTGCATGGGGAAAATGCATACGACGAGGAAGATTATACAACTGGCTGTGCATTTCTGATCGGAAATGAGGGAAACGGACTTCGTGATGAAGTTGCAGACTGCGCGGATTGTCTCATCCGTATCCCAATGGAAGGCGAGGCGGAATCTCTAAATGCGGCAGTGGCAGCGGCGGTTCTGATGTTCGAAGCAGGAAGACAGAGAAGAAAGAAATAATAAAAATGCATAAAAGAATGTATAAGTACTGAATAAATATGTATAAAACAGAGTAAAATAAAGTTTTGGTTGCATTTTTATACATGAATGTAGTATACTAAATTCATCGGTTACAATGTAGGTTCAAAGATATGAAGAAGAGAAGGACAGAGAGGGTTCTGATTCATATAGTCATAGAATAGAAAGGACGAGAACTATGGACTTAAAAGGAAGAAATTTTCTGACACTGAAGGATTTTACACTAGAGGAGATTACATACCTGCTTGATCTGGCAGCAGACCTCAAAGAGAAGAAGAAAAACGGAGTACCGGTGGATCATTATCATGGCAAGAACATTGCACTGATTTTTGAGAAAACAAGTACAAGAACACGTTGTGCATTCGAAGTGGCAGCGCATGATATGGGAATGGGAACAACTTACCTTGATCCATCAGGTTCTCAGATTGGAAAGAAAGAGAGTATCGAAGACACTGCCCGTGTACTTGGAAGAATGTATGATGGAATCGAATATCGTGGATTTGGTCAGGAAATCGTAGAAGATCTTGCAAAATATGCAGGAGTACCAGTATGGAACGGTCTGACAAATGAATATCATCCGACACAGATGCTGGCAGATATGCTGACAATCCGTGAGAATTTCGGAAAACTCAAAGGCCGCAAGCTTGTATACATGGGAGATGCAAGATTTAACATGGGTAATTCCCTGATGATCGCATGCGCTAAGCTTGGAATGCATTTCGTAGCATGTACAACGAAAGAATATTTCCCGAACGAAGAGCTTGTTGAAACTTGTAAAGGTTATGCCGCACAGTCCGGAGCGACAATTACTCTGACAGAAGATGTGAAAGAAGGAACAAAGGACGCAGATGTTATCTATACAGATGTATGGGTATCCATGGGCGAGCCGGATGAAGTATGGGAGAAGAGAATCAAAGAACTTTCACCATATAAGGTAACAAAAGAAGTTATGGCAAATGCAAAAGATACAGCTATTTTCCTGCATTGCCTGCCGGCATTCCATGACCTGAAGACAAAGATCGGAGCTGAGATGGGACAGCGTTTCGGAATCGAAGATATGGAAGTAACAGACGAAGTATTCGAGTCTGCACAGTCCAAAGTATTCGATGAGGCAGAGAACAGAATGCATACGATCAAGGCGGTAATGGTTGCAACACTTGGTGAGTTCTAAGAGCATGTAATCTATTTGATGAACTTGAGAAATCAGCAGAAGTTTGGTATGATAAATGAGTTGAAGATCAGACCGGCTTCTGTGGAAAATAAGAATGAGCAGAAGGTGTCTGTTATTCCAGAGATGGGACAGACACCTTTCTTTTGTATAAAGGTCTGATGAGAGGTGGAATTAGAATGAAAGCTGAAATATTAAAATTATTGAGGGAAGCGGACGGATATGTGTCAGGCCAGCAGCTTTGTGAAAAGTTCGGGGTGTCAAGAACTGCAGTCTGGAAGGTGATCCGTCAGCTGCAGGAAGAAGGATATCAGGTTGAAGCTGTGCGGAATAAAGGTTATCATATTGTAGATAGTCCGGATGTGATGACGAAAGAAGAGCTCGATAGCCTGATGGATACGCAGTGGGCCGGAAGAAACATCGTTTATTACGATTCGGTAGATTCTACAAATCTGAGGATCAAGCAGATGGGAGATGAAGGTGCACCGGAAGGTACACTTGCGGTAGCAGATAAGCAGACAGCCGGAAGAGGGAGAAGGGGCCGTTCCTGGGATTCACCGTCAGGTTCAAGCATTTACATGTCCTTGTTGCTTCGTCCGGAGATTGAACCGGATCAGGCGCCGATGCTGACGCTTGTGATGGCATTAAGTGTAGCAGAGGGAATCATGGATTGCGGAGATTCCTGTGGAAACCCGGATGTAAAGATCAAGTGGCCAAATGATATTATCATTAATGGAAAGAAGCTCGTCGGAATCCTGACAGAGATGAGCACTCAGATCGATTACATTAATCATGTAACGATTGGTGTAGGGATCAATGTGAACCTGACAGAGTTCCCTGAGGAAATCCGTGAGACAGCGACATCACTCAGACTGGAATGTGGACATGTGGTAAAGAGAGCACCGTTGATTGCGGCAGTGATGAAACGCTTTGAACAGAATTACACGGTTTTCCTTGAACACGGAGATCTGTCCGGTCTGAAAGAACGTTACAGTGAATTGCTGGTAAATAAAGATCGTGAGGTCCGGATTCTTGGCGCGAAAGAACAGTACAATGCTTACGCACTTGGAATCAATCAGACAGGGGAATTGATTGTTCGGAAAGAAGATGGAACCGAAGAGGCGGTGTATGCCGGAGAAGTTTCGGTGCGCGGCGTATATGGATATGTATAACCAGGTGGATAAGACCTACGGAATGTGAATAAGTCATCGGGATTATGCAGTGAATGTGGAAAATATGGAAAGGTAAGTACTGTTTACAGAAACTGTGGGCAGTGATATAAGGTGTAAAAATTATGGATGAAGAAATGGTATTGTGTGCGGCCAGCTCCTATGAGCAGAAATATTATCTGAACCCGGAATTTGAATCTCTTCCGGAAGCAGTGAAACAGGAACTGCAGATCATGTGTGTGTTGTATACAGCGGATGTTGGAGGAGTTCTCCTGCTGGTGTTTGATGAGAATGGAAACCTTGAGTTGAAAGTAGAGCACAACGAGGGTGATTTCTCATTCGATGAGATCGGAAGTGTACTGAAGATCAAAGAGTTGCAGAACACAAAGGAAGAGCTTTTCAAGTCTCTTGAAATGTTTTACAAAGTATTCTATCTCGGAGAAGAGATGGAAGAAGAGACAGAGGAATAAATAGTTAGATAAATAGAGTATGGTTTATCTGTCGGATTTTTAAATTAGAACAAAGCCCATGGCGGAATCTGAAAGATAAGTTTGTTGAACTTATCAGAATTCCTGCTATGGGCTTTTGTTTCCGTTTAACGATATGTCACTTTTTATCCGAGCAATAACTTCAGAACGTCTCTTACCTTTTTCACCGGAGTGATTTTCAGCTTATCCTTTACTTCCGCAGCTACATCTTCGAGATCATCTGCGTTGTCAAAAGGAATCAGTATTTTTGTAATACCGGCCCTCTGGGCAGCCATCAGTTTCTCAGGAAGCCCACCGATCGGAAGTACACCTCCGCGGAGGGAAACTTCACCGGTCATGGCATAATCCGGGCTGACAGCCTTTCCAGTAACAAGGGAAGCAAGTGCTGTGGTTAATGTAATGCCGGCAGATGGACCGTCTTTTGGAACAGCTCCTTCCGGCACATGAATGTGCAGATCATGATCCTGAAAAACCTTGCTTTCTTTAGGATAAAGAGATTTCACAAGTGTCAGTGCAATCTGTACAGATTCTTTCATGACATCTCCAAGCTGTCCGGTGATGATCACCTTTCCTTCCCCTTCTGTCAGCTTTGTCTCTATAAACAGAATCTCGCCGCCGGCCTGTGTCCATGCAAGTCCGGTGACAACACCAGGCTGTGCGGAAGTTAATTTCTGGTCATGATGCAGTTTCTTCCGGCCAAGATAGTCTTTCAGATTCGATTTATTTACTGTCAGAGTCTGCCCCTCTTCTTTCACAAGACGCACAGCAACAGAACGACAAAGCATATCGATCTGTTTCTTAAGTCCACGGACTCCGGATTCCATCGTATAATCTTCAATGACCCTGCGCAGTGCACCATCCGTTATCTTCAACATTTTCTTTTGGATTCCCATAGCGTCCATTGCCTTTGGAAGTAAGTGCTTTCTGGCAATATGGAATTTTTCCACAGCCGTATATCCTGGAAAATCGATCACTTCCATACGGTTCAGAAGCGGTTCAGGAATCGTATCTGTAGAATTCGCTGTGCAGACGAACAGAACATTGGATAAGTCATATGGAACATTCATATAATGATCTGTAAATGTACTGTTCTGCTCCGGGTCAAGCACCTCAAGCAATGCACTTGCCGGATCTCCGCCATAATCTTTCGCAAGCTTATCTACTTCATCAAGAACTACAACAGGATTGGAAACGTCGCTGCGTTTAATCCCTTCCATGATCCGTCCCGGCATAGCGCCGATATAAGTTCTTCTGTGACCGCGGATCTCAGCTTCATCTCGGATACCGCCGAGACTGATGCGGACATATTCGCGGTTTAACGCACGGGCAATACTCTGTCCGATACTTGTCTTACCGGTGCCAGGCGCACCGACAAAAAGGAGGATGGAACCATACTGTTTCCGGTTCAGTGCCATAACAGCAATCTGCTGGATGATACGTTCTTTGACTTTCTTAAGTCCATAATGATCTTCATCAAGAATCTCTTCTGCCCGGTTTAAATCAATCGGTGTAAATTCCGGATGCTTCCAGGAAAGACTGGTGACAAAATCAAGATAGTCATAGAGAAGCCCATATTCATGGCTGTCTTTTCCTTCCTGCTTCATACGATTCAGGACTTTGTCCGCTTCCTTACGGGCATCTTCGTTCATGCCGGATTCCTGGATCTTTTTTTCAAAAGCACGGACATCGGAAATGTTTTCCGGGTGCATCTCATCTAATTCTTTCTGAAGGTAATCAATCTGCTTCTTAATTGCAGCCTCTCTGTAAAGCTGCTCCTGGTCACCTTTCTGTGCCTCCTGTGCTTCAGAAGAAACTTTAGCGACTTCCATGAATTCCTTGATCGCATTCTCAATCAATTCACAGCGTTCACGGCGGGAATCTGTCTCAACAATTGCATATTTTTCTTCGGAAGTAATGTTCAGATAATCTGAAAGAGCAGAACCGAGGTCATAGATATTCTTTCTCTGGATAATGTAGCTTCTTGCCCAGATCCCCCACTGATAATTCTGAACAAATTTCAGAAGCGCGTTCCGCAGGTTTGTGAAAGTCTGCTTCTCTTCTTCTAAGGGAAGATCATCTACTTCCGGGCGAATGGAAGCTGTAGCTGTAATCTGTCCGTTCTCATCCAGCTCAATATCGTCAAGACTGACACGTTCTAATGTACGAATCTGGATGCTGTCATCATCACCGATGGATTCGACTCTCGCAGACATACCGACCGGGTAAATATCATCTATAGTAACAGTAGTCTCATCCACTTCATTTTTCAAAAATGGAAACAGAATATCTGTACCGACTTCAATCTGGTCTGCAGCAGCCCCCGGAAAGAAATCACGTTTAAAAAAATAAGTGATATCAGGGAGCAATAATATATTAAAAACAGGACGAATAATCATAAAAACACTCCTTTCGTCTCATGATTTGTTAGCAGTCCGGAAAGCTGAGTGCTAATCCGAAAGGTAAAAAGAGAGCGAATAAAAAACTTATCCGCTTTCATAAAAAGTTAGCACAAAAAATGGTAAATGTCAATTGCCTGGCAGGTGTCCGTTGACTTTTCAGCGGTTATTTACTATGATACTAAAGTCAAATAAGAAGAATAGTTATAGATTAGAAAGAATAGAATATGATGAAACAGTTGAAAATAGGAAATGTGACGCTGCCAAACCGTTACATCTTAGGACCGATGGCCGGAGTGACAGATCTTCCATTCCGTGTGTTGTGCAAAGAACAGGGAGCAGGTCTTTTATGTATGGAGATGGTCAGCGCAAAAGCGATTTTATATAATAATAAGAATACAGAATCACTTCTGGAAATCCACCCGGATGAACAGCCGGTGTCACTGCAGTTTTTTGGATCAGATCCGAAGATTATGAGTGAGATGGCAAAACGTGTGGAAGAGCGTCCATTTGATATTATGGATATTAATATGGGATGTCCGGTGCCGAAGGTTGTGCGCAACGGAGAAGGCTCTGCACTTATGAAGAATCCGAAGCTTGTTTATGAGATTGTCAGTGCAATGGTGAAGGCAATTGATAAGCCGGTTACTGTGAAGATAAGAAAAGGATTTGATGACAGCTGCATTAATGCGGTTGAAATCGCGAAGATCGTTGAGGAGGCCGGGGCAGCAGCTGTAGCCGTGCACGGAAGGACAAGAGAACAGTATTACAGTGGACAGGCAGATTGGGATATCATCCGTCAGGTAAAAGAAGCTGTCTCTATTCCGGTAATTGGAAACGGAGATGTGACAAGCCCGCAGAAAGCAGAGGAGCTGGTAAAACAAACAGGGTGTGACGGAATCATGATCGCAAGAGGAGCACAGGGGAATCCATGGATCTTCTCCGAGATGATCACATATGAAGAGACAGGCACATTACCAGAACGTCCGGGAAAAGAAGAAGTTCGTGATATGATGCTTCGTCATGCCAGATTACAGTTGAAATACAAAGGTGAATTTATTGGTATCCGCGAGATGAGAAAACATGTGGCATGGTATACAAAGGGACTGAAAGGTTCTGCAAAATTGCGTGAAGAAATCAACCGCGTAGAGTCCTATCAGGAACTGGAAGAACTGCTCTTTCAGAGACTATAGGAAAAGAAGCTCCGGGACTTCGGAAAACAGTTGGAAAACAGAATGGAAAAAGTTCGGAAAAAGGCGGTTTTAAAGGCTTTTCATACACTGCGCAGAAGTGACCTGTGAGAGTGAAATTGCTTGACAGAAAGCGCGAGTTTGAGTATAATATTGAAATTGCGGACGGACGCTGATATAACGATTGGCGTTCAGGAGAAAAAGACAGCAGACATGCATTTTAAAACCGATAATATGATGTAAGTGTCAAAAGTATAAATTGCATAGCAATGGAGCAATCCGATTACATCATAATATCTGTAGACAGAGAAGAAACTTTGAATGCATGAAAAGTATAGACAGAAAATGATTTGCAGAGAATCTGTAAATGTTGTAGGAAACGAAACGTTATTGCAACAGGCAGTGACGGTAAGGAAGTAGAAAGGAAGCAGGAACAATGGCAGAGGCAAAAAAAAGATTACTTACTTATGCCGGATTAAAGGCAATTGAGGATGAACTTGAGAATCTGAAAGTAGTAAAGAGAAAAGAAGTTGCAGGTAAGATCAAAGAGGCAAGAGAGCAGGGAGACCTTTCCGAGAACGCTGAGTATGATGCAGCGAAAGACGAGCAGAGAGATATCGAAGCCCGTATCGAGGAGCTTGAGGCAATCCTGAAGAATGCAGAAGTTGTAGTAGAGGATGAAGTTGATCTTAATAAGATCAATGTTGGATGTGCAGTAAAGGTTTACGACATCACATTTGATGAAGAGATGGAGTTCAAGATTGTTGGTTCTACAGAGGCGAACAGTCTGGAAGGAAAGATCTCCAATGAGTCTCCGGTAGGTCACGCACTGATCGGAAAGAAAATCAATGATGTCGTTGACGTTGAGACACAGGCAGGAGTTATCCAGTACAAAGTACTTGATATCAAACGATCATAATCAGCTTAGGACAGACCTCTTACTATTAAGAGGTCTGAATTCGCTTAAAAAGACAATATACAAAATAATGCTTCCAAGTTGATTTATGTAAAAATCGATGCGGAAGCAGATAGAAATGGAAGGAGAACAGACAGTGGGACAGAATCAGAAGAACACACAGGAACCAGATATGAATCAGCTGAGAAAGGTTCGCCGTGAGAAACTTGCAGAACTGCAGCAGAACGGAAGAGACCCTTTCCAGATTACAAAGTTTAACCAGACACATCATTCACTCGAAGTGAAAGATCTCTATGAGGCACATGAGGCTGAGATTTTAAAAGATCACCAGCAGCCGAACGTAGAAGGTATGGATGAAGAGCAGGCAAAAGAGGCTCTCAAGAATGATTACGAAGAGAGAAGAAGCATCATGGATGCAAGCCCGATCCACGTAGCAATCGCAGGACGTATGATGTTCAAGAGAGTTATGGGAAAAGCTTCTTTCTGTAACATCCAGGATTTACAGGGAAATATCCAGGTATACGTAGCAAGAGATGCAATCGGAACAGACGCTTACGCTGATTTCAAGAAATCTGATATCGGTGATATCTTCGGACTTGAAGGATTCGCTTTCAGAACAAGAACAGGAGAAATCTCCATTCATGCTGAGAAGATGACACTTCTCTCCAAGAGCTTACAGATGCTTCCGGAGAAGTTCCACGGCCTGACAGATACAGACACACGTTATCGTCAGAGATACGTAGACCTGATCATGAATGCAGACTCTAAAGATACATTTATCAAACGTTCCAAGATCCTTGCAGCAATCCGTAAGTACTTAAGCGGAGAAGGATTTATGGAAGTTGAGACTCCGATGCTTGTAGCAAATGCCGGTGGAGCAGCTGCAAGACCGTTCGAGACACATTTCAACGCACTGAACGAGGATCTGAAGCTTCGTATTTCACTTGAGCTGTACCTGAAGAGACTGATCGTTGGTGGACTTGAGAAAGTATACGAGATCGGACGTGTATTCCGTAACGAAGGTTTAGATACAAGACATAACCCAGAGTTCACTCTGATGGAGCTTTACCAGGCATACACAGATTACCACGGCATGATGGATCTGACAGAGAACATGTACCGCTTTGTTGCTCAGGAAGTCCTTGGAACAACACAGATCGTTTACAAAGGAATCCCGATGGATCTCGGTAAACCGTTCGAGCGTATCACAATGGTTGATGCAGTTAAGAAATATGCAGGCGTTGACTGGAATGAAGTTGAGACTCTGGAGCAGGCAAGAGAACTTGCAAAAGAGCATAATGTAGAATTTGAAGAGAGACATAAGAAAGGTGACATCCTCAACCTCTTCTTCGAGGAGTTCGTAGAGGAGCATCTGCTTCAGCCGACATTCGTTATGGATCACCCGGTTGAGATCTCTCCACTGACAAAGAAGAAACCAGAGAATCCGGAATACGTAGAGCGTTTCGAGTTCTTCATGAATGGATGGGAGATGGCAAATGCTTACTCTGAGCTGAATGACCCGATCGATCAGAGAGAGCGTTTCAAAGCGCAGGAAGAACTGCTTGCACAGGGAGATGATGAAGCCAACACAACAGATGAAGACTTCATGAACGCACTGGAGATCGGTATGCCGCCTACAGGTGGTATCGGATTCGGTATCGACAGAATGTGTATGCTGCTGACAGGAGCAGAGGCAATCAGAGATGTATTACTGTTCCCGACGATGAAGAGCTTGGATAAATAAACCTAGTGTTTATGCGGGATTGAGGCATTTGAGTACGTCAAAGGACGCATTAAAAGACGTATTTTGGCATAGTCATTTACATCAGTATGAAAGAGTACACAATCTGAAAAGAATAAGACTCAATCGAATATGAACTACTAAGAGGACATTTTCTAAAGAAATTTAGAAGATGTCCTCTTTTTTGCGTTATGGAGAAAATACGTCATTTGTTATGAAGTCAAAGTGAAAGGAGCACAGCAATGGATGAATCAAAGAAAAAAGATAGATATGAGGATGCAAAAAAGTTTGTAAGATATTCAGATGGTGCAAAGATGTACAGTATGGGAATGACAAAATTTCAAGAAGTGGCTAAGGATGCCAAGGCTTGTTATAAGATTGGTCAGCTTGTACTTGTTAATACAGAAATATTGGATAAGTATCTTGAAACTTTTCATATTACAGATTCTGAGTTTTATAAGTAGGTGATGTTATGGTAAATACATTGAGTGGTTCAGTTAGTGCCTATAGAAAAGAAATTGTAAAACCAAGATTTATTCGTATTGATGAAGTAATGGCTTTATTAGATGTAACACGAGATGAGGCAATGGATATAGCATTAGCTGCTGGAGCAAGATATCAGCTTGCAAAGATTATATTAGTACATAAGGAAAGGTTGATGAAATTTATGAAACATTTTGCAAGAGTGCCTAGTTCAAACAAAATCGTAGAAAAGAAGTTTGTAAGAATTGGGGAAGCTTCAATGACATATAGCATAGGGCATCATAGATTTATTGAAATGGCTAGAGCAGCGGGTGCTGTATATAAGATTGGAACAGCTAAGGGAAATACTATATTAATAAATTTGGAAATTTTTGATGATTATATGGAGCAATTCAGAGAACCGCCAACAGAAATGAAACATCCATTGCCAAATGTGAAAGGAGACTGATGAATGAGTTACTCATATAAGTGCTATTCAGATACAAAGGATTTTATGAAAAAATTTGTCAATGCAGAGGAAGGAGCGATTATTTATGGGATAAGTAAATCTAGAATCATAGTAATTGCGAGAGAGGCAGGAGCAGTCTATAAAGTCGGTAATTCAGCATTAATCAATACGGAATTATTTGAAAAATATCTTGAACGATTCAGAGAGCCGGCAAGAGAACTGCCTAAGCATACATGGAACAAATTAAAGGAAATGACAAATACACCAAAAACTGGTGAAAATTCGTAAAAATACACCAGTGGTGTCACTTCCGTAAAATTAAAGTGCATTGTAGAATATCAATTGTCCAAGAGAGATTGGACATAACAATTGAATAATCAGTTACAGATTTGCAAAGTAGTTTGCACTGCAGAGTATCTGTAGGTAGTAAATTTACGGGGTATGTACCTGGAGGATGAAAGTCACAGCTATCATATTAGTAGTCTGATGGATCGAAAGATGAAGGGCGAGAAGCTGGATGGAAATCTGGTAAAAGGAATAGGCATGTTGCGTAAGGATAATTAACCACAGAGGGCGAGAAGTTCGTCCTTATCCTCAAAAGGCTAAAAGAGGAGATAGTGCTTCTGATAATTCAGAAGGGCGTCGTGAAACACATTTTGTGGCTCGTCTGTAACTCCCGGAGGTGAGAACACCTCTTTGTACACGGGGCGATATAGGAGTCTAGAAGACTGGCGTGTACCTACATGCTTAGCGTTAAGCATAGCCATGTAGACTATATCACTTCCAAATTCAAATTCTGTCTATATGGCAACTAATTTGAAGGAGGATAAAGTGGTGATGGGATTTAGCATAGCATTAATAATTATTGTTCTTATCGTATTGTATTCGTTAGCTAGGACGGCAGGAGAGTCGGACAGGACAATGGAACAGATAAGAGAGCAATCACTCCTTGGAAGGGAGGAGAGCTCTGGTGGGAACAGTTGAAAAAAGAGATAAGCATAAGAAACGCAGGTTTGTATCTCCAGAAGAAAAGCTTGAAAGAGAATTAAAAGATTGTATGCATTGTAGATTCTTCTGGGGACATAACAACAGATGTGCCAATGGAACATGTTGTAAACCATCTAAGAAAAAGGAACAGAAACTTCCGACGGAATGTGTCGGATGTCCATATTATCGAGGGAATGGTTATTGTTTTCCTTGTATGCGAAAGCTGATAGGAAAGTAGGTGGTTAAGATGTTCAAGTGGCTGTTTAAGAAGAAAGGATGTGCAAAACACATGAATAACAAGTTAGAAGTAATCGGCATTGATCATGGATGGTCAATGATGAAAACAATCTCTCAGGTATTTGTCACAGGTGTTAAGGAGATTACAACAACTCCGGCACTTTTCGGCGATGTACTTGAGTATGAAGGAAAGTTCTATAAGGTTGGAGCTGTGAGGCAGGAAGTAAAGGATACAAAGGTCGAAGATGACAGCTTTTATCTTCTCACTCTTGCAGCAGTTGCTAAGGAACTTAAAAGAAGAGGTCTTGCAGAGGCAAAGGTATTTCTTGCTGTAGGACTTCCACTTACAAGATTTGGAGCAGAGAAGAATGATTTTATCAAGTACCTGACAAAGAATAAGCGTGTAAGCTTCAAATATGAGAATGAGTCATATCATATTGAAATTGATGATGTGGCAGTATTTCCTCAGTGCTATGCAGCAGTAGTGGACAAGATTCCTGCTATGGCAAAGAAAACACTGATAGTAGATATTGGAAGCTGGACAATCGACATTATGCCGGTAATCAACAAGTCACCGGATGAATCAAAGTGTGTGACGATTCCAAAAGGTCTTATTACCTGTATGCGTTCTATCAATGAGCAGTGTGTAAGACAGCTTAACGGAGAGGTAGACGAGTCAGAGATACAGAACATCATGCGATATGGCAGGTCAGATATTGATGATGAATACTTTGCCATTATCAAGGCTGAGATAGAGGATTTTGTTGATAAGGTATATAACTCAATCCGTGAGTTTGGGTATAACTTAAAGACTACACCGATTGTATTTGTCGGTGGCGGGGCAGTTGTGATGAAAAACTTTGGGAGCCACGATGCCAAGAACATTTCCTATAACCTTGATGTAAAGGCAAATGCAAGAGGATATGAGCAGCTTGCCACAATGGGACTTAAAAGCACTAAGCGATTATCATAAGGAGGCAGATGATGGGAAGAAGACTTGAATATGAAGTAAAAACTTCTGTCCGCCTCAACATGAGCAATCCCCAGCATGTGAAAATCAATGATGTGATTCAGAACCTTGATCCGAAGATTTTCAAATCTAAGAACCAGTTCATTATAGATGCGATTCAGTTCTACATTGATAATTATGGAAAGGAAACCTTTGTTATCAAGAAGAAGGAAAAAGAGAGGGCTGAATATATCCGGTCAGAAGATATTGATGACATTAAGGAAGAAGTCATTGAAGCAGCAACCAATGAGGCTAGAAAAGAGGTAATAAAGCTGTTAGGCGGAGTGATATCCGGGATGAATGTTGGTCAGCCGGTAATTATGCAGGCAGCCAATAGTGAAGCACAAGAACTTACAGAAGATGTTATGGACGATGCAGATGTTGCAGGTCTTGCAATGGGATGGATGTCGAAAGGAGACTGATTATTATGAGAAGAGTTATGGGAGCCGTAGGAACAGTGATTTTAGAGATACTCAAGTGGATATTAAGGATAATTCTTGGAGCGTTGAAGCTGGTCTTAGGACTTGCCAGAATAATTCTTCTTCTATTCGCTATGGTGGCAAGGATATTTCTTTCATTCGTAAGAATGGGCACATTCTGAGAGGAGGTGAGCGTATGCAGGTAAAGGGTTTATTCTTAAATTACAAGAAAAACAGAAGACTTATGCAGTATTTCTTTAGAATAAGAGAGCTGGTATAATGAAAGGAGTTTAAGATGCACAGAATACGGGACAGTCCTATGTGTCCCGTGCATTACAGATAAATAGTTCACCGCAAGGGTGGATGGCACGGAACACAAAGCCCGTCCCTCTTGCGGAGAAGGGATGGGCGATTACTATGAAGAAGATAAGTATTATCTTATTATCCGCAGTACTGGTCTTTTCAATGGCTGCCTGTAATGGTGGTAAGGAAAAGGCTGATAATCAGACAGAGAAACAGACGGAAAGCGTAAAGCCAACTGAAGAAGCAGAAATGGCAACGGAAGCTGTCACAGAGGTCACAACCGAAGCTGGAAGCGAAGAGACAGAGAAAGATATTGCCGAGGTTAAAGATTCAGAAGAGAAGAATGATAAGGAAGATAACCGGTCTGCTGATAATGAAACTGCTTCAAGGCAGGAAGAAAAGCCAAAGCAGAATGACGAGCCGGAACAGAAAGCTTCAGTAAATGATAATGAGGAAGCTGGCGGAAATCAGAGTAATGCAGGTAATGGTGGTCAGACTACAGACAGTCCGAAAGACAATGTGAGCAATACACAGCCTGCATCCGTGGCATACAGTCCACAGAATGTTGTGTCACTTGCAACAGCAAAGTGTCAGGCAGGAGGGATGATTACCACACAGCAGAATTTACAGAATCATTTGAATGACGGCAGTATCACGCAGGAAGAGTACAATGAGTATTATCCTTACGATGGTATGGAAGGCTCTTATTATAGTGTGTTTGTAGAGACAGACCTCAACAAAGCAAGTACCATTGATGGACAGCGGTTATCATCTGAGGATGCAATCGCAGGATATATTGCAAGTATGTTACTTTTGGAAACAGATCCGGTATTCTACATCAGTTATGATGGAGTTTACACGACAGGCGGTACAAACTATTACGAGTTTCGATGTCACAGATAAATAAAAACGAATAGAAGCAGAAGGAAGAAAGATGTAAGCTATAAACTTATGTCTTTCTTTTTTTATGCGTAAATTAAGGAGGAAAGAGCACATGAAACAGAAACTAAAGCGTTTTATGGCAGGATTTATGGCTATGCTCACACTGGTTGGAACACTCTTTACGAATGGAACAACAGCATTTGCAGCCAGTCCGCAGGCAAATATTGCGTTCTGGAATGCGTCAGTCAAAAATTCCGGAGAAGTAAGTGAGCTGAAGCCCGGATATAATCATGGCAAGATTCTGTATTCAATTCTTGACGGAAATTCTGCATATTGTATGAATTTCGGATTAAGAGCAGATGGCGGTCAGCTTATGAACAGCTACGATGATGCGAGCACATCAATGTCAGCACAGCAGAGAAAGCTTTTAAGTTACTGCCTTTATTATGGGTTTAACAGTACACAAAAGGCGGCACCAAGCAACAGTCAGTGCGATGAGTATATCGCAACTCAGGCAATGGTATGGGTTATTGTAGCAGATATCTTTGGAACCGGAAGCGGTGATTCAGCAGCAAGAAAGCTCTGTAACACAGCACCAAGTCCTGATTCTTCATACAGCTATTATGAGAGACTTAGGGACAATATCAGCAGCTCCTACAATGCAACACTTCCAAGTTTTGCATCACGCAGAACCAGTGAGGCACCAACTTATGAGCTGAAGTGGAATGAGGGAAGTCAGAGATTTGAAGCAACATTATCTGACAGCAATGGTGTCTTATCAGACTTTGATTTTGGCATCAGCGGATATTCTGTTGATAAGAATGGCAACAGTATTACAATCTCTTCAACGAGTGTGAATACCACAGCTACAACAGGAACATTCACATCCAATGCTGGCAAGGTTGAGACAACATCAAGCTGTGTATTCTGGCTTACAGGAAAGAGCGGATATCAGGAGTTTATTTCTGAAAGACCGACAGCAGATCCTGTCAAAGCCTATATCAAGGTCAAGACAGAGAACATCGGATATGGTGAGCTTACAAAGACAGATGAGTCAAGCGGAGTGAAGCTTTCCGGTGCAGTCTATGGAATTTATTCTGACAGCGGATGCACAAACAGAGTACAGACCATGACAACAGATGGAAACGGATATGCAAAGTCAGCTGCACTTGTCGCAGGCACTTATTATGTAAAAGAGATTACAGCACCAAAGGGCTATGTTCTTTCCGGTAAGGTTCATACTCTTACTGTAAGAGCGGGACAGACAACCGGAATCTCTGCAACAGATAAGGAGCAGCTTGGAGCAATCACAATCTACAAGGAAGGTGAAGTGCTCAGCTCATGGAATGGAAGTAACTTTATTTATGAGAAAAAGAAGCTTCCGGGAGCAACATTTAAGGTGACAGCAGGAGCAGATATCTACAAGGCAGATGGTACAAAGGTGTATAGTGCTGGCGATGTTGTAGCAGAAAGCCTTACAACAGGAGCTGACGGACAGGTGGTATTATCTGACCTTCATCTTGGAACCTATGTGGTTACTGAGATTAAGAGCAATGATGGTTATACAATCAATACCACACCTCAGACAGTAGCAGTTGAGTATAAGGACCAAACTGTGACAGTACAGTATGAATCAACTACGATTGAGAATACAAGACAGAAAGCCGATGTATCTGTCGTAAAGAAGGACTCTGACACAGAGAATCCTCTTGATGGTGGCAAGTACACACTTTATGCCGGAAATGACATCAAAAACTATGCCGGACAGGTTATTGTGACAAAGGGTACAGCTCTTGAGACAGTAACTACAGGTGAGGACGGAAAGGCAAGCTACAGCGTGGATCTGCCAATCTCTAACGGATATTATGTCTCAGAGACACAGGCACCATATGCGTATATCAGAAACAGTAAAGATGTTTACAGCTTCAATTTCAATGTATTACCTGAAACACAGGCAAAGGCATCATTCAGTCACACATTTGTAAATGACAGAACCACAGCAAAGATTCATATCTACAAGGTAGATAAGGAATCAGGCAAGGCAGCAGCCCAGGGAGATGCAAGCCTTGAAGGTGCAGTTTATGGTCTTTATGCGAGAAACGATATCGTGCATCCGGACGGAGCAACAGGTGTTGTATTTAAAGCAGGGGACTTAGTTGCAACTCTTACAACAGATAAGAATGGTGAGGCAGAGGTAAATAACCTTTATCTTGGCAACTATTATGTGAAAGAAATCACACCATCAGAAGGCTATCTTCTTGATGAAGAGGAGCACGATGTAGTTTGCGACTATGAGGGAGACCTTGTAGCAGAGGTATCAAGAAGCACAACCTCAGCAGAGCAGGTCATCAAGCAGCCATTCCAGCTTATCAAGGTATCGGACAATGGCGATGATACTGAAGCAGGCTTATTGGCAGGTGCAGAGTTCACAGCTTATTTGAAATCATCTTTACCTGTAAAGGCAGATGGAAGTTATGACTTTGACAAGGCAACTCCGGTAGTAATCGGGGAAAACGGAGCAACAACAATCACATCCGATGACAAGGGACATGCAGTTTCTATTGCAATTCCTTATGGAACCTATGTGGTAGTAGAGTCAAAGACTCCGCATAACATGAAGACAATCAAGCCATTTGAGGTAAAAATCAGCGAGAATCATCCTGACAAGCCTCAGACATGGAGAGTATTCCTTGACAGGGAGTTTACTGCAAAGCTTCGTGTAATCAAGAAGGATTCCGATACAAAGCAGACAGTGCTCGTGCCAAATGCAGAGTTTAAGATCTTCAATACTGATAAGAACGAATATGTGAAGCAGTACACAACTTATCCGTCAAAGGTAGAGCATACTTCATTCTTTACTGACGATGATGGAGATTTAATCTTACCGGAGGCACTTAAAATCGGTAACTACCGCATTGAGGAAGTGTCTGCACCATTTGGATATGTTGTAAATGATAAGTATGTCAACATCTCTGTTGATACTGACACAGCATTTGAAACAGATGGTGATACAAATGATGCAATCATTACTGTGGAATATTCTGATGCCCCTGCAGTCGGAGAGCTGACTGTAGAAAAGAAGGGAGAGGTACTTGACGGATTTAAGGGAGGACTTCTTGCAAGCTCATATGAGAAAGAGTTTGTTTATAAGGAAGGCTCACTTGCCGGAGCAAAATTTGAGGTGTACGCTGCGGAGGATATTTACACAGCAGACAACCAGAAGGACGCAGATGGCAACCGCATTAAGTATTACAGCAAGGGAGACCTTGTGGCAACTCTTACAACAGGAAAAGATGGAAAGGCAGTAGCAAAGAATTTTCCTCTTGGACAGTACAAAGTTGTAGAAGTAGAAGCTCCATACGGATATGTATTAAATCCGAATGAGCAGAAAGTGACATTCACATATGTGGATGATAAGACACCTGTTATCAAGGAAAGCCTTACTTTCTCAGATGACAGACAGAAGCTTGATATGTCAGTGACTAAGCTTGATTCAGAAGATAATACACCGATTGCAGGTGCAGTATTTGGTCTTTATGCAGACGAGGATATCAAGAATGTAGATGGCAAGGTAATTATCGAGAAAGGCACACTTCTTGAGAAGACAACATCTGATGAGAATGGAAAGATTGCTTTTGTTAAGGATTATCCATTTGCAAAATATGTTGCAAGGGAGCTTGTAAAGCCTGCCGGATATGTGACAAATGAGGAAGCAGTAAACTTTGATACAAAATATCAGGGACAGGATGTTAAGACTGCTGTATATAACAGCGAGTATAAAAACACACCTACAACCTTTGAGTTTACAAAGACAGATATCACAAGCGGTGCAGAGCTTACAGGTGCAACACTTACTGTACTTGATAAGGATGGAAATGTGGTAGACACATGGACATCTGATGCTAAGGAAGCACATGTGATCAAGAGACTTGTAGTTGGAGAGACTTACACTCTTCGTGAGGAATTTGCTCCTTACGGATACCTCAAGGCAACTGATATCCAGTTTACAGTAGAGGACACAGGCAAAGTGCAGCATGTAGAGATGAAGGATGAAGTACCTACAGGTTCCATTGTCATCAATAAGGACGGCGAATTTGTAACAGACACTACTCTTATGAAGGGTTACTGGTATGACTTTATCTTCAATTTCTTCAAGGACAGCCTTGCAGGAGTAACTTTTGATGTATATGCAAAAGAGGATATCGTAAGTGCTGACGGACTTGACACTGTATATCACAAGGCAGGAGACAAGGTGGCAACCATCGTGACAAATGATAAGGGTATCGCAAGAATTGATGACCTTCCGATTGGCAAGTATTATCTTGTTGAGACAAAGACCATTGATGGATTTGTATTAGATGATACACCGATTGAGGCAGACCTTTCCTATATCGACCAGAATACAAAGGTTGTATTTGCAGGAATGGATGTGACAAATGATCGTCAGAAAGTGCAGATTACTGTAACCAAGACGGATTCAGAGACTAAGGAAGCACTTGAAGGAGCAGTATTCGGTTTATTTGCGAAAGAAGATATCGTGAACAAAGATGGCAAGGTAATCGTAAAAGCTGATACACAGATTGAGAGAACAGTAACAGGCAAGGATGGAAAGGCTGCATTTACCTCTGACCTTCCACTTGGACAGTATTATGTCAAAGAACTTGAGGCACCAAAGGGCTATGTGAAGTCAGATAAGACATTTGATGTGGATGCTTCATATCAGGGAGATAAGGTAAAGGTTATCGAGTTTGAGGCAGCATTTGAAAATGCACCGATCAAGGTAGAAATTTCAAAGACTGATATCACAGGCAAGAAAGAATTGCCTGGAGCAAAGCTTTCAGTTATTGATGCTGATGGAAAGCTTGTTGAGAGCTGGACATCAGAGGCAGGAAAGACTCATATGATTGAGAGACTTCCTGTCGGAAAGTACACACTCAGAGAGGAATCTGCACCATATGGATATAAGGTGGCAAGTGATGTAACCTTTGAAGTAAAGGAGACAGCAGAAATCCAGAAGGTATCCATGAAGGATGAGCAGGCAGTCGGTAAGATTGTCATTGAGAAAACTGACAAAGTAACCGGAAAGCCGATCGAGGGTGTTGTATTTGAAGTAAGGGATAAGGATGGAAAGGTGCTTGATACACTCACTACTGACAAGAATGGTCATGCAGAGAGCAAGGAGCTTCCTATCTGTACTTACAATGAGGATGGTTCATTTAAGGAAGATATCCATTATACAGTAGTTGAGACAAAAGCAGCTGACGGATATATCCTTGATGAAACAGCTCACGATGTAACTCTTCGATATGATGACAATGCACCGGATGTTGTTGTAGCAACTCTTAAGCTTGCCAATGTACCGACAGAGCCTAAGCTTCCACAGACAGGCGACAATGCAAATCCGCTTCTTTATCTTGGAATCGGTGCACTTGCACTTATTACAGGTGTTGGAGTAGGACTTCGTGGAAGAAAGAAAAAGAATAAACAGTAACAATTAACCTTGCGGGGAATGTAAGCCAGTGACTTATGTTCTCCGCTTTTTTGATTTGGAGGACAAACAGTGGTAGGAGAAAGAATCAGATATTACAGAAAACGACAAAAAATGACACTCAGGGAACTGGGCGAGAAAAGTGGTTTTGAAAATAGAGGTGATGTAAGAATTGCCCAATACGAAAATGGTTCAAGAGTTCCAAAGACGGGAACGTTGAACAGGATTGCAAAGGCACTTGGTATTCCGCCAGAAGAATTATTCTGTGAGAACTGTAGAAAGTGCATGTTTCTCAAGAATTATTACAGAAAGAAAAGAAAATCTCATACCACTTTTGATATGGGAATCGAAGAAGACAACAGTTACAGAGAACACAATAATCCCGATGATGAAGGAATTTTATATGACAATTTAGATTAAGGAGGAACCGTAATATGATGAATTATGAGATTTTTAAGGAAGTAGTAAAAGAAAAGTTTATGGATTATATGCCTGAGAAGTTCAAAGAAATGGAGCTTGTGGCAGAGCCAGTGGAAAAGGTGAATGTGACTCTTGATGGCATCATCTTAAGAGAAGAAGGCAGGAATATTTCGCCTACGATTTATATCAATGACATGTATAAGAAGTATCAGGACTGTGGCGATCTTGAGGAAACACTTATGGCTGCATGTGACTTTATGGAAAGGGCATATGAGCAGGCTCCGGTTGTTGATGTGGACAGCATTATGAGGGATGCTAACGAGAAGATTGTATTCCAGCTCATCAATACAGAGCAGAATAAGACATTTTTGGAACAGGTGCCTCACAGGGAGTTTCAGGATCTCTCTATTGTGTATAAGGTAATAATCAGTGCCGATAAGGATGCGGTGCAGAGTTCAAAAATTACAAATGAATTTGCAAAAAGACTTGGAATGAGTGAGGAACAGCTCTTTAAGTGTGCAGCGGAAAACACAAGAAGACTCTTCCCACCTGTCGTTCGTAGCATGAATGACATTATGAGAGAAATGTTCGCAAGGGATGGGATGCCACAAGAGATTGCAGATATGATGATAGCCGAGATTCCACCGGAGCAGACGATGTGGGTGATTTCCAATGAAAAGGGTATCAATGGTGCAGCATCCATGCTTTATGAGAATGAGCTTCATGAGCTGGCAGAGAGTTTAGAGAGTGACCTTTATATTCTCCCTTCGAGCGTGCATGAGGTTATTGCAGTATCTTCAGATATGGGAAGCCCTGAGATGCTTGCACAGATGGTAGTCGAGGTAAATATGCAGGAGGTGTCTTTGGACGAGAGACTTTCCAATCAGGTATATCACTATGATAAGGATTTAAGAAAACTCACCCTTGCAACTGATACACCAAACAAGAGACTTGATGGTATCGTTGCAGAACCTCTCCTTGTATATGACGCGAAGGAAAAGTCCAGATAGGAGGCAGCTATGGAGCAGGAACTTACAATGGAAGAACTCATTGCTCTCATAAACAGCCAGAAAGGTGACTTTGTTATCCGTGTCGAGTTTGGAGAGGAGGCGGTGTCTGATGCCAAAGAAGAATGACTTCAAGCTTGATGTGGTTTCGGTAAGACTTGTAAAGGATGCTCCGATTTATTCGGAGCACACCTTTAATAATCCGGCGGATATAGCTGCTGTCATGGGAGACTGTATGTGCCAGTTTGACAGGGAAGTAGTGTGTGTGGTCAATCTAAGGTCAGATTTAAAACCTATCAATGTGCATTTTGCAAGTGTTGGTTCTTTAAATGAGGCAATGGCACATCCGAGAGAGCTGTTTAAATCAAGTATCCTAAGCAATGCGGCAAGCATGATGTTAATCCATTGTCATCCATCCGGGAATGTATTCCCAAGCAAGGCAGACACGATGATGACAGACCGTATGAACAAGCTGTGTGAACTGATGGGAATACCGCTTATTGACCATATCATAGTCGGTGGAGACAATCGTGAATTTTTCAGTTTCAGGGAAAAAGGCATGATTGATAATCCTAAGATTACCCTGAGCACAGATTACCGGACACTTGATATCAAGTCACCGCTTGTAGCAGAGCAGGGAAAGGCAAGGTGAAAACATGGATGGAAGATTTACGGATGAAGAGCTTGCCATAGCAAAGCGTGTTGATCTGTGTGCAGTTGCAGAAAGCCTTGGGTATACAGTAAAGAGGATTGGCAAATACCACACTTTAAAGGAGATGGATTCCATCCGTATCTATAACAGAAGCCATTGGTACAGATGGTCAAGGCAGTTTGACAAAGGCAACAATGGCGGCTCACAGATAGATTTCTTACGGGTATTCTGTGGAATGAGTGTAAAAGAGGCTGTATTCTGGCTTTTAGATTTTGCAGGATACAGAAGAATCGAGAATCCTGTAAAGCAGCCACTTGTTCATCAGGTATCGCAGAAGCAGGCAGAAGAGAGAAAGCCATTTGTCCTACCGGAACCGGCAGGAGATAATTCCTATCTTATTTCCTATCTGAATCAGGAGAGAGGAATCAGCAGAGCAGTCATAGATTTGTTTTTAAAAGAAGGACTGATTTATGAGAGCAGGCATTATCACAATGTTGTTTTCAAAGGAAATGATAAAAATGGAGTGACAAGATTTGCAAGTATGCGGGGAGTGTTTGATAAGCAGGGTAAGTCATTCAAGTGTGATGTCACAGGAAATGATAAGAACTATGGATTTAATGTGGTGAATGAAAACAGTACAGAGCTTGTAGTATTTGAGGCTGCAATCGACCTTATGAGTTATGCCGATATCTTCGCGGATTATGAATCAAATAAGCTGGCACTTGGGATGCTTGCAGATGCACCACTTGAGACTTTTCTTCGGGAATATCCGCAGATTACTTCCATCCGGTTCTGCCTTGATGGAGATGAGCCGGGGAGAAAAGCAGCAGCTGAACTTATGAGAAAGTATTATGAGCTTGGATATGAGGTAGAAGACTGTCCGCCACCTGCCGGATATAAGGATTACAACGAGTGGCTTGTAGCGGCAAAGCTTAATCTGAACAGGATGAATAAGCGAGCAGATGAACCAGTCAGGGCATGAGAAACCGGATTTTGATGTGTGGGGGCAGAAAGCGCCCCCAAAACAGCAAAGTGGGGGCAGAAAGCGCCCCCAAAATGTCAAAGTGGGGGCAAAAAGTGCCCCCAAAATTTGGACACGACAAAATCCGGACTGAAGTAAAAATAAAAGTGGGGGCAGAAAGCGCCCCCAAAATAACAAAGTGGGGGCAGAAAGCGCCCCCAAAGTAGCAAAGTGGGGGCAAAAAGCGCCCCCACTTTCATAAACAGAGGGTTTTAGGGAGATTTTCTCCCTAACTAGATGGCATTAGGACAGAGATGTCTCTAATGCGTATCTAGCAGTCGCCGGGGACTAACCGGAGACTGGAGCTTTGGTGAATATTTACTAAACACGGATAAGGAGGTGCAAGGAAGCAATGGATGCAGAAGTTACGCTATTTACAAAACCAGAAGAACTGATTGCCTGGGCAGACACATTTGATATCTTACTTAACCCTTCGATAGAAGATGCTGCAATATTGCTTAACTATATGGAAGGTCATGATTATGCTATTGGCATAGATTCTGATGGAAAGATGTACAGACAGGATGTAGCTGAGGAGAATGGTGAAATTGAACCATACCCGATAGATGATGTTATAGATACTGTTTGTGAATGGAACTATGAACTGATACTTGATGCTGATGCACACAGGAATGATCCAAAGGATTTTAAAGATTACAGTGAGTTTCAGGATAAGTATGACAGTTTGAAAGCAGATGAAAAGAGGCTGGACAGGTTGTTTGAAAAGACCTGTTATGCAAAGGAGATTGATGAAATGGCAGCTGCTTTGGTGGAATCATTCATTAGTCATCTAAGTAGCAGGGATGATTTGGAAAAAGCTGCGGTGACAGTTGCAGAAGGAATTAAGGATTATAGTACGGGTAAGAGAGGAAGGTGAGTCTATGGCAGATAAAGTTCATTGTATTAGGAAAACACTAAGACTAATGCCAGAGGAAGCCAAGATGCTTGCAAAAAAGGCATGTGATAATGGAATGAATGAGGCTGAGTATATCCGTCTTCTTATCAGTCAGAAACCAAATGATTATCCGGAAGTAAGGAAGATTCTGAAGGAACTCATTAATGAAGTCAACAGAATTGGAATAAATATCAATCAGATAGTATTTAACAATAATGCCGGGCTGTATTCCAAGGAAGATAAGACACAGCTGATAGCTTATATGCGAAAACTGAATCAGAAGATAGATGAGGCGGTGGTAAAGATTGGCAATCAGTAAAATCCTTAATATGAAGGATTGTGGTGGGCATTTTCACGGAAAACATCTGAAGAGATCTCTTGATTATGTGATGAATCCGGAGAAAACACAGAATGGAAGGCTCGTTGGTGCAATCAACTGTCAGGTCGATTCTGCTTTTGAACAGATGAAAGCTACAAAACGGAAGTTTGGAAAAGTTGATAAAAGGCAGGGATATCATATCATTCTCTCATTTAAGGAAGATGAAGTGAATCCTGATATGGCATTTGAGATAACCCGCAGATTCGTGGAAGAGTATCTTGGAAAATCATATGAGGCAGTATATGTGGTGCATGATAATACAGCACATGTTCATTCACACATTGTATTTAACAGTGTGAGTTTTGTGGATGGGAAAAAGTATCGCTATGAAAAAGGAGACTGGGCAAAGTATATCCAGCCAATCACGAATCAGTTGTGTCAGGAATATGGTCTTTCAATCATTGATGTTGATGATGGCAGTAAGGAAAAAGAGTATGAAAGCTATAAGGACTGGAGCGAATATCGTGAAGGCAGTTTTGTATGGGCAGATATGATTAAGAGAGACCTGGATTCCTGCATACTGCAGGCAGGAAATAATGAGCAGTTTCTGGAGCTGTTATCTGACAAAGGATATGAGGTCAAGCAGGGAAAGTATCTGGCAGTAAAGCCACAAGGAATGACGAGATTTCGCAGATGTAAGACATTAGGTGACATGTATTCTGATGAGGCAATCCGGGAAAGGATAGAAAAAGAGGATATTTCATTTTACCGGGAACAGCAGAAAGAGGTACAACCGGTTCTGTGTAAGTGTAAGGTGAGAAGATACCGAAGGGCAAAGATGTCGGGGCTTCAAAAGAGATACTATGCAAAGCTATACAGGATAGGAAAGCTGAAAAAGAAGCCATACAGTCAGGTATGGAAGTATAAGGAAGATATCCGTAAGATGCATAAACTGCAGGAGGAGTATTTGTTCCTTGTCAATCATGACATTCATTCAGCAGAGGAGCTTGTCAGTGTAATCAGCTCATTGACAGATAAAAGAAAAGAAGTTTCAGCAGAGAAAAGCCGCATTTATAAGGCTAGGGAGAGAAGTCGAGAACTTTTTGATATAGCAGATGATATGAAAGAGTTAGAACCTGCTGAGAAGTCTTTCCTCCAGGGAGATGAATTTTTTACGGATGAGCATCTGCAATGGGAAACTTTGAAACAGAAGCTTTTATCACAGGGATATAGCCTTGAAGAGGTGGAAGCACTGCGTAAACATTATAAAGAGGAGTATTCCAAAGCATGTGCAAAAGAAAGGGCAGTATTCAAAGAGTTGAATATTGGTAAATCTATATGGAAGAGTCTTATTCCAGACAGCGTATCAGATGGAAAAGATGCACAGTACAACAAAGAGACAATACGAGACAGGAAAGAGCAGCCAGAACGTTAGGCTGTTTTTTTAGTAGTTAGGAGGCATATATGGAAGAAAACAGAGAACCGCTTAGTGCGATAGCAATCGAGAAAAAATTGCAGCTTCTCCGAAATAAGCATTTTAGTGAAGATACGATTGCTCTTGTAAAAAGTGATTATGAATATGGACTGAAAGAGGAGGAGATCAGCCTTTATCTCAATAAGTCATACGACATTGAACAGATGAAGATTTTATCGGAATGTCTGCACAAGGATGTTCCAAAAGATATGATTGATATTATCAAGAATACCAAGTATTCGGTTCATCAGATGCAGGTGTCCCTTGAATTTTATGAAAAGGGTGTACCTGTTCAGACAATTAAGGAGGTTATGGACAAAGGGGAAAAACCTATTACCATGCGACGATTATATGAGGAAGTTTTGGAACAGCTGAATAAAGTCAAGAAACAGATTCCGGAAGAGTCTGAGTATGTGAAAGCACTCATTTCTCAGATGGATGAAGTGGTTGTAAAGATCAATCATCAGAATGAAAGGTATGATGCCCTGAATAAGAAGCTTTCTGAAATAGAGACTTCCAAAGATGATGAGGGAGTCAGGGAGCGTCTGGTCAAGGAGAACCAGGATAAGGACGCTCTTATCAACAGTCAGCAGAATGAACTGAATAAGGCAAGCAGTACGATTGCAAGACTCAGGGATGATATTGAGAAAAAGGATAAGGAGATGAAGCGTATGGGAGACAGAATAGAGTCATTGGAAGATAAGATCATAAGTGTTGCCACAGAGAATAAGAAAGAGGCAGAAAGTAAGGCAGAGCCGCAGGAAAGCCAGTCCGTACAACAGGCAGATAAAAAGATAGTAGATACAGTTGCAGTTCCGCAGAATATGCAGGCTGTGGCAAACGGGATTCCGGTCTATTATCAGATTCCGGTAGTTGATGGCTCTGGAAATGTGGTGCAGAGACTTCCGATTGAGCGAAGTGTGAGAAAGAGTAGCAACAGCGGAGTGGCGAGCTTTTTTGCAAGGCTTTCTTTTAAGAAAAAGTCAAGAGCAGACATTGTAAAGCTGGTTGCATCGGGAGACCTTGTTCCGGCGCAGCTTGTGCAGATTAAGAGTGCAATTGAAAAGGGACTTACTGAGTCGCAGCTTGTAGAGCTTATAAACAACAACATTTCAGCGGAAAAGATGAAGGAAATCATTGAGATTGCTGTGCTTGAAAACAGTATGGCAGATTAGGAGGAACTTATGAATTTAGCAGTAGTAAATGAAGCAGTAACAGAGATGAATGGTGTGGAGCATCAGTTTACAGAGGAAGAGAAAAACTTTGTTGTTCAGTTCGCATTCAGAAGCGGCAGCAAGGAAGATACGATTTCTCTTATTGAAGCATTGGCACATTCAGCGGATAAGGCTGAGTCGGACGATATTATGGTCACATACAGGTCTAAATATGATATGAAGCCTGCATGGGTAGAACAGGTGGAAAACCTGCTTGTGGCACTTGAAATGTACCGTATCGAGGAGGAAAAAGCAATCAATCATCTGGCAGATATTTTGACTGCTTATGGTATTGATGTATCAGCCGAGGAAATTCGTACAACAGAGACAGAAACACTTAAAACAACAGTCAGAGAGAAAGTGGAGGTGCGATAATGGCAGAAGAGATTCAGGAAGCGGTGCAGATTATCCGTGTAGCTTATGATGGCATTGAGATTGCTATGAAGGTAGGAAGCGGCGGCATTGCTGCCATGCAGAAGGCAATAGATTTCTTAAAAGGGATGCTTGATTATGAGAAGTCTCTTGGTAAGACATCTATGAGAAAGCTGCTCTTAAAGGGTGGCGATTTACAGGTATTGCAGTTTAATACCGAAGATATGAAAAAGGTCGAAAAGATGGCAAAGAAGTATGGAATACTCTATTCAGTACTTCCGGACTGTAACAGGAAAGACGGATTGAGTGAGGTAATCTTTCATACAGAGGCAGTTCCCCGTGTGAATATGATGATACAGAAGCTCAAGTTTGGCAAGATTGCCACATTTGATGATTATCTGAAGAATGGAGATGAAAAGTCCCTTGGCAAGCTGATGGATTTTTTGAAGAAACAGCAGGGAAACGAGAAAAGCCACACGATAGAAGGGGATAGGGTTAATTCCGCTATTGACGGATTGATCGAAAAGGTCGGAATGTTTGCAATGGAAAAGAAAGCTATCAGTGTGGATCAGGTCAAGGAGAATTTCAGCATCAATGGTGAGCAGGCTGAAAGTGTTATCAGACAGCTTGAGACAATCGGTGTGCTTGGCAGCAAGAATGAAGATGGCACTCATACAGTAATGATGGACAAGGATGCATTTATCAATCGTGTCAGAGGTTATCAGGACCTTGCTGAGAGAATGAGGGCAGTTGCAGCATCAAAGAATGCGAATCTGTCAGATGTGACTATCAGCAAGAAGCTGATTATCGAAGAGAATGAACATGCTGTTAAGACCAGAGTTCCCGGCACATGGGGAGAAGAGGCAAAATATGTATGGCTCCGTAAGGAAAACATCATGGAGATTCATGGTGGAAAGACAATGCTTACCTTCCTTGATTCCACCAAGGATTATAAGCTCTACGATGAGCAGAATCGTGTGGTGACAACCCAGAAAGGAACCGAGCTTTATACTCACTACGACAAGGTGGAGTCATCTGTCAGGGAGCGTTACGAGAAAGTGCAGAAGCAGCAGAAAAAGACCACACAGAAGAAAACTGTTACCACAAAGAAAGCGAGGTAGCAGCCTATGCAGACAACAAAGAAAAAGTCGTCACTGATATTCATCCTTGTGGGTGCAGTGTTAGCCGGGTATCTTGGTTATCTGATAAATGGTGCGTGGGCAGAAGGGATTGCCTTTAATGAATTTATGGACAGATTCAATGAAGTATGTGCGGTTCCCTTTGCCAACTATTACAATTCCAATACAGTAAAAGCAGTAGCCATTGCATTAGGTATCTATGCGATGGCTATTGTCATGTATTACACCAGTCAGAGAAACTATATGCCGGGTAAGGAATTTGGTACGGCAAGATTTGAAAATCCGAAGCAGGTCAATAAGATACTTGCAGATAAGGATGAAAACTTCAACCGGATACTCAGCCAGAATGTGAAGATGTCGCTGGATTTTAGGAGACTCAAGCTCAATGGAAATATACTTATCTGTGGTGGTTCCGGAGCAGGAAAAACATTTTATGAAGTAAAGCCGAATCTTATGCAGATGCCACATAACTGTTCCTTTATCTGTACCGATCCAAAGGGAGAAATCCTTAGAAGCTGCGGTCAGATGCTAAAGAATAACGGATACAATGTGAAGGTCATAAATCTGTTAGAGATGGATAAATCAGACTGTTACAATCCGTTTTCCTATATCAGAGAGGAAACAGATGTGGTCAAGCTGATTACAAACCTTATCAGCAATACGACACCAAAGGGAGCAACACCAAGTGATCCGTTCTGGGAAAAGGCGGAAGGATTGTTCTTACAGGCTATCTTTTATTATGTGTGGTTGGAGGTACAGCCGGCAAAGAGAAACTTTGAGACAGTACTTAAACTTCTTGGAGAAGCAGAGGTTACAGAGCAGGGGAAGGCATCAAAGCTGGATGTGCGTATGAAGTTTTTAGAGGAAAGTTCCCCACTTGGAGCCAATCATCCGGCAGTCAAGCAGTACAACAAATGTATGAGAGGTGCAGGAGATACAGTCCGTTCCATTATCATAAGTGCCAACTCAAGACTTGCATTTCTTGAGAATAAGCAGGTTTTACGACTACTCTCAAAAGATGAGCTTAATCTGTCCGATATCGGTATTGGAGTCAATGGAGATGGTGAGACAAAGACAGCACTCTTTTGTGTAATCCCTGATAGTGACAAATCTTATAACTTTATTATCGGTATGCTCTACACGCAGATATTTCAGGAATTGTACTATCAGGCGGACTTTAACTGCGGAGGCAGACTGCCAATCCATGTGACATTTATGTTAGATGAATTTGCGAATGTCGCATTGCCCGATGACTTCTGTTCGCTGTTATCGACAATGCGAAGTCGTGAGATTTCAAGTATTATCATCATTCAGAACTTTGCCCAGCTAAAGGCACTTTTTAAAGATACTTGGGAGACAATTCCCGGCAACTGCGATACTTTCATCTATCTTGGTGGAAATGAGCAGAGTACACACAAATACGTGTCAGAGTTGCTTGGAAAAGGTACGATTGATAAGAAGTCAAGTGGAGAGACAAAGGGCAGACAGGGAAGCTCTTCAAGAAACTATGATGTATTAGGAAGAGAATTGTTCACACCCGATGAAGTCAGAAAGCTGGATAACAAAAAGTGCATTATCTTTATCCGTGGTTTTGATCCTATCATGGATAATAAGTTCATACCATTCAATCATCCGATGTTTAACCAGACAGCAGATGGTAAGGGAGAGCCTTATGTTCATCAGATAAGAGGAGCAGATAATCTTATCGGTCCGCCATTTGAGATTCTTTCAGACAAGGCAGTTAAGTATTATGAAAAGCTGAAGGATAAAGGCGAGAATGTGTATATAGATTCTCTTACCTATGAGCAGTTTATGATGCTTGGGGATGCGGAATTAAGCAGAAGATTCTCCATGCAGGATGAGGCAGAGCAGAAAGCAAAGATTGACAGGGAACAGGCAAATGAGCTTGAGTATGTTGATGAGTCACAGAAGTCTGATACTACAGAAAGTGCCAACTCTTCTAATGGAAGTGCTGGTGGTAAGCCTGTAAGGAATCCAGAGAGGGAAAAGCCTAGGTGGGAAGATACTATCACAAATCGAATGCTGCACTGGTCATATACACCGGAGCAGAAAGAGGAAGTGAAGAAAGCATTAGCTGCAGGAGTTCCGAAAGCAACGATTCTTACTTACTTTTATCCGGAGGTTACTGTGGAGAGGATGAGTTCATATCGGAAGAAGCAGTAAATGTTATCGCATAGACACAGGAAATGTGGTATACTGTGCCTATGTGAAATGAATGTATTTTATAAGCGGTATTTACCGAATTAAGTTAATCGTGCCATGTGGCTTGATTATAAATACAAAGATAAAAACGCAATGTACATTAAAAATGTACTAGAGCTGGTAGGTAGCCCAGCCGTCCTATGTAAATAGGGTAAGTAACCTGCCCCTCCGGGTTGTCCATTCTTTGTTCAATTCATTTTAGGAGGGATTCTTATGGACAAAGCAAGTGGAAAACTGACGGTATATTTTGAAGAACCATTTTGGGTAGGCATATTTGAACGTATTGAAGATGGTAAACTATCTGTGGCGAAGGTAACATTTGGTGCAGAACCAAAAGATTACGAAGTGCAGGAATATATTCAAAAATACTATTTCAGTTTGAAATTCAGTCCGGCTGTTGAAACTGTTGTAAAGGATATAAAAAGAAATCCGAAACGGATGCAGCGAGAAGCGAAAAAGCAGACGATGGAAACAGGCATCGGCACAAAATCACAGCAGGCATTGAAATTACAGCAGGAACAGAACAAACAGGTGCGTAAAGAGAGAAGTCGCAAGAAAAAAGAGGCGGAAGAACAGCGAATGTTTGAGTTGAAACAGCAAAAGAAAAGAGAAAAGCATAAGGGGCATTAAAGTCCCTTGGGCTTTTGCTCAGAGTTCAGTGGGGCTGACTCACAACAATTTAATATTAAACTAATACAAGCACTTTAGCCAATATGGTTAAGGTGCTTTTTTGTACCTTGAAAGGAGGAGGTTGAAGCATACCACATCGGGAAAAGCCCGATTTAATCATTACAACAGGCATTGCCTGATCATATAGAGTAACTTTTAACAGCCAGTTAGGGATTATCCCTGCTGGCTTATTTTTTTATCGAAAAGGAGACAAACAACATGAGAAAAGAACAGATTATTACGACAAACAATGATCAGATGGAGGAGAAAGGCATGAAGAGTAGATTCATTCACTTTAAAAAGAGATTCGTTCCGGCATTATCTGGGGCACTTATGGGAGTGATGCTTATGAGCACTACCTGTTTTGCAGCAGGTACAGGTACTTCCGCAGTAACACAGCCGCTTGAGAATTTAAAGACACTTATCATTGCAGTCATTGGTGCGGTTGGTGTCATCATTCTTGCAAAGAATGTCATGGAGTTCGCACAAGCCTATCAGCAGCAGGATTCATCTACTATGAACTCTGCACTGAAAGGAATTGTAGCAGGTGTCATGATGGCTGGTATTTCAACAGTTCTGACATTCTTAGGCTTCTAAGATGGGGATATGCATTTCCCCTTTTAGTAAAAGGAAAGAGGTGAATAACAAGTATGGATATTTTTAAGCTTGGAGACAAGATCCTTGCACTTCTTGAGGCGGTGTTTGGGTTTTGGAACAATCAGATATCCCTGGTCTTTGCAATGCTTGGACAGTCACCGGTCAGTTTCAAGGGCGGAGGTCCCTGGGCAGTCATTGAGGGGATAGAGCCGGTTTTTGTAGCGGTCGGCTCTTCCCTCGTTGTGCTGTTCTTTGTTATCGGTTTCTGCTCGGAAAGCATAGATGTAAAAGATGAGATGAGGTTTGAGTCTATATTTCGTATGCTTATCCGACTGGGACTTGCAGAATGGTTTGTTGCAAATAATGTCACGATTATGAAAGCGTTTTTTACTTCCATAGGAAATCTGGTGGGACTTATATCTGCCGGGACAACGACGCAGCTTGCCATTGACAGTACACAGGCAGACATCATTAAGGGACTCGGATTTGGTGAGAGTCTGGTAATGCTGATACTTACAGCTTTGCTTGCAATCATCATTATTATCTGTGGATTCTTTATCATTTACACAGTGTATTTCAGGTTCTTAAAGATACTGATTATTGTGCCGCTTGGTGCGATTGCATGCTCCACAATGGCAGGAAACAGAATGGTCAGTCATACAATGGCTACCTACTGCAAATATTTTCTTTCGTGTGTATTCGAGGCAGTAACAATGGCACTTGCAATTGTGGTATGTAATGCATTTATCAATGCAGGACTTCCGGCATTTACAGGAAGTTACGCTGACTGGGCACAGACGCTTATTTATTTGTGTGAAATGACATTTACGATAGCAATGACTGTTGGAAGTGTGAAGGGTGCACAGACACTTACAAGCAAGGCATTTGGATTATAGAAGGAGGCAGAAATGGATAATGAAAAGAAACAGGTTACTTATAATTCAAGCATAACCGGAGAAACGCAGGTGACATTTGATATCCAGCAGTATATGAATAACAGGGCAATGTTTATCGGTCTTATGTGTAATGAAGATGGATATGAGGAGCCTTTTGGGGATGTGACTGTGAATTTGTCGGTTGCAGCACCAAATTACTGCGGATATCTGAATGTGAATGACATGCCGGATATTGAAAAGTTTATTACAGACAATGACATTGGAGAGTTTACAGGATTCACGCAAAGGAGCGGTTTCTGTGAATATCCGCTTTATCTGTTCAATGTAGATAAGCTTAGAGAACTGTGTCCGGATGGAATGGATAAGTATGAGGCAAATATCGGAATGACAAGAAAGCCAGAGATAAAGGATTTATCAAGATAGGAGGCAGGGACAATGGTAATCGAAGTAAACAAGGATATTGACCGCTATCAGGAATCGGTTGCAATGGGACTTACTGCAAGGCAGCTTATATTTTCCATTGCAAGCGTAGTGGTTGGTGGCGGTATCGTCCTTCTTCTTTACAAGTATATCGGTCTTACGGGTTCTGCTTATGTGGCAATTCCCTGTGTGGCACCGATTGCACTTGGTGGTTTCTATTCCTTTAATGGGATGAATTTCTACGAGTATATGGGAAAGAAACTGCATTTTATGTTTGGCAACAGGGCGCTTACCTATGTATCAACAGAAGGAGAGCCTGCAATAAAGCAGTTAGAAGCAGAACAGAATGAACAGGTAAAGAAGAAAGGCAGAAAGGCTGAACCGGAGACTGTAACAGCTGATTCGGCTGTAAAGAAGCAGGAGGAGTTTGAAGCGATGAAGAAAAAGACGAGAAATATGCTGCTTGGACTTGTCGCAGTCATTGTGGCGGCAGTAGCAGGCATTGCAGCATATAAGGCAATGCATTAGAAACGAATAGTATCTGACCGCAAGGTCGGGAACACAGCCCGCAGGGTGAAGTTCCCGGCGGGCTTTCATTATAAGAAAGCGAGGTTAGAGACATGGGTTTATTTACAGACGGATTTAAGTTATTAAAGAAGGCGAGTGAGCCTTTGTATAAGACACCTAAATCCATTCAGGAAACCATAGAGATTATGGCGGTGGCTGAAAACGGCATTTTTGAAGTAAGCAAAAATAAGTATTCCAAATGCTACCGCTTTCAGGACATCAATTACACAACAGCAACGGAGGATGAGCAGATCGGCATATTTGAGAGATACTGCAAGTTCTTAAATTCGCTGGACTGTAATTATAAGATTACGATCAACAATAAGAACAAAAACATGGATGAACTCCGTGACAAGGTTCTGATTGCTGAGAAAAACGATGGCTTCAACAATTATAGAAGAATCTACAATGACATCATTGAGGAGAAGATTATTGAGGGCAGACAGGGGATTGAGCAGGAGAGATACCTGACAATCACGATTGAGAGAAAGAACTTCGAGGAGGCAAAGGCACAGTTTGCAACCCTTGAGGCAACGATACACAAGGCTTTCATTGAGCTTGGTGCGGAGATTGTACCACTTAATGGCAATGAGAGACTGAAAGTGCTCTATGACTATTATCATCTTGGAGATGAGGGCAGCTTTGATTTTGATATCAAAAAGGCAAAGAAGGTCGGGGCAGATTTTAGAAATGATCTGTGCAATGGGATGGTGAAATATTTCCCAGACCATTTTGAGGATGAGAGTAAATTCTGCAAGGCACTTTTTATCAAAAAGTATCCGAGCAGTTTGTCAGACAGATTCATCAATGAGATTACTTCCCTTCCGGTTCATTCCATCACGAGCATTGATGTGGTGCCTGTTCCCAAGGATCTGACAACAAAGGTGCTTCAGAAGAAATACCTTGGTATTGAGTCGGATATCATTAAGCAGCAGAGAGTCCGTAATAAGAATAACGATTTTTCTACGGAAATCTCATATGCCAAAAGGACGGAGAAAAAGGAGATTGAGGAAATCATGGATGATGTCCGTGAGAATGACCAGTGCCTTTTCTTTGTGGGAGTAACCATTATTCTTATGGCAGAAAGCAAGAAGGAGCTTGAGAGTGTATGTGAGACAGTAGAGACTATCGGAAAGCGTAACAGCTGCACGATTGACACACACTACTTAAAGCAGAGGGAGGCACTCAACACAGCACTTCCGATTGGTGTAAGACAGGTGGAGACAATGCGTACACTTCTTACCCAGTCACTTGCGGTGCTTATGCCATTTAATGTGCAGGAATTAAATGACAGCACAGGAAACTATTATGGCATCAACCAGATCAGCAAGAATGTGAATATCGGTAACAGAAAGAAGCTCATCAATGGAAATGGCTTTGTATTTGGTGTGCCGGGTTCCGGTAAATCCTTCTTCTGCAAGATGGAAATGGGCAGCGTATTCTTGTCGGGAGATGATGAAATAATCGTTATAGATCCAATGAACGAATACTTTGATATTGCTGAGACTTATGGTGGAACAGTGGTAAATATGTCCACCTACACGGATAACTATGTGAATCCGCTGGAGATGGATGTATGGAGCCTTGATCCGAATGATTCCAAGGGAATGGTAAGAGAAAAGGGCGAGTTCATGCTTGGTCTTTGTGAGCAGTGCATCGGTGACAGCTTAAATTCAAGACAGAAGTCAATCATCGACCGCTGTGTGAGAAAACTGTATATCGACATTGCAAGGAGCAAAGAGAAGTATATCCCGGTGATGAGTGATTTTTACGATATCCTTATGGCACAGCCGGAGGATGAGGCAAAGGACATTGCATTGTCTTTGGAGCTTTTCGTAAATGGTTCACTTAATATCTTCAATCATCAGACAAATGTGGATGTGGATAACAGATTCACAGTATATGGCATCAGGGACTTAGGTACGGAGCTTAGTCCTATCACAATGCTTGTCATGATGGAGTCTATTCAGAACAGGATTGTTGAGAATGGCAAGAGAGGCAAGGCAACATGGCTCTATATTGATGAGTTTCACGTCCTGCTTAATTCCGAGTATTCTGCAAAATATCTGCAGCAGCTCTGGAAGAAAGTAAGAAAGCAGGGAGGACTTTGTACCGGTATCACGCAGAATGTCGTCGATCTGTTGCAGAACTATACAGCAACCACAATGCTTGCAAACTCTGAGTTTGTGGCACTCTTAAAACAGGCGAATACAGACAGTTCCAAGATGGCGGAAGTTATCGGGGTATCAGAGGCACAGCTTAGATTCGTAACCAATACCGCATCGGGAATGGGACTTATCAAGTGTGGCTCTGTGGTGATTCCGTTTGATAATCAGATTAGCAAGGATACAGACCTTTACAGACTGTATAACACCAATATTCATGAGAAGATTGCAGAACAGAAGAAGCGTGAAATGCAGAACAATGTCGAATAATGCTGATAGAGGTCGCAATTTGCGACCTCAAAGCATAGCCATCCGGGAAGCTGGGTGGCTGTTTTGCATATTGAGTGAAAGAAGGTGAGAACATTGAAGATAAAGAAAGTGGATGACAAACCAATGGTCATTCACACCAAGGAGAAAGCCAAGATTCATGCCCACGAGCCAAAGGGTGCCAAGATTAAAGGCAGCAATATCTATACAGTAGAGAGAGGACCGAAAGTGCATGATGCTAAAGCCAATGAAATGGATAAAAAAGCATCTGCAAAATTGATGCTTCAGAAAAGTACTGATGGAAAGAGTACTTATAGAAAGAGTACCATTCATCAGTCGGAGGCTAAGGATAAAGGTCTTTCTAAGTTTAAGCGTAACATCAGAGAGTCAGGAACTTCAATCAAGACCAAGAATACCAATCTTCACATTGCAGGAAGAACTGGAGCACTTGCAGCCGGGGCAGTAACAGAGCAGGTGGAAGGCGGGTATGAGGTATCGCAGGCAGCATATCTTGCATATGAAGCAAGCCAACCTGTTACCGGAACTGCTTCCAAGGGGGCAGCACTTTTCAGGAAAAAGGCGGCAGCCGAGGCAAAGAAGCGTATCAAGAAGGTAGAGGCAGGAAAGAAGCTGGCAAAAAAGACAGCAAAGAAAGCTGTCAAAGATACAGCCAAGACGGTAGCTAAAGAGACGGCAAAAGAAACAGCCAAGACAACTGCCAAGGTTGCAACAAAAACTGCGACAAAGGCAGCTGCTACCGCGGCAGGAACAGCGGTTGCACCGGGAGTTGGTACTGCAATCGGCATGGCAGCCGGATATGCTGCAGGTGTGTCCATAGAGGTCAAGGATGAAAAGATGACCAACCGGAGCAGGAAGATAAAATTCTTTCTGGATAAGATGAAAGCACAGGAGAATCAGACAGACAGCGTGGCAAAACTGGTAAAGGATCTGATTGTGCGAAAAGCGATTACCTGGGTAAAGGCAGCTGCACCGATTATCGGATTGGTGCTTTTATTACTTGTTCTTGTAGTTGCCATGATTGCGGTTCCGGTTATAGCGGTGATAGCAATCCTTTACAATTCTCCATTTGCTTTATTCCTGCCACCACTTGAATCAGGAGATACCGTGCAGACAGTAACGAGTGCCTATGTGCAGGAGTTTAACCGGGATGTGAACACGAAAGTGAATGAGCATACCGGATATGACCTTGGAGAGCTTGTCTATGTGGATTATGAAGGTATGGAAGAAAATCCAAGCAATTACTATAACATCATGGCAGTCTATATGGTCAAGCATGGTGTCGGAGATACTGCAACAGTCATGAATGATACTTCTAAAGGCTGGCTGCAGGCAGTTGTAAATGATATGTGTTCATACACCACAAGCACCGGAACAAAGGATGTGGAAGAAACGGATGCAGACGGCAATGTGACTACTGTCACGAAGTCTGTTCTGTATGTGAATGTAACGCTGAAATCGTACAGGAATATGATTTCGGTCTATGGATTTAATTCTGATCAGGTGGAAATGCTTGAGCAGATCATGAGTCCGGAGTTTATGGGACAGCTTGGATATGCCGGAAGCGGAAGTGGTGGCGGAGGCGGAAGTCCTGGAGTAAGCTCCATGACTGAGGATGAAATCAATGCCATCCTAAACGAAATTACAGACAGCAGGCAGAAAACAGTCTGCTCCTATGCACTTCACAGAGTTGGTTTCCCTTATAGTCAGGATTTAAGAGACAGCGGTAACTATTATGACTGCAGCTCTTTAGCCTATTATTCATGGAAAGATGCAGGCGTGGATATTAGTTACGGCGGTGCAACCACAGCGGCAGCGGAGGCACAGGGACTGGATGAAGCCGGAAAGACAGTCTCCTTTGATGAGTTACAGCCGGGAGACCTTATCTTTTACAGTTTTACAAACAACGGAAGATATAAGAACATCAGCCATGTGGCAGTATATGTCGGAAATGGTAAGGTGGTAGAGGCACTTAATGAAAGTCTTGGTGTTGTTTACAGGGATGTGGCAAGCACAGGGAAGATTGTTGTGATAGGAAGACCATAACAGGAAATTTGCAGAGAGGGCATAATCCCTCTCTGAGACTGGAGGTAAGAATGGATTTAAAAGATATGATACTGGTAACAGAAAATGACAGGGGAACAGAGATAAATATGCTGATGACTCTGGATGATTATAAGAGTTTTATAGCAGTTGATGACATGTCAGAGCTTGCAGACAATTTGTTGCAGCTGGGAAGGACACTTGGTAAAGCAGATAGTTTTACAGAGTATTACAGGGCAGCAAATGTAACTGTATCTGCGAGATTCTGTCTGGATGATATTCAGCTGGGACATTTTCTTCAGGGATCTTATAACGATTCCAAAGAATTTCGGTTTGATAAAGAAGCAAGTTCTTCTGAATGTGTTGCAAAGCTTAAGGAGATTGGAATGACCGATAAGGGCTGGGTGGATGATTTTAACCTGCATTATGAAATGGAGAACCGCTCATTTGAAAGGGGACAGACATTTCATAACTTCAATGACCATGATTACATGGTGCTTGAAGCATTATCACCAAGGAATCTTGTGGTGATGGATATGAAGTCAGGTTCTCTTACAATCGCCCTTGGTGCGACAGAGTATAAGCGTTATCCGAAGGATGAGAAGCCTACAAAGGACAATACCACAATCGGGGTATCGTGGGAGCATGGCATTTATCTTGGTTCCACACTCTCAACCACGAATTTCAAGGCATACAAGAGGGAGTATGGCACACCGGAAAAGATAGAGGATATCTATGATTACAGGGCAAAGCTAAAGCAGAAGTTCTATTTTTATCAGGATATGTCAAAGGATGATGATGTACCAAAGAAGCTGCAGAATGACTTCCTTCACCAGATGTATGAGGATTTTGGAACGATTGAAGAGGACTGTTTTTACGACAGGCTGGAAGATGGAAAGTACGATGAAGGCTTTAAGGAAAGACAGGTAAAGGAAGAAAAGAGCCGGTGATGAGATTTTTACAGGAGGCGATATCATATGGAACAGGAATTTGATGTTGAGATAAAAGAAGTGCTTTCACGAGTACAGAAAGTAAAGGCAGAGTCGCTTGACGATGCCATCAATAAGGCAATGGATATGTATTATGCAGAGCAGATAGTCCTTGGAGCAGAGGACATGAAGGGAGTTGATTTTGCACCTATCAGCGAAAGTCAGCTCCCTTCTTCATTAAAAGAAAACGGAGGAAGAGCAAGATGAAAAGTGATTCAACAACAGTAATTAAGAACATGGAGTTTTTAGTAAAGGAACTTCATAAGGAGTGGGACAGATCGGGTGCTTCTAAGGCATCCGTTATTATTTCCCTTGAGGAAGTAGATGGTATCAATGATAAGTTAAAAGAGATTATCTATCAGACACAGAAGTCAGTCGATGAGGATGAGCTGACCTTTAAACAGAGCATTGCAAAGTCCAAGGAGTGCTATGTGATTCTTCGTGTGGTGCGTAAGATTGCAAAGAAAAAGGATAAATGCGAAAAACAGGCAATCGACAATGAATTTGCAATCGAGCTGGATAAGGATGAGTTAAAGCTATTTAAGGGATTGTTTGCAGAGATGTTTAAGTAGAGGAGGACAAAGGTATGGGCGTTGATATGAAGGTCAAAGCGATATACGATTCTGAAATTGGTAACATCACCAGATCAGAAAAGAACTGGAAGGATGTGTTAAAGGTCGCAGGTCAGTTATACCGCTATGAATTTGACAATATCGTTATGGTAACAGCTCAGAGACCTCCAGAAAAAAGCACACTCATGGCAGATTATGATACCTGGAAAAAGGTGGGAAGATATGTAAAGCGTGGTGCGAAAGGCTGCGCCATCTTCCCGTCAAGGGCACTGAATCCACGCATGAGGTATATCTTTGATATCAGTGATACCGGAGGGAAGAATGTTAAGCTGACATGGGACCTTGAGGGAGAAAATCTTAAAGATTATGTGGATTTTCTTGTGTCAGAAGGTCAGATTGAGCAGTACGATAACAGCGACAGGGAGTCTCTAAAAAATATATTAAAACAGTTTACAGGAACAGATGTTTGGCTTATAATAAAAGAAGAGTTCGGAGACCGAATGACCGAGCTTATGCAGCTATCAGGTAGTGTGATAAAGGAAGAAAGTAAGAAACGCAATGGCTTACAGCAGGAAATGGACATGGAGCAGCTTGTATATGCAAGTGTCATGTATGCTGTAGGGACGAGATGCGGATTTGACTTATCTGTGCAAGAACAGGATTTTAGTCAGATCGTAAATATCAAAGACGAAGAGATCATTTACCGTCTTGGTTCCATTGTATGCGATGTCTCCTGTAGTGTTCTTAGAGAATTTAGTCGTAACTTAAAGGCAATCGAGAGCGAAAGGAGAATTGGATATGTTAGAAGAAATGACTTACAAGGAAGTGGACGGACTGCTTTATCCGCAGATAGAGATGCCGGACGAGACGGAGGACCTCACGAAGCTGGGCAAATACGGAAGGATGGCGATGAACTATCTAAAGGAGAACGAGCCGGCAAGATACAAGACGCTGATGAGATTCGGGAAGATGTACGAGAAGATGTCAGCGGTAGAGGAGGAAGCGAATCAGCTGTACGACCAGCTGGAGATGCAGTATCTGGCGAAGCACAAGCCACAGAATCCGTCATCGACAATGGAGATGTGGAAGATAAGAGAGCAGGCGAAGATGCAGGCAGAGGAAGTGGTACTCCATCAGATAGTGATGCGATTCCACTAGAATCAGATGATACAGAACTGAATAGGGAACTTGATGAAATCAATTCATTGGGTGTTAGTAAGGAAGCCGAATATACACAGGCTTCCTTTTTTTTCGACCAGAACGGGCAGGTAAGCATTGGCACCATTCATACTGAGGATGAAAACAATAATCAGTTTATGCGTCGGTTCGAGCAGGACAGAAAAGCTGCATTAGCAGGTAAATACAATTACCTGAATCCAAAGAAGTCATCCACAGTACCAAGTGAGTATATCAAACAGGTGCTTATGAGAGGTACAGGTTTTATCGGTGGCAAGGGCAGGATATGCAAGATTTTTGAAACAGAGATTGACGCAGGAACCAGAGCAAAGCGTATCAAAGCAGAGTATGGTCAGGGAGGTGCAGGCTGGCCGGTTGACGGACTAGGACTGCACGGATATGACACATTTCATGGGAATGGACTGCGTTTTCAGTGGCGAGATGAGGATGGAGAGGTTGAAGGATATGTTTCGTGGAAAGATATCGAAAAAGAGCTTGGTGTCCTTATTCTTACAGGGGAATACCAGCCTGAGACACCTCGTATTGATGAGCTTGCGATGGACGGACTCCGTGAGGATGATGAGGTTATTGATGCCGAATATCAGGAAGTGGAACCGGAAGAGGCAGAATCAGAGGTTGATGATTATGCAATACCGGATGAGCCGGAGAGCTATGCTTCTAACCGAACTGTAAAAGTAGCAAATTTACATGAAGATGCACATGAGGAAAGTAATGAAGCATATGTATCTGCATATGGCATGACACCACAGGAAGCTGCCGATGAAGACCGCATGATAACAAAGGCAGAATATGACGCCGAGATAGATGCTGAAACATCTGAAAAAGATCCATCAGAGCTTCAGTATATTACACCGATTGATTATGCCAAGCGTATTGAGGAGCTTGATGAAGACCTGCGTGATGCGGCGGAGATTCTTGTAACAGATTGCAGCTGCTACACTCCGTTTAGGGCATTCCTTATGGATGTGGTGCAGTCTGATTTTGCATTTATGCCCAATAAACTTGACCTTATCAGGGATATTGCATTAGGGACAGATAATGCAGAAAGGAAGGCATATTCCAACAATAAGTATGGTCTTGTGGAGTACTCAATTAGAAGCGGGTATGTGAAGATCAGCTATAAGAACAGGAACGGTGTGCGTAAGGAAGGTGCTCTCGACTGGCGTGAGTTATACGAGATTTTATCCTATATGGTAAAACAGCCATTTTACTGTGGAGAAGACCAGAAGAAGTATTATCAGGAGACAAAGCAGAAGGCTGACAGGGATAAGATGAATCCGGTCTATAAGAGATTCTTTGATATCGAGGATAGTGTAAAAGCCAATCGTCTTGAAACCAGGGAAAGAGCAATAGCGAATGGCTGGGAAACCAAGATTGATGAGAATGGATATGTGGTTTCAGATGATGTGGTATCAGTATCTGTGGATGATATTCAGGCTGATACAGAATTACAGGAAACTGTAGATTTTACACCAAAGCAGGAGCCAGTACAGCAAGTAGGAAGTCTTGAAAATGAGAAGAATGTTGACGGGCAGACGAAGCACAACTTCCACTACAATCTCTGGGAAATGGGAAAAGGCGGTGCTAAGACCAGATACCAGTGGAATATGGATGCAATCCGTACTTTAAAGCAGATTGAATCAGAAAACAGGCTTGCCACACCGGAGGAGCAGAAAGTTCTGTCGAAGTTTGTCGGATGGGGCGGACTGTCACAGGCATTTGACGAGAATAATGAAAGCTGGAGCAAAGAGTACAAAGAACTCAAAGAGATGTTATCGGATGAAGAGTATGCTGCAGCTAGGGCAACAGTAAACAATGCCTTTTACACTTCACCGGAGATTGCCATGTGCATGAACTCGGCACTTGTCCAGTTTGGTTTCAGAGGCGGCAATGTATTAGAGCCATCTATGGGTATCGGTAACTTCTTTGGAAGTATGCCGGCACCAATGCAGAGAAGCAAGCTGTATGGGGTGGAGCTTGACAGCATTTCAGGAAGAATTGCAAAGCAGCTTTATCAGAATGCCAATATCAGTATCACAGGATTTGAGAATACCACATATCCGGATAACTTCTTTGATGTGGTTGTCGGAAATGTGCCATTTGGTGATTACAAGGTATTTGATCCAAAGTACAACAAGTATAACTTCCGTATCCACGATTATTTTCTGGCAAAAGCACTTGACCAGGTAAGACCGGGAGGCATGGTTGCGGTGATTACCACAAAGGGAACACTTGATAAGGCAAATCCTACTATCCGAAAGTATCTGGCTGAAAGGGCAGAGCTTGTGGGAGCAGTAAGACTTCCGAATACTGCATTTAAAGACAATGCAGGAACCGAAGTGACAGTAGATATCCTGTTTTTGCAGAAGAGGGAGCGAAAGATTGATATTGAGCCTGACTGGGTACACCTTGGTGTGACCGAGAACGGAATTGCAGTCAACTCTTATTTTGCAGAGCATCCGGAGATGATGCTTGGATCTATGGAATATGATACAAGGATTTATGGACAGGACAGCAGATATACAGTCTGTGTGAATAATGATGAGAACTTCAATATGTACGAGGCTCTCAATAAGGCAATCGGAAATATCAAAGCCCAGATGACAGATTTTGAGAGAGTGGCAGATGAGGCGGAGCAGACGGAGGAAGTTATTCCGGCTGATCCGGATGTGAGAAACTACACTTACACATTTTTTGAAGGAAAACTCTATTACAGGGAAAATTCCGAGATGGTAAAAAAAGAAGTATCACAGACTGCCGAGGAGCGAATCCGAAGCCTTGATGAAATCAGACAGATAACAAGAGAGCTGATTGATATCCAGATGGATGGCTGCAGCGAGGAGGAGCTTTCTGATAAGCAGAGACTTCTTAATGTAAAATATGATGCATTTGTAAAGCAGTATGGCGCCATTACTTCAAAAGCAAACAGAATAGCTTTCAGGGATGACAGCGATTACCCACTTCTTTGCAGTCTTGAGGAAGTAAATGAAGACGGGGAGGTGAAAAAAGCGGATATGTTTTATAAGCAGACGATTAAGGCAAAGACTGTCATAGACAGGGTTGAGACTGCTGTGGAAGCATTAAATGTATCCGTCAATGAATTTGGATATGTAAATCTTGCCTATATGCTCTCTATCTATGAGCCGGATATTACTAATGCAAAGGAAGAACTTGCAGAAAAGTCCGGGCAGACAGCTGATGAGATAACATTTAGTGATGATGCTTTGGCAGAGCTTAGAAGGGCAGTTCTTGTGGAAGAGCTGGATGGATTGATTTTCCTAAATCCCGACCGCTACAACGAGAACAATCCCGACATCGGCTGGGAGACGGCAGACGAGTATCTTTCCGGCAATGTGAGAGACAAGCTTCGTGTAGCAAAAGCTATGGCAGCGGATACAGACAATCTGCAGGCAGAAAGATTTGCAGGCAATGTGGTAGCACTTGAAAAGGTGCAGCCGGAATGGATTGAAGCTTCAGATATTGATGTAAAGATTGGCACAACATGGATTGAGCCGCTTGATTATGAGCAGTTTATCTATGAACTTCTCAATACACCTAGACGGGCAAGGGCAGTCAGAAGCCAGTATTACAATACTGGCATTCAGGTACACTTAAATAAGATGAGCATGGAATGGTTCATCGAGAATAAGAGCATGGATAAGCATTCAGTGGCAGCTACTAAGACCTATGGTACAAGCCGCATGGATGCTTATTCTATTTTTGAGGATACGCTGAATCTAAAGACTGTAACCGTCAGGGACAGGATTGATGACGGAGATGGCAAATATCATTACGAAGTCAATAAGAATGAGACAATGCTTGCAAGGGAAAAGCAGAACATGATCAAGGAGAAGTTCAAGGAATGGCTGTTTGCAGAGCCGGAGCGAAGACAGAAATATGTGGAGTATTACAACGAGACATTCAATAACATCCGTCTGCGTGAGTATGACGGAAGTCACTTACAGTTTCCGGGAATGAATCCGGCGATTGAGTTAAAGCCACACCAGAAAAATGCGGTGGCAAGAATTCTTCTTGGGGGAAATACTCTGCTGGCACACTGTGTCGGAGCCGGAAAGTCATTTGAGATGATGGCTGCCTGCATGGAGCAGAAGAGACTTGGACTTGCCAATAAGACAATCATGGTTGTACCAAAGCCGCTTATCGGTCAGACGGCATCAGAGTTTTTAAGGCTTTATCCGTCAGCAAATATCTTAGTTGCCACAGAGCGTGATTTTGAGAAGAGCCGCAGAAAGCAGTTTGTATCAAGGATTGCGACAGGTGACTATGACTGTATCATCATGTCGCACTCGCAGTTTGAGAAAATTCCAATCTCAGCAGAGAGAAAGGAGAGAATGCTTAACGAGCAGATTGATGAAATCAGCTATGCGATTGATGAGATGAAGGAGCGTAACGGAGAGCGATGGACTGTAAAGCAGATGGAAAGCCAGAAGAAAAAGCTGGAGGAACAGCTGAAATCTCTATCTGATGAGAGCAGGAAGGATGACCTTATAACCTTTGAGGAACTTGGCGTGGATTCTATCATGGTGGACGAAGCACATAATTTCAAGAACCTTGCGATTTTTTCCAAGATGAATAATGTGTCAGGTATCAGCAGCAGTGGAGCGAAAAAGTCAACGGATATGCAACTTAAATGCCAGTATCTATCAGAGATAAATGATGGCAGAGGCATTGTATTTGCAACAGGTACACCGATATCCAATACCATGTGTGAGATGTATGTCATGCAGCTTTACTTGCAGAAAGCGGCACTTGAAGAGATGGGGATTTATCACTTTGATTCTTGGGCTGCAAACTTTGGTGAGGTGACTACTGCATTGGAGCTTACAGTTGAGGGAAGTGGTTTCCGAATTAAGAGCAGGTTCAATAAATTTACGAATCTGCCGGAGCTTATGAATATCTTTAGAGAGGTAGCTGATGTGCAGACCGCAGACATGCTTGACCTTGATGTACCGGCTCTCCGTGGCGGGAAGCCTATTATTGTGGAGTCGGAGCCAGACTGGTATGTAAAGCAGGTCATGGAAGACTTTGTTGTGAGGGCAGAGCGTATCAGAGGCGGTGGAGTTGATCCAAGCGTGGATAACTTTCTAAAGATTACCCATGAGGCAAGACTACTCGGAACAGATGCAAGACTGATTGATAAGGATGCACCGAACAATCCGGATGGAAAGCTCAATAAGGTAGCGGAGAATGTATGGAAAGAATATGAGAAAGGAAATGCCAACGGTCATATAGGCTGCCAGCTTATTTTTTCGGACATCGGCACACCGGGACCGGATAAGGACTTTACCATTTATGATTATCTGAAAGAAACACTTATCCAGTATGGTATTCCGGCAGATGAGATAGCTTTTATCCATGATGCTAAGACAGATGCACAGAGGGACGCACTTTTTAAGGAGATGAGGACAGGTAAAAAGAAAGTTCTTATCGGTTCAACAGACAAGTGTGGAACAGGTGTCAATGTGCAGACACACCTTGTTGCAATGCATCATGTAGACTGCCCTTGGAAGCCAAGCTCCATTGAACAGAGGGAAGGACGAGGCATAAGGCAGGGCAACGAAAATGAAGAGGTGGCAATCTACAGATATGTCACCAAAGGAACTTTTGATGCATACAACTGGTCACTCGTTGAAAATAAGCAGCGTTTCATCAGTCAGGTTATGACAAGCAAGGCTGTAAGCCGAAGCTGTGAGGATATCGACGAGGCTACACTTTCCTATGCAGAGATTAAGGCAGTCGCTACAGGTAATCCTTTGATCAAGGAAAAGATGGAGATTGACAATGATGTCCAGAGATTAAAGCTCTTAAAAGCATCCTATGACAATCAGAGATACGGATTGCAGGATAACTTTATGATCAAATATCCGAAGCTCATTAAGACAGCAACAGAAAAGCTTGCCAATGTCCGTGAGGATGTAAAGGCTAGAGATAAGGAGCTGATTGATAATCCGGAATTTGCCATTACCATAGGCAAAGCAACTTACACAGAGCGAGTGGATGGCGGAACGATGATGCTTGAAGCAATCAGCAAGTGCAAGACCGGAGAGACAACTGCAATCGGCAAATTTCATGGATTTGAGCTGCTTGTGGAAAAGAACTTCCTTGGCATCAATTATATGGTGCTTCGTGGAAAGACTGAGTACAAGGCAGAGCTTTCCACAAGTCCTGTCGGCAGTATGGTAAAGCTGGAAAACCTGTTCAATGGACTCCTTGAGAACATTGATTTCTTGGAAAAGAAGATTGAGCAGTACCAGAATGACCTTGAAGCATCAAAGACTGAGTATGACAAGCCATTTGCGTACAGCAAGGAACTGGAAGAAAAGCTGGCAAGGCAGTGTGAACTGAATGCCCAGCTTGATCTTGAGAACGCAAAGGCTGTGGATGCAGACCTGAGCGGACCGGAGGAAGAAAGAGAAGCAGATGACAGGATGGAATCTGCAGCAATTGTAGCAGAGGATAAAGGTGCTTATCCAGCCGACAGAGAGGGCAAAACACGATAGGAGAGTGAATAATATGAGCATAAGAAAAGTGGTCGCAGGACTACTGATTACAGCAGGGATTGCCATTATGGCAGTCCCTTTTTTCTGGAGGGCAACCGGAGAAAAACAGACAGAACAGCTCATAAGTGAATTTGAGCAGACATTGGAGGATGATTACGATGAAGAAACAGATGTGGAGGAAGAGCAAACCTCCATTAGTGAAGAGGATGAAGCCATTCTTAAAGAAGGCGGTGTTATCGGCATCATTGAGATACCGGGGTTAGATATCAGGTATCCGGTAATGGAAGGAACCACAAGTAAAGTACTTAATGCCGGGATTGGTCATATAGAAGAAACAGCAGGAATCGGTGAGAGTGGCAACTGCGTATTGTGTGGTCACAATGGCAGCAGATATGGCACATTTTTTACACCTCTAAATCAGATATCCATAGGCGATGAAGTGATGATAACTGACAAAAAGGGACTTAAACACATCTATGAGGTAACAGAGACAGAGATGGTAAATCCGTATGATAACAGCATCAAGACACAGGGAGGTGAAAAAGAACTAACTCTTTTTACCTGTTCCCAGAAAGGAACCATGCGTTTTGTGGTCAGGTGCATTTATAAGGAGGCGGTGATGGATGAATAAGAGATACCGGTTAGGTGAGATAGAAGAGGCAGTATCGGAAATGGAAGAGTTAATCGAGCTTGAGGATGATATTGCAGAGATTGATGATGACTTTCAGATAGTCGTAAGCGGCTGGTCTGTGTATGTCGAAAGCCTGAATCTGACACTCAGACAGGGAATAGCCTGTGTATGGGATGCAGAGGAAGGATTATTTATGCCTGATTTTGATGTGACCATCGTGTATGAGGGAAACATTGAAACACAGGAGTGGCTTTACTATGAGCAGGACGGAATGGTAGTTACACTTGGCAACTGGCTTAATGGCAGATTGTCTTGTGAACAGATAGAACAGCTTTGGTGCGAGCTTATCATACCGGAGCAAAACAAAGAACAAAAAGAAAGCGAGGAATAGCATATGAAGTATTCAATTAAGGTAAACGAAGTAAGAGCAAAAGAGGGCAGCAATATCAAAGGATTTGCAACAGTAGTATTCGGTGATTCATTTAAGATTACCAATATTGCAATCCTTGAGAATAAGGACAAGGGAGAGCTTTTCGTATCAATGCCAAGATACCGCTCCAATGAGCGTGATGAAAGCAATGGTGTGATCTATAAGGATGTGTGCAATCCTATCACAGCAGAGTTTCGTGAGGAACTCTATACAAATATCCTTGATGCCTATGCAAGAATCAGGGAACCGGAGAAAGAGGAGACACAGAAGCAGGAGCGTACACAGGAAATGCCTGAGTTTTCCGTAACTGTGACACCTTATGAGAGGGAAGGCAGTAACATCAAGGGACTTGCCCGCATTTATTTTGAAAACAGTTTCATCGTAAATAATATCAATATCGTGCAGGGAAAAGAGAAAATCTTTGTATCAATGCCTTCTTATAAGACAAAGCAGGTGGACGAGCAGGGCAAGCCAATCTATCAGGATGTCTGCTATCCGGTTACAAAGGATTTCAGGGAAAAACTCTATAATGAGATTATCTCGGAATATGAGAAAGCAAAGGATAAGAGCAACGAAAAGGCGAGGGAGAGTGCCGAGAAACATCATGGTAATCCCGATAAAGAGAAGGACAAAGAGGCAACGCCCTTTCGATAATCAGTAATCATGTTACTGGGGCGGCCAAGGCTACCCCACTTATAGAATGGAGGAAACAGAATGGATATGGAAGCAGGAAAAACACTTACCAATGAGGAGGTCATAAGAGAACTTCTCGAATTATTAAAGAAAAATGCCATGAAAGAGCAGGCAAATGATGTATTTGAGATATGCAGCTATGTGGATGGACTGGAGAAAAAGATTGATTCCATGACGGAAGAACTCACCAACATGCAGAACCAGATCAAAGAAATGCAGGAAGATACACTTGTCAATAATGCAAAAAAGGCATTGTCGGAAGCACAGGAGCGACTTAATACCAGATGTGAGCAGATACAGTCGCAGGTATTGGAAGTGAAAGCACAGGTCAAATCTACAGCAAAGAGCATAGTCGAAGAAGCAAAGGAAAAGGGAAGAACTGCATTATACAGGGTGTCTGAGTTCTTAGGAATTAAGAAAAGACTTCTTGATATCCGGGAAAATGTAAGAGGCGCAATAAAGACCACGGATAAGGATATAGCAAAGACAGCACTTCTTGCAAAAGGATTTCGTGAAGCAGGGCAGACAGCAGCCAATGCATTCCGCACTTTTGCTGACAAGCCAGAGGTGGATTACTCACAGAAAGAGCAGAAACATCCCATTACAAAGACGGTGCTTGCACCTATGAAAGCGGTGAAAAAGATGTTTGTGTCAATGGAACTTCATCTGGATGTTTCGATTGATAAGCTGGATAATCTGGCTATGAATGTGCAGCTTGATAAGGAAAAGCGTATGGAGAATTTGAAGAGTTATGAGCGAAAAGTAGCTGATAGGGAAGAAACAGAGCCGGAGAGAGTCAATGCAGAGATTGTGTATGCTCCGATGGTCGCAGAACCGCAGGAGTATCAGTATAATGCAGATGCATTTGAGGCTAGAGGTAGTGCAGATGCAAAAGTGGAGACAGCAAAAGGAGTAATGAGAGTAAGAGAAGATAAAGCCAGATAGTAATTGGGGCGTGGGAGAGATATCCTGCGTCCTTTTTTATTAAATCTATATTATTGCCTCCGCTGTGGGGAGTTGTTGTAAGGAAATGTGATATTTATAATGAATTACATGCGTAGGAATATAGACAAGTACACAGAGAGAGGGAGAATAGTAGAAAATGAATATTCGCTTAACAGCATTTAAAGAATATCTGAATAAAAAGGAAAAGTCACAATCTACAATAGAAAGTTACATAAGATATGTCAGAAATTTTTTAGAATACATAGATGAAAATGAGATTACAAAGGAACTGGTTATACAGTACAAGGCAAAACTGGAAAAGGAGGGCTTTGCACATACTACAATCAATCTGATGTTGGTCTCCATTAACTGTTATCTGGAATATATGGACAAGCAAAGCTGTCGTGTAAGGCTGCTGAAAATTCAAAAAAGAAACCATGTAGATGTGAGGATGACGGATAAAGAATATGAAAAGTTATTGGTTCATACACTGCATAAAGGTGATGAAAAATACTACCTTATAATGTGTATTCTGGGCACCACGGGAATCCGCATACAGGAGCTTTCAAAGTTTACGCTGGAGGCATTGTTAAAGAATAATGGTAATATTGTAATACGAAATAAGAATAAAACCAGAATTGTGCCTCTTCCGGCACCGTTGAAAAAGGAGCTGTTACAGTATGCGAGAAAACAGCACATCACGAGCGGAGCAGTCTTTCTTGGTAATCGTGGTACTCCGATTACACGAGAAGCAGTATGGAAAAAACTAAAGCTTATAGCAGAAGCTGCCGGTGTAAATCCGGATAAAATATATCCACATGCGTTTCGCCACTTCTTTGCATTTACATATATCGAAAAATATCACAATGTGTGTACACTTGCAGACATCCTCGGTCATTCACGGGTAGAGACAACAAGAATTTATCTGCAGCAGACATTGGATGATACCAGAGTACAGATAGACAGTATGTACACAGAATATAGACGGCATATCCGTTCGCTGCAGATGAAATGTAATGCATCATAATTCCATACCATCGAAAAATTCATTAATAGAAACATTGAAAATCTGAGCAAGGGCAAGAAGTTCGGACACCTTGATGTTGTAGAGTCCACATTCAAGCTGTGCGTAGGAACCTCTTGAGATTTCAATACCGAGAAGCTGCATTTTTGCAACCGTCTGTTCCTGTGTAAGATTTAAGGAATTGCGAAGTTTACGGATGTTGGAACCAATATTGTACTTATCTTTGTCCTGGCGGATTTTCAAATTAACACCCCATTTCTGTTAGCTATATGTAGCAATGCGAGATTATTTTAAGGGAAAATCTACATTACATTGCTAGCTATACAGAGCAAAGAGCATATCTAAAAAATAATTACCGGAAAAAATAATGTAAACTGAATACATATGTGAAAATATGAAGAACCATTGAATAAAAAACCACTTCTTTGTGATAGATATATGATGCTATACATGTCTAAAATGTATGAAAAAGTTGACACAATACAATATTGTGTGAAATCTGTCAATATATAATTTTCAGAAAAATTGTCTTTAAAATAAAGGCTTGTCGAAGAAAAGAAGAAAGATAAATGCAATAGTGTAAATAAATATTGTAAAAAATGAAAATATCGGTCAAACCGCATAATTACAGGAAAAGTCCGGTTCACACAATATTGTATTATGTTTACAGAAATTAATTTCTAATGTAACTGTAGGCAGAAACTTAAGAATTGGAGGTGACAAACTATGGCTAAATTTTTGAAAAATGTCCCAATAACAGAAGAATGGAATCGCATGAAACTGCATGAGAATGTAGAGAGTACTATTAAGGAGCAATATCAGGTGGTGTATAAGAAAAGCACAGAGAATGGTAAGTGGTGCTTGTATGATTTGTATAATAACGACATATCGTATAATGACGATTATGTTATCACCACGGTAGGTTCAGTGTGTCATGGTATTTGTTTGGTAGATAAGGGAACTCCATTTGTCAATGTAGTAGGAAGTACAGGTGATCCAAGACCGGAAGGGGTATCGTGGATTGGTTTAATGCGTATAGTATATGATGCCCTAGGGAAAGACAAGCGTTTACTGGAAAGTTGTTGCACTGATGGAAATTATTATATTCCTTATAATACCCCAAACGGAATAATGTGGAATACAAGAGAAAATATTTGTGGTACTGGAATTGTAGGAGGACATATTTTACCGAATCAGACTGTGTCAGTAGAGTGTAAAGAAGGTAGTACAGTGTTAATGTTGCCAATATGTATAAGTCATAATTCGAGAATGAATCATGGCGCAGGATACTTTATGTGTACTAAGTGGAATATATGGGCATTGGTATTAGACCAGTATCTTCAAAGTGAAAAAATACAGGGATATCTAGATAATAACGATTTCAACAATTAACAACCTTATGTTACAACATAAGTAATTCTGGAGGTGCACACCATGAAATCAAACAAAACCAAAACCACAGATGCAGACAAGCATTACATCACCGCGGAGTTTATGCGGATTGAAGATTTATTGTATGCACCTCTGCAGGCATTATCCATCTCAAACCAGAATCTCCGCAAGCAGGTCATTGATGAAATCAAGTCCATGAGTGAGGAAAAGGGCACAGACGAGCATCCGGTATATCTGCTAGACAACCTGAATGTAGCATACAAGCAGTTCCGTCGGGACGAAAACAACCTGTTCCGGAAAGATACAGTAGAAATGACTGTCCCGGAGCTGTCAATCGTACCAATCAGCGGACTGAATGTAAAAGAAGCAGAAATAGATTTTACCGCCGAAGTGTGCTCGGTAGTCATAGATGGAGAGAGCACACTGAGTGCCAGAGTATGCTCACCGGGTACAAGAGATTCCGATGACTTGCCCAAGATGGTCTGCAAGATGAAGATAGAATCCATTCCGGCAACAGAGGGAGAAATGCGTATCATAGATACCATAAATTCCTCAAAGCTTGTCAATGTCGAAATCGGCGATGAAATCAATCCGGATGGAAGCATATTGTCAGAAAAGGCACAGGAGCAGTACCGGCAGATACGCATCATGCAGCAACAGATAGAGTTAAAAGAGAACATGATAAAACTGCAGAAAAATATGATTGCAGACAAAGAAAAATACATCCGCACCTGTCAGGAAAATGGAGAAGTGGCAGATGCTGATACCGCAGTTTATCAGCTGGAAATCAGCCGGCTGAATGCAGAGCTTATAGCAGATAAGGAAAAACTGTATGAGAAGAAATATGAGTATTATAGGAACAGAGCCGGTGAGATGGAAGAGGAAAGAGAAAAAGACTGATTATAGCACTGTCAGCATTCTGCTACAGCAGGAATTAAACCGCAGACTGCGTGAGGATTATGTGCAGTATCAGTATCTGCCGGTACCACAGTTGTATGTGTCAGAATTGGAACTTTATGAGGTGAAGAAGAAAAATATATTAAGCCGCACAGTACATTCTCTGGCACATACATTAAAGGGCACAATGGACAGCCTAAGGCGAGTCCTTAATAAAAACAAGTAAAACAAAGAAAAGGAAGGTGTTATTATGGGTATTACAGAACAGTTTGCAGGACTTGATATGTATAAGCTGATCGGAGCACCGCTTACAGCATCAGCGGATGCAAGTATCATGCTTGCCAATTCCACAGCAGAGTTTATTAACAAAGTAGGTTTTGACAGTGATGGAAACACAAGAAATGTCGCATTCACCTACGAAAAGAAAAGCGTGAATGAGGATGGAACCACCAACAACGACCAGATGAAGGTGGAAGTGCCGATGCTTGCAATTGTGCCGGTTCCGAATCTTCAGATTGATGAAGTGGCAGTACTCTTTGATATGGAAGTAAAGCAGAGTGAAAGCTCACAGACCGAATTAGATGCCAATCTTTCTGCTCGTGCTACAGTGGGTGTCAGCTTCTTAAAGGTAAGTGTATCCGGAAGTGTCAGTGCACACAGTAACAATACCAGAAGCTCAGATAATTCCGCAAAATACAATGTATCCGTCACAGCAACCAATCATGGCACACCGGAAGGGCTGGCAAGAGTGCTTGATATGATGGCAGCCAATGTGGCACCGTCACTTATCAGCTCAGAGGTCAGGGATGCAGATGGTAAAGAACTTTCCGAAGAAGAAAAAACAAAGTCAGAGAAATTAAAGACGGTAAGAGCAGAGATTGATCAGCTTGAGAGGAGACTGCGTGCAGCACAGGACGGACTCAGCGAGAATATCAGCCAGATGCAGAGAATTGGCTCATCACAGCTCAACCAGTACAATGCAAAGGTAGTTCTTGCCTTAAATGCAGATAATCTGTCGGATGAAGACAACAACAAGATTTCCACAGCATCAGAGCTTGTGAGCAATTCATGGCAGAAATTCCAGACACAGGTAAAGGATATTATCAGAATGATTGCAGACAACAATACTTCGGAGGATATCGACGTATTAAAGAAGGAGGCTGCCGCCAACGAAACATTATCAGAGATGTTCGCACTCTTAGAGTACGATGATAAGGCAATCGAGGCAAAGAAATATGAATCAGATCAGAGCTATTATAAGTCCCTTGTCATCTCACAGAACAATGCGGTAGTAAGACAGTATGATGTGGAAACATTATCACTTGAGCTCACACGCAAGAAGCAGGAGTACAATGACATCATGAGTGGTCTTTCAACAGACTCAGCAGCTCAGAAGGTCACCGTAAAGAACATGCCACTCCCTGCACGTAAGGCAGAAACCAATGAATAGCGAGAAAATGACATATGAAGAAATAAAATATGTCAAACTCGTATCAGTAGGAAGTGTGAATCCGAACAATCCATTGTCTGACAGTTCGAGAGAAAAGCAGGTAGAACTGTTAAACAGATGCCTGAATGATTATCCCAAGGGAATCATCATGGGAAAGGATACCACCATCGGCAGATATGTGATTGGGGAGCATGAGCTTACAATGGAAAAGGTTACATACCACATTGGATTTTCCAGAAAGCCCGGCTGGATGGAAGAAGATGGCAAGGCATAAATTGTGATAATGCTGTCATATGACTAAACTTCCAATTGCCATAATTCTTAAAATACGGTAAAATAATAACAAATTCATCGTACACAAGGAGTAACAGTTATCATGCAGTTTAAGAGAACACTGGAAATTAAGGCGAATCATAAGCTTATGGTAATCGATGTCGCAGATATCCTATATATCAAGGCATCGGTGAATGACTGTTACATCCATGTGACAAGCGGAAGTGTATATTAGACCAGAAGCACCTTAGAGGCAATGGAGGCACAGGTCGGGGAATATTTTCTGAAAGTGCATCGTACCTATCTGGTGTGTATCATGGCAATCCATGCATTAGAAGATACGCTGACACTTATCAATGGAGAAGAACTCAACTATGCAACACGCAGGAGAAAGGAAATCCTTGCACAGCTGCAGGAGAAGCAGAGAAAGCTTGTAGCAACCTTTGCCCTGCCGAACACTCCTAAGACACCACAAGAGTATCATGCCTTCTATCGGAGCTTTGACCAGATGCCGTTTGCCTTTGCGGATATTGAGATGATATTCAATGAGGACAGGCATGCAGTGGACTGGATATTTCGCTATGGCAATGAGAAGCTGGCAGAGGTGGAGCATGTACCTCTAAGTGGACTCATCGGGAATACCTTCGGCAGTATCTTCTCCAATATGGACGATAAATGGCTGTGTACCTATGAACGGGCAACATTGTATGGAGAACGTCTTGAGATTATGGCATATAGTCCGGAGATAGATACCGAACTTAAGATTATCTGTTTCCCGACATTTTCGGGACACTGCGGATGTATGTTATTCCCTTTGGATGAGATACACTGTGCACAAAAACAAGATGAGCTGTCACAGATATGGAAGAATTACCTGTTAAAGCAGGAATAAATGCTGTGACGAACTGCATAAATAAACTGAAAAATGTCATTTCATCAAAAAAAAGAGGTGAGATGGCATTTTTTATGAGGAATTTTATGCGAAATTGAACAAATTGCCACATGAGCATTGAATAAAATGGGGGGGGTATGGTAAAATATTTCTGAATATATGATAGAGAATTTTCTATCAATGACATATAAGATAGACGCAGATGATAGGATACATGAACTGCCATACGGCTGTGAGCCAAAAGCAGTTTAATCCACAGCTATAAGAGAGGAGGCATTTTATGAGAAAAAAGATAAGCCGGATAAAAAGAGGTCTGGCAGTAATGCTATCTGTCTGCATGGTATTCGGTGTGGCACCGATTCAGGCAGGAGCAGAGGAATCTGGAACAAGTGTATCCGGAAATGAGATGCAGATACAACAATCCGCGAATGAAAATGAGACAGATGTGCTTCAGGCAGGAGCAGAGGAAAATGATTCAGAAATTGCAGTGCAGGCAAATGATAGTGCTGGAAAGACTGAACAGCAATCCACAGAAGAGGAAGAGTGTAAGCATGAGGGGGTTGAAATAACTTTCAACAGCAACGGTTTCGGAAACTGCCCGAAATGCAATGCAACCGTATATCAGCCAGCTGTTGAAACAACTGATAAATATGATATTGACGATGACAGCATGAAAGAGACTGTTTACGAAATCAGCAATGCAGGTCAGCTGTACTGGTTTGCAGGACTTGTAAACGGTACTCTTGATGGAGTTGAACAAAACACATTAGCCAATGCAGTTCTGACAGCCAACATCACAGTAAATGAAAATCTTCTTGATTCCTTACAATACGATACAGAGGGCAACGTTTCCAACGGAAGTGATTTTATAACCTGGACACCGATTGCAGATTGGATGGGAAATCGTACAACACAGTATTCAGGAACGTTTGACGGAAATAATAAAACCGTAAGTGGTTTGTACTTTAATGGTGATTCAACATGTATTGGATTATTCGGAAGTTCAGAATCCGATGGCAACATAAAAAATGTTGGAGTCGTTGATTCCTATTTCAAAGGGAATGATCATGTGGGCGGTGTGTGCGGAAACAATGCTGGCACAATCACAAACTGTTATAATGCAGGGAATCTTACCGCTATTGAGTCATCTGCTACTATAGGCGGTATATGTGGATATAATAAAGGTGGCACAGTCACAAACTGTTATAACACAGGAACTGTTACTGCTACCGGCTCAGTAGCTTCTGTAGGTGGTGTGTGTGGTTGTAGTATTGAACTAATTTTAAACTGTTATAACATAGGAACTGTTACTGCTACTAGCTCAGGTGCTGATATAAGCGATATATGTGGATACAATTTTGGGCCAATCAAAAATTGCTATTACCTCGCAGACACAGAAGATGAAAATGGCGGCAAAACCACCGCACAATTTGTAAGCGGTGAAGTTGCGTATCTCCTCTCACAAGGTTGTACAGTAGGTGAAGGTGAAGATGCCGTAACTTACAGTGGCTCTGTATGGGGACAGGCACTTGGCGGAAATGGTGATACATATCCTGTTCTGAAAAAGGCAGGGGATGTTGAGAATACAGTATATCGGAATGAAACCTATCCAGGTTGTGAAGGCAATCCGGGTGATCTGGTCTATTCGTATTCAAATACACAGAAAGCTCCGGCTTATGCTGAGCACACCGATGAAGATTTAGATGGCAAATGCGATGTTTGTAAGCTGGATTTTAAAACATTTGAACAGCTTGGAAAGCTAATTACCAAAGTTAAGCAGAATTTAAGTGATGGAAAGTACGCAGATGTGCAGTACACGACAGCTTCTATTGATGCTTTACGAAAGGCTATTGTTGTTGCAGACACTATTACAGAGGCTTCTTCTGATACAGATGTTGCAACAGCCTTTGATAAGCTGCTTGCAGCATCTACAGTAGGTACAGGTGGGCTTATCAAGGCAGATCACAATATTGTCATATCATTTGCAAATCTGGATGCAGTAAGAGGCATAGCATCAGGAAATGGCTGGTATGCAAATGGTGATATCGTTATCCTTAAAGTAACACCAAGTATGGGATACAGCTTCAGTAGATGGACGACGGATACAGCAGGCAATACATCTGTAGGAACAGAGAGTACATATATCTTTAAATTATATGCTGGTAGTCCGGATGCATATTATGCATGGCTTGACGAGGCAAAATATACAGTGACATGTAAAAGCACAGAAGGTGGAACAGGTAAAGCGAGTGAAGAACAGTATGTATATGGACAGACAGCAACAGTGACAGCAACAGCGAGTGCTGGCTATGAATTTGTAGGCTGGAAGGATAGTTATGGAACAACGGTAAGTACGGATGCCACATATAGCTTCACAGTGATTGGTGATGCGACATTGACACCGGAATTTGTCAAGGTTAAGACAGATGAAGGAGCAGATATAGCTTATGTGACAGTAAGTTTCTACCATCAGTCAGGAAAGCTTTTGGACAGCCAGAAACTTGTTTTAGGCGAAGGAAAGATTACCACTACAGTAAATGCACCGACAAAGGTAGGTTTTGACTTCCTTGGATGGTCTGCAAAGGCAAGTGCTGCAACAGCAGAAGATGTGGTTGATTTTGAAACTGCAACCTTTAGCGAGAATACCAGTCTTTATCCGGTATTTAAGGCGCAGGATATTACTTATACATTAACAGTAGTAGGTTTACAGACAGAGCAAAAGGCTCCACAGTCTAGTGTTACGGTTACTGCAGATCCGATTGAAGGTAAACAGTTTGTTGGCTGGAAGGACGCAAATGGCAATATCGTAAGCTATGATAGCACATATACTTTCATCATCACCGGAGATACCACATTGGAAGCATATTATGAGCAGGCAGACAGTGAGGTAGTAAAAGAGCCAACGATAATCATAGCACAACCAACCTACGAGGATATTACCGGTGGATATAAGATGTCATTTTATTTCAACTATACGGTTCCAGAGGACTGTAAGCTGGTAGATATTGGTATTATCAGAAAGAAGGGTGATTATGCGGCAGATGGAATTACCCTTGAAACAGATGGCATATCACAATATTCCGTGTTATCTAAGCTTGGTAGCGAAGGACAGTTCTATTATACAAAATCAAATTATTATGGAACTGGACATACAGTTACGGGCTATATGATATATGAGAAGAATGGAATCAGATATACAGTGTATAGTGATTCAATATATGGTGTAAAGAATAACTAATTTAAGTGAAAGGAAGAAAAAAGAAATGAAAGAAGCTTATGAAGTAGCAGAAATGGAAATTATTGAGTTTGAAACAGAAGATGTGATTACTACCAGTGGTGGTGAGATTGGTGGCGGTGATGAAGGTTTCGGAGACTAAGAATGCCATTATACTGGAGGCGGCGGTGTAAACCGCCGCTTTTTCCAAATAACAGAGAATATATTGGAATAATTCAAAACAGTTGTAGGCGTTTACAAATGGCAGTCATATAGAGGAGATTGATTGTGAAGATTAGGAACACGATTTTAACAGCAGTATGTATTTGCTTCCTTTGCCTGTTTGGAAGTGTACAGGTGTATGCGGCAGAATATTATGGAAATTTTCAATACGAAGATAATGGAGAAAACGTATCAATTTATGCATATAATGGAAGCGACAAAGAGGTTACCATTCCTGCATATATCAATGGCAAGGCAGTAACAGAAATCAATGATTATGCATTTTTATTATGCAATACAGTAGAGCGGATAATTGTGCCATCTACAGTTACAACAATTCATACAAATGCATTTTCCGGTGCCGGAAATCTCAAGGATGTGGTACTTGCATCCTCAGATACCAAAATCGAGGATTCCAATGAAAATACAGACAAGAAAGATGCAGATGAAAACGGAAAGTCGAATCCGTCCGATGCCACAGACAATAAGAATGGCGATAATTCAGAAAATAAAGATGCCGGAAACGCTAATCCGTCCGGCACATCAAATAATCAGACTAAGGAACAGTCAGGAGCCAACAATAATCAGAGCAATTATAAAGTTACGGTTGATTCCTCAGTAGATACAGCCGCAGAGGAAAAGAAACTTGCGGAGCAGTACAAGAAAGAAAACAAGACAGATGACGGCGCTACAGCACAAAATGGTGATACAGAAAAGCAGGGTGGTGGAACAGAGATTGCAGGAATTGATGAAGGCTTAGATGCAGACGAAACTGCCATCAGCTCGAATGCAGATACAGCCTCTGAAAAATCACAAAGTATGTCGGTATGGGGAATTATATTGCTAGTAGTTGTAGCAGCGATTGTAGTGGCAGGAACGGTTTTATTTATCCGAAAGAAAAAGAAACAGAATTAGAGGTCATATATGAAGAGCTTTACAATCCGTTTGGCAGGACAGTATTTTACAATCTGTCCTGTCTGTGATTATATCAGAAAATATTGCAAAGATTATATAGTGGCAGATGATACAGAGGATGCCATGTGTTTTCACATTGCCACAACTCAGTCCGATATCGACTTTGAGCGTGAGAAATCTGCAAGAGAAGATACCAAAGAGGGCATTCCCATCAGGCAGTTTTCTGATGCCTATCTGGAGACACTTGCGGTGTATCGCAAGATTGCAGATTACCTCTTATCTAGCGATACCCTGCTTTTTCATGGCTCAGTCATTGCTGTAGATGGCGAAGGCTATCTTTTTACAGCCAAAAGCGGTACCGGCAAGTCCACCCATACAAGTCTGTGGAGAGAGTATTTCGGGGAGCGTGCCGTCATGATAAATGACGATAAGCCGCTTCTTCATATCGCAGACTCCGGTGTGACAGCATATGGCACACCCTGGGATGGCAAGCACAGATTAAGCACGAATATCGCAGTACCCCTAAAAGGCATCTGTATCCTGACTAGGAGTGCGAAGAATTACATAGAACCGGTAGAGCCACATGCGGTATATCCGCTTATCGTCCAGCAGACGAACAGAAGCCTATCGGCAGATGGAATGAAGCAGACATTATCACTGATTGATCGGATGCTTAATGTAGTGCCGGTCTACCGGCTTGGCTGCAACATGAATATCGAGGCTGCAAGGGTGGCTTATGAAGGAATGAATAGACTTAAGAAACAGGAGGAATCATAGATGAGATTAAAAGATACATTTATCACACACGACAGCGATGGAGAGCAGGTACTAATTGATGTAACCAGCTCATTTGCAGGACTTGTCAGAAGCAACAAGACAGCGGCTTTTATTGTGGAGTGCCTGAAAACAGATACTACCAAAGAGCAGATTGTTGAGGCTATGTATGAGAAATACGATGCTCCGAAGGATGTGCTGCAAAAGGATGTGGAGTCGATTGTGGAGAAGCTGCGTGGCATTGGAGCGATAGAGGAATGACCAGATTATCTTATGAGGAATATCTACGGAAATATCATACTCTCACATACAAAAATGTAGGAGTGAGTATGCTGCCACTGTTAAAGCAGGGACGGGATTCTTTTACAGTGCGTGAGGTGAAGCAGGGCGAAAGCTGTAAGCTATGGGATGTCGTGTTGTATAAAAGAGGCACAGACCGGTATGTGCTTCACAGAATTATCAAGGTATATGATGATTCCTATGATATCATTGGTGATAACTGCATCGGGATAGAGCACGAAATCCCAAAGACAGATGTTCTTGGTGTGATGACAGACTTTACCCACAAAGGGAAGCAGTATAAGACCGATTACATAGGATACCGGTTGTATGTGTGGCTGTGGTGCAGACCATATAAGCTGCGGATATTTTTAAAGAAAATCAGAATGAGATTACAATCTGTTTTGAGAAAAAAGAGATAAAAATGAATTGAAGTTGGTGTGATTATTTATGAGAAAGACGAATAAATCCGCCCTGCACTTTATCAACGAGGTCGCAGGCAAAAGCAGATTATATATCATATTTCTGCTGCTGGTGCAGATGGTACTTGGCATCAGCAGTGTTTTTTATGCTCTGCTCCTGCGCGGACTGATTGATGGTGCAGTGGCACATGACAGCAAAAAAATGCTGACCTTCTGCGTCCTCTTTGCGGCACTTGTGGTGGGGCAGATTGCACTCCGGGCTGTTCTTCGGTTCTTGGAAGAATACGCTAAGGCAACCTATGAGAATGCATTCAAAAGCAGGCTATTTGCAGGGCTTCTTACACACAATTACGGAGCAGTCACCGCAACCCATTCCGGTGAGTGGATGAACCGCCTGACATCAGATACTGTTGTCGTGTCAGAGGGACTTGCCACGATTGTGCCAGGTGTAGCCGGAATGGTAACGAAGATGGCAGGAGCATTTGTGGTAATCCTTATTATGGAACCGAGGTTTGCATATATCCTTGTGCCTGGTGGAATACTTCTGGTGCTGCTTACTTATATTTTCAGAAAGCAGCTAAAAAAGCTGCACAAACAGATGCAGGAAAAGGATGGATTTGTCCGTATCTTCTTGCAGGAGCATCTTGGCAGTCTGATGATCGTCAAAGCATTTGGCAAGGAAGCGGACAGTCTTACTGAGGCTGAAAGCCACATGAGTGAGCACAAGAAAGCCCGTATGCGTAAGAATCATTTCTCCAATGTCTGCAATATCGGCTTTGGAGCAGTTATGAACGGAGCCTATGTGTTCGGAGCTGTCTATGGGGCATTCGGTATCTATAATGGCACTATGACCTACGGTACATTCATGGCGATGCTTCAGCTTATCAGCCAGATACAGAATCCGTTTGCCAATATCACAGGCTATCTGCCGAAGTATTTTGCTATGCTTGCGAGTGCAGAGAGGCTGATGGAAATTGAGGCGTATGAAAAGGATGAAGTAAAATATATTCCGGATAATAGCACCTTTGGCTTGTTTCATGTGGATTTTACATACCTTCCGCTGGTCATTACCGAGGGAGACACGGTTATGCCAATCGTATTAAAGGATTACAGCTTAGAGATACGAAAGGGCGAGTTTGTGGCATTTACCGGTCCGAGTGGCTGTGGAAAGAGTACTGTGTTAAAGCTTTTGATGGGTTTGTATACAGTAGATGCCGGAGAGGTCTATGGGTGCAGGCGGAATATGTTTGCCTATGTGCCACAGGGAAATCAGCTTATGAGCGGAAGCATCCGGGATATCATTACATTTTCCGATAAGAACAGGACAGGAGATGAAGCAGGCATTAACAGAGCCTTACGGATAGCCTGTGCGGATGGCTTTATCGCAGAGCTGGAACAGGGCATAGATACATTTCTTGGCGAGCGGGGCTTGGGACTATCCGAGGGACAGATGCAGAGGCTTGCAATCGCAAGAGCTATTTATTCCGACCGACCGGTACTTCTTCTGGATGAAGCTACAAGCGCACTGGATGCCGGGACAGAAGAAGCAGTGCTTGAGAACCTTCGCAGCATGACAGATAAGACAGTGATTATTGTAACCCACCGTCCGGCAGCACTTAAGCTGTGTGACAGGCAGGTTGCATTTGGAGAGAAAGATGGAAAAAACTAATACAGAATATATAAATCAGATTGCCTATGACATGATTTATCTGGCTTCATTTGGGATTAACAGTAAGTGTAAACCGGATGAAAAATGTCTGGAGCGTTATCACACAAATGAGGAAAACAGAAAAGAGCTTTTTCGCATGAGTGCAAAACATTTTATAGATGCACTTGTGGGAACAACCTTAAAGCAGGCGGGAGTTGTATTGCCAAAATACTGGGAAGAGCGCATGGTAAAGGCTGTCCGCAAGGTTCTTCTCTTTGATGCAGAGCGTAAGAAGCTGTGTGCATGGATGGACAGCGAGCATATATGGTATCTGCCATTAAAGGGCATTATCCTAAAGGACTACTATCCGTCAGTCGGAATGCGGCAGATGTCAGATAATGATATTTTATTTGATGCAGACGCATGGGAGCGAGTGGAGAAGCATATGCTTTCCGAAGGCTATGAGGCAGAGGCTGTAGGCAAGGGCAACCATGATGTCTACCAAAAGGCACCGGTCTATAACTTTGAGATGCACCGCTCACTCTATGGCAAGGGACATGATGAAAGATGGGTGGAGTATTACAGTGATATAAAGGATCGTCTGCATCCTGACCAGCCGGAGGGCAGCTGCGGATATCATATGAGTGATGAGGATTTTTATATTTACATCACAAGTCATGCCTATAAGCATTACAGCGGAAGTGGAACAGGTATTCGTACCTTGTTGGATTTCTATGCATATCTTAAAGCAAAGGAAGAATCACTTGATTTTGACTATATCAAGGCAGAGTGCAGAAAGCTTGGAATCAGCGATTTTGAGAAACGCAACCGCAGACTCTGTCGGAAAGTGTTTTCATCACAGCAGATATATGACAGAGTTTCTTTCGTACAATCACTGTCGGCTGATGAGATGGAGATGCTAAAGTATTACCTTTCTTCCGGTGTGTATGGAACCTTTGAGCGGATGGTCGCAAACCGCATGGAGAAGCAGAAAAAGACGGATGGAAGGGGAAAACTATCAAAGCTGACATATTATCGGCATAGAGTATTTCCGGGAATGGAGCTGTATGAGAATTATCCGTTATTGGTAAAGCACAGATTCCTGATACCGGCATATTGGTTTTACCGGATTGTGCGTATGCTCTTTAGTAAAAAGCGCAGAGATTATATGCTGCGTGAAGTGAAGGCAGTTAAGAAGGTGACTGCACAGGAATCTTTGCAGGTCTGATATGTTGTATAACAATTATCGGAATTTCTTTCGGAAAGCAGTTTTTCAAAATTGCAAAATTGTCTCTGATGCCATTTGGGGCAGAGGTAATATAATAAACAGGCAGGTAAGAAAGATGTATTTGATTAAGACGATAAAAGGTGACATAACAAAAGTAACAGATGTGCAGGCAATTGTGAATGCAGCAAACAACTCTCTTCTTGGCGGAGGCGGTGTAGATGGTGCAATTCATAGAGCAGCAGGACCGGAGCTTCTGGCGGAGTGCAGGACACTTCACGGATGTGAGACTGGAGAAGCAAAGATAACAAAAGCCTATAATCTGCCATGTGATTATGTGATACATACTGTAGGACCAATATGGAATGGTGGAAGAAATAGAGAAGAGGAACATCTTGCTAACTGCTATTTTAATTCTATGAAGCTGGCAATGGATAATGGAATCAGGTCTATTGCATTTCCTTCTATATCAACTGGAGTATATAGTTTTCCGGTTGAGTTGGCAGCAAAGATTGCAGTACATACAGTAAATAGGTTCTTGCAGGATAATCCGGATTGTTTTGATCTGGTGGAGTGGGTGCTATTTGATACTCATACTGAATCAGTGTATGAAGCTGAGGTTGATAAATTATACGATAAATAAAATGACGAAAGGGAGCTTTTATGTACGCTGAAAAAACAGATTATGATGATATTGAAATGTCAAGCAGGTTACGGAATATCCTCAGAAGAAATGGATTTGAGTCATTGGAAGGATTGAGAGAATATCCAAAGGAGCATTTTATAAAGTTTCGTAATATGGGGCAGGCAACACTGCAGGAATTATATCAGATTTGTGAAGAGCAAGACATAAAGCTTCGTAGTGTAGAAGATCTGAATGATAGGGAACATGGAGTCAGATTTGATGACTTCCTATGCATGGATGCGTTTAGAATGGGGATAAAAAGCAAAGATGATTTGAGAAGATATAGCCCTGAGGAACTTGAAGAGATGTGTCCGAAGGACAAAAGGCTTTTTGTTCGATTAAAAAAACTGAAGGCTATTTATGGATGAAATAGGACATTTCTTCCTAAAAACAGTATGTTTATGGTATACTAGCTAATAGTAATGCGGTTTCAACCGACATTACATATTATGATGAGAAATTAATGCAAAGGAGTTACAATCAAATGGATAACA
>OLRM01000161.1_pt1 | contig 77474 bp, 67 predicted proteins | sample 1643211 | NCBI WGS metagenome assembly OLRM01 (sample SAMEA3136690, study PRJEB25190) | human gut metagenome | biome: human gut; feature: human-associated habitat; material: faeces | place: Austria | collected 2013
CGCTTCTGTTAAGATGGTATACCCCCGAAGAATACATTGTGTCATTTCTTTTTTTTAGTCCTAATAACGCCAAAAGCACACCCAAAATACATAAGACATATATTATTTTTTTCTTCATTACGTTTCACCACACGTTTATTTTTAAAATGGAAGAGAAAATACTTTCTCTTGATAGAATTATTCCTAAAAATCGACGTATTTTTTTCATATACTCTTCATATCCCTTTCTTTTTTATTGGCGACATTTAATTGATAAATAGATTATAACATAGTCTTTTCTAATCGCATTAAATTGACCGTTATTTCAAAGTAACTGACCTTATTTTCTTTCAATAGGATTTTTACACATAATTACCATATAATTTCATCTAAATCATCATACAACACGCATATTATCCCACCAATTCCAGACATAAAGGCCAAATCTCCAAATTCTTTAATTGCTATTTTATCCCTTATTAAAATTTTTTCTCGAACCTCTTCTGCTTCCGCCAAATACTTCGGGTTCTATATAATCAATACCTATCTGTATAAAAAAGCGAAAAAATGATTCGAAATTAACTTTTGATATTGGCTTCCTGTAATATAATTGATTGGATCGAAATAACTGAAGTAATTCACCTTGTATCCCCTGCCTTAATAATTTTTCTTCTTTTTCCACAAGTAACCGGCAATATTCCTTGTCAATCATCCTGTAAATATCTTCTCCAAGAATTTCTGTCCACATTTATGTTTCCTCTTTTCAGCTCTTATAGCTTACACAATATAAAAATAGCACAGCTTTTCAACCGTGCTAAACTTTTACTAATTTTTAACAACAAATAAGAGTCCTCAATCCACCACCATAACTTATTGTAGGTGCATCTTCCATTTCATCTATATACAGTTTTTCTGCTTCTTTTAGCTCTAATAGAATTTCTTCGTATTTCAGTTCCTCATTCATATTCCTTATCCTCCATAAAAATTATGTTTACATCAAACATTCCCTCTTTACAAGCGCACTGCATTTCTCCATGATTTTCATCTACAATCTGTTTAATATTTTTCATCCCCCATCCATGCATAATTTTGTCCGCTTTTTGAGATTGAAATCCATTTAAATTAACTGTATCTGAAATTGAATTTTTCACATCCAAGAAAACAATTTCATTAATTTGTTGGATTGTCAGTTCAATTCTACGTTCCTCAATTTGACATTTCATGGATGCTTCTATTGCATTTTCCAATAGATTTCCCATAATAATCATCATGTCTTCCCCTTTTACCGGAAGCTTATAAAGTTCAATTTTTTGCGTAAATTTAATCTTTTGTTGCTGCATTCTTTCATATTCATAATTTAAAATACAGTCAAGATCCATAAACCCCGTCCATATCTTCCATTCTCTGTTCCTTGTATTTTCTAAATGTGTATTCAGACATTCTTTTGCCGATTCTAACGTTCCTTCCTCGATACAATTGAGAAGATAGAGATAGGTATGCTTTACCTCATGAAGTCTTTTTGCTTGCAGTTCACAATAAGTACGAATGAATTGATATTCCTTGGTTAATATTTCCTTTTGTTCTACTAAAGAAGTCTTCTCCAGTTTATTGTACCTGTACATACTTCGAAACACATAAATAATAAATAGCAAAAGCAAAATAAGTATAAGCAATACATTGGTTATTAAATTAAAATCACTATAATATCCTCCATCAAAAAATCCTGCCATCCACATCACAAGAAATAATGCGCTTATGTCGATACACAAAATAAATAATGCCATTTTCCAACTATTTTCAATTTTTTTTACAAAGATCCGAATTTGTGTTTTCCATTTTCTATATACGAAAATGAAAATAAAAATAATTAATAGATTCCAAATGCATTCCCAGTAGTTTCTTCCACCTAATACATTTGTATTCATTACGTCAGTTTTTTCATAAATTCCCCGTATAGTGAGCAAGGGAATACGAAGTAAATCTGTAATCATATTATATAACCATAACCAAAGTAAAGAAGATCGGTAGCATATCTTATAAAATATTTTTAATAATAAAAGGGTTATAATAGGGTTAAATATCATCTGAAGATCTGTTACAAACCCTCTGGTTGAATCTTGAGCTTCCCATGCAATTCCACCTGCTATTAAAATATAAAAGATAATATAAACAATATGTGACTTCCATCTTCGCTGGGGATATACCGATAACACACTCAGAAGGCCTATTACAATAATAATATAACTTGTAATTCCATAACAAATGTTAATCAATTTCGTTGCCTCCAATATTCCGCAATTTTACCCTTTACATTTTTAAACTGCGGATGGCTAACTGTAAGACAAACTCCGGTTCGCATTTTAACCTGATAGGGTTCTACGGACATAATATGTTTTATATTTACTACACATCCTTTATCAATTCTGAGAAAGCAGTCCTGATTTAAGCGTTCCTGTATTTCTCCAAGACTAGTCCTGATTTTGCACTCCCCCTTTGAATGTATAAGAACAACATACTTTTTTTCCTTATACATATAATAAATTTGACTTTTTGCAATTCGTTCCATACGTTTTTCCGTCACCACTTCAAAGTACTCCTCTTTTCGATGCCCAATCTCAGGTTCTAATACTTTGTAAGCTTCTGGAAGTTTCTTTTCCAATAACATTTTTGGAATATACCGAAATGCATTTACTTCAAATGCCTCTATTGCATATTCTGCATGGCATGTCACATAAATAATTACAGCAGATGGATATAAATCTTTAATCTCTCTCCCAATGGAAAGCCCTGAAATTCCATTTTCTGATGGAAATTCCATGTCTAATAAATAGAGATCATTTTCTTTATATTTCAATTCTAATAAAAATTTATCGACATCATTATAAGCAGAAAAACTATAATCTCCAGATTCAAAACATTGCTCAGTAATTATTCTTTCTGTCGTAAGCCACTGCGTTTCATCATCTAATGTAGCAATCCGTATCATTAAATTCCTCCATCATATTTCAAGTTGCAAGCAAAGATGTAATTTTGTTTTCTGCCATTTATCACACTATAACATATTTTTTTCATTTTTTACTATAAATGGCGTGAACTTAGATTTACTGACCTTTATCTATAGCACTATTCTTATTGCAAATAGTTTTGTTTTATCTACTTCACTGTAAATAGATAGTAATCCTTAATTATATTGTTTAACGGCATCCTCAATTTCTGTGAGATTTACCCACCTTATATACACCATAAATTCACTATACATTATTTCTTCATTTGCTACAATCGTAATCCAATTATTTTTCAATATTATATTCAAATTTATTTTGCAAAAAGACATTATACTTAAAATACGGTCAGTTTTACTTAAAAAGAAAATTTCATATTATAATCTATTTAATCAATAAGAAGAACCCATAAATTTTGTATATCTACTTAGTAAAAGAGGTGTTCCAATGAAATTATAAAAAATAAAGGAGTGAAGCAAAATGTTTGATTTTTTTTAACGTGAAATACGTGTTACGCGAAACCTGAATGAATGTAACAAAATTAGAGAACTTTTACTTGAAAATAATATCCAAACTTATGTAATTACAAATACATTTACAAACCCAGGAAGACATCACGGAATAGCTTTTATTCAGATGGATGCAGCCTATGAATATCAAATATTTGTAAAACGAAAAGATTGGGAAAAAGCAAATTTTCTAATAAGATAAAAGTATTGAATATTACAGTGCGGCAGTCCGGACAGGTAGCTCAAAGAGCCCCATAATAATCAAGTATATAATGAAAGGGGGACACATTATGTTAGCAAAGATTTTAAAAAAGGGGATTTGTATTTTAACATCATTTTGCATCTTGTTACATTTTACCTCTATTATTACATATGCAAATGATGAAATTACTACTTTCACCCAAAACGAAAAATTCAAGATATTGATATTTTATTAGATCGAGCAATAGATCAAAAGAATGATGCCCCGACATATGTTGTAAAAGAAACTAAAAATAATTGTAAATTAACAATTAATGGAGAAGAACAATCTACTACACCATTAGTAACAACTGAATTACTATACAGTGATAATAATTCATCAGAATACGCAGCCACTGTTATATCAGAATTAGAAGTCTACAATAATACTCTTAGAGCAGTATCTTCTTATTCCAAGGAAGAACATACATCTTCATCTGGCGGAGAGATATATTTATATACAACAATTTATTTTGATATTAGCAATGTAAACGGAGTCGGTATTATTTTTTTTAAGGAAGTTATCACTGGAGGTTTTCTACACAACGTTAAAGCTATTCCAACCACCCGCATAGCAGGTGGTTTATTTGTTTTCTAAAGCTGCGTTTTTGGGAACCAAAAACTCCACAATAGAAAACAGGGCCTTGCCCTAACAAAAAAAACACAGGGAGATGTCTTTATCTTCCTGTGTTAAAAATGAAGCATTGATTATTTTTATATGAGAGGGATTATCGGACAGGTCTATATCGTGTTACAAAGTGTTGTAAAGCCTGCAATTTCGTGATTTTTAAAATTGACCGTTTTATAGGATAGTATAAAAGTTTGTTAGAGAATCTTAAAAATAAACATTAAAATTATATAAATCACCACTATTATAGAATACTATAAAAAATAATTCAAAACAATTCTTTTATTTTTTTAAAGCATGATATATATTAAGTGTATACAAAAACATGCGCATTCTTTTAAAGTTGTCTATAAATCTTAAACTCCTCAAGAAAGGAGGAAAATCATGAAAAGAGAATATTGGGCGTTATTAGTTCTTGTGTTAATAATAGTATTGCAGTGGATTGGATTAGGATTTCATGGTCAAATAAGGTTTATTTTTTTGATAATTATATTAGTTCTAATTGTTTTATATGCAATATTATTGCGAAAATAGCAAAAGTAATTTGTGAATAGTGAGGTAAAGGAACAAGGTGAAGCCGATACACTTAGGGCAGTCCTACGGAACGGACACAGCCAGTACCGCAATGATACACTTGCTTTGTGAGTCTGTTAGTCTGTTCATGCTTTTACATATGGCAAATTTATCGTGTTCCTGCAGGTTTAGAATTACATTCATGGTTTTGTGTGAATTTCGGTTGCAGCTTGATTGTTTTGTGGCAAATAGCAATTGTTATCAGAACAATTGTTTTAGGGAAAAAGTTTGTTTCAAAGCAAAGTACGGGAATATTTAGTATATTTTATATTGTTTCTTTTTTGCAGTAGCATTGTATTATATCTAGCATGGAATTTTGTGAAAATTTCTATTGTAAATGATAAAGATTTTGTAAATGAAACAGGGACACTAACGGTGTATCATAGTAGAGATATTTTAAAATCAGACGATTATGAATATTTCCTATATGACAAAGTAGGCGTGCTGTATCGCAGATATCTAAGGGATATGAAAGATGAAACGGATTATTGAGAAAAGAAGATCAAATGATTGATATGGAAGTGAGATGGAGTGATGGATGGAAAGCAGGAAATGTTCTTCAGATTTATGAAAAAGCAGTGGTCATTTTTGCCGTTGGTTTTTTTCCTTTTTTTACAACTGATAATTTGGGGAATAGAAGAATTAACGGACTCTACTTTGCGAAGTCTTCCACATATGTTCTTGATGTGGTTTGGTATTTTATCATCCCTATTATTGATTTGGGAATTGAGCAAGAGTTTCTTTGCTTGGGGCAGGAAAAGAGGAATGCGACTGCTTTCCGTCATAAAGAAAATATGGTATGGTTTCGTAGTGGTGATAGGAATAGTTGTCATTTTGATAGGTTTGTTTATCAGTATATTTACTTATACACCGGAACATATTGTGGTGCAGAATGGGGTGCGGATGGTAGCCAGTGTAAATAGTTTCCTTCAAGAACAAGTGTATTATTATGAGTATAAGAATCTGATTTTTCGAGGTAGTGAGGAACTTGGATATGAGAATTATGGAAATGGTGGCAGGGATCCGTTGGAAGATGAGAATAGAGATCCACGTTATAAACATTTTAAAGAGTAAAAGGAAGTAAAGAAACGGGGCTGTCGCTTTAACGAATGAATTTTCGTAAAGCGGCAGCTTCCTTTTTACTGTTTTACTTCCTCTCTCTTTAATAGGTAAAAGTGTCTCTCCGAGAGAACTCGATAGCTCAGAGAATCAACTACTTTTCATTTAATATTTCTCTTCGATACTGCTTCATCTGATCTGCTGGCAACTTAAAATAAGACTTCACCTGCTCATCAGTCAGTCATTCTTCCAACCCCAACAAGATTTCATTCATCTGATCTCCATCTAATTTTGATGCATATCGAATAATACACTGTTCAATCGTTCCGGACAAATTCCATTCCTCTTTTTGTGTACCGAAATTCGGTACATTAACTATATTCTCGTTGAACTGGGAATCTTCTGTCAATTGCACTTCCGAATTATATTTCTCTTTTTCTAATCCAGACATCTCTTTTCTGGCTTTTTCTAACATCTGCATAAGCTCTTCTTCGGTTGGTTTCGGATTTGCATCAAAATTAAGATATAAGAAGTCTTCCTCATTTACTTCACAGACTTTGATGCTCTTGTCTGTTTTTTCAGCTTCTTTATAAAATTCCAGATCTTTCTTATCAATCACTTGGAACTTTGATTTATTTAAGATGGTTCGATAGGTCATTGTTTTCGGATTATACACGACACGGACAGGATGTTTATATCCTTCTTTTCCTGCAAGTCTTTCGGATTCTTTCCAGACTTCTGTATTAAACGGAAGATTCTTCCAATCCATGATGGGATACTGACCTTCCATAAAGATCAGACATTTCTTTCGGTCAAGTCTTTTTACTTCTCCCGGTGTCATTAATCCTCGCCCGGCTCTCTGATTATTCAAGCTTGAATTTCCATGTGCACCACTGGTCACTCCATCGGTTCTTGTATCAATGGTCATTTCCCCAAGCAGCTTTGAGATATATTCATGCGTGGAAAATGCTGCAGGTCCTGAACCAAGATAGATCATAACTGCACAGTTATCCAGGAACACTTCCCATTTTTCCTGTGGAAAAACTGCTTTGATCTGTGCGATAGACTGTAGAATAGGAACAATCGACAGATTCCTGCTTCGGATTGTTCACATCAGTACTTCGGTATTGGTTGGTTTCGGGCCAGCATAGAATTCATCTGCCCATAATCTCACATGGATTGGCAAACTGCCATGACATTTATGATCTGCAATCCGAATCAATACATCAAACAACTGGTAGAGTAGGCGGATGAGAAATTTCATCCGCCCCTCATCAAACCGTGCATGAGGTTCTCCCTCACACGGCTTTCCAACATTCTTCTTTCTACAGCATTACGTCATGCTCTAGCCATTTTCTTTAATCCTTTTTCGTAAATGCTATTTCTAACAAATCCCACTCTTGACATATGTTTACGCCTTTGGTGTTTCTTGTTATACCATCTTGTAAAGGTACAGATAATGTACCAGTCCAATGCCTGCATCCATTTCTCATTTGTTTTGGTGGAATAATAATTCTTCCAACCTGTGATTTTCGGATTTAGATTCTTTATTAAATCCTCTTCCTTTGCAACTAACAGACTTCGACCGTTTACATTCTTTTTGATTTCTGCTTTCATCTTCTTCATGGCTTTCCTGCTCGGGTACTGATAAGTTTCTTTATACAATTGTCCTTTGCTTGTTTCCGTTGTCATTCTTCTGTGATGCATTCCAAGAAAGTCAAATCCCTCTTTTCCGTCCCACATGCTGACAATCTTTGTTTTTACTGAGTGTAGTTTTAAATCCAATTTTGCCATGATGTACTGCAATAAGTTTAGTGCGTGATTTGCACTTTTCTTATTCTTGCAGATAATTACTGTATCATCTGCGTACCTTACAAGAATACCGTGAGTAAGTCCATACTTTTCCCACAGTCTGTCCAGTGTATTTAAGTAGATGTTTGCCAATAACGGAGATATAACTGAACCTTGACTTGTTCCCTGTTCAGAAATTGTCAGTACATTTCCGTATAATACTCCTGATACTAACCATTATCTTATCAGCTTCAATATCCTACGGTCTGATATTCTCTGCTCTACCAGTTTCATCAGCTTATCTTGGTTTACGTTATCAAAGAACTTCTCAATATCTGCGTCTACTACATAATAGCCCTTGTTGTTACACGCTTTCCTTACCACTTCCAGTGCTTGCTTGGCACTTCTTTTCGGTCGGAATCCATAGGAACAATCTCTAAAATCAGCTTCGAATACTGGCTCTATTGCTATCTTGGTAGCCATCTGCACAATTCTGTCCTTGACTGTTGGTATTCCAAGAGGTCTTTCACTTCCGTCTGGTTTTGGTATCATAACTCGTTTTACTGGGGATGGTTTGTACTTTCCATCCATCAGTTCCGATTTGATTTCTGACAGATATTTTTCAATTCCCATCTCTTCAATATCTTCGATTCTGATACCATCTACACCACTGGAACCTTTGTTAGCTTTTACCCGTTTCCATGCTTCAAAAAGTATATCCTCCCGATATACCTTATCGTAAAGTGCATGAAATCTTCGGCTATCACATTTCTTGGCTGTCAGATATAGTTTGTTTTGAAGTTGTCGAACTTTTTCTTTGGAGTTGTTAGTCTGCATGACATTCTCTCACTCTTACCCTCTCTACAAACGTGAATGAAGCAAGGAACCTTCCCATAGACTGCGTTTTCTTGCACAGTCATTATCGGTACTATGTTCCTCTCCGACTCCCTCCCATCAGAAATACGATTTCGCCAAGCTTATACGCTTTCTTTTTACCTTTTGGTGATGGGTAGGGTCTCTCCAGTTCCGAACCACACTTTTCATACATACCGCTTCCTCTATACCGAGAGATTCTTCCGTGCTGCTTTCCAGTTTCTTCACACGTTCCATGGTTTTCGCCCATATACCCAAGGCTCAACTTCTCTTTGCTCTCCTATCAGAGACCTTTTTAACGATACGGCAGAATTCACTTTATGTTACGGTCTGCATAATTGCTCGCCCCTCTTACCGAGGTTACTTTATCCACTCGCTTAGTACCCTGCATTACTACAACGCACCGAGTTTAGCTACACGGCTCACTGGCGATTACCGTAACCGGACTTTCACCGGCAAGTGTGGTCCTGCTTCGCTGGACACACGGTATAACAAAAAGAAGCATCTGTATCCTACTCCAAATGCTTCCTTTTCTGCTATATGATTTATAATCTTATTTTCGTTTTCTGACTGCTACACCTTCTCCTGCGAGTACTCCACAAGAAATAACTGCAAGCGCGATCCAAAGTAATACATTTGCGTTATCACCTGTCTTTGGAACATTTTTGTTGTTCTTTGCTGCAACGTTCTTTACAACTGGTTTAACATTATTTGTATTATTGCTTACTTTTTTGTTTGTGACGTTCTTATCCCCGTTTGGATTTGAAGGGTTTGTCGGATCTGTAGATGCAGAATTATTTTTACTGATCGTAAATACTGCTTTTCCTGTTGATCCTTCATAGTTTCCGATACCAGTTACAGTTATTGTGTAATTTCCTTCTTTTACAAATTCTGCCCCTGCGAAATCTTTTGTCTCGGCATCCTCACCATATACATAAGAAAGTGTATAATCTGTTCCTTCTTTCAGTACTTTAGCTCCGTCTTTTACTGTAACTTCCAGAGTTTTGCTCTTTCCATCATATTTTGCTGAAGATGGATCTGCTACAACCGTCAGTTCTGCTGCCTTTGGCGAGATAGTAAATGTTACGTTCAGGTTCATGCCTGCGTATGTTCCAAGACCGTTAACTGTTACTGTATACGGACCTGCATTTACCGGAGTTTCTGACAATTCATTTCCTTCTGGATCTTTGTAAGTCAGTGTATAATCTGTTTCTTCTGCAAGTACTTTATCTCCTGCTTTTACAACCGGACCATTTACGGCTTTGCCGTCATAAGTCTTATCCAGTGTACCTTCTAATGAAAGAATATTTTCCACTTCTGATGTTACATATTTGTCTAACGGTGGTGTTGCGTCAATTCCTTCTTTCCAGTACAGACCGCTCAAAGCATCATCTGTTCCGTAATTATCGCTTACTTCTCCATCTTTGATGTAACGATCCGATGTTATAACTCTGATGTTATCTCCGATTGCTTTTCCTGCTTCTTTGTTTTTTGCTTTACTTGCAGTAGCTCCCTGAAGGAATGCTGATGCAGTCTCAATCGTACCATTTCCGGTTACGGCATTTCCACCATTTCCCCAGAATGTCTTACCACCAATAGCTACAAGTTTTCCATTTCCGGTAATCTTTCCGCTCTTAATATCAATTGCAGTTCCACCGTCATTTTCGTTGATCATACCTTCTCCGCCGGTTGTAACCAGTATTGCCCCGTCTGCCAGGCGCAGTGTTCCATCTACGCGAAGTGCTGTCTGTCCGATTCCGTCTCCATCTTCGGCACCTTTAATAAATACCTGACCTTTGATCGTCACATTACCTGTTGCTGTTACAACCGGTTCTGATGTGTTGCGGTCTGTCAGATCCCCATTTGCCAGATAATTTGCATGAGAATAGATAGCTGCATTTTCTAATATTGCCCCATCTGCCAGACGCAACTGTCCGCAAATAGAAGAACCTGTTGTAAATGCATTCTTATAAGCGTCATAATTCATAGAGAATGTACCGCCGCTCTGGACATCGATAATTCCCTGAACAACTGAATCTGACAATGTCAGCTTACCGCCGTTTTCTACTACAATACGTACACTGCTGAGAGTTTCCATATTCGTCAATGTAAGATTACACCCATTCGGAATATAAAGTGTCTGTGGGATATCTCCACTCATCACCTTCTTCCACGGCAGATCGTATCCCAAATAGCCATATGTACCGCTCTCTTTTGAACCGAACCAGGCTTCTAACCCTGCCGGCACGCGTACGCTTTCTTCTTCACCTTCTACATTCGTTCCGAATTTGCTGATTGCCCATGGTTCCATGATATCCCATGCATACAATCCGCTGTCATATTTCTTAAAATTCTCTTCTTTCAGACGTTCCGCAAGAGTTTCATCTCCTGAATAAACTCTGAACGGCAGTGTATTGCTGACTGCAGTTCGTCCCTGATCATCGGTAATGGATACTGAGACTAGATATGTCCCCGCATCTTTCGGTGTTCCGTTAAGTGTCAGATTACTGCTGATCGTCATATAAACACCTTTCATACCGCTGTCGCTGTCTGCTGGAGTTCCGTTTGCTGTGTCCGGAACGATATCTACTTTACATTTACTTCCGTCTAATTTAATCTTTGATAAGTTATCCAGCTCTTCCCAGTCATTGTCTGCAGGCTCTGTTCCTTTGTTCACAAGGGCGCCATACACTTTTACTGAGCTGTTCTTATTGCTGGATGATCCTCCGACACTTGCACTTGATACACCATCGTACTTCTTCTGTCCTACAATAGCTGCCTCGAACGAACCATCAATCTTTACATAAAGATCATATGGATCTCCCTGTCCATCGTCTTCTACAAGAGACGCATTGCCATCTTTGATAACAAGTTTGAATGTCAGATCCTCGTATCCATTTGCTGTAATGGTAATGATATCACCACTTTTCAGAACCGGAATTGTCGGATTTGCACTGTACTCTCTTGCTGCACAGACTAATTTATTGCTGCTGGTATTTTTATAATACTGGCCGCCTGACGAAACGCTATAAGATTTTTCCTCCCATGAAGTTCCGTTTACTTTTACATCTGTGATCGCGCTTACATAATCTTCAGCATTTTTAAAAGTGAATTCCCAGTCACTTCCCCAAAGATCTTTGTTGATGCTAACCTGACTCACTTCAATTTTTTTATTTCCGGCTATAGCTTTCTCTTTAAATGTAGCTGATACAGTTACGTTTTCTGCCGGCATCTTAAATGTATAAATTCCTTCTGCATTTTGGACATCAACAGATTTTCCACTTACTCCTTTTACAGCGACTGCAACTACTTCATAATTTTCGTCCGGAGTTGCTGTTACGGTAACTGTGTCACCTTCTTTTATATCTTTTGCGGCACTAAGTGTTATTTTACCATTTACTGCAGGTGTCACGTCAGCAGTATATCTCTTATTGGTTGTCTCCCCAGAATTTGAAACTACTTCCGCTTTATAAGTATCTGTATAATTTACTGTTTCTTTGGTAATTTTAACAGTCAGATCCTTGTATCCGTCTGCAGAAACCTTAACTGTCCATAATTTTCCATCCGGAACTGCCAGTTTCAATGCTTTGTAACTTCCATATGCACCCGTAGCACTGCCAACTTCCCAAATACTTGTATCACTCGAGAAACTGTTGATCATACTTTTCTTGCATTCTTTATCATTTACAATTACTTTATTAATATTATCCATCCAGGTTGTATCTTCAAACTCCAGATTTAAAACTGTTGTCCAAAGACCACTGGCCATAACGCTCTTTACTTCTGTCGGTGCCTCTTTTGTCCCCGCTGCCATCGCAGGCGTAACTGCTGTAGAAATAATAACCAGCATGGACAGAATAAAAGATATTACTTTTTTTACATTCTTTTTCATATTTTCCTCCTCGTTAGTATTTTTACATTCTTTTTCCATTTTCACTACCATCTCAATAACAATTAGATATTGAACCCCCGCTCCTTCCATGGTATATTAAATGATAGTTTTGTTAGGCGAATCTAACCTATGTAGTGCAATGCTACCAATATTTTCCTGCCATGTCAATCCAAACTAACACTGTTGAAATTTTTTCACCAATTATAGTCTGAGGAGATTTTGTTATGAAGAAAATTTTATCAATAATACTGATCACTGCCTGTCTGGCGTGTGGATGTTCCAGTGCTTCCGGCACCGGAAAAACACCTCAAAAAGTACAGCCAACGAACCGGAAAGCATTGATTTTTTTGCTATGGATACTACCATCAAATTCAGCGCATATGGGGATAAAAAAGTACTCAAAGGTGCAAAGAAAGTACTGACGGATTTTGAAAGGAAAGTATCCGTCACAGATTCCGGAAGTGAGATATATCATATCAATCAGAACGTTCATACATACCGCTTCCTCTATACCGAGAGATTCTTCCGTGCTGCTTTCCAGTTTCTTCACACGTTCCATGGTTTTCGCCCATATACCCAAGGCTCAACTTCTCTTTGCTCTCCTATCAGAGACCTTTTTAACGATACGGCAGAATTCACTTAATGTTACGGTCTGCATGATTGCTCGCTCCTCTTGTCGAGGTTACTTTATCCACTCGCTTAGCACCCTGTATTACTACAACGCACCAAGTTTAGCTACACGGCTCACTGGCGATTACCGTGACCGGACTTTCACCGGCAAGTGTGGTCCAGCTTCGCTGGACACACAATACAACGAAAGGACGACCCACCTCCCGGTGGAACCGTCCTTTCGTTACTTTTTTCAGCTATATTTTCACTTTTAATTCTTCTCAAAAAGTACTTTTTTTCGTTCTATCATCTCATCAATACGGTCAATGTATTCTATAATATTCTTCACATTTTCTACACGGATCAGATTTGTTTCTTTGCCACTGCTTGTCTTGATCTTCTCCGGCAAAACAAGCTTTGTCGTAGAGCCGGCACCGCAGGCAATAATTGTCTGGCGTTCTTCCATGATCAAGATGTTATACACCCCAGCCTTGTCCTGCTCTGCATAACCGACATTCTCGAAGTTTCCGGCAATGTTCTTCTGGCGATACAGGTAATATGGCACAAGCCCCATGCGTTCTGCTGACGCTGCTGCCGCCTCGACCATCTGTGTGATCTCTGTTCCCGGATCCATTGTTCTTCCTTCCTGGCCAAACTTCGCAGCACGTTTAATCGCGAGTGCGTGTACTGTCAGGCTATCCGGATGAAGCTTCTCGATCTTCTCAAGTGTATCCTGCATATCTGCCGCATCTTCTCCCGGAAGTCCGGCGATCAGATCCATATTGATATTATCAAATCCAAGCTCACGTGCGAGGTGGAAGATTTGTTCTACATCTTCTACCGTATGCTTTCTTCCGACAAGATCCAGTGTCTTCTGCTGCATTGTCTGTGGGTTGACAGAGATGCGGGTTACCGGATATTTGCGGATTACCTCAAGTTTTTCTCGTGTGATACTGTCTGGTCTTCCGGCTTCAACTGTAAACTCAAGCACATGTTCTAAGTCAAAATTCTCCCGGATTGTACCGAGCAGTCGGTCAAGCTGATCTGCCTCGAGTGTCGTCGGTGTTCCGCCGCCGATATATACGGTATCCAGTGTCTTTCCCTGCATCAGCTTTGCGGTAGCTTTCAATTCTTTGATCATCGCATCGAGGTAACGATCGACCTGATCTTTCCACTCAGCAATTGGTGAAGAGCTGAAGGAACAGTAGGAACAGATGCTTGGACAGAATGGAATTCCTGCATACAGGCTATAGCCATTCTTGCAGTCCAACTGATCAAGAAGTGCCTTCTCACGGCAGGCAATTTCATAAGCGATCTGTGCTTTTTTATCACCAACACAATATTGTTCTTTTAGAAATTCAAAGATTTCTTCTTTTGTCATTCCCTGCTCGATTTTCTGCATTACAAGTTTTGTCGGACGGACTCCGGTCAGCATGCCCCAGGCAAGTTCCTGTCCTGTCTGCTTTGAGAGAAACTGATAGACTTTCTTCGTTACATTGCGTTTCTCTTCCTGCACATCTTCTGTCTGCACGCATTCTTCCGGTGCAAGGGAAAAGCAAGTCCCTTCCGGCAAATGTATCTTCACCAGTGGTTCTTGCTTCTCATCTACTGTCTGCACGATATCCTCTTTCGGATAAAATGCTTTCGTGACATGATATACATTATAAGTAAATTTGTTCTTCTTACTTTCTATCTTTATCATATGAATGGATTATGCTCCTTCTCAAACTGAACTGATGTCTCTTCCATATGTCCCGGATAGATCTTTGTATCTTCCGGAAGTGTCATGATCTTCTCCTGTACAGAGCGGACCAGCTGGCTGCTGCTTCCTGTCGGGAGGTCTGTTCTTCCGATGGAAGCACAGAACAGTGTATCTCCGCTGAACAGTCTGTGTTCTTTTGGAAGGTAATAGCAGCATCCTCCTACTGTATGTCCCGGTGTATGAAGTACATCAACTTCAATCCCTGCGCATTCGATCACCTGGCCGTCTTTCACCGGCTTTGCTCCGTGGAATGCGTATTTCGGTCCGTACATAGAAGATACATTCAGGCGGTCATCTTCGATTACAGGAAGTTCGTCTTCGCCTGCGTAAACCGGCACAGGAAAGGCTTTGAGGAAATCATCAATTCCCATGATATGATCGAAATGTCCATGCGTCAGAAACAATGCTTTCATTTCTAGTCCATTGTTCTTGATATAATTGACATATTCCTGCGGACATTCTGCCATATCTACGGCAAAACATTCCTTTGTCTCTTCATTAGTTACAATGTAGCAATTCGTTCCAATAGACCCAAGTACAATACTTTCAACCTTCATTCTTTTCCCTCCATCGACTTTTCCTTGATCAGCCTGTTGTTCTCTCAATATCAATTACATTTTCAATCTGTCTGAGCTTTCCGATCACACGATTCAATTCTTCTCTTCCGTGTACGACAAATCCCATCTCCATTGTCGCTGTACCCTTCTTGCTCGTTCGGGTATTCATGGACTTCACATCAATCTTCTCTTCGGTAAATACCTTTGATACATCCAGCAGAAGACCTCTTCTGTCATCTGCAAATATCTTCAGTTCTGCAAGATACTGACCGCCTTCATCCTGATCATTTTCTTCCCACTCTGCTGTGATCAAACGGGATCTTTCCACATCAGACAGATTGATAATGTTGATACAATCTGTTCTGTGGATCGACATTCCGCGTCCTCTTGTCACAAAACCGACGATTTCATCTCCCGGTACCGGGTTACAGCACTTTGAGAAACGTACTGCCATATCATTGATTCCTTTCACTACGATTCCACTCTTTGATTTGGCAATGTGTACTCTCTGTTTATTTGCTTCTGAAATCTTCTCTAAAATATTTTCGTCTGTGATCTCTTTCTTATGCTCTTTCTCATACTCTTCGAGCAGACGGTTTACAACCTGCCCTTCTTTCAGTCCGCCGTGTCCAATTGCTGCAAGTACTGCATCCCAATCACGGAATCCGTACTTTTTCTGAACGATCTGCTGATATTTCGGTTTAAGCACATCCGGCAGGTTAATCCCCTTGCTCTTACAGTAAGCGCTGATCAGATCTTTTCCGCGGATAATATTATCTTCTTTAAATTCTTTTTTAAACCAGGAATTGATCTTACTCTTTGCCTGTGTACTCTTGACGATATTCAACCAGTCACGGCTCGGTCCCTTGGAGTTCTGAGATGTAAGGATCTCAATCCGGTCTCCGTTCTGGATCTTATAATCGATGTTTACAAGCTTACCGTTCACTCTGGCGCCGACCATCTTATTGCCGACTGCACTGTGGATCGCATAGGCAAAGTCAACCGGTGTGGAGCCATTCGGAAGGTTCTTCACATCCCCGTTCGGTGTAAAGCAGTATACATCTTCCTGGAACAGATCCAGGTCACCTTTCAGCAGGCTTAAAAACTCACGGTTATCAGACATGTCTCTCTGCCATTCCAGGATCTGACGCAGCCAGTTCAGCTTCTCTTCCTGCGTGTTCAATCCTTTCGTGTTGCTTCCGCCTGTCTCTTTATATTTCCAGTGTGCTGCGATACCGTATTCAGCTGTCTTATGCATCTCTTCTGTACGGATCTGGATCTCGAACGGCTGTCCGGACGGTCCGATCAGCGTTGTGTGCAGGGACTGGTACATATTTGCCTTTGGCATAGCAATATAATCTTTAAAGCGCCCCGGAATCGGCGTATACATCTCATGGATCACACCGAGTGCTGCGTAACAGTCCTTCACTGAATCTACGATAATGCGGACAGCGAACAGGTCATACACCTGATCCAGTGTCTTGTTCTGATTCACCATCTTCTTATAAATACTGAAGAAATGTTTTACACGTCCGTATACTTTCGCTTCAATATCAGCATTCTTCATATGCTTTGATACTTCTGCAACGATCTGCTGCACAAATTCTTCACGCTCTGTCTTGCGTGCATTCAGATCATGCACCAGCTGATTATAAACTTCCGGCTGGTAATATTTCAGAGAAAGATCATCAAGTTCTGTCTTGATCTTGGAAATACCGAGACGCTGGGCGATTGGAGCGTAGATATCCATCGTCTCTCTTGATTTCTCTTTCTGCTTCGCCGGTGTCATAAACTCCATCGTACGCATATTATGCAGACGGTCTGCAAGTTTTACAATGATGACACGGATATCCTTCGCCATTGCAAGGAACATCTTTCTCAAGTTCTCTGCCTGGGCCTCCAGCTTGTCCTTGGAATAGTTCAACTGTCCCAGCTTGGTAACGCCGTCTACAAGAAGTGCCACCTCTTCGCCGAACTCTGTTGAGATCTCGTCGAGTGTCATTGTCGTATCTTCTACCACGTCATGAAGCATTCCTGCCACGATCGTCTCTTTATCCATCTCGAGATCTGCAAGTATGATTGCCACCCAGAGTGGATGGATGATATAAGGTTCTCCGGATTTACGAAACTGGTCCTTATGCGCTTCTTTGCCTATCTGATAGGCCTTCTCAATCATCGTAATATCCGCAGAAGGATGATACTTACGCACACGAGCTATTAAGGCCTGATATAACTCCTCCGGATCCTGATAATCCTCTGGTGCTTTTACTGCATGTCCGTCCACCATCTCCAGATTTTTATTCAGATCTTCATATTCCCGAGTGCCTGCCATATCGTCTTCCCCCTTCATTCATCCTTAGTTCTGAACAATTAATATGATTTAGTATATCACTATTTTTTCCTTTTTCAAATAAGAACTTCCCATTCTTCTGCATTTTAAGCAATTTGTACGGTTTTTTCGATATTATCTACTGATAATTGACAATTGTAAGCTGAATTGTTCTTCGTCCCATGTACTCATTGATGGATGGATAGTATGTAAAAGACATAATCTGCTTCTTTTCCATCTGCTGCAGACAGTCTTCCACTTCTCCGAAATAAACTGCTTCCATCTGATTTCCCTGCTGGTCCTCCAGTCTGCATTTCAGCACATTCCGGTTCTTTCCGAAGATCCTTGGCTGGATTACACGCAGTTTACTTTCTGCAAATAACGGTTTCCCGTTGCCTTTTCCAAAAGGCTCCAATATCTTAAGTTCATGGATCAGCTCTTCATTAATATATGGAAATGGAAGCCGCATGTCGATCGACACCTTCATCTGAAGATCGTCTTCTGTCAGATCTGCAAGTTCATTGATCCGTTTCCGAAAAACTTCGACATTTTCCTCTTCTAAGGAAAGTCCTGCTGCCAGCTTATGTCCTCCAAACTTCGTAAATAATTCCCTGCAGCGGCTCATTTCTGCAAACATATCATATGCTTCGATCGACCGTCCGGAGCCTTTTACTCCTGTCTCTCCCCTTGTCAGTACAAAGGTCGGACGATAATAACGTTCCTTGATCCTTCCCGCAATAATTCCGGCGATACTTTCATGACACTTTGGAAGATACACGACCAGCACCTGGTCGTCCTTCCAGGAACTTGATTCAATCTGCCGGACAGCTTCTTCTACACCTTCTTCGGTCATTTCTTTCCGACTGTCATTTAATTCTTTCAGATCTGCTGCCAGTGTCACTGCCTCTCTCCGGTTTGATGCATTAAGGAGTTCCAGTGCACGCTTGGCTGTATCCAGTCTTCCACCGGCATTGATGCACGGTCCGAGCACAAAGCCGATATGATAAGTATTCAGGTTCGCTGTATCTACCCCGGTACATTGCATCAAGGCGTGAAGCCCTTCATTCTTCGTTGTCTTCAGAAGCTCAAGTCCTTTTTTCACAAAGACTCGATTCTCTCCAACCAGATCCATCACATCCCCGATCGTGGCGATCGCAACATTTTCCATCAGGTTATCCTGCAGATGTTCTACCTCCTGCTCTGACTTTCCAGACACTCTGTACAAAACCTCAACCAGCTTATACGCTACAGCTGCGCCGCACAACCCTTTAAATGGATACTCACAGTCTGCTCTGTGCGGATCGACCACTGCATCCGCCGGTGGCAGGAGATACTTTTTCTTCCCATTTTCTTCCAGATACGGAACTTCATGGTGATCTGTCACAACGATCGTCATCCCATTTTCTTTTCCATAAGCGATCTCGCTCATTGCCGCAATTCCATTATCACAGGTAACGATCGTGTCTACATCATCCTCCAGTGCACGGTCGATCAGCATCTGATTCAATCCATATCCATCTTTGATCCTGTCCGGAATATCCGTATCCACATCTGCCCCAAGTCCTGCAAGCCCCTGTTGCAAAATATACGTTGCATTGACTCCATCAATATCATAATCACCGATCACACGGATTTTCTTTCCTTCTTCTATTTTCTCCTTAAGAATATCTACCGCACGATCCATATCTTTCATCAGTAAGCCGTCATACAGATCCTCCACTGTTCCATTCAGATAAAAATCAATTGCTTCATCTCCGATCACATCACGGTTTCTCATCAGTCGTGCAATGATCGGGGAAATCTGATATTTCTCTGCTATTCCGTTAAAATCCGCCTTTTTCATCGTGACGAACCATTTTTCCATCCAAACAACCTCCCCGCCTGTCACTATCGTATCTTCTTATTATAACAAAAATCTGCCGTATCGAAAATCATTTTTCATTTCCGATACAACAGATTTTTGTTTCTGCGTTTATTTATCCTGTTTCCAGGCTGTTATTTATTTCTTAGCGCTTTTTGCTCTTTTTGTTCTTGAAAGAGGTCTTCTTTCCTTTTTTCTTCTTGGAGCTGTCGTCTGCAGATGTATCTGCTGCGTTACTCTCTGTGGAAGTAGCTCCTTCTTTCTTGTCTGCTGCTTTTACAGACGCTGTCTTTGTGCCAGAAGCTATTCTTGCAGCCTTCGCTTCCTCGCCAAGTCTTGTCTTCATCACATACCACAGTGCGCCTGTGATACATACGGATGTATATCCACCGCAGATGATACCTACCATCAGTGGTGCTGCGAATTCCTTAATGGAGCTTACACCAAGGATATACAATGCAACAACCATGACAAATGTTGTAAAGTTTGTGTAGATTGTTCTTGTCAGTGTCTGAGTGATGCAACGGTTTACAAGATCCTTCAGATCTTCTGTGCGGCTCTTTGTTGCAAGTGCCTCACGGATACGGTCAAAGATAACGATCGTACCGTTGATAGAATATCCGACAATCGTCAGCATACATGCGATAAATGTATTTCCGACAGATACTCTTGCAATTACATAGAATCCAAGAACTACAAGTACGTCATGCATCAGTGCAATAACAGCACTTGTTGCGAAACGAATATCTTTGAAACGGAACCAGATGTAAAGCAGCATACAGATTGTAGCAATGATCACAGCTATAACAGCATCTCTTCTCATCTCGGAACTTACTGTTGAACTGATATTTTCTGTTGCGATATCAGATGCCTCTACACCGTAGTTTTCATTTAAATATGAAGCAAGTGCTTCACGTTTCTCAAGATCAAGTGTCTGTGTCTTGAAGACTACCTGGTTGCTCTCTTTTACTGTCTGAACCTGAATATTCTTATCTCCTGTGATCTCTTCCAGACTTGGGATCATCTGGCTGTCGATCTCTTCGAGTGTATATTCTTTATCAAATGTTACATTTGTTGAAGTACCGCCTACGAAATCAAGGCTGTAGTTCATCGCACCGATTCCTCTTGCATGGTTCACACCCATCATGACCGGTCCGGCCAGACAAAGGATAATGGAAACAATGAAGAAGATCTTTTTCTTTCCAAGGAAATCAACCGGTTTACGTTCTTTCAGATGTCTTCCGTATACTTTCTCGCTACGGATACCTGCTCCATAGAATGCAAAGATGATCAGTCTTGTGATCACGAGTGCTGTAAACATGGATACGACGATACCAAGTGCAAGTGTCTGGGCGAATCCCTTTACAGTACCGCTTCCGCGAAGCCACAGCACACCGGCTGCGATCAGTGTTGTGATATTTCCATCAACGATTGCGGACATTGCTTTCTGGAATCCTGATTTCAGAGAAGCATGTACGCTCTTTCCTTCTGTCAGTTCTTCTTTCACACGGGCGAAGATGATAACGTTCGCATCTACTGCCATACCGATACCGAGGATGATACCTGCGATACCCGGAAGTGTCAGTGTAATGTCAAATGCATTCAGAAGGATCAGGATCAGCTCTGTATAAAGGATCAGTGCAAGGCTGGATGCAAGTCCCGGAAGGAGATATACCCAGCACATGAATACACATACGATCGCCAGACCAATTGCTCCGGCGATCAAACTGCCTTTCAGTGCATCCTGTCCAAGCTGTGCACCAACGACTTCTGAACTCAGCTCTTCAAGTTCCAGATTCAGTCCACCGATACGGATCGTAGAAGCGATGTTATCAGCCTCTTCGTAATCCATGTTTCCTGAGATCTGAGCTTTTCCATTCTCGATCACTGCATTTACACTTGGCACACTGATCAGAGCACCATCATAGTAAATAGCAATTGTATCATGATTGTTGTTATAAGCTTCCTCTGTTGCTGTCTTGAACTTCTCAGCACCTTCATCTGTCAGTTCAAGATCAACCCCATATTTTTTATTTCCTGTTGTTGAGTCGTTGAGCACTCCGGCTGAAGCAGTCTTTACTTCTGTACCTGTCAGTACGATGGAGTCTGTATCTTTCAGTTCGTCGATCGACTTATTCAGTGTATATCCGGAAGCTGTCAGGGAATAGTTTTCATTTCCCTCGCTGTCTTTATGCTTGATAAAGTACAGTGAACCCGGCTGTCCAAGTTCTTCCAGGATCTTGTTTGCGTCGCTCACACCCGGAATCTCGATACTGATACGGTTGTCTCCAACCTGATAAGCCTGTGCCTCTGTGCTGTACTGCTCCACACGTTTCTGAAGCTTGTACACGGTGTCATCCATGTCTGCCTGAGATGGCTTGTCACCTTTTACCTGATATGTAATGCTGACTCCACCTTCCAGGTCAAGACCAAGATTGATGTTCTTTGCAGCTCCCATTCCCTTTAAATCAAGTCCAAGCACACAGGTCATACCGAAGAGTGCTGTAACTGCGATTACGAGAATGAGGCTGAGAATACTCTTACCTTTCTTCATCTCTTTCTTTCCTTTCTTGACTGCTGCTCTCTAACTTTATTGTTCTTCATCCGCCAGGGCAGCCTTTATCATGATCGCACATTCCACACGTTTTCTCTCCATCTCACAGCTCACTTCGTAAGTATCATGGATCGTATTGTGGAACTTGTAAGAATTCGCCATACAGCCGCCACTGCAGTAGAATCTGGCAAAGCAGGTTCTGCAGCTTTCCTTGGAATATACGCTGCATCCACGGAATTCTTCCGCAATCTCCGGTTTTGTAATTCCCTCATCTACATTTCCCATGAGGAATTCTTCCTGTCCTACAAACTGATGACATGGGTAGAAATCTCCCCAAGGTGTCACTGCTAGATACTCTGTACCTGAACCACAGCCGGACAGACGCTTGGACACGCACGGTCCTCCTTCAAGATCGATCATGAAGTGGAAGAAATTGAATCCTCTTCCGCTCTTCTCACGCTCGATCAGGAATTTTGCGAGTTTATCATATTCTTCAAAGATCTGTGGAAGATCTTCTTTCTGGATTGCATATGGTTCTGTGTCATCACCTACTACAGGCTCGATTGACATCTGCTTGAATCCAAGATCTGCGAAATGTTCTACATCCTTGGAAAAATCCAGATTATTTCTTGTAAATGTACCTCTAATGTAGTACTTCTCCTGATTACGGCTCTCTGCCAGCTTCTGGAACTTCGGAACAATCAGATCATAGCTTCCTTTTCCGTTACGGAACGGGCGCATCTGGTCATTCACTTCTTTTCTTCCGTCAAGACTGATGACAACGTTGTCCATCTCTTTGTTCACGAACTCCTGAACTTCATCGTTCAAAAGAACTCCGTTTGTTGTCAGTGTGAAACGGAAATGCTTGTCATGAAGTTTCTCCTGCTCTCTTCCGTAAGCAACCAGGTCTTTGACAACCTGCCAGTTCATCAGCGGCTCACCACCGAAGAAGTCAACCTCAAGGTTTCTTCTTGTTCCTGAATTCGCGATCAGGAAATCAAGTGCTTTCTTACCAACCTCGTAAGACATCAAAGCCCTGCGGCCGTGGTATTCTCCCTCTTCCGCAAAGCAGTACTTACAGGCAAGGTTACAGTCATGTGCAATATGAAGACATAAAGCCTTAACAACTGTCTTACGCTGCTTTACAACGTCGATAAAGCTCTCATAAATGTCTTTTGTAAACAGACGTCCCTGTTCCGTCAGTTCTGTTACTGCCTCTAAAATATCCAGCAGATCTTTCTCAGAATATTTCTCTCCAAGCTCTTTTTTCAATGCTTCTGCTGTTTCCGGAGATTTCAATGTCTCCACTGTATGATCTTCATTCATGCGATTAAGCACTTCGATGACATCATACGCTTCCTGATCCACAACATGTACAGCTCCGCTGTTCACGTCGAGGACGATATTATATCCATTGTTCTGGTACTGATGTATCACGTGGATACCTCGCTTTCTATATGTATTTGTAAATCTATTTGTAACTGTTCAAAGCCCGGCATTTTCACAATGCAACTCTAAAGCAGATACGTCTAAAACATGCTTAAGGCAGCGATTTGCACCGCTGCCTCACCTGTAATCCTGTTGCTGTTTTCGCATAATTGCAGGCAGTATCACCGCTCAAAGCAACTCTGCAGCAACATTATCTTCACTTTCAGGTTTTCTTATTTTGCGTTTTCGCAAGTCTGGTTTCCTACTGTACAGGATGTCTTACATGCAGACTGGCAAGATGTCTGGCACTCTCCGCATCCACCTTTTTTAACTGTGTTGTTCAGTGTCTGTGTATTCAGTGTTTTAATGTGTTTCATTTTTACTCCTCCTAACTTCGCACATATTGCTTTCGCTATTATAGCACACACAGCCAGGTTTTTAAAGTATTTTTTCACACATCTGTCTGGTTTTTCTTCATGCGACCATCCCACCAAGCATTCCGCCTCCGGTACAAAGTACAAATGTCAGAAACAAATCGCCTGTCCCTGACGAAACCTCACGGTACATTCCAAATGAGATGAGCAGTAATAGAACAAAATAAACCACACCGGTTCCAAACCCCCAGAGGAACTTCTTTTGGCCTTCCAGTTTTCCCATCACAAAACCACCGGAAAAAGTTCCTATTACATAAATGAGAATAATTCCCAGATTTACATTTTCTTCACTCAATCCTGCTTTATAAAGGAGAAGTGCAAGAATTAACAGAAACATTCCTGTGACCAGATAGGCGCAAAGTAATGCCTTCACTAAATTTTCTGCGTATATTATCCCTTTTTTCCCATGATTTTCTCTCATTTTCTTTTCCTTTCGATGCATGTCCGGTTTCCACTGATACTATTCTATGCATCCTCCTGGAAAAATATGACACTTTTAACTTAACTGCCTCCCAAGCAGATCTGCTGCGCCTGCCGCAAACTTCTTTTCCATTTCTCCAAAATGCTTTTTCTCATTTTTCTGCAGAAAGATCACTCCACCTGCAATATCACCTTCACTGAGAATCACACTGATTATTTCCTCGCTGTATTCACTCCTGTCTTTTGTAATTGCTACAAACTCAGCGTCACCGCTCTTTTTCAACACGGTCTTTCTTTCTTGAAACACTTCTGTCAGCTCTGCACTCAACAGCATTTCCTGAAGTTCTTTCTTCCCGTTTCCTGCTGCCGCGATCACCTGATCCGTGTCAGTGATACAGACTGTACAGCCAAGTGTCTTTGAAAGACTATCTGCATAAATCCCTGCCAGTGATCCTAGTTCACCGATCGGAGAATATTTCTTTAAAATCACCTTTCCTTCTCTGTCTGTAAAAATTTCCAGTGGATCACCTTCGCGGATCCGCAATGTCCTTCTTATTTCTTTCGGAATTACGATTCTTCCAAGATCATCTATCCTCCGGACTATCCCTGTGGCTTTCATGGCACATTTCCTCCATAATTATATTTTAATTAGTATGTGGTAAAATATAGGAAATTATGTTCTTTTTATGATAAAATGTAACTGTTCAGAGCCAAGCAAAATTTCATAAAACAGGTGTAAAATGCTTGCATTTTTAAGACTGTTTTTGAAATTTTATTTGGCGGATACGCCACACCGACGAAATGCGTAGCATTTTGGAGGTTGGCTCTGAACAGTTACGATAAAATAATTAATACTGATTATAAAACAAGGAGATTTTAAATGAAAATTGTATTTTTAGATGTCAAAACAATTGGAGAGGATATTGATCTTTCCGCATATGATGAACTCGGCGAAGTTGTAAAGTACAGCTTTTCTTCACCGGAAGAAGTCCCGGCGCGTGTCACGGATGCCGATGTGATTATATTAAATAAAGTTCCGGTCAATGAGCAGACAATTGGAATTGCGAAGAATCTGAAACTTGTCTGTGTCACAGCCACAGGCACGAACAACCTGGATAAGGAATATCTTGATTCAAAAGGAATTGCCTGGAGAAATGTTGCCGGCTACTCTACAGAGACTGTCGCACAACACACATTTGCAATGCTTCTCTTTCTATTAGAAAAGCTGCGCTATTATGATGATTATGTGAAAGAAGAGCGCTATGTAAATGATGTCTCTTTCACTCATTTTGCAGAACATTTCACAGAAATCCATGGAAAAACCTGGGGGATCATTGGACTTGGAGCGATTGGCAGACGTGTCGCTGAGGTTGCGCGTGCGTTCGGAGCGAAGGTCATTTACTACTCCGCCTCCGGTGCTCCGGCGCAGGAAGGTTATGAACAGGTTGACTTTGAGACATTGCTTACGCAGTCTGATATTATTTCCGTCCACGCTCCACTCAACGAGCATACAGAAGGACTGATCAACAGCAAAGCGTTTGAAAAAATGAGATCTTCCTGTATTTTCCTGAATCTCGGAAGAGGACCGATCGTCGATGAGCAGGCATTATATAATGCACTGGTCAGGAATCAGATTGCCGCAGCAGGATTAGATGTCCTTTGTGAGGAACCAATGTCCGCAGATAATCCATTGGTTCAATTCAAAGACAGCAAGCGCCTGCTGATCACGCCACATATTGCCTGGGCAAGCGTGGAAGCGAGAACTCATCTGATGGAAATTATCCACGGACAAGTCAAGGATTTTTTTGCTTAAGATCAACATTTTGTTTATCCCTACAATTTTTCTGCAATTTGCAATCAATATTTTTCTGTAAAGTTTAAAGAAAATAATTGTAAACTCCGGGTAAAGTGTTTTATAATAGCCATGTACGTAATTTTTGCAAGACGTAACATGTCAACTTAATAACTTAAGAAAAAGGAAAAAAGAAAATGGGAATTACAATGGTTTTGTCCTTGCTCAGCGGAGTTGCCCTCTTCCTGTACGGAATGGCACTCATGGGAGACAGTCTTAAGAAGGTTGCCGGTAACAAACTGGAACTTATCTTATACAAGCTCACAAACTCCCCAATCAAAGGATTGCTGCTGGGTACAGTCGTAACAGCGATCATTCAGTCGTCATCAGCTACTACTGTTATGGTCGTAGGATTCGTAAACTCCGGTATGATGAAAGTTGCTCAGGCAATCGGAATCATTATGGGTGCCAACATTGGAACAAGTATCACAGGCTGGATTTTATGTCTTTCTTACATTGATGGCTCCAGTGGCATCGCGCAGCTTCTGTCCACCGCGACAATCTCTGCGATCGTTGCGATCATCGGTATCATCTTCCGTACATTTGTAAAGAAGAAACCTTATTCCGATATCGGTGACATTATGCTTGGTTTTGCGATCCTGATGTTCGGAATGCAGACAATGAGTGGTGCGGTTTCACCTCTGAAAGAGAACCCACATTTTGTCAGCCTTCTGACAATGTTTAAGAATCCATTCATGGGTATCCTTGTTGGTATCGCATTTACTGCAGTGCTTCAGAGTGCATCTGCATCTGTCGGTATTCTTCAGGCATTATCAATCACAGGCTCTATTACATTTGCTGCCGCACTTCCTATTACAATGGGTATCGGTGTCGGAGCTGCCTGTCCTGTACTGCTTTCTTCTATCGGTACAAACAAGAACGGAAAGCGTACAGCACTTATTTACCTGCTGAATGACTTGTTCGGAATGATCTTTTGGTCTATCGTATTTTACTCAGTAAATGCTGTTGTCCACTTTACATTTATGGACATGGTCATGAGTCCTGTCAGCATTGCTTTATTGAACTCAGTATTCCGTATCGCTACGATCCTGATCCTTGCTCCATTTATCAGCAAGATTGAGAAGCTTGTCTTCTTCCTGATCAAGGATACAGACGAAGACAACGAAGAGCAGGCTGATTTTGATCTGCTCGAGGAACGTTTTCTGGATTACCCGCCGCTGGCGATCAGTCAGAGTCAGATGGCTGTTAACGGTATGGCGAAGAATGCCCGCAAGAATCTCATGCGCGCTTTCGAACTTCTGACAGACTTTAGCGACAGCAAGTTCAATAAGATCCAGGAAAAGGAAAACATGATCGACAAGTACGAGGATAAACTTGGTACTTATCTGATGCAGTTAAGTATGCATGATATGACACCTGATCAGGCGAAGCAGACCTCCAAGTTCCTTCATACGATCAGTGACTTCGAGCGACTTGGTGACCACGCAGTCAACATTTCCAGAGTTGCCCAGGAACTTCACAAAAAGTCCCGTACATTCTCTGAATCTGCTACTTATGAGCTGAATGTGCTTGAGAAGGCATTGGTTGAGATTGTTGATCTTACAGTAAATTCTTTTGTAGATGAAGATCTTGAGACTGCTGCAAAGGTTGAACCTCTGCGCGAACTGATTGGTATTCTCTGTAATGATCTGAAACTTCGTCACATTAAGAGACTTAGAAATGGTCAGTGTGATCTGAATACCGGATTTGCTTTTAATGACCTGCTTACAAACTACGAGCGTATCGCAGCGCACTGTTCTAACATTGCTGTAGCGATTCTCGAGCTTGATTCTTCTAACTTTGATATTCATGAATATACAAAGAGTGTCCGCAAGCTGAAGGATGAAACTTATCTTACAGCCTTTGAGGAATATGAGAAGAAATATGATATCAACGGATATCAGCCGGAAGCTGAAGCAGATAAGAAAATCTCTGTGAAAGCAAAGGATAAAGACAACGAGAAATCTTCCGGAAAGAAGAAAGACAAAGACAAGAAAAAAGATAAAAAGAAATAAATTCCTTTCTATTTTATTTAAAAAAGGAACAGTTCACAAAGAGCTGTTCCTTTTTTGTATGTATTCTCCTTACGTGCAATACCGAAATGTCTTATCCGTAAGAATTCTTGCAAAGATCAACCCTAACGGAAGAGCTGCAACAATCAATATTGCCGCCGCAAACCAGGAAGCTGATGTAGAAAGATTCATTGTTCCCAGATTATAAAATCCACGGTACAGATACAATCCAGGAACCATGATTACAATCGACGGAACCGTGACAGAAATTCTCGGATATCCAACCTGATTTTTAATCATAGTTGCCAGAAGTCCGGCTGTTAATGCTCCGACAAATGCTGCTGCCGCCGGAGGCAATGCCGTCAGATCAACCAGTTCCAATCGCAGTGTATTGGCAATCGCACCGATTCCTGCCGCCACTGCCGCAAGGCGCGTAGGGCTGTTGAACATAATCGAGAATCCAAACACACCACAAAAGCTTGCAAGCAGACGGAAAACAATCCATTCTGCCTGCGTCAGATCAAGTTTCAGGAAATCCACAGGTTGTAAATTTAAGACTAGTGCCATGATCCATGCAGACATTGTAGCTACCAAAACAATAATCAGTGCATACATGAGTCGTTCCATTCCGGAACGCATATCCAATTTTGCAAGGTCAATTCCACTTGTGATAAAAGGGAAACCTGGAATAATAAATAGCATTGCACAAATATATCCCGCCTCATGCTGAATTGAAATTGCCCATAAAAGCTCTGCTGCTTTCAAAAGTCCCGCATAAACCAGACAGGCTGCTGAAACAGATGAGGCTATGCACAAAAACAATGTAAAATGATGTTTACTCAATTTACACCTGATAAAATTTCCAATCCCTGCACCGACAAATGCACAGAACATTTCAATCAATCCACCGCCAAGCAGAAATGTAAATCCACCGCATGCCAATGCTGCTGCCATTCCCAATGCAATTGGAGAATAGAGTCCATGAATCTCTTCAATCTGATCCAGCAGCTTATGCAGTTGTTCACCAGACATATCCTGTCCGCCCTGTTCGAACTCACGGATAAAGTGTTCCAGTCTGTTTAACTTAGATGTATTCACACCTGTATTCGTCAGACACAAAGACTGCGTGAATCCATCGTCACCATCAAAACAGGTATACTCAATCGACATCAGGCCGATATCTGCTGTACAGGTAATCCCCATCTCTTCTGCCAGAGCATTCATAGAACTCCTCACTCTCCAAGCTCCGGTTCCACAGGAGAGAAGCATAATCCCAACTCTTCCGACAATCGAAGCTTTCTCCGTCAGACTTGCCTGTGTTACCGGTATTTCTTCTCCACCTTTATCTGTGTATTCATGCCAGAGAATATCCATATGATTTTTTCTTATTTTCTGAGTCTGCATCTCATTCACTTCCTCTTTATTCCAGATCAAGGCTTTCCACTCCGGCCTTTTCCATCATCTTCTCTCTGCACGAAAGCACAATCCCGTCAATTTCATCCAGATGATGAAGCATTCGTTTCTCGAATCCATGAATCGGAAGCAAAACTCCTATCTCATCAAATCCTTTCTGACGCTTCTCACCGGTATCCTGCCCATAATAAACTTCCACTCTCGGAGCCTGTTTCTGAATTTTCTGGAAAGTATCCCAGACAACTGCATAGGCCTGTGCTTCTGTCAGCCCAAGCTTTCTGGTATCCGGTAATGCATACAACGCCATTACACCACGCTTCTTATTCTCTTTTTTCTCCCGAATCTGCATTCCTTCTGTATAAGAACGAACTATGTCATATCCGTCAGCCAGATACAGTTTCGATCTCGGTGCACACTGATGTTGCCTGTACGTCTCATGGAACTTTTCATATTCATGAGCTGTTACTTCCCTTTTCCTGCTCTCCAAAAGCTTTCCGTTCACATCCGTCAGAAGAACCGGATTCTCTCCTGATTTTCCATGGAACTTCTTAGGTATCAAATACGCGTCTCGAAGCAGGTCAAACATACTTCCTCCACACAATTCAAGCAGCAATGCACTGACATCTCCATTTTTATAAGATTGGAGCAGAACCTCTGCAAAATGTCTGTCGCCATCGTCATTTATCTCCTGATAATTTTCCAAATGCTCATAAAATACTTCATTTAGCCGATCACAGGCCTCTTGTGACTCAAGAACCTTAGATATAACTCCTTCCACAGCTTCTTCACGTGGTAATACTGTCTGCATACTCACACTTCCTTTGTTATTTCTTGTTTTTCACCTGTTAAAACAGAATAAAATCCTACTTATTAATATAGAAAGCGCCGGTTCTAAAGTCAAACCGGCGCATACTGTTTTATTCACATATCTGATATATATTTTCTACATAGGAATAGATTGAATCCATAATATCTTCTTAAACAATACCTTATTTCAGAACTAACATTTTTTTGAACATCTCTGCCGCAATACTTGGCGGAAATGTATGATTCTCAACCAGACAGATTTCTCTTTCCGGAATATTCTCCTTTAGTGGAATCTGACAGACCTTTCCTTCCTCGATCACTGGTCTTACGAACAGTTCCGGAAGGAATCCAATGCCCAGTCCATTCATAATAAGCGGCAACACCTGATCGATCGTCTCAACTTCCGTATCCGGAGATAGAACCAGATCATTCTCCAGGAAAAATTTGGAATAGAACTCATAGGTTGTGCTTCCCTGCCCAAGAGAAATCAACGGATTCTCAATTAAGTCTTTCAGCCTCATTGGTTTTTCTTTCCCCTGAAAAGAATGATCTCCCACTGCAATTTCCTTAAAAGACATCAAAGAAGTACTTTTCAACGGCTTCTTTGCCTGAAGCGGCGTAGTCACAACTGCAAAGTCCGCCAGTCCGTTCTTGACGGACTCAACCGCCTCCGGCGTGGAATGATTCAGAAGTCTCAGCCGAACACCCGGATATTGCTTATGAAAGCGCCCCAGTATAGGAAGAAGTAAAAGATGAAGTGCAATCTCACTCGCACTGATTGTGATACTTCCGCTCTCCATGCTTCGCTCCATTGCAAGCTCCGCTTCAGCCGCATGAAGATGCTGATATGCAACAGAAACATGCTGATACAGCTTCTCTCCTTCCGCTGTAAGCGTAACTCCTCGATTAGATCTGACAAACAATTTACACCCAAGCTGATTCTCCAGATTATTCATAAAATGAGTAATATTCGGCTGGTTGCTCATCAATACTTTCGCCGCTTTAGAAAAGCTCTTATACATTGCTACATAATAAAAAATCCGGTAATAATCATAAGTAATTTCCATAAGTCCCCCCTAAACTGACACTAATCTGTTACTCTCCACCTGCAGAGGTGGGAGTCAAACCACATCTGATAAATCATATAAAAAATGTATATCTGTCATAACAAATATGTATTTTTATTTCTTTGTTATTTATTATATACTGAATGACGAAAAAATCAAACACATTCATTTACGAGGGGCGATATCATGATCAAGCAAAATATTAAATTTCTCACAACCGGACAATTTCTCACTTTTTCACACACTTGTAAAAATCTTTCTTCGGATGTGCGCATCCAGGATCTTGAGAACCACAATCGCGTAGATATCAACGGAAAAGATCTTTCTGAACTCGCCACGATCCAGCTTGGTCTTCCGTTTCTCCTCGTTATTCATGGAGAAGATGAAAAAATAGCCAGAAGAATGTTGAAGAAGTATTGTGCATAAAAATTGAGTTGCCGTTTACACTCTGTATAAGCAGCAACTCAACTCTTATTACTCTCCCCAGACTTCTTCTGCAATTTCTTTCACAAGCTTTAACTTTGCCCATTGTTCCTCTTCTGTCAGTTTGTTTCCGATTTCACAGGAAGCGAACCCACACTGTGGACTGAGATAAAGCCTGTCTAATGGGATATATTTTGCAGCTTCATGAATTCTCCTGATCACAACTTCTTTCTCCTCGAGCTGAGGTGTCTTCGTTGTAATTAACCCTAATACCACTTTTTTATCCGGAGACACCTTTGCAAGCGGAGCAAATCCACCTGATCTTGCATCATCATACTCAAGGAATAATGCATCCACATTCTCTTTTGCAAAAACATAATCCGCTACGGAATCATACGGTCCGCTTGTAAAAAATGTTGAATGATAATTTCCTCTACAGATGTGGGAAGTGATTACCATATCCTCCGGTTTTCCTTCCAGTGCAAGGTTATTCACTTCAAGAAGCTCTTTTTTCACATCTTCAATATCCGTTCCAAGAAGTTTGTATCTCTGCTTTGCCGCATCTCCGACAATTGCTCCCCAGGTACAGTCGTCAAGCTGAAGATTTCTGCATCCTGCTTCATAGAACTGACGGATCACTTCCTGATAAGCTGTTCCAATGTCGTGGATCAGTTCTTTGTTTGTCTCATAATATTTTCTCGTATTTTTGTAGTTGACCGGAATAATCATCTGCTGGAACATCTGCGCCGGCGCCGGAATTGTATATTTTGCAACTGTGTTCTCATCCTCAAACTGTTTCAGGAATTTGAAATGTTCTACAAACGGATGCGCCTTTGCCTTTATCTTTCCTGTCAGATAAGTATCTTCCAGTGATGCCAGCTCTCCATCAAACTGTACCCCGCTGCCGGTCTGTTCATGACCGACACCTTCAAATCCCCACATAAAATCCAGATGCCAGTATGTTCTTCTGAACTCTCCGTCTGTGATCACATGAAATCCAAGCTCTTTCTGCTTTGCTACAACTTCTGTAACCGCTTTATCAATGATCTGATTCTTTTCTGCTTCGCTGATCTTTCCTTCCTGATAATCTGCATTCGCTTTCTTAACCTCTTCCGGTCTCAAAAAACTTCCCACAAAATCATATCTGCATGGTGTCTGATATTTGCTCATAAATTAATTCTCCTTTTATTTTTGTAAGTGATGTTTTATCTGCAATCATCTTATCATTCCATGCTTATTTTGAAAAATATATAAATTTATGCATTTGTCATAGTTTGAAGCTATGGTGAGTAACCCTCTATTATATTTATGGGCTATCACTCCACCCAGAAAACATAATCATCTTTTCTGGGTTTCGCCTCTTCTATTTCTTCATCCGGATATCCAAGTATACAGTGTCCGATACCTTCATACTCTCCTGTCGCTCCAAGATCAGACAAAATCTGTTTTCCTTCTTCACTTTCAAACTCTTCCTTTGCACGATGAATCCAACAACTTCCAATTCCTTCTGTATGTGCTGCCAGCATCAGATTACCCATTACAAGACTTCCATCATACACATGTGTTGGCCAGTCTTTCTCTGCCAGTACAACCAATACCACAGGTGCTCCATAAAACGGATCAAATCCTTCATCCCATCCACCAATCTTACGATTCATCTCTGAAAGTCTGTCTCGTAATTCTTTATTTGTCACTGCCAGAATAATAGATTCCTGGTGTCCTCTTCCATTTGCTGCATAAGTCCCCGCCTCTACAATTCGCTCGATTATGTCTCTTGGAATCATATCAGTTTTATACTTGCGAACACTTCGTCTGTTGATTATTGCTTCTCTTGTTGTCTCTACTTGTTTCATTTTGAATAACCTCCTGTTTATTTCTTTTACTGATGTATTATTTCTAATAAGAATACTACACCTATTATACATTATCAAGAATTGTATTTAACAAAAAGGGCGAAGCTTACACCTCATCGGTACAAATCTTCGCCTTTTCTTTCACTTTTTCAACTATATTCCTTTAACCCTTGATCAAATCACAAGAATCTCATCCTGCACCGGTCCGTACACTTTCGTTTCTCTCTCCGAAGTAATATGAACATCATATTCCAGTCTTACACCATACTTCTCTGTATACAGTCCCGGCTCTATGGAAAACATCGTCCCCGGAAGCAGACAGCGGTCATCATGTGTCTCATAATCATCCAGATTTGCTCCGATTCCATGACATCTATGACCGATATTATGTCCTGTCCGGTGCATCAGATACTGGGCGCATCCAAGCTGTTCGAACCGTTCTTTCAGCCTTCGATCCACTTCATATCCTCTGACTTTTTCTCCTGCATCTAATCTCGCCTGAATAAACTGTCTTGCATCTTCCCGCGCATCATATACGATCTGAAACCATTTCTCATACTCCGGATCAATCTTTTCTCCGACATTCATGCACCAGGATACATCATAATATACCGCATCCTCTTCCGGAAGACGTCCGGCAATATCTATGATCAATCTGCTGCCTTCACGAATCTGCTTCGAACCATTTTCTTTCGGTTCATATCCCGGATCACAGGCATGCTCATCAACTCCGAAAAACGGCGGAGAATCCATATAGATATTCTCCTGCCCTATCAGTTCCTGCATCTGCTGAAGCATCGCATACTCATCAATATAATTACCTGCATCTATATTCTCTCTGATCCAAGAAAATGTATCAGTAAGAATCTTATGTATGATAACTCCAGCCTGTCGGTGTGTCTCGATCTGATGTTCCGTTAGTACCGCACCGAAATGCTGCATCATATCTGCACTTGTAACCGGTTCGATTCCGTAAGTTCTAAGATACTCGATCAGGCCGGCATCCATAGAGCTGATTGTCGGGACATTTCCACCCGGAGAGTACTGGCAGGCAATCTTCATACCCGGCTTCAATAATTCTGACAGCACTTTCTTCTGTCCTTCAATTCCATGATATAACATTTTCTCTCCCAGAAGATGATCAAGGAGATGCGGCTCAATTGCTGAAAGCACCTTGACTGGTTCACCCTGCGTCGGAATCAGATAGAACATCCTTCTTGTGCAGAAACGATTTCCAAGCTCAAGAAACTCTTTTGTGATAAAATCATGTCCCTGGAAATCTGTAAACAACCAACCGTCTAATTCTGCTTCCTGTAATAAGATCTGTATCTTTGCAATATCCAACTTAATAATTCTCCTTTTTGATTATCAGACATATGTGCTATGACATTGACTTCCTGGCTTATTAATTTCCTATGCTCCAAGGATTCTCTGGTAAGCCTTCTTCACCGGAACATACAGAATCGCAATTCCTACTACTGTAAATCCTGCATTGATGATCGTAGCCGGGATAGATGTGATCTCTGCCGCCAACGCTGCACTCCAGGAACTTCCAAGAACAACCAGTTCAACTGTTGACCAGATAAAGTCTACGATAATGTTCGTAATGCCGTAGATAGCCGCACAGAGGACTGCATAACCATATTCCTTCTTCGCATCTCCCTGAGCTTTTTTCTTCAGAGACTGAAAGATCATGCCCACGAGCAGACATTTGATAATTGTGCTGACGAATACATTCGGGATTGCCTGAATATAACCGTTCAATACATCAAAGACGAGAAGTCCGAGAACTCCTGCCACAGTTGAAAGCTTAGGTCCAAGCATTAATACTGCAAGCATTACGAAAATGTGTCCGAAATGCAGAAATGGTGTTCCGACAGCCGCCGGAAGCGGAATACGGAAAGACTGGATTCCCAGATAAATAATAGCTGCAAAAAATGCAGTCATTACGATTTTCTTTGTGCTGATACTTTCGTTTTTCATATTTTGTAAATCTCCTGTTTGTTATCTCTTATGTTGAGTAATTACCTGACGGATAATGTCAGACTTGTAAGTGAATTTTCCCAACATACCGCCTTATTATATCAGCGCCCTGGTCTGTTAGATATATCCAGTTTTAAAATATTTATACAAGCCAGTTTTATAGTTATATAATAAAACAAGTAAAAGCAACACAGAAAAAAACGTCCCCCGGGGAAATCCCCGGAGAACGTTTTCTTTCAACTTATATTCTTAATGTCATCCATATATGGATTACAAAAGTATTACAGAAGTCCTCCGATAGAAAGGAAGAGTGGAGCGAATACAAGTGATACAACTGTCATAAGTTTGATCAGGATGTTGATGGACGGACCTGATGTATCCTTGAACGGATCTCCTACAGTATCTCCAACAACGGCTGCCTTATGAGCCTCACTACCTTTTCCGCCGTGGTTTCCTTCTTCGATATACTTCTTAGCGTTATCCCATGCACCACCTGCATTTGACATGAAGATCGCCATAAGAACTCCTGTTACGAGGGATCCTGAAAGAAGTCCGCCAAGAGCGTCAACTCCAAGAAGAACACCTACTACTACAGGAACGATAACTGCCATCAGACCTGGAAGAAGCATCTCGTGAAGTGCTGCTGTTGTAGAAATAGCAACGCATGACTTGTAGTCAGGTTTCTCTTCACCTTTCATGATGCCTGGTTTCTCACGGAACTGACGTCTAACTTCCTCGATCATTGAATATGCAGCCTTAGATACAGACTCCATAGTGAATGCTGAGAAGAGGAATGTAAGCATACCACCGATAAAGATACCGATGATTACTTTGTAGTCAAGAAGGTTGATGGATTTCAGACCTACTGTCTCTGCATAAGATACGAACAGCGCAAGAGCTGTAAGTGCTGCAGAACCGATAGCAAATCCTTTACCCATAGCTGCTGTTGTATTACCTACAGAGTCAAGCTTGTCTGTAATGTCACGAACGGACTCATCAAGACCGGACATCTCTGCGATACCACCAGCGTTGTCTGCGATCGGACCATATGCATCAACTGCAACAGTGATTCCTGTTGTAGAAAGCATACCAACTGCTGCAAGAGCAATTCCATACAGACCAAATACATTATAAGAAACAAAAATACCAACACAGATCAGAAGCAGCGGGATAGCTGTTGATTTCATACCAACTGCAAGACCACTGATGATTGTTGTAGCTGCACCTGTCTCAGACTGCTCTCCGATTCCTTTAACCGGTTTGTAATCTGCTGATGTGTAGTACTCTGTGATGTTACCAATGATAACACCAACAATCAGACCAGCGATAACTGCGATTGCTGCGTTCATGTTTCCAAAAAGCACCCAGCTAAGTGCTAAAGAAGCAATGATTACGATTGCTGAAGAAGCATAGCTTCCTTTTGTAAGAGCTTTCTGAGGATTTGTGTTCTCTCCGCCTCTTACGAAGAATGTTCCAAGGATAGAAGCGATCAGACCACATCCTGCGATTGCAAGTGGGAATAATACTCCTGAAACTTCGCTTACTGCAACACCAAGTGTCAGTGCTGAGATCAGAGATCCACAGTAAGACTCGAAAAGGTCAGCTCCCATACCTGCTACGTCACCTACGTTATCTCCAACGTTGTCAGCGATAACAGCCGGGTTACGCGGATCATCTTCCGGGATACCTGCTTCTACTTTACCTACAAGGTCAGCTCCAACGTCTGCTGCCTTTGTATAGATACCACCACCAACACGTGCAAACAATGCGATGGAAGAAGCACCAAGGCTGAATCCGAATAATACATCTACATTCTTAGTTACGATGTACACAAGGCTGACACCAAGTGCACCAAGTCCAGCAACACACATACCCATAACGGCACCACCTGAAAATGCGATGGAAAGAGCTTTGTTCATTCCGCTCTCTTTAGCTGCGTTAGCTGTTCTGACATTTGCCTTAGTAGCAACTGTCATTCCGCAGTAACCTGCGATTGTTGAGAACAGAGCACCTACTACGAAGCAAACTGCTGTTACCCAGTTACCTACTCCTAATCCGATCAGTACGAAAAGTACTACTACGAATACAATAAGGATCTTGTACTCTGCTGTCAGGAAAGCACGTGCACCATCTGCGATTGCACCGGCAATTTCCTTCATTCTTTCTGTTCCGGCATCCTGTCTGCTAACCTTTGCTGCAAGATACGCTGCAAAAAGAAGAGCAATGACAGCTGCAACTGGAACCAGATACATATAATTGTTCATTCTTAATTTTCCCTCCTGAATTTCAATATCATATGTTTGTATTACACTATATCACATTTTTTTAGGTTTTTAAAGGAAAATTTTATATTTATTTAACTCTCTTTACATAAAATAGTATTTTTTTCACATTTTTCTTTTCAAATTATATGATAGTCTAAAAAATTTTTAGGTCATTTTTACCATCCTGTGTTGTTTTTTACGCTGTTACTTCTTATTAAATATAGTAGTATATAAGATTTCAATCTCATTTATAAAAAAAATTATTCAAGAAATCGTTCAATAATCATAAAAAATAATCTCCGGAAAAACAGTCTTTACTGCTTTTGGGAGATTATTTTTTTTATCAAGTATTATTCTACATCTTTCAATGCTTCGAGATCTTCTTCTCCTGTACGTACTTTTACTACTTTCTGCACGTTGTATACAAAGATCTTACCATCACCGACATGTCCTGTATACAGTGTCTTGGATGCTGTTTCGATAACTTTCTCAACCGGAATATTTCCAACGATAACTTCTACTTTTACCTTTGGCAGAACAGTTACGTCCATCTCAACTCCACGGTATTTCTCGCCGGCACCTTTCTGGATACCACATCCCATAACCTGAGTCACTGTCATTCCTGTTACACCAAGATTATTCAATGCTGCTTTCAGGCGCTCGTACTTGGAAAGTTTTGCGATAATAACTACTTTATGCATTCCTGTATCTGCATCTACCGGTCCGGCTACAGGTACAGCTGCTGCTCTCTGGATTGGAGATGCTGCGTCATAATCTGCTACACCAAGATCTGTGTTTTCATTTTCATTCATTGCACCTTCTGTAATATCCATGATGCTGAATCCTGCATATGCTGATGCAAGACCATGCTCCTTGGAATCCAGACCAACAATCTCTTCTTCCTCTGAAACACGAAGTCCAATTGTCATATCAATTACTTTGAAGATAATTGTCATTGTTACAACTGTCCAAGCAAGAACTGTTACTACACCAAGAAGCTGTGTTCCGAGAAGTCCGAATCCACCGCCGTAGAACAGACCTTTCAATGTGCTTTCCGGCGCATTTGTTGTTGCAAAAAGACCAACTGCGATTGTTCCCCAGATACCATTTAAGCAATGAACTGCTACGGCACCAACCGGGTCATCTACATGCACTACATTATCACAGAACCAAACGCCAAATACTACGAGAACTCCTGCAACTGCTCCAATGATCAGTGCTCCTAATCCATCTGTCACATCACAAGGTGCTGTGATTGCTACCAGACCTGCGAGGGATGCATTCAGACACATAGACACATCTGGTTTTCCATAACGAAGCCATGTGAAGATCATACATACAACGGTTGCTGTTGCCGGTGCGATTGTTGTTGTCATAAAGATAGATGCAAGCTGTGGGCCTGTTGTTGCTGCCGCACCGTTGAATCCATACCATCCAAACCAGAGGATGAAACATCCAAGAGCACCAATTACGAGGTTATGTCCTGGAAATGCATGGACTTTTGTTACTTTTCCATTCTTATCTCTTGAGAATTTACCAATTCTGGCTCCTTCCATTGCAGCTCCGATAAATGCTGTTGCTCCACCTACCATGTGGATTGCACAAGATCCTGCAAAATCATGGAAGCCAAGCTGTGAAAGCCATCCGCCTCCCCAGATCCAGTGTGCTTCGATTGGATACACAACTGCGGAGATCATTGCGGAATAAATACAATAGGAAAGAAACTTTGTTCTTTCTGCCATGGCTCCTGATACGATTGTTGCTGCTGTCGCACAGAAAACCAGGTTGAATACAAAATTAGACCAGTCAAAGTTTGCATAATCTGTAAAGATTCCAAGTGTTGGAACTCCTACCAGTCCGCCAAGTGCATCTTCCCCGAGTAACAATCCAAATCCAAGGAAAATAAACACGATTGTTCCAATACAAAAATCCATCAGATTCTTCATGATAATGTTACCGGCATTCTTTGCTCTAGTGAATCCTGTCTCTACCATAGCGAATCCTGCCTGCATAAAAAATACAAATGCAGCTCCGATCAGGAACCAGATGCCGAACACTTCTGTTCCGACTGTGTCTGTAATCTGAGTAATAAATTCTTGTGTCATACTACTTCCTCCTCATACCTAGAAACTAAAAAGACGTATCTTACAGTTTCGTTGAACCATCCCCCTGAATCGGTTCTTTCTATAAGACACGCCTTTGTGTCATTGAGACTTGCTGCTGTTCGCGGCAAATCTATAGGTACCATATTTTATTAAAAGAAAAAGGCACTCTGAGATCTGCTTCTCAAAGCGCCTTTGCTTTTATGTCACGTAGTTTACTCCTCGAGCCCAATGTTGTCAACCTATATTTTTACTTTTCGTAAATTTTCTGATTTTTTATACTTTTCATGCATTTCTTTCATACATTTTCACAAAACAGAGTGCACTCTTGCAATATAAACCACCATCTGCTAAAATTTATCTTATGAATCAAGAGCAATCCGCTCTTTTCAATAATTGTAACTATTTCAAGCATATTAAATTATAAGGAGGACTCTAAAATGAGCAAAATTGATGAAATCAGAAGCGCTATGGTCGCTGCAATGAAGGCAGGAGACAAAGAACGAAAAGCCGCACTTTCCTTTCTGCTCTCCTCTCTGAAGAATAAAGCTATCGACAAACGTGCCGACCTGACAGAAGAGGAAGAAGGACAGGTAATCTTAAAAGAAATCAAACAGTTAAAAGAAACAATTGATATGACACCTGAAGATCGTACAGATCTGATTGAAGAGGCTCAGAAGCGTCTTGCTGTTCTTGAAGAATATGCACCAAAGATGATGAGCGAAGATGAGATCAAAGCAGTGATCACATCCGTTCTTGCAGATCTTGGTATCGATGCTCCTACAGCAAAGGATAAAGGTAAGATCATGAAAGAACTCATGCCGAAGGTAAAAGGCAAAGCTGACGGTAAAGAAGTCAATCAGATTCTTGCCGGCATGATGAAATAAATACAGATTCCAGAATAAAGACGTAGCAAAGAGGGTGTCGCACTAAACGACACCCTCTTACTTTTTGTTAATTATTTCATTTTTTCTGCTTATTTTGTCATCTGTTTTCCCACTTATGATAAATCGCCTCAAGTGCATCTACCGCACCATCGATTCCAAGAAGACTTGTATTCAGCAGGATTGCATTCGCATCAATGCTTCCCCACTTACGGTCTGTTCTACCTTCATAATACAGGCGTCTCTCTCTGTCAATCTTCTTAATCTTATCTACAGCCTCTTTCTCGGAAAGCTTATAGATATCCATGATTCGATTGATTCTATCATCCTTATAAGCATAGATAAATGTATTCACAACATTTGAATAATCCCCAAGAACATAATCTGCGCAGCGTCCCACGAAGATTCCAGGTCCGCGTTCCGCAAGCTTGCGGATGATTGCCGACTGTGCGTCAAAAAGTTGATCACTTAATGGTTTCTCCACTTCCGGACTGAGCATAAATGTAGTATAATCACCCATTCCAATATAATAGCTTGATAACACATTTCCAAGTCTCGTCTCATCTACTCTTCCAGCATCTTCGTTCGAAATTCCAAGATCTCTTGCTGCCATTCGAATCAGATTATGATCGTAAAGAGGAATGTTCAGTCTCTCTGCCAGTCTGTTTCCTACTTCATGACCGCCACTTCCGAACTGTCTTCCAATTGTAATAATTGTGTGATCCATCATAAGCAAGTCCTCCTTTTTCTGATAATTCTATTCTATCACTCTTTGAATTAAGAAAAAAGACTTTCTTCCTGTTTTCCGCTAACAATTTTGTAATACTGTTTCGAAGTCACCATATAGACAATGATATAGAATAATGCAAATACTAAATAGGAGCACACTGTCACCAGAATCAGGAATTTTCTGTCAGAAAAAGCAAGCAGATGCACCATTTTTTCTATCATTGGAAATGCAAATGCCGTATGAATTCCGGCAGCCACAAGAGGCAGGAAGAATACTGTCATTACCTGAGAATTGATCGTCTGACGCACTTCTTTCTGTGTCATCCCCACTTTCATCAGAATCTGGAATCTGTCCTGATCCTCATAGCCTTCTGTAATCTGTTTATAATAAATGATCAGCACCATTCCAAGAATGAATACGACTCCAAGAAGGATTCCAAGGAAGAACAGACCGCCGTACAAAGCCTGGTAATCAGCCCTTGATGCGGCTCTGCTGTCTGTAGAAGCTCCAAAAAATAGGGTATCTGATTCCTCTGATTCCTGTTCAGCCAATGCATTGATTTTCTTGTCAATCTCGTTTTGAATCTGGATCTGCTCTTCATCTCCACAGGACAGATCAAAATTGTAGTACCATTTCTCATAAGAACCATTGACACCGTAAACGGAAACATTTCCTTCTTCCAAAGCTTTTATATCTTCCAGTCCGGAAACCACCAGATAGAAGCTGCTGTTCATATTTGCCATATTATTTCCATTTGAAATCATTTTATCCAAATGTCCTTTAATCCTCCATGTCCCGGAATTCTCCACCGTGATCTGATCATAGGGGAAATCGGAATCTTTCGCATACAGATACGCTTCCCCGGGAGCAAGCTCCAGATTCGTCCCCATGATCCGATTATACGCTTCCAACGGCAGAGCATAGAACATTTTTAAATGATCAAATGTATTCACTTCATTGACTCCCGGAGCATTCTCCGGATTAAAATAGATTTCATTTTTTGAAACAATTCCACTGACTGTAAGCATCCGGTAATTCTCCGGATTCTCCGCGGTCTGGTTATGTTCTTTCAAAACCTTCTGTACAAGCTCTATAATCTGTCCATTCTGATTCTCTTTCATTTCTTCCGTCTGCTCCGGTTTCGTGTACATCTCAATCTGGACAGATTTCGGATATCGAAGATTCAAGCCATGTTCCATACTCAGATACAGGCTGGTTGTAGAAGATACCATAACCAGAACCATTGTGGACAGAATACAAATAGACGCTAATCCTGCCCCATTTCGTTTCATACGGTAAATCATGGATGAAAGTGAAATAAAATGATTTGTTTTATAATAATATCCTTTCTTTTTCTGCATTATTTTACAAAATGTGACCGAGCCGGCAATAAATAACAGATACGTTGCAAGGATTACCAGCACGACGGCAACCATAAACCAGATCATCGCTACAAGCGGATCTTTGATTGTCAGGGATAAATAATAAGCCACACCAAGCAGAAGCAACCCGAGTACTGCAAAGATCCAGTTTGCCTTCGGAGGTTTCTCTCCTGTCTTTTCACTTTTTAAAAGTTCTACAGGTTTTAACCGATAGACGGACACGATCATCCGAAGCATGATTAATGCAAAAATGACCAGGAATAACAGTGCCGTAGCCACAAGTGCCGGAACACTGATTTTCATAGAAAGTCCGGCATTACTTCCAAGTATCTTCGCTGCCAGAAGTTCCCCCAATTTAGAAAACAGGATTCCTCCCACGATTCCTCCTGCAATCGTCAGAACACTGATGATCAGATTCTCAAGAACCATGATTTTTACAAGGTCAATTTTTCCCATTCCAAGGATGTGATACAACCCAAACTCTCTCTGTCGTCTGCGGATCAGAAATGAATTTGTGTAATACAGAAGGATCAGAGAAAAGATTGAGATCACACCAGAACCAAATCCAAGGATCATCTGCATAGTATCCCCACCTTTGATCTTGGCAAACTGCGGACTCACTGCAAGATAATCGATCAGATAGAACATCATAACCATACAGATACAAGTGATCAGATAAGGAAGATACAGCTTCTTATTTTTCTTAATTCCATTAACGGAAAGTTTCAGATAAAGTCCACTTTTCATTGTCTCTCACCACCTGTCGCAAGCATTGTCAGTGTCGCTGAGATATTCTGATAGAACTGTTCATCTGTCTGTTCGCCTTTATATACCTGGTGGAAAACTTCTCCGTCTTTAATAAATAACACTCTCCCGGCCTTGCTCGCTGCTTTGACAGAATGTGTTACCATAAGGATCGTCTGTCCCGACTGATTGATCCGCTCAAATACCCCGAGCAATTCATCCGTTGATTTCGAATCGAGTGCCCCGGTCGGCTCATCCGCCAGGATCAGTCTCGGATCTGTGATCAGCGCTCTCGCCACTGCTGCACGCTGCTTCTGTCCTCCTGACACCTCATAGGGATACTTCTCCAGAAGTCCTGCAATTCCAAGTTCTTTCACGATTGGCATCATCCTGACATTCATTTTCCTGTAATCAACTCCCTGCAGTACCAATGGCAGTAAGATATTGTCCTTCAGATTAAATGTATCCAAAAGATTGAAATCCTGAAATACAAACCCAAGATGATCTCTCCTGAACTTGGACAGATCCTTCTCACGGATTGCAGATAACGGTTTTCCATCTAGATAAACTTCCCCTTCGGTTGGTTTATCCAATGCTGCCAGCATGTTCAGTAATGTCGTCTTCCCCGAACCACTCTCTCCCATGATTGCTACATATTCGCCCTCTTCTACTGAGAATGTTACCTTAGAGAGTGCCTGTACCTGATTACCGCCAAAACGCGGACGGTATATTTTTTTCAAATTTTCTACTTCCAAAACTGTCATTTCTTACGACCTCCTCTTCTTTCAACATCCTCAGTATAACAATACAGCCAGAATGCCGACATTGATTTCTGTGACATTCCAGCTGTCTGATGTGACAATTTTGTCACTTGCTTCTCTCTGTGTGATTTAGCGTTTTACTCTGATCTCAACGGATACTCTGCCAAACCAATCGTAAAACTGCTGCCTTCCCCTAACTTTGACTCAACTGTAATCTGATGCCCCAGTTTCTTTGCCGCCATCTGACTCAGATACAGACCAATTCCCGTTGATTTCCGTTCCATTCTTCCATTATATCCCGTATATCCTTTTTCAAAGATTCTCGGCAGATCTTCCGGTGCAATTCCCATTCCGGTATCTGTAACCGTCAGTTTCTTTTCTTCACTGACAGTGATCGTCACTGTTCCTTTCAGCGTATACTTCACTGCATTGGATAACAACTGTTCAATAATAAACGAAAGCCATTTCTCATCTGTCAGAACAATCTGATCTGTCCCTTCATAGATCAGACGGATTCTCCTTCGAATAAACTGTCCTGCATATTTACGGATCGATTTTCTTACAATTTCATCCAAAGGATACCATGCGATTACCAGATCCTTCGTGCCACTGTCAAGACGCACATACCCAAGTGCCATCTCCACATACTGCTCCACCCGGAACAGTTCAGCTTTCAGATTCTGATTCGTCTCGGTATCTTCCTGCTGGAGTAATACATTCATCACAGCAATCGGTGCCTTGATCTGATGCACCCAGGTTGCATAATAGTCCTCCATGTCCTGACCGGACTTCTCCCATCTGGCATGTTCTTTTCTTTGCTGTTGTTCTTCTTTTCTGATCAGCTCCTGATATCCTAACTCAATTCCATCTTGTGCCACCGGAAGTGAATCCTCATAAGGTCCTTCTCCTTGCAGCAAATGTTCCAGCTTCTGCCCGGTTTTCTTATACCGCAAATATCCACAGAGAAGAAAAAGTAATCCAAATGCCAGACACAACACTGTCGGATAAACCGCTGCCTTCAGATTAATCTCTTCCAACACAAAAATCAGAAAAAAGATTCCCGCACACAGCAAACTCCACAGAAGCACAAATCGGATTCTTTTCAAATATTGTAAAAACATTTTTACTCCTTCTCGATGATATATCCACCGCCGACTTTCGTCTTGATAAAGCCTTCCAGTCCCGCTTTTTCTAGCTTTTTCCGAAGTCTTCCGACATTGACTGTCAATGTATTCTCTTCGATATAATTGTCTGTCTCCCACAGCTTTGTCATCAGCGTATCTCTGCTGACCACGCGTCCTTTATTCTCCATCAATGTCTGTAAGATGCGAAATTCATTCTTTGTCAACTCAATCTTTTCTCCATTATAGGTCATTGTTGTATCATAGAGGTTCAGGATTGCTCCTCTATGTTCCAACATCGGCACTTTTCCTGACAAATCATACGTTCTTCTCAGCAGAGCCTGAATCTTCGCTGTCAGTACACTTAAGTCAAATGGTTTTGCCACAAAGTCATCTCCGCCCATACTCATCGCCATGATAATATTCATATTATCCGCTGCTGAAGAGATAAAGATCACCGGCACGCTCGATATCTTACGGATCTCGCTGCACCAGTGGTATCCATTATAAAAAGGAAGCGTGATATCCAAAAGCACCAGATGTGGACCGTACTCTGCAAATGTCTCAAGAACCTTTGCAAAATCTTCCACATAACGTGCTTCATTTCCCCACGCTTCCATCTCTTTTTTAATTGCCCCTGCCATCACAAGGTCATCTTCTATGATTAGAATCTTATACATTCTGCGGATTCCCCTTTCGCTCTTATCCACTACTATATATCATAGTATACAGTATTTCAAGAGCACACGGTCATACCGTATCCGGCGAGATAACCCGCTGGATATGGATTGCAAGAAATCCGATTTCTTCTTTTGCGACCGGCTGTTTCAGATGTCTGGACATATAGTCACACACTCTCTTCGCCGCCTCTCCGGTCCTTGGGTAATTCTGAAAAATGAAATCATTAAAGTCTGCATTCGTCCCTTCGCCTTTACGGGTTCTCAGAATCATATAATACATATGGCTCATCAGACGTGTACACCCAAGTGAGCCGCTCTCCAGCTTCTGATCGAATTCCTGTTCAATCATGGCAATCCCTTCATTTACAATCCTGGTCGCATCCAGCGTTTGGGATACTGCCTCATCTGAAAGCCCGGCATGGATATGCAGCGTAATGAATCCGACTTCATCCTCTGAGATCTCATATCCGGTCAGCCGCTGGATGATCTCCCGCCCTTTCAGGGCCACTTGATACTCCTCTCCAAACAACACACGGATATCCGGTGTAAATGGATTCGGAAGCTGGCGGTTCTCCTTCGCTCTCTTCGCTGCAAGCGCAATATGATCTGCCAACGGAAGCAGCATCTCATGATTGATCTTCTGAAACACGTTCTCTGCTTCTTCAATGATCTTTCCTGTTGCCTCAATAAACTCCGGGCGGATTCCATTGACTGTTTTCAGAACAGACTCCTGCTTTCTTCTTGTGACAAGGGAATATACTTTGGCTCCGGGAAGTTTCTCGATCTGTTCTGTAGGTTTCTTTCCAAATCCCACACCGTTTCCGAGAAGGATCATCTCCTTCCCTGTCTCAACATGATATACAAGAATCCCATTATTATTCAGAACTTTAATGACTCGATACATCCCCCCGGAGCCTCTCTTTCTTTCTCTTAATTCAAGCTTACGATTTCTGCTGTCTTCTCAAGCTTCTCTACTTTTCCGCTCTTAGACATTCTGATCTCTTCACCTTCCTGAAGACTTGTAAATACAACCATACATTCATCGGATTTTGCATGCTCTTGGATATATTTTATATCAAAACCTATCAGTTTGTCACCCTTTTTTACTCGGTCTCCGTCATTTACAAAAGTTTCGAATCCTTTTCCATCCAGATTTACAGTATCTACACCAATGTGAAGCAGATATTCAGTTCCGTCATCGCTAGTCAGACCAACCGCATGTTTTGATGGGAAGATAAAAGATACCGTTGCATCTTCAGGTGCATAAGCCATTCCCTCTTCCGGGCGAACCAGATAACCGTCTCCCATCATTTTCCCTGCAAATGCTTCGTCACACGCTTCTTCGATCGGTGCTGCCACTCCTGTGAATGGAGAGCAAAGCTCTTTCTTTACAGTTCCGGCTGCAACAGTTTTGTTCTCATCTTTCTTCGCTTCATCTTTTGTTTCTGCACATTTATTCGTTTCTTCTGCGCTGTTTTCGTTTTCTTCCGGAAGATATTCCACATTCGGAGCTTTCTCCAGATAATCTTCCAGATTGGATTTAATCACAGAAACAGCCGGTCCGTAGATTACCTGGATTCCCTGTCCTTTTCTTACGATTCCGGATGGGGATGTCATTCTTAAGACATCTTCATTTACCAGTTCCGGCTTTACTACCGTACAACGAAGTCTTGTCGCACAGCAGTCTACATCAGAAATGTTTTTCTTTCCACCAAGTCCTCTTGTGATCAGTGCGCTCTTCTGATCTTCCGGTGTCATTTCATTTTCAGAATCTGCATCATTTCCATCTACTTTTGCTTTATAATCAGCTTTTGTATACAGCTTTGTTTCCGCATCATCATCTTCTCTTCCCGGTGTCTTCAGATTCAGCTTCAGAATCAAAGTACGGAAGATGATATAATATAAGAAGAAATAAATAATTCCAACCGGGATGATTCTGATCCAGCTTGTCTTAGCATTTCCCTGAAGGATACCGAAAAGGAACAGATCAATAAATCCACCGGAAAATGTAAGTCCTACTGCAATATTTAACATATGTGCGATCATATAAGCAGATCCGGCAAGGATCACCTGTACCGCAAAAAGGATCGGTGCTACAAACAGGAATGAGAACTCCAGTGGCTCTGTGATTCCGGTCATCATACATGCAAGTGCTGCAGAAAGCAGAAGTCCGCCTGCCTGTTTCTTCTTCTCCGGTTTTGCACACTGATACATTGCAAGTGCCGCACCCGGAAGACCAAAGATCATGAAAATAAATTCACCGGAAAAATATCTTGTCGCATCCGCACTGAAATGTACTGTGAATGGATCTGCAAGCTGCGCAAAGAAGATGTTCTGACCGCCCTGTACCAGCTGTCCCGCAACTTCCATTGTTCCTCCAACCGCTGTCTGCCAGAATGGAAGATAGAATACATGGTGAAGTCCAAATGGAATCAACGCTCTCTTAATAATACCAAAGATCAATGTTCCGATATAGCCTGTTCCTGTTACAAGTCCGCCGAGTGCATAGATTCCATTCTGAACGGTTGGCCATACAAAATAGAGTACGATTCCGACAGCCACATAAGTCAATGTTGAAATAATCGGAACAAATCTTGATCCACTGAAGAATGACAGTGCATTCGGAAGCTGGATTTTGTAAAACTTATTATGAAGTGCTGCTACTCCAAGTCCAACGATAATACCGCCAAATACACCCATCTGTAATGTCTGGATTCCGCAGACACTTGTCACAGTTCCTTCCAGAACTCCGGCTCCAAGTGTTCCGTCTGCAAGAAGATCTCCACGGATCAGAAGCATGGCATTCATTGTTGCATTCATTACAAAGAAAGAGATCATTGCCGCAAGTGCCGCAACTTCCTTCTCTTTCTTCGCCATACCGATTGCTACACCGACAGCAAAAATGATCGGCAGGTTATCAAAAATAATACTTCCCGCTTTGCTCATAATTGTGAGCAGGGAATTCAGAATTGTCCCCTCGCCTAAAATTGCCTGGAGATGATATGTCTCAATCATCGTTGCATTTGTAAATGAACTTCCTACTCCAAGCAGAAGTCCTGCTACCGGAAGAATTGCGATTGGAAGCATAAAACTTCTTCCGATTCTCTGCAATACTCCAAAAATCTTGTCTTTCATCTGTAATCCTCCTAGTATCATTTCTTATAGAGTTGACGCATCCCATAGTTTCTTGTACTGGCACAGTTCTGCAACTTACTTATCCTATACTATAATGCGCAAAAAAGGCATAAACTAATCCTCAATAACCAAGTCCACCTTATCTGGTGAACTTATTAAGGATAGTTTATGCCTGCTTTACCAGTAACACTCTATCGTGCGCTTTTCTCTTTTAACCACGTATAGTATAACCAAACTCACTTCCAACAGTCAATCTGTAATATTCAACAATATTTATCCTGTTTTTTTGTTGAATATGTTACTTAGTGATTATTTTAGTAAATTAAAGTTTTCCTTTTGATTTAAATTAACTTCTCTTCATTTTACGCTTCTGGCTTTTGCTTATTTGCTTTTGTAATATCCAGACGTACATTCACACCAAATGGATTGATTGCAACTCCCTTTGCATCCGGAATCAGTATCTCCGGAATCTTATCCGCCGGGATTGCTGCTGTCTTCATCTTCTTGCCCTGTGCAAATCTGGTAAATTCTATCATATCTGTAAAGATCGGCTGATACAGACTTCCGTCCGGCTGTCTCAGAAGTGGAACCTGATTATCTTCCTGAACTCCTACGATAAAGGTTCCTTTCTTATAATGCGCCATCATCTCTTCCTGAAGTTCCTTCACATTCTCCGGCATCTCCGGTCCGATATTGCGGTGCATCTCCTGCATCAGATACATTGCTGTCAGATGAAGCTCCGGATTCTCGATCAGTTTCTTTCCTTCAGGCAGTTCTTCCTTATTCTTACGAACTACAATCTGTTCCAGCTGAACCCTGATCTCCTCCTCTGTACCAACATTCACTGCCAGTGCATTCACGCCCATTGTATACAGGTTTGTAAAAAATCCAAGTCTGGCATTCTTTTCAATCTTGGCAATTCCTACATGATAACGATCTTCTGCAAGCGTCTTTGCCTTTTCCTTTGCAGACTCTTCCTGATAATAAACCAGAACCTCGTCATCAAATGTCTCTTCATCACAGAGGACAAACGGCATCTTCGTCACACCTGACATGATCACATAAATCTCTTCGAGATTTCGCAGATTCACCAATGTCTGCTTCATCTCTGTACTGACAATTACTTTATTCTCATCCATCTCTTTGTTTTCCTTTCTGGTTGCTTTTCTTTATATTACATGTTGCAGTAGTGCAAAATGATGTGAGTGTCAAAAGTAAATTTTGCCACTCACTGATGTAACCGGATTGCTCCATTGCTATGCAATTCCCGCAATCTTCATAAAATGAGGTATAAATATGATACACCCTATGATCACAGCCATGATTGCCGTAAAAAGCACTGCACCTGCTGCTGTATCCTTTGCGATCTTAGCAAGTGGCTTTCTCTCTTCTGTCACAAGATCAACAACAGCTTCCACTGCCGTATTCACAAGTTCCAGTGAGATCACCATTCCAAAAAGGAGAAGACAGATACACCATTCCATCGGTGTTAATCCTACAAAGGTTCCAACTGCTGTTACAAGAATCACTGCAAGGCAATGAATCTTCATATTCCTCTCTTTTGAAATCCCTGTCCAGATTCCTTCAAAGGCATAGCCAAAGCTTTTGAATAAAGGCTGTTTTCGATTCTTCATTCGTAGTCTCCTTTCGGATTCGTATCATAGATCAAGCAACAAATCTAATATCTATGATACCACATCTGGCTCCTTATCAAAAGAGGTATTTTCCTATTATTATCAAAAGAAGACTCGGATTTCGAATCTCATATCCTTTTCACTTATTTACAAGCTTCAACCATACTCTTTACATATTCTGCAACATACGGCACGCAGTCTCTTCCGTATTTCTCACACAACTTAACGATTGCACTTCCAACGATCGCACCATCTGCGCTCTGACACATCTTCGCCGCCTGCTCCGGAGTGGAGATTCCGAATCCGACCGCACATGGAATATCTTTTTCCTCTTTTACGAGCTTCACCATTGCTCCGATATCCGTCGTGATCGCAGATCTTGTTCCTGTTACACCAAGTGAGGAAACACAATATACGAATCCCGATGCTTCTTTTGCAATCATCCGGATTCGGTCATGAGAAGTCGGTGCAATCAATGAGATCAGATCGATTCCGTACTTTTTGCACACGATGTCAAATTCTTCTTTCTCTTCAAATGGAACATCCGGAAGAATCAGACCATCCATTCCGACATTTTTCGCTTTCTCAAGAAATCTTTCTGTTCCGTAAGAGAACACAACATTTGCATATGTCATAAAAGCAAGCGGAATCTGTGTATTCTGACGGATTTCTTTTACCATATCAAAGATCTTGTCTGTCGTCACGCCTCCTGTCAGCGCACGCAGGTTTGCTCCCTGTATAACCGGTCCTTCTGCTGTCGGATCGGAAAATGGGATTCCAAGCTCGATCAACGCTGCCCCTGCTTTCTCCATCTCATAGACGATCTGTTTCGTCGTCTCAAGATCCGGGTCACCACATGTGACAAATGGTATAAATGCTTTCTTCCCTTTAAATGCTTCCTGTATTCTACTCATGAAGATCCTCCCCTCTGTAACGTGCGATTGCTGCGCAGTCCTTATCTCCGCGTCCTGAAATATTAATTACAATAATCTGGTCTTTTCCCATTGTCGGCGCAAGCTTTCTTGCATATGCAACTGCATGTGCACTCTCGATCGCCGGAATGATTCCTTCTAATTTAGAAAGGTACTCAAATGCATCGACTGCCTCATCATCAGTGATTGCTACATATTCTGCTCTTCCCTTATCATAAAGGTCTGCATGCTCCGGTCCGATTCCCGGATAATCCAGTCCGGCTGAGATTGAGTAAACCGGTGCGATCTGTCCGTACTCATCCTGACAGAAATAAGATTTCATTCCGTGGAAGATTCCAAGTTTACCGGTCGCGATCGTTGCAGCTGTCTCTGCTGTATTCACGCCGCGTCCTGCCGCCTCGCATCCGATCAGGCGCACGCCTTCATCTTCAATGAAATTATAAAATGCACCGATCGCATTGGATCCACCGCCGACACAGGCAAGCACTGCATCCGGGAGTTTTCCTTCTTTTTCAAGGATCTGCTCCTTGATCTCTTTAGATATAACTGCCTGAAAATCACGCACGATCTGCGGAAATGGATGCGGTCCCATACAGGATCCGAGTACATAATGTGTGTCATCAATTCTTCTTGTCCACTCACGCATCGTCTCCGAAACAGCATCTTTTAAAGTACCAGTTCCACTTGTAACCGCGTGTACCTGTGCTCCGAGAAGACGCATTCTGTATACATTTAATGCCTGACGCTCTGTATCTTCTTTTCCCATGAAAACTTCACATTCCATTCCCATCAGAGCCGCTGCTGTCGCTGTTGCAACCCCATGCTGTCCTGCACCGGTCTCAGCGATTACTCTTGTCTTTCCCATCTTCTTCGCAAGAAGGACCTGACCTAACACGTTGTTGATCTTATGGGCACCTGTGTGATTGAGATCTTCTCGTTTCAGATAAATTTTCGCCCCGCCAAGATCTTCTGTCATACGTGCTGCATAGTATAAAAGAGACGGTCTGCCTGCATATCCATTTAATAATGTATTCAGTTCGTCATTAAATTCTTTGTCATTTTTATAGTAGTTGTACGCCTTTTCCAATTCGATCACTGCATTCATCAGTGTCTCCGGAATGTACTGTCCACCATGGATTCCGTATCTTCCTTTTGTCATGGTTGTCTCTCCTTCTTTCTTGTTTCTATTGTTTTGGTAAATTTATTCATTCACTTGTATATTATTTTGTTTTTCAAAAAATGTTTACTGCTTTCAAAATTTCTCACAGTTTTCACAGCTTGAAGAATTTTCTCACGATCTTTCTTTCCATCTGTCTCCACTGCACTGCTCAGGTCAATTCCCCAAGGGTGTATTTGCTGTATTGCCTCCGGTATGTTCTCCGGATTCAGTCCTCCTGCGAGGAAATACGGCCGCTTTGTCCAGCCTTCCAAAAGACTCCAATCAAATGTCTCGCCGGTTCCGCCTTTTCCGTGATCGAGAAGAATCAGATCTGCACTGCTCGCTGCCGCCACATCAAGATCTTTTTTCTCCTGAATCGAAAATGCTTTCATCACCGGATGGTCTGTCAGACTTTTCAACTTCTTTATATATGCCTCATCTTCCTGCCCGTGAAGCTGAGCAATCTGAATGGTTCCTTCATTTAATAATTGTGCGACCTCGCCGCAGTCTTTATTGACAAATACTCCGACCGGGCAAATCTGCGATTCAAGATTTTGAACCAGTTCACGAACTTTCGAAATAGATACATTTCTCCGACTCTTTGGCACATCGATGATAAATCCGCAATAATCCGGTTTTGCCTCATTTATATAGGTAATATCTTCCGGGTGGCTCAAACCGCAGATCTTAATCTTGGGCATGTTCATTTTATCTTGTCTCATACTATATCTTCCGTTAATTCATATCTAGCTGCCTTCCTGTCTGCTGCTTCAACTCCATCAATGCTGCTTTCCGATCAGATTTTCTCATCAGAAGTTCTCCGATCAGTACCGCATCGGTTCCATTTTCATAAAGTGCTTTCATATCTTCCACTCCGCGGATACCGCTCTCAGATACGAAAACTGTTTCCGAACTGACCATTTCTCTTAGCCGAATGCTATTCTTGATATCCACTGTGAAATCTTTCAGATTCCGGTTATTTACACCGATAATCTTTGCACCGATCTTCTGTGCTCTTAAGATTTCTTCTTCGTTATGTGTTTCTACCAAAGCAGATAGTCCGAGTTCGTCTGCCAGCTGATGATACGCTTTTAATCTGCCATCTTCTAATACCGAACAGATCAGAAGTACTGCCGAGGCTCCCATTGCTTTCGCCTGATAAATCATGTATTCATCACAGGTGAAATCTTTTCTGAGTACCGGAATGGATACATTTTGCACGATTTCTTTCAGATACGCATCACTGCCCCGGAACCAAAACGGTTCTGTCAGACAGGAGATTGCTGCTGCGCCGCCTGCTTCATAGTCTCTGGCGATCTCAACATATGGAAAATCCGGTGCGATCAATCCTTTGGATGGAGAAGCTTTCTTTGCCTCGCAGATAAAGGATAATCCGTCTGCTCGAAGTGCCTGTTCGAATGCAGGGATTTGATCTTTAATTCCTTTTTCTTCCGCCTGCCTTCGAACCTCTTCTAATGGAACTATTTTCTTTTCTTCTTCGATCCGCTCTTTCGTGCGCTCGGTAATTTTCTCGAGTATATTCATACTATTTGTTCCTCTTTTTCTTTCAAGTTGCTTCTTCCATTCTCCCCTGCATAGCCGGGGATCAGACTTTTTATTTATTACTTTCTTCTTTAAACTGCTCCAGCTTCTTCAGTGCAAGTCCTTCGTCAATGATCTGTTCCGCTTTTCTTACACCTGCTTCGATTGAATCTGCTTTTCCTGCAAGATAGATTGCTGCTCCTGCATTCAGGCAAACTGCATTTCTTTTTGCTCCCAGCTCTTTTCCAGAAATGATATCCAATGTGATCTGTGCGTTTTCCTGAGGTGTTCCTCCTGTCAGTACACCTTTTTCGCATCTCTCATAACCAAACTGCTCCGGTGTGATCTCATAGCTTGTAAATGTTCCATCTTTAATCTCACAGACTGTAGTCGGTGCACACATGGAAATCTCATCTAACTTATCCTGTCCGTAAACGACCATTCCGCGGACAACTCCGAGATTCGCCATTACTCTTGCAAGTGGCTCTACAAGGCTTTCATCATAAACTCCCATCAGTTCCATGTTCGCTCCTGCCGGATTAGACAGTGGCCCAAGAATATTGAATACGGTACGGATACCAAGTTCTTTACGGATCGGTCCGACATATTTCATCGCAATATGATAATTCTGTGCAAATAAGAAACAGATCTGAATGTCTTTGAGAAGCTGTGTGCTGCGCTCCGGTGCGACATCGATCTTCACTCCAAGTGCTTCAAGTACATCTGCCGCACCGGACTTAGAAGATGCTGCACGGTTACCATGCTTTGCGACCGGGATTCCTGCCGCTGCGATCACAAGGGAGGATGTTGTTGAAATGTTAAATGAATTTGCTCCGTCTCCCCCTGTTCCTACGATTTCCAGCACATCCATGTCATGCAAAAGCTTGATGCAGTGTGCACGCATTCCCGCTGCTGATGCTGTGATCTCATCGATTGTCTCACCTTTCATGGAAAGTGCTGTCAGATATGCTGACTTCTGAACATCCGATGCCTTTCCTTCCATAATCTCATTCATTACTTCTTCTGCTTCTGTATAGGTGAGATTTTCTTTCTTTGATAATTTTATAATTGCTTCTTTTATCATTTCCTAATTCTCCTTCAATGCTTTTGCATAGTCAATAAAGTTCTCTATCATCTGAAGTCCCTGTGGTGTCATCACGGATTCCGGATGAAACTGAAACCCAAAGATCGGATATTCTCTGTGTTCCATCGCCATGATCTCGTTATCTTCGCTTCGCGCTGTCACAACCAGTTCTTCCGGAAGTGTCTCTTCCTTTACTGCAAGCGAATGATATCTTGCCACCTGGATTGGAAATGTCAGATTCTGAAAGAGGACACTGTCTGTCTTTACATCTTTCAGCTTTGAAGTCTTCCCATGCATCAGCTGTCCGGCGTGACCTACGGTTGCTCCGAATGCTTCCGCCATCGCCTGATGTCCGAGACAAACGCCGAGCATTGGAATCTTTCCTTTCAGCTTCTGAATTGCTTCGATACAGATTCCGGCATCAGAAGGTTTTCCCGGCCCCGGTGAGATTACCAGCGCCTCCGGTGCAAGTTCCAGAATCTCTTCCGGTGTGATTTGATCATTTCGTATTACTTTCACTTCTGAATCAATCTGATCTTTTTGCATGTCACCTCTTTTTGATTCTACTCCTGCGATAAACTGATATAGGTTATAGGTAAAGCTGTCATAATTATCAAGTAATAGTATCATTCCAATCCTCCTTTCGCAGTTTCCACAGCCTGAAGTACCGCCCCAGCCTTATTTAAACACTCCTGGAATTCATTTTCCGGGATACTGTCTGCTACGATTCCGGCTCCTGACTGTACACGAATGTATCCATTTTTCTTATAAGCAAGACGGATGGAAATGCATGTATCTACATTTCCTGCAAAATCGAGATAGCCGACTGCCCCTCCGTAGATGCCTCTCTTCTCCTGTTCAAGTTCTGCGATAATCTCACATGCGCAGATCTTCGGTGCTCCGGAAAGCGTTCCTGCCGGGAGAATCGCATCGACTACGTCCAGCGCATCTTTGTCTTCCCGAATCTTGCCTGTTACTGTGGAACCAATATGCATCACATGAGAATATCTCTGGATTTCCATATATTTATCAACTTTAACTGTTCCCGGCTGGCTGATCTTGCCGACATCATTTCGCCCAAGATCTACAAGCATGTTGTGCTCTGCAAGCTCTTTCTCGTCTGCAAGTAGCTCTTTCTCCAATTCCTGATCTTCCTCTTCGGTTACTCCTCGCTTCCTTGTACCGGCAAGAGGAAAAGTGCACACCTGTCCGTTTTCTAACTTCGCCAGCGTTTCCGGTGAAGCCCCTGCCACTTCAATATCATCACTTGAAAAGTAGAACATATACGGAGATGGATTCGAGGTTCGAAGCACCCGGTAGGTATCAAAAAGACTTCCTTTTGCCTTCGCTGTCAGCGGATTGGATAACACGACCTGGAAAATATCACCTTCATAAATGTATTCCTTAGCTTTCTCAACCATCTTGCAATAATCTTCTTTATCCACTCCCGGATGGAACTCTTCTTCTAAAACAAGTGGTCGGAAATCTGCCTGCGCCCCGCTTCGGATCAATCGTTCCATCTCTTCTAATTCCTGCTTCGCGTTCGTATAATTTTCTTCCAGATCACCTTCCAGCTTCACGCCTGTAATCAGGATCAGCTTCTGTCTGTAATTGTCAAATACGATGACACGATCAAATAACATCAAGTCCGCATCCCGGAAATCTCTTACTGCCGTTTTTGCTGCTGTCTTTCCTATAGTCTCATTCTTCTCTTCCAGGACTGGCTTCAATGTCGGTTCTGCATATTTGATGTAGTCATAAGAAAAATATCCGACAAGCCCTCCGGTAAATGGAGGAAGTCCCGGAACAACCGGACTTTTATATGCTTCGAGAATTTCTCTTAGAACCTTTCCCGGATGGTCGGTTAAAACTTCCCGTCTGGTCTTATCCTCATCTTCATGCCCTTCGCTGATGATCACACGCCCATCGGTACAGGTGATCTCCATCGTTGGTGCATATCCAAGGAAGGAATATCTTCCCCACTGCTGTCTGTCCTCCGCACTTTCCAGCAGATAGCAATGCTTGCTTGCCGCCCGCAGCGTCCGCATCACACTAATCGGCGTAAATGCATCTGCATACAGCTCTTTGCTGATCGGAACTCGCTTGTATCTGCCTTGTTCAGCGTAGGATCTGATTTGTTCTAATGTCTTGTCCATGTGTATTCCTCCTTGAAGTTATGCTGCAAAATGAATTTCTCTTTTATCCCGATAGGAAATATATGTTTATGGTAGAAAAAAAGTCCCTGACAGAATATTCCTATTCTGTCAAGGACGGTAAATCTAAATCTTTTCCGCGGTGCCACCTTGATTCACGGGTACACTCCCATGCGCTCTGTAAGATACTAACATATCTCCGGCAACTGACGTATGCCCACACGTCACAGAGTACTCGGATTCTCAAATCCTTTGACTGTGCCCTCAGCGGTCCATTTGGCAACCTGCATCTCGATCCGGCTCTCAGCTTCCCGGACTCTCTGTGCGCGCATAATTACTTTGATCTCCGCTTCATCGGTTTAAAGCGTTATTCCATTTGCTAGGAGTTTATCACTTTAAAGCGATAGTGTCAATGCACTATTTTAATCTTTTTCGCGAAATTGTTGAAAAATTTTCTCAATTTTCTTGTCTTTATTTTCTTTTTCTCTTCCATGCAAATCCGCCAACTCCTGCTCCGAGTGAGGAGAATGCAAGTCCTAATAAGCCAAGAACATTTGCCGGATCACCTGTCTTTGCGGCTTTTGATCCACTTATTCCTTTGGAGGCTGATCCATCCGTAGTTGTTCCTGCCTTCTTTGTAACAGTCGGAGTTGCACTTCCATTCTGACTTCCCGCCTGGTTTCCATTCTTTACAAGTGCTTTGATTGCTGTATTTAACTCATCTGTTGCTTTATCAACTTTTTCCTGGCTTTCTTTTGCATTTAATGCGCTCTTAGCGTCTGTCAGTGCACTCTGCAATACCTTCCAGCTGTCAACTGTGTAATCAGCTTCTTTCAGAGCTGCCGCATCACTGATTACTTTCTCAAGGGAAGAAGTATCAACTGCTGCCGGCTCTTCTTTCTTATCGTCGTCTTTCTTATCCTCTTCTGTCTTATCTCCCTCTGCCTTAACAAGTGCTTCAACAGCTGCGTTGAGGTGGCTTACTGCCTCGTCTACAGTTGCCTGAGTTTTTGGATTTTTCAATTCATCTTTTGCTTCCTGAAGTTCCATCTGCATAGATGCCCAGCTTTCCGCTGTATAATCAGCTTCTTTCAGGGCTTCTGCTTTTGCAATAGCTGCCTCAAGCTCTGTTGTTGTGATTGTTTTATCCTCAGATGCTTTTACAATGTTCTCCTCTGTTGCCTGGAATTTGTATGTCACGTCATTATATCCAAGTGCTGTCAGTGTAATGGTCCAATATCCTGTTCCATCCGTTCCTTCCGGAAGTGTACAACGAAGAGAATCTGTCAGTCCAAGCTGGATTCCCATTGCTTTGTGCATCCAGTTATCTGCTGCAAATTTTGTTCCATAAGTAGCTTTTGCATTTGTATATGTGCTGTCATCTCCATAGTAAGTCCATGTAACAGTCTGGAGATTTGATCCAAGATCACCATAATTTCCTGTCAGATCAACTCTTAAGAATTCTCCATAAGATCCGCTTGCTTCTTTTACTGTCAGCCCTGCTTCCTCTGCTGTTGGTGCTGTCTTGAGTGCCTGATCTTTGATTCCGGACTCTGATCCATTATTCACTCTTGCAGAGAAACTGAAAGATCCATCCTCATTCTTTGTTGCTGTTTTCAGACCGTTTGTATTCTCTGTTACATTGGCAACCAGTCCTGTATAGCTTACCAGATTCTTTTCTGAATATCCTCCTGCAAGTTCACTTCCGTTTTCGATCACACGATAGCTTGCTTTCAGTGCATCCAGATCAGATGTTTTTACTTTCACCGGCACATATTTCAGTCCGAGTACATCATACTCTGTCATCTTTGTTGTTGCACCAGATTCTTCTGTAATCTCTCCTCTGTTAAATGTAATCCTGCTTCCGTCTGTCAGAACTGCAGTAGTTCCATCTGTCCAGTACTCTACTGCATACTCTTTTCCATTTTCCGCCTTGATTACTGCGTTGCACTGGAAAGAACCTCTGTGAAGTCCATGATTTACGGTAGCTCTTGTTACAGTATCGAATGCACCCTTGTCAGACTCTCCTTTTGAATCCTTTGCATCTGAAGAAGATGTATCTCCTGCTGCCTGCACATTTTCAGCAGCCCAGTACTCTGCCCAGCTAAGTCCTACATATGCGTAAGTATACTCACTCTCCTGTGATAAAGTATAAGTGAATTCGTAATCCTTTGCATAGCCTGTTGCCTTTACTGAGATCTTAAATCCATGTCCATTTTCTGCATCCTTAAATGGAGCCGCAGTCGTATCAATTGTTCCATCTTCTTTGATGATCTTCACTGCACGTTTTCCTGTTGCCGCATACTCTGTTCCGTCAACTGTTACGGATTCGATCTTCTTTACATAAGAAGTTACATCCTCTGCTGCATATCCTTCTGCCGCTACAAGTGCTGCACTTTCATTGTTAAATACAACTGGTACAGCTTCTGTTGTTAATTCAAAATCTGTCGTAAGATCCGCATATTTTCCGGATTTATCAGATACTTTCAGAGTATATTTGCCTATCTCAGCGCCTTTTGTCTTATAGGTAAGTACCCCGTCTTTTACCTGAACATCCTCAAGACCTTCAACTGTATATTCTGCCTGATAATCACCAGGAAGTCCTTCTACAGTTAGATTTACTTTTCCACTTTCAACATCTGCATTCTCTGCTGCGACAGTCCCATTGAATTTAACCGGCACATACTGATCTGCGTCAATCTCATAGATTCCATTATCTGTGTAATATGTGATTTTATTGATTGTCTGACCCATCATCTTTTCATAATCTTTTGAGTCCAGTGTGTTTCCATGAGATGTTGTCACAAATCCTGTACTCCATGCCAGTTTTGTCTTTTTCCAGATATTTTCAAGATGACGAAGTCCGTAGTTGTCTCCTTCTTTTGTGCTGATCACAACTCCATATACTGTATTAACTGTTTTTGGGAGTCCCTTTACATCTAATTCATAATCTCCATACTTTGTGTCTGTTGTGAAATCAATTGATGCATCACTCAACTTCTGTGCAGTTGCACCTTTCACTTCACTAAAGCTGAGTGAACCATCTGCATTTACTGTTGCTTCCTTATAATAGGAAGGAGTCTCACTTAAAATATAGTAAGAATAGCTTGCGCTCTCAAATAACGCATCTTTTCCATTATATTCTGTTGTTGTCTCTTTTCCTTTCATATTCACTGTAATAGAAAGCTTGCTGTCATCTGTGATCTGTGTATAGTTTTTCAGTACAGATGCATCACTAATCTTAACCGGATATGTAATACCTGTAATATCTGTTCCATCACTGTTTACATGATAAGATCCAGCTACAAGTGTTGATCTTGTTTTCGCTTTTGTAGCGGAGGATACACTGTCTGCTCCTGCTACCTGATCAGCTGCATAAAATTCAGAATATGGAATATTCATCAACACATACGTTTCTTTCGCAACTTCTGCCTTTTTCAATGCCTTCACTGCTGTATTCAGCTCGTCTGCTGCTGTGTCTACCGCGCTCTGAGATTCTTTTGCTGTCAGGGCAGCTTTGGCTGCTGTCAGCTTCGTCTGCATCGCACTCCAACTGTCTGCTGTGTAATCAGCTTCTTTCAGTGCTTCAGCGGCTGTGATTGCAGCTTCCAGTTTTGTTGTGTCAACTGTTACTGCTTCGTTTGCTGACTTGATTGCAGCAAGTGCAGCTTCTTTCACTGCCTTTGATGTACGTGTTGCACCACTAACAGAATCCCAACCATTAATTGTATCTTCTGTTGCAGCCTTTCCTACAAGCATTTTCTGGATTCCTTTCGATTTTGAAACAGCTTTTGCAAAATAGGAATCACTCTCCGCGTTATATCCTTCCCCTGGAGTCACAGTGATGGCTGAAAACTTGCCATCCTCCACCTTCAGGCTGACTTCAACGTCATACTCATTCCATTCGTCTTCATTTTCGTCATCCTCTGCAGTTCTTGCCACGTGGGCTGTCTTTGTATAAGTTCCATCCTTCGCAGTCTGACTTCCTGTTGCCGCAAAGATGGTTGACGGGCAAAGTCCTACTACCATAGACATTGCCACTGCCATGGACATTGCCTTTACTTTCATTTCTTTGTTTTTCATAGAAACCTCCTTTTTAACTAAAATAGTTACATACAGATCCTGCCTGTCGCAGTTCTGCTTTCCTGCTCCCGCATGGATATATTATCAAGTTAACTTTTGCTAACCTGTAATCAAAAAGTATTATTATCTATACTGTCCTTACAGCTTCTTTCTTCACAACCGGTAAAATCTTTCCTGCGACAATTCCAATCACGAACCCTGTCACTGTTCCTGCCACAAGAAGAACTGGCAGATAATAAATCAGTTTCAGATTCTCCACCACTGCCATCGCAACAAGAATCTGTCCTATATTATGAAAGACGCCGCCAGTGATACTTACTCCTACAATGGAAATTCCATCCATCTTCTTTACAAGTACCATGGCAAGAAGGCTGACAACCGCCCCTGCCAGACTGTAAATGATCGACATTCCATTTCCAAAAAGAAATCCTGTCAGAAGCACACGCAGTACCGATACCGCCAGTACTTCTGGAATTTCCAGAAAATAAAGACCTGTTACAGTGACCAGATTAGCCACTCCAAGCTTCATCCCCGGCACTCCAAAATTAATTGGGATCAGGCTTTCCACATAACTAAAAATCATTGCCAGCGCAACAAGCATTGCCATGTTCGCAAGTTTTTTATTTCTATTCATACATTCTCCTTTACAGTCGGACAATTGATTTATTTGGAAATTGTATCCGGTAGATGTTCCTTTTCATTTTGAGAATCATCAGAATTCTCAACCTCTTCTATTTCCACAACCAGCTTATGAGGCAGGCAGACAATTGTCTGTGTCCGGTTATTGATCTTCCCCTGCTCTTCGCAATATCCATCCGGACAGTCAGCCTCTTCCATATACGCTTTTCCATCCTTGATCCGGACACGATTGTAAAAATCTCCTTCCTGCACTTCGATCACCTGATCTTCATCCAAAGAATATCTTCCGTAAACTTCACCATCCACCTTGATCACAACCTGTTTTTCCTGAATTTCTTTTTGCCCGCTTTCCTTTGCCTGTACATACTGCATCAGGTTCATCACAAGAAACAGTACACATGCCGCAAAGAGGATTCCGCCTCCTAAAAACAGATCTTTTTTCTTCATCTATTACACTCCTGCCCAAATCATAATTACAAGTAACAGAATTGCCCGAAGAATCGTAAACCAGAATTCATTTCCCTTCAGACCTTTGATTCCTGTATGGATATGCTTCTTTGGACAGGTATCAATACATTTCTGGCATTGGAAACAATCTCCCTCGACTTTGAGTGATCCGTCTTCCGGGAGTCCGATCCCGGATGGACATTTCTTCGTGCATCCGCTGCAGCCTTTGATGCAATTTTCTCTGTCGCGGTGCAATGCAAAGAACGGAAGCACCGGAAGCAGTGAGAATACCGCTCCCATCGGACACAGATTCCGACAGAAAAATCTTTCTTCCAGACACATTCCTACAATGATAAAAATTAGTAGAATCACTCCCGGCAAATATCCCTGCAAGTGAAGATTTCCTGCATGCAGCATAGAAAAAACATCCCACGGGCTTGTCCCTTTTGCCTTTCCGTATACTCCCGCAAAACAAAGTACTGCGATTACGGTCAACACCAGATATTTCAAATAGCTTAACTTCTCTGTGATCTTTTCTGAAAGCAGCACCGGCTTTTTCTTTCTCTTCTTAAAGCACCAAATATAAAATGCATGAATTCCATCTCCAAGACTTCCGAATGCACATGCGAATCCACAGAAGAATCTTCCGAAAAAAATCGTATACGTGCAGAGAACTATAAGCACCGTTACAAAAGAGGTCAGCCCGATTACCTCGCCTGCTCCTATCTGTGTGAAAATGTATTTCACGCCGGCAAATGCCGCTGTATACACAGATGGCAGAAACAAAAAATAAAGGATCTGAATCAAGGCACGAAGCCAAGTATGCAATTTTTTAATTTCTTTTGCTTTTAAATTATGTATATTCAACTTCTTCAAACTACTTTACCGCCTGTTCTAATGCCTGTTCTGCTGCATTTTTAATTCCTGTCGAACTGAACGTTGCTCCGCTGATCGTATCAACTTCTGCACTCTGCGTCTCTATGATCTTTGGAATGATATCTTCCGCCATTGCAAGATATGCACTGTCTTCCTTCTCGGCGGAAGTCACTTCTACCGCTTCGATCTTCCCATCTTTTACAGTAACTTCTACCGCAACCGTTCCGCCAAATCCATCCGCTTCTCCGGTATAGGTTCCATCCTTGTATCCTGCTCCATCTCCTGAATCACTCCCTGACTCAGAATCACTGCCGGCACCAAATGACTGTACCTCTAACTGTGCATTCAGTTTTGCGATTTCCTCATCCTTCGCACGGACATCCAACACTTCATTATATCCGAAAAGGACACCGACGATTGCCAGCAGACTAAACAGTCTTACGATAAACTCTTTCATCCTACTGCGCCTCCGTCTCTTCTGGTCTTAAAGCCATTTCCAATGCTTTTTTGCATCCGTCAATAATCGCATTCGAAGAACAGGTTGCTCTGGATACCGTATCGATTTCTTCCGGCATTCCTTGGGTAATAATCTGGGAAACGACACCTTTTTTGCTTGAAGTTCCATTTGCCGCCTTCTTGATATAGCTGTCATTTGCTGCATCCCCATCTCCTGACACGTCAGTAATGGATACAATTTTGTCATTTCGTATTGTCACCTTCATAGAAAGCTGATACTCTGTAAAATCTTCATCCTCATCCGGTTTACACGGTACACTCACTTCATAAGTTCCATCGATGTATTTTGTCTTCACTTCTTCCTCTTGATCTGACTTCTTTTTCTCAAGCTGTGCAACTGCAAGGTTCAGATTTTCCACAGCTTTATCAACCGTCTGCTGTTCCACTGTTTCATTCGCAGCTGTTTCCAACAGCTCTTTTGCATCATTCAGTCGGAGACTCAGAACCGCCCAGCTACTCTGCGTATACTCCTCCATCACAAGTGCTTCTGCTGACTTAACTGCATTTTCCAGTTCCGTTGTATCTGCTTTCTCTTCAATGGATTCTCCATTCGTTACTTTCTCCGCCTGTTTCAAAGCATTCTTTATTGCTCCGAGAAGTCCCTTTGAACTGTAAGTTGCACCAGATACAGTATCTACATCTGTATTCTGATTTTTAAGCACATTTTTCACTACATCCATTGCGCGGTTGAAAAATGCTTCATCATCTGATGTCTCTGTGACTAAAATTGCTTTGATCGTATGCTCCTGGATCACCACAGCTACCGATACATCTCCACTGTATCCTTCCGCTGTTCCATAATAGATTCCTTCTTTGTATGGAACTGTTCCGGTTGTGGATGTACTCTGATTCTGACTGGAAGAACTGTTCGAGCCATTCGTTTCAGATGAATCCGAAGTTGCTCCATTTCCACTCACTGCCGCCTGACTTAATGCATCTCTTACTGCCTGGATGATTCCAACCGAACTGTACGTTGCTCCAGACACGGTATCTACATTGGTGCTCTGACTACTGATGATCGCATTGATCAGTGCAGAGGCTTTGGAAATGTATTCGCTTCCATCTTGATTCTCCATAATCTGGATGTCTGTGATCTTTCCGCCACTGATCTCAACCTTTACTTTCAGTGTTCCGCCAAATCCAGTCCCTGTTCCGTAATAAGTTCCGTCCTTATATGCTGCCGGGTCTTCCACTGTTGCGACAGAAGTAGAACTTCCTGCTGCCGCGCCGCCACCAGACTGTGACTGTCCTGTTGTTCCGCTGTCTTTTTCTCCTGTCAGTGCATTCTTCACCGCACTGATGATTCCCCTGGAACTATAGGTTGCCCCTGAAACAGTATCGACTTCCAATGTCTGTCCTTCGATGATCTTATCGATCACCGCCTGTGCACGTTTGAAAAATGCTGCATCATCCGAAGAACTCAGAATATCGATTGCAACGATCTGTTTGTCTTTGATTTGAACCGCAACCGTGATCTCTCCTGCATAACCTGTTCCAGTTCCCTTATAAACACCATCTGTCAGATCAAAAGAACCTTTTGTCACCTGTACCTGCTCTTCCTCTGCTTTTTCCGTTTCATCCTTCACAGTTTCTGACTGCTCCTGCGCTGCATAAACCGGTGGCTGATATCCACTCAGGGTGCCTGCTACACAAGATGCCACAACTGCTACCGAAAGTACCGGTGCAAATGGTTTCAGCTTCTTTCCTGTTTCTTTTAAATCCATTTTTCCTCCAAAATCTACTCTGTCTTACACTTTTCTATCGAATGATCTCAACTGTTCTCTCCGTTGAAAAATCATTTTCCAGCCCTTCTGTTACATATAGCGTCCCATCATCACTCATAAGGATTGCATCAAAATCATCCTTATGTTCTCTCCAGAACTCTGCCGCTTTCTCTTCTCCCATAATAAAAAGTGAAGTAGACAGTCCATCTGCCAGTGTTCCGTCCGTACTTACAATTGTTACAGAGACAAGTCCGCTTTCTGCCGGGTATCCGGTCTTTGGGTCAATGATGTGATGATACGTCACACCATCCTGTTCAAAATACCGTTCGTATCCCCCCGAAGTGATAACAGCCTTGTCCTGAACGCTCAGAATTCCCAGATAATCCTCTGTATCATCCGGGCTCTGCACTGCAATCTTCCATTTCGTTCCATCCGTCTTTGTTCCGAGTGCCTGCACATTTCCGCCAAGATTCACTAATCCACTTGTGATTCCATTGTCTTTGTAAATGTCCATAATTCTGGATGAGGTATATCCTTTTGCAATTCCTCCGAGATCGATTTTCATTCCTTCTACACCGAAAGATATCTTTCTCGTTTCTTTGTCATAAGAAATATTTCCCGCATCAGTGAGTGGAAGAAGTTGATCCAATGTCTCCTGTGACGGAACCTGGAAGTTCTGTGTTGGGAATCCCCATGCTTCCATCACCGGATAAATCGCAATATCAAACGCCCCATCTGTCTCCTGATAAAGTTCCAATGCGCGTTCCGTCAGATAACCTGCATCTTCGGAAAGCTCTCCACTTCCATCTACATTCAGTTTTGCGATCTCGCTGTCTGCATCTCCTGTAGATAAAAGTGCGTCCAGACGCTCAATCTCTGCCTGTGCCGCATCAACGGCTGCCTCTGCATTTTCTCCATATGCAGTCACTGTCATATAGGTATCCATTGCAAAAACATCTCTGGATGCTTCTTGAATATCCTCCGACTGATTCTGTGCACTTTCTGACGATGTTTCGGATTTATCTGCTGTCTTACTGTCTGTCTTCTGTCCGCATCCGACCAACAGGGCCGATGCATAAAGACAGACTGCAAGTAAACATTTTATATTTTTTAATTTCATGTAATCGCTCCTGGTTATACTTTTCTAACTTGTGTTAGTTAAACTAACTCCGTAAGTATACAGGATGTCTATTATCCAGTCAATTGGATTTTTATTATTTGAGAACTTTTCTCATTTATCTGTTTTAAACTTATATTTTTTCTCATGAACAAAGAATGTGCCTCGGCACATTCTTGCGCCTGCGGCGTTGCTAAGCGCCAGTGGCGCTTGTTTAGCAAGGACCGAAGTGGAAACGTAGACCGCTTGCGACACCTACCTTGTACGCCGCAGTGCGCATCCTGAGCGGAGCGTTTTTTATATGTTAGGAAAGGACTTTCCTAATATATAAAAAAGAGAGACGAAAATTTCATCTCTCTTTTCCTTTGCTTTATATTCTTTTTTTACTTCCTCGAGAAAATATGTTTCACAAATACATAGATTATAATCACCACTGCCATCAGATATCCGAACGCTCCAAGCGCCGGGATTCCCATAAACTTCGGTGTCATATCCGTTGTACAGATAATACTTGAACTGATCAGAAGTGCCATGACCCACAGACCCATAACAATATTCCTTACAAGTCGTCTTAAAAGAAATGCCAGATCCTTTGACACACGCAGATCCAGGTTTACTTTTGACTGCCCTTTCATGAATTCATCCATTAAGTCCGTTGTCATGGATGGAAGGTCAATCATCTTCCGCACAGATTTCAAAAGGCTTCTTCCTGTGTTCTTCAATTCCTTCTTAAAGTTAAAATTGTGAAGAAAATTCGCAGCAAGTCTTGCTCTGGCAATCTCCACCATATTGATATCCGGTGCGATATTGGCAAGTACACCTTCCATATGCGTAAGTCCTCTGGCAAGCATCGTCAGTCCATGTGGCATCATGATCTTATTTTCTTTCATGACTTCCATCAGATCCGTCATGACCTCTGCCACATTAATCTTGCCCATATCGGTACTTCCGTATTTCAAAAGCAATCCTTCAATGTCTTCGTAAAGTTTTCTCTGCTCCGGTCGTTCTTTGAATTCGCCCAGTCCGAGAACCGCCTTTAGAATCAGACCAACATCATTCAGTGCAACGCCTTCGATTGCAAGCGTGATCATCTCACGGTCATGCTCTGTCAGTCGTCCCATCATACCCATATCAATCCAGACAATCTTTCCATCACGGATCTTAACATTTCCGGAATGCGGATCAGCGTGGAAGAACCCATCATCCATTACTTGCTTAATATAGTTATCTACAAGTTTGCTTCCAATTTCTTTCAGGTCATATCCATCTTCGAGCAGCTTATCCTTCTCATCAATACCGCAACCATCAATATATTCCATCACCAGCACATGAACGGTCGTATACTGCTGATACAGAACCGGTGTCTGAACAAAATTGACATCTTTATTTCTTCTGGCAAATTCTTCGATATTCGATGCTTCGGTCAGGAAATTCATCTCATCTCTTGTCACTGACCAGAGTTCGTCAAGCACAAGATCAAAATCAGCCATTCCTTTCAGACTGATCGGTGGCATCAGCTTGATTGCTTTACGGATAAAATCAATATCCCGCGCCATCATCTCATAAATGCCTTTTCTCTGGATCTTAACGACAACCTCTTCTCCTGACTTTAAGACTGCTCTATGTACCTGCGCAATTGATGCAGAACCGATTGGCGTCTCTTCGATTGATGAAAAAACTTTCTTCCAGGAGCGTCCGTAAGACTCGTCGATTACAGACACTGCCTCCTCGAAAGGCATCGGTCTTGCATCCGTACATAATTCCATCAATTCATCACAATATGCCTTCGGAAGAATGTCCGAATGAAGTGCCATGATCTGTCCGATCTTCACAAAAGTCGGACCAAGATCCTCCATAATCAAACGAAGTTTTTTCGGACTGATGCCATGTGTGATGTTATGTTTTCGAAGTACAGAAATAATCTCTCTAAATCTTGAATTATTCGTTCCCTTTTCTTTCTCACTCATATCTGTATTCTCCCGCTGTCTCAGTGACACATTTCTCTTTTTTCCGGTATTCCTTGCTGATAGTCCTAAAATAATAGTCACTCTTTTCTTTCTTGAGAAAGCAGAAAAGCCGCTTTTCGGCAGCTTCTCTGATATTTTTACTCTTCTTTTGTATCTTCCTCAACTACTTCTGCATCTTCCACTGTATCTTCTGCATCTACCTCTTCTGCTTCCGAATCTACAGTTGACTCTTTCGCCTTGATCTGAGCCTTCAGTGCTTCTAACTGCTCCGGTGTCATCTTGTCGAGAAGTTCGCTCAACTCTTCCGGTGTAGTGACTTTGACTTTCACATTCACATTGTTCTTTACTGTCTGCTTCAGATTATGCTTGAGTTCCTCATTCAGAACCTTGCCCTGCTCCACTGTAAGTTCGCCTTTTTTTACCATATCATCAAGAACGTCCTTTGACTTCTCTGCAGTTGTAGCAACCGCTCCGATTCCAGCCAGTATTACCTTCTTTAAATTGTCTGTTAATTTTTCCATAATGCCTGTCTCCTTCCGTAATTGTTCTGTCTCGCATCACCTGTGGAGATGAGAGTCATCACATATATGATATTTAGATTCTACAACTTTCTCATCATTTCGTCTAGTATTCTAGCCCATTTTCTGTACTTGTTTCACAATAATTTAATAGGTTCTTTATAAATTTCAATACTTTTTCACAAAGAAATGCCTGAAATGTTACATTTTTAACCATTTGTAACTTTTCTTTTCTATTTCTGATTGTTAAAATAAAAACATAAAGTAACGGGAATGAATTTCCCGAAAATCTGTTTTTAAAAAAGGAGATCGAAAATCATGGCAAACAGAATTATGTTAAATGAAACATCTTATCATGGAGCAGGCGCAATTAAAGAGATTGCTACAGAAGCAAAAGCAAGAGCATTTAAGAAAGCTTTTGTATGTTCTGACCCTGATCTGATCAAATTCGGAGTTACAAAGAAAGTAACAGATATTCTTGATGAAAATGGACTTGCTTATGAGATTTATTCTGATATCAAAGCAAACCCAACAATCGAAAATGTACAGCACGGAGTAGAAGCATTCAAGAAAGCTGAAGCAGATTACATCGTTGCAATCGGTGGTGGTTCTTCTATGGATACTTCCAAAGCAATCGGTATCATCATCGCAAACCCGGAATTTGAAGATGTAAGAAGCCTTGAAGGTGTTGCACCGACAACAAAACCTTGTGTTCCGATCATCGCAGTTCCAACAACAGCCGGAACAGCTGCTGAGGTTACAATCAACTACGTTATCACAGATGTTGAAAGAAAGAGAAAATTCGTTTGTGTTGACCCACATGACATGCCGGTTATCGCAGTTGTTGACCCGGATATGATGTCCTCTATGCCAAAGGGACTTACAGCTTCCACAGGTATGGATGCCCTGACACATGCAATTGAAGGATATACAACAAAAGCTGCTTGGGAAATGACAGATATGTTCCATATCAAAGCAATCGAAATCATTGGAAAATCTTTAAGAAGTGCTGTTGCAAATGAAAAAGAAGGCCGTGAAGGAATGGCTCTTGGACAGTATATCGCAGGAATGGGATTCTCTAATGTAGGTCTTGGAATCGCCCACTCTATGGCTCATACCCTTGGTGCTGTATACGATACTCCACACGGTGTTGCATGTGCTATGATGCTTCCAATCGTTATGGAATACAATGCAGATTGTACAGGTGAGAAATACCGTGAAATCGCAAGAGCACTGGGCGTTAAAGGTGTTGACGACATGTCTGTTGAAGAATACAGAAAAGCTGCTGTTGATGCTGTTCAGAAACTTTCTGTTGACGTTGGAATCCCGACAAAACTGGAAGCTCTGAAGGAAGAAGATCTGCAGTTCCTCGCTGAGTCTGCTCACGCTGATGCTTGTGCACCGGGTAACCCGAAAGACGCAAGTGTAGAGGATCTGAAAGAGCTCTTTAGAAAGCTTATGTAAATTGATTTCTGATACACGGACGAAAATTCTGAAATGTGATAAGCTATGATTCCTTCAAAGGATGACGCATCGAATCTGGCTCAGGGTTACGTGTACTGATAATTCTAGGAAAAACTTAAGATTACTAAATACAAAGAAAGGTTTGGAAAACTCACTGCCGCTCAGACAGTTTCCAAACCTTTCTTTAACGTAACCTTAAGTTTTTCAAGTATTATCAAGCACACTCCACATTCACCATCTTCGATGCGTCATCCTTCTTCGGAGATTCACTTTATCCCACATTTCCGAATTTTCTGTGTATAGAAATAGATTTACGGAACGTGCAACGATTTGGAAGGATTCGCACGAATTTTTCTGTGGACAGAAATAGATTTACAGCAATCCACGTTCTTTGAAGACGTCTCTTAATTCTGCGGGCATGGATTCGGAGAGGAATCTAGCCAGGGTTTCAGGGGTGGCTTTGTGATTGCCGAGAACCCATTGAACCGTCATGTAGATGGAGCCTTGGCAGTACATTTCTAACTGAAAGCGAATCTTGTCGGACATCTTTTTCCCGGTGTTTCCTTCGATACGATCGGTATAAAATTGTGTGATCAGTTCAAAGTCGTGATCACGCAAACAGTTCTGGTCGTCATTTTTAAATGCCGCACGAAAGAAAAGTGTTTCTTTCTGAATGTATTGGAATTTATTCACAAGACTTTCATAGACTGTTTGTCCCTCTCCCATATGTTCAAAGGATTCAATCAGTATCTTGTCAAAATACCAGTTGATCAAATCATATTTATCCTGAAAATTCCGGTAAAAGGTCTGACGCGTCACTCCGCATTCTTCTGTGATCTCTTTCACAGTGATCTTCTCGACCGGAGCTTTTTTCATGCATTCTTTCATTGCCTCTGCCAACCGGTATTTTACTTTTTCTCCTGACTTGTATGTTTCTGCCATAACTTTTTCCTTTCCACTCCAAGCAGTTCAAGCAGTTCTTCATGCGGGTATTCTTCGTCTTCCTGGTAAATATCCACATAATTCATTGCAGCGCCTCCATCTACGAATGCAGGAAACAGGAAACCACATTCCGGTTCGCCCGGTTCATATTCTCCGCTTAGTGGACAGATCACGCATAAAATGTATTCATACATTCGTTCTGATTCTCCCTGACGTATATGATCCAGCCCCTTCGCCGGAATGTCATATCTGTCATGAAAAACATAGATTGCATAATCTTCATCTGCCTGATAATGTTCCCCGATAATCTCATAAAATGTCTCCATCAGAGCATCATTTTTCAAACCACAGGCACGCATCCCCATCAGAAGCTTCCACATACTGTCCGGATTTCTTTGATCATCAGAAAACTTATATTCCTTCAGATTTTTATTTGTTTTCGCAAACGGCACTTTCTTCGCAAGCGCCAGATTCTTCTCCTGTTCTGACGGGCTTAATTTCAGGAAACTGGTGTTAAATGTTCCATCTATAAATCCATCTATATCCATATATCCCCCGGCGATCCGAGTGATCGATGTCCGTTTTACTGTCATTCGTCTGGTCAGCGCCAGCATATCTTCTCGATTGATCATAATCTTTTCCCTCCGGCTCTCTGTTTATCCCTACAAATCTCTGCATATCTCGACAGCTTTCTGTTCGTCTCAAACATCTTCCGCCTGTCTACATCAGAGATTCTTCTGTCTTATCCGCTCTGTCAATCCTCGAAGCATTAATGGTTCCACACCACTACTTTTTTCTTCCTCTTTTTCCTCTGCCTGCATGATCACATCACGAACCTTCTGCATTCTCTCGTCAAGAGCTGAGCTGATCTGTGCACAGTCCATCATCTCTTCTGCCAGATACTTACTCTGATCTTCCGGAATACTCTTTTTATAGCGAAGCTTATGCTCCAGGCTCGCCCAGAAATCCATCGCGATCGTGCGAAGCTGAACTTCAACTGTGATCATCTTTTTCCCTTCTTTCAGGAAAATCGGAGTTTTTACAATCAGGTGAAGACTTCTGTAACCACTCGGCTTTGGATTCGCAATATAGTCTTTTTTCTGAATCAGAATTACATCATCCTGGTCAAGAAAGCATTTTGCAAGCTTGTAAATATCATCCTGAAATGCACAGATCACGCGCACACCGGCAATATCCTGAATATTTTCTTCGATTGCATCAATCGTCAATGGAATATTTTTACGACGAATCTTCTTCAACAGACTCTCCATTGATTTCACACGAGTCTTAATGCTCTCGATCGGGTTGCGGTCATACTCCAGGGAATACTGTTCGCTCAGCACCTTGAATTTCGTCTCAACTTCCATGATCGCACACTGATAATAAGCCATCATTGTGTTGACCGGCTTTAAATTCTCCTGTACAAAGTCAATAAATTCATCTGAAAGAAGACTGTTTCTTACAAAGTCCTCTCTTCTTTTCTCGATTCGTTCTTCTAATTCTCGTCTACCCATTTGTTTCTTTCATCTCTCTTTTCTTGCTTTTATAAGATTGATCTAATCAGATACTTCCATTCTGCCAGATATTCTCTAAGCATATTATTCGGCAGATACAATGGATTCGAGCCTGCAGCAATCGCTTCCGCTGATTTCAGCCCCTGTCCTTTTGTGATCTGCATCGCCCGAAACATATGGAAATCATTTGTGATAATTCCAACACTTGCTCCGTCTCTGATATATTTCTTACTGTTTTTTATATTCTGCTCTGTTGTCTTTGATTCGTCTTCCAGAATCAGACGGTCTTTCTCAATTCCGGCTGCTTCCATATAATCAGCCATCGCCTGCGCTTCCGTACACGGCTCGTTATACCCCTGTCCACCTGACACAATACAGATTGTCTCCGGATTCTTCTCCAGATAATCGATTGCTGTGTTCAGTCGATGCTTCAGCACCTTACTCGGTCCATCTGCTCTCACCTGTGCACCAAGCACTATGATGTAGTCCAGATTTCCATCTGCCTTCGCATGCATCTGACTAATAATGCATCCTTCGATAATTACAAAGGAAAATACAAACACGAGCAGTATTCCTCTTAATATCCACAACATCCACATCGGAATTCTTGCCCATCCATCCAGAAATGTAATCGCTGCGCATCCTCCAAGCAATGCAGCCAGTACAAACCAGATCAGGAAGAATCCTGTCCCTGATCCATTTCCACTCATCCAGAACCCATAACAGGCAAATAGCACTGCAAATAAAATACATATTATAGTTACTGTCATTTTCCGCTTTGTTCTCACTTTCCACTCTCTCCAAGAATCAGTCGAAGCAGTGTCTTATCAAGCATGATTGTCCGGTTCCATGGGTTCAAAATGATACCTTCAATCTCATTCACCTGTACAGCGGACTGAAATAATGGTTCGATTGCTGTCAAAAAGGTAGACATCACACGATCAGAACCTTTCAGTTCTTCTTCAAAACTTGTAAATGCACTCCACCACTTCTTTCCATCAGCTGTCTTTACTGCCTGTATCTTCAGTTCTTCTGCAACAGAAGGCTCTACCGCAAGAATCAATTGTCCTTCTTCTTTCATTCGTCTGCGGATCACTGTCAACGTATGTGCTAAAAGTTCCTGAGACGCTTCCTGCTGGAGCGCAGAAATTGCTTCCTCAATCTTCTCGTTTCCTTTCAGTCCTTCATCTTTTGTATCGTTATTCTGCATCTTCATCCTTGCTGCTCCTTGTAAGTTTTTCTATTTTTATTCAAGTCGAACATCCGTGAGACTTGGCGCGTGATTCTGGTCAGCGAAGCTGACATATTCCTATCAGAATCACTGCGCATCCTCGCGGAGCGTTTATCTCAGTCGGAGATTGGACTTCCACTGAGACAAATTTGCTATTACTCACCACCTGAAGAGGTGGGAGTCTTCTCGACTGAGATAAATCATCTCATTATTTCATATCTAATATCATCTAAGTATATCATAAAAAAAGAGAATAATGTGATATTTTAAATTTGTTTCACACTATTCTCTCTTTTTTAATTTTCCTCAATATGACTTTGGATTCTTCCCATTTATCTAAGACACAAGTTCCTGCATCAGCTCATGTACACTCATCATCTGATTGATCCGTCCGACATTGCTTCCGCAGAACACAAGTCCATTTTCCACATCACCTTTTACGGCATCGATCAACGCTTTCGTGATACAATACGGAACTTTTACCGGATTACATTTTGCTAAGCAATTATAACATTTCTTTATAGGCTCTTTTTCTTTCTCAACACGCTCGATCAATGCGTTGCGAATGGCTCTTCCCGGCATTCCGACCGGACTTTGGATAATCTGGACATCCTCTTCTTTTGCATTGATATAGGCCAGCTTATAGGACTCTGACGCATCACATTCTTCTGTTGCCACGAACCTGCTCGCAATCTGGACTCCATCTGCTCCAAGTTCAAATGCGTGCTCTACATCCGTCTTATCAAAGATTCCGCCCGCTACGATCACAGGAATCTTCTTCTCGTATCGCTTTTCATACTCTTCCTTACAGGCAATGATCTGACGGATCTCCTCATCATAATCCATTGTGTCAATCTCATTTAACTGTTCTCTTGAAAAACCGAGATGTCCTCCGGCTTTCGGTCCCTCAACAACAAGGAAATCTGCTGTTCTGTCATACTTATGCGCCCACATTTTCAAGATCAGCTGCGCTGCTCTTTTGGAAGAAACGATTGGCGCAATCTTCGTTCTGCAAGTCTCACTGACCAGCTCCGGCAGATTCATCGGAAGTCCGGCACCACTGATGATCACATCTGCCCCCGCTGCCACTGCCTCTTTCACATGCTCCGCATAATGCTTCAGCGCAACCATAATATTTACACCGACAAGACCATTCCCCTGCGCGATTTCCTTTGCTCGCTTGATGTGCTTGTGGATTGCTCTGTTGTTACATGCAGCCTGATCCTTCTCAAATCCTTCTTCATCATAACCAATCTGAGCAGTTGAAATTATTCCGACTCCGCCTTCTTTCGCCACTGCTCCTGCAAGGGAACTTCTGCTGACACCTACTCCCATGCCGCCCTGAATGATCGGGAGCTTCGCAGTCAGATCACCTATTTTTAATTGTTTGTTTATACTCATTTTCAATTCTCCTGTATTTTATTTTGAATTTCAAACTATTTTAAGTATAAACTATTTTATTGAAATGTCAAGGAATATTGATTTTACGGATTAATCCGCAGATTAAAAGCCCCTGTTTTGATAGGCTCTTGCAATTATCGGTTCTTTTTTCTGTATAGATTTCCTGTTTTTGTAGTTTTTCTTGGGGAACTGTTCCAGCGATATTCTTTGACTTGCTTCGCGATTTTGCAATTCTCGGACAACAATATCCCCTCTCTTCGTTGACTTGAACACTCTCACCATGCTTTAACAATGGAATATAATTCCCTTTCTGCTTTAAAATCAAAGAATCCTTTCGATTCTGCATATTTTTTCATGACAGTCTCCTTTTATTTTTTTAAAGGTTTAATTTCCGTGACACCACCTAAAGAAGCAGGTGCTGTATCCTCTACAGCGCCATTGTATGTCACTATAACCAAGTCCCCGACATTAAAATCCGTAGATTCTTTTCCAACCAAATGTACCCTATAGTCATTAGAATACTTTAAATCTTGAAGGATCAGATAGGTATCGTGAACTTCAAGAACTTGTAATTCTATAGATTTTTGAAGTTTTGTATGTATAATAAAAAATAATAGAAATAAAATACATACAAAAAAAACAACTTTCATAATATCCTTATGAAAACTTTTTAGATATCCACCTTTCCTCAGTTCATTATTCTTTTTTAACAAAAAAATCCCTTCCTTCACGCTTTTTACACGCTTTTTATATTGGTGACATTTATTGATCATTCAAATATTTCATATTGCTCTTGTTTAACCAACTCTGATTGAACT